>WPCJ01079981.1_pt1 | contig 317538 bp, 284 predicted proteins | sample 5399831 | NCBI WGS metagenome assembly WPCJ01 (sample SAMN12869470, study PRJNA574797) | sludge metagenome | isolation source: wastewater treatment of pH10 | place: China:Beijing | collected 2019-05-20 | reverse complement strand
TCCGAGCGCACCAGCCTGATCTGGAAGAAGCTGGTCATTACCCGCATTTACGATCAGACCAATAATACGCTGATTTATCTGGCACATGCCTCACAGGTTCAGGATGGTTCTGCCAAAACATCACTTTCAACCGTGCCGCTTTATCGCGGGGATGTGATGTGGGAAAAAGGTAAGCCACAATAAGCGCTTTTTAAATGCCGGTATTAACCGGCATTTTTTATGCCTGCTTTTAGATTTCAGTATTTTCTCTTGACGGAAATTAAAATCAGGCGTCTAGTTGCAAATGAGTTTCATTATCATTTGTACATAAAGATTTTTTCATGAAGAAAAATGAATTTCCACTGGCGGAAGGTGCTGACAATTCCGGCGCATGGCGTCAGGAACCGGCAGCGAAATCGCTGGCTGAGGTCAATGGCTCCATTACAGTTCCGCGTCATGGCACGCGGTGGAGAAAATTTGCCGCCTTTGCAGGGCCGGGCTATCTGGTGGCAGTCGGCTATATGGACCCAGGTAATTGGGCGACGTCTATCGCCGGTGGTTCGCGCTTTGGCTATACACTGCTGGTTGTGGCGCTGGTTTCCAACATCATGGCCATTCTGCTGCAATCGCTTTGCACGCGTCTGGCTGTGGCGACGGGGCGCGATCTGGCACAAGCCTGCCGTGACGCTTATTCTCCGGCGATGGCGTGGTTCTTATGGATCGGCGCGGAGATTGCTATTTGTGCCACCGACCTTGCCGAGGTGATCGGCACAGCGATTGCGCTTAATTTGCTGTTTGGTATGCCGCTGGAACTCGGTGTGTTGCTGACCGCGCTCGATGTTTTTGTCGTGCTATATATGCAGAGCAAGGGGTTCCGCTGGATTGAAGCCTATGTGCTGGTTTTGCTTTGCATTATTGCTTTGTGTTTTGTGGTGCAGATTGCGCTGGCTGATCCCGATTGGGGCGCTGTAATCCGTGGCTTTGCACCAACCACTGAAATCGTGACCAATCCGGAAATGCTGTATCTGTCGCTCGGGATTATCGGGGCGACCGTGATGCCGCATAATCTCTATTTGCATTCAGGCATTGTGCAAACACGTAAATATGGCGGTCATTTAGAGGAAAAACGCGAGGCTATTACCTATTCCACATGGGATTCCACCATTGCGCTGATGCTGGCTCTTGCCGTCAATGCGTCTATTCTTATTCTGGCAGCAGCGACTTTTCACAAGGTCGGCCGTACCGATGTGGTGGAGATTGAACAGGCCGAAGCCCTGATTGCGCCGCTGCTCGGCAGCACGCTTGCGCCGATCCTGTTTGGTGTTGCGCTGCTCTGTGCGGGGCTGAACTCGACAGTAACGGCGACACTGGCGGGGCAGATCGTGATGGAAGGCTTTATCAATTTCCGTATCCGGCCATGGCTACGACGGCTGATAACGCGCGGTATTGCTATTATACCGGCGATTATTGTGACGATGCTCTATGGCAATAAAGGTACTGCCAATCTGCTGATCCTCAGTCAGGTGGTGCTGAGTTTGCAGCTGCCATTCGCTATTGTGCCGCTAATCTTGTTTACATCAGACCGTAAAAAGATGGGTGCTCTGCGCGCGCCTTTATGGCTGACAGGGGCGGCATGGATTGTGGCACTGATCGTGATCGTGCTGAACCTGAAACTGATCTATGATGTGGCGACCGGCGGATAATAAAAAAGCCGAAGTTTCCTCCGGCTTTTTTGTTTTAAGCAGCAACGCCTTGCGCTGTCAGATGTGAAGGATCGATATCGTCGATATTCTTTTCGCTGTTATAGACAGCTTCATCAAGAATACCTTCGCGCTTGGCAACAACGGCCGGTACCAGTGCCTGACCGGCAACGTTAACAGCGGTACGTCCCATATCGAGGATAGGGTCAATCGCCAGCAACAGGCCGACACCTTCCAACGGCAGGCCGAGGGTGGAGAGTGTGAGGGTGAGCATCACCACCGCACCGGTGAGGCCGGCAGTTGCAGCCGAACCCAGTACCGAGACAAATGCGATCAGCACATATTCCTGAAGGCCGAGTGGCAGGCCGAAATATTGGGCGATGAAGATCGCTGAGATCGCCGGATAGATTGCAGCACAACCGTCCATTTTGGTGGTGGCACCGAGTGGCACAGCAAAAGCTGCATATTCACGCGGCACACCCAGATTACGCTCGGTCACGGCTTCAGTTACCGGCAGTGTGCCAACGGAAGAGCGGGACACGAAAGCCAGCTGGATTGCAGGCCATGCACCCGCAAAGAAACGCGATGGTTTCAGGCCGTGGAAGATCAGGATAGCCGGATAGACCACGAACAGCACGATTGCCAGACCAATATAGACGGCTGCGGCATACCAGCTGAGCTGAACCAGTGTTTCCCAGCCATATTGGGCAACAGCGCGGCCAAGCAGGCCGATTGTGCCGAGCGGGGTGAGGCGGATAACCCACCACAGGATTTTACGCACCACAACGAGCAAAGACTGGTTGAAGGCGAGGAAAGGCTTGGCAGCATCACCGGCTTTCAGCGCCGCAACACCGAAAGTAATGGCGATAACAAGGATCTGCAGCACGTTGAAGTTCAGCGAAGTGGTGGCAGCATCTTTGCCAAGTTTGGTGCTGGCTTCAAGGCCGAGCATATTGGCAGGCACCAGACCTTTAAGGAAGTCGAGCCATGAGCCGGAAGAGGCAGGTGCTTTGGCGGCTTCTGCGGCAACACCGGAACCGATGCCCGGCTGAATAATCAGACCCAGCGCAATACCGATCAGCACAGCGATAAAGGATGTGATGGCGAACCACAGCAGGGTCTGCCAGACCAGTTTGGCGGCATTGTTAAGCGCAGCCAGATTGGCGATAGAGGCCACAATCGCGGTGAAAACCAGTGGCGGCACAAGCGCACGCAGCATCTGCACAAAGATCGAGCCGATTGTCTGCAGGGTGACAGACAGCCAGTTGGCATTGCCGTTGATATCTGGCCCCATATTACGGGCAACGAGACCGAGCAGCAGGCCGATAACCATCGCCGTCAATACCTGAAAACCGAAATTCAGATAGAGTGGCTTGGCCTGCGCAGAAGATTTTTTCACATGAGCGACGGACATGAATTTTTCTTTCAAAACAAGAGAAGCGAAGGGGCAAATTTGCTCCTTCGCTCGTTGGTTCGAAATTTAACGGAGATTCATGGCTCGGTTAAGCAATGTTATGCTGCGTTGCGTAGCGCTTTTATGAAGTTATACTCTCATACACATCAATGTTAGAACATTATTCCTAAACTTAAGCGTCAGCAGATTTTTATACCCGTTTCACAAAGCTGTCGATGACGCGTTTTTGTCCGGCATGGTCAAAGTCGATGGTCAGTTTGTTGCCGTCAATTGAGGCGACATTGCCGTTGCCGAATTTCATATGGAAAACACGGTCGCCGACCTTAAAGTCTGACGGCATTGAGGAAACGGATTTTGCCACCAGCTCGCCGTCAATCACTTTGCCTTTGACTGAACCGCGACCGGCACCGAAGCCGGAATCCGTTTCGCCATAGCCGATGCGCTCAACATTGGCACCGGAGCGGGAGCCCCAATTGTTGCGCGTGGCATCGGAGCGGTTTTGCTGTGCCCGCTGCCAGCCCGGCGTGGAATAGGAATTGGCAAACGGATCACCGCGTCCCACGGCATCAAAACGTGACTGGCCATAACCACCGCCATAGGAACTGTCAGATTCCGCAATATCCACATGCTCTTCCGGCAATTCTTCAAGAAAACGGGACGGGATCGTGGTCTGCCACATGCCGTGAATACGGCGGTTGGACACAAACCAGATATGCAGATTTTTCTTGGCACGGGTCAGGCCGACATAGGCGAGACGACGCTCTTCTTCCAAACCTGAGCGTCCGCCTTCATCCAGCGCACGCTGATGCGGGAACAGACCTTCTTCCCAGCCCGGTAAGAACACAGTTTTAAATTCCAGACCTTTGGCCGAATGAAGGGTCATGATGCTGACAGCATCCATGCCTTCGTTCTGTTCCGTATCCATGACCAGCGCCACATGTTCGAGAAAGCCGCGCAGGCTTTCATATTCTTCCATGGAGCGGATGAGTTCTTTGAGGTTTTCCAGACGTCCCGGTGCTTCGGCAGAACGGTCATTCTGCCACATCGCCGTATAGCCGGATTCATCGAGAATGATCTCTGCCAGTTCTGTATGAGACTTGTTATCCAGCAATCCCTGCCAGCGACGGAAGTTCTCGACCACTTCACGCAGTGCCGAGCGGGCTTTTGGTTTTAGTTCTTCCGTGGCAATCAGATCTTCCGCCGCCTGCAGCATCGGCATATTTTTTGCGCGTGCATAATCATGCACCAAGCGCAGGCTGGCTTCACCAAGACCGCGTTTCGGGGTGTTGACAATGCGCTCAAAAGCCAGATCATCGGCAGGCTGTGCTACGACGCGGAAATAAGCCATCGCATCGCGGATTTCCTGACGCTCATAGAAACGCGGGCCACCGATAACGCGGTAATTCAGACCGAGTGTTACGAAACGGTCTTCAAACTCACGCATCTGGAACGAGGCACGCACCAGAATAGCCATATCATTAAGCAGATGACCGCGACGCTGCGCCTGTTCGATCTCTTCACCGACCGCACGGGCTTCTTCCTCTGAGTCCCAAGCCGCATGCACATGCACCTTTTGGTCATCTTCACTCGCAGCCTGCGGCAGCAGTGTTTTGCCAAAGCGCCCTTCATTATGGGCGATCAGATAGGAAGCCGCACCGAGAATATGTGGTGTGGAACGGTAATTGCGTTCAAGACGGATAATTGTTGCGCCCGGAAAATCTTTGTCAAAGCGCAGAATATTATCGACTTCAGCTCCGCGCCAGCCATAGATCGACTGGTCGTCATCGCCAACACAACACAGATTGACCTGCTGCGCAGGTCTGTCTGTGTTGATTTTCTTTGTGCTTACGCTGTCGCCGCTATCGCGGCTGCGCTCCGCAGGGGCGGCTGAAAAGTCAGCCGACGACCAGTCGGTCGCGTTGGGAGTGCTATGTGGTTGTGTTGATGCTGATTGGGTGTTTGCGTTAGAACTAGGCCTTTGCGCCAGCAGTCTCAGCCACATATATTGTGCGGTGTTGGTATCCTGATACTCGTCCACCAGAATATAGCGGAAACGTGTATGATATTCGCGCAGGATGTCCGGATGCTTGCGGAAAATCCGGATCGGATGCAGCAGCAGATCACCGAAGTCACAGGCATTCAGCGTTTTCAGCCGTTCCTGATATGCATAATAAAGCTCACGTCCCTTGCCATTGGCGAAAGCACGGGCGTCCCCCTCTGAAATTTCAGAAGGGCCATAACCTTTATTCTTCCAGCCATCGATCATCATCGAGAAGGAGCGCGGCGTCCAGCGCTTGTCATCCAGCCCTTCAGCCTGAATAAGCTGCTTGAGCAGGCGGATCACATCGTCCGTATCAAGAATGGTAAAGTCAGAGCGCAGTCCGGCCAGTTCTGCATGGCGACGCAACATCTTCACCCCGATAGAGTGGAAAGTACCGAGCCAGGGCATACCTTCAACCGCACCGCCAAGAAGATGGCCGATACGCTCTTTCATCTCGCGTGCGGCTTTATTGGTAAAAGTCACTGCGAGGATCTGACTTGGGAATGCCAGACTCTGCTGAATAATATGCGCAATACGTGTGGTCAGAACACGGGTTTTGCCGGTGCCCGCACCGGCCAGAACCAGAACCGGCCCTTCAGTCGTTTCGACCGCCTGCCGCTGCTCAGGGTTCAGCCCTTGCAGATAATCTGGTTCACCGCGTTGCTGGTTGCGCGCCTGCATAGCCCGCGCAGCAATTCCGGTTTTTAGACCAGATTGCGGTTTAGGTGTAGCCGGTACATCCGGCTCCCCGAAGAAGGGAATATCGTCTGGAAAGTCTGACATAGTTCCGAATGTAATGATTCTTAAGCGAAACGCCATAGACCAGAACAAATAAAGTACCTGCAGAGCTTGCAGGCACTTTATTTGTTGCGTTTTTTAAAATTTACAGGCTGGAAAATCCTATTCCATCTGCGTGATACGGCGATCCGTGAAATTGAGACGATGCGCGGCGAGCGCTTCCACCAGCGGGCGCATATCCGGCTCGCGCAGCAGAAGATCGTCCAGTTCTGTCATCTGGTTCATAGCAACAAGGCGCAGAATATCTTCGCGCACAGTGCCGTCCTCACGGCGCGGCAAATGGGCAACCGGCTGGATCAGCTCGACTTTATAACCTTTAAGTCGTGCACGCAGTGACTTTTCGTCCGCATTGAGTGTTTCAACAAAAGCATAAATCCCCACACCTTTTGCAGGCAGGGAATAGAGGCTCAGAGATACATCTTTCACGCGCGGATCGGATTTCAGCGCTGCAATAATTGCCGGACCTTCATTATCAATACGGTCGCCCGTACCTTCACCGTCAGACCAGTTGAAAATGCCGCGCGTAACAAAATTATAGACTTTTTTGCCCGTTGCCAGCCAGATACGTGACGGTAGCGACCGGCGTGCCAGAATGCGCTTTTCCGTTGGTGTCATCAGATCAGGTGCGAAATTGCGCTTCTGTTTGATGAGGTGGCGGAAATCCTCATAGGCCATCAACCGGTAATAGGCGCCGCGGCGGCGATGCACGGAAGCCAGCTGAAAGTCAATTACAGCGGCTTCACCTTCCGGTGTCATCAGCCAGTTTTGCGGCTTTTGCAGATCATTATGGGTAACGCCCATGCGGCGCATATCGCGCAGAATACGGTGGGCAGACAAATACCATTCACGATGGGACGGGCGTGCCAGATGCAGCGGCGTGCCGTCCGTCCATGTGCGGAACAAGCCGTGTTTGTCAGTTGCCAGAAGCTGAGGTGTGCCTTTGATGCCGCGCACTTTTTTGAGGCCGCGGATTTCACGGCGCGCCAGCCACCATGCCAGCGGACTTGACCACCACGGAGCTGCGCTGACAACGCGGCGGATGATACGGGTTTCCGGCTCGCCGACAAAATAGCCAGCACGGGTTTCCGAGAAAATATCCCGCTTGAAAACGGCTGTCTCATAGAAATCAGGAATGGTTTCCATAAGTTGGGAATTGGTCTCGGACGTTGAATAATTCATGATAATGTCACAGATATAAAGTCAATTCGGGTGTGAAGCGTAAGCGGCCGAAGATATGAAAACAAAATGATATTGGCTGTCATGTGACAGCTGTAGCGGTTAGATACCAGAGGATCAAGCCGTGTCCGTATCTTTGGGCACGAGTTTACGGCTCTATTCAGGTGCATACAGCCTTTGTCATAGTGAAATTACCTTGTTGTCGCAGGCTGCGAGCCGCTATGGTGCGCGCTGAAATGTGATTCATAAATGACAATGACTGCAGAGCAGTTTTGTTAGCAGATGGCTGTACTCAGCCGGAGTGAGACTTTGGGGCGTTTGTTCGTTGCTATTGGTGGTTTGCTGGTACTGGTGCTGACTTTGGCGCTGGTCGTACCGCCTTTTATCTACTGGACAGGCTATCGCGACCGTTTTGAACTGGAGGCCAGCCGGATTTTAGGCCGGCCTGTGCATGTGAACGGGACAGCCAAAGCACGGCTTTTTCCGTTTCCGTCCGTTACCTTCTCCGATGTGCGTGTTGAAGGGAAAAACGGTCAGAGTGCCCTGACCATGGATCAGTTTTCCATGGATGCGGAATTAATGCCCTTCTTGCGCGGTGAAATTCTGATCTTTGATATGCGGATGGAAAAACCGCATCTTATTGCAGGGCTGGACAAGCAGGGACATCTCAACTGGGTTTTGCCGGAAAACAGTGATCTGGCCGGCTCCAGAATAAAGCTGGAAAAGCTGACTTTGCGCGACGGGCAAATTACGCTGCAGGATGAAGTGCGCGGGCGTCGTCAGGAGTTGCAATCCATCAATGCCACCCTGTCTGCGGACAGTTTGATGGGGCCGTGGCGTATTAACGGCACATTGCAGGCCGACGGGCAGGTTTTCAATGTTGATATCAATACTGCCGAGAAAAAGCCTGATAATCCGCTGCGTTTGCGCATCGGCCTGCGTCCTTCTGATCTGCCGCTGACGCTGGATACAGAAGGTGATGTAACGGTTGCGGACGGCAAGCCTGTTTATAAAGGGCAGTTTTCCTTTCTTACCTTGAGCGATGAAGAGCGGAAAAAACAGGGCGTTACCTCTGCCGTTACCCTTGATAAGTTGCGGCTGACCGGAAAATTCGAAGCACAGAACAGCGGCTTCAATATTGAAGAATTCCGGATGGAGCAGGGCGATGCCGATGCTCCTTATGTGATTAACGGTAAGGCACAGCTTGATCTGGCTGAGAACCCGCATTTCATGATTAGTGCGGATGGCCAGCAGGTCTATCTTGACGGGATGAAGCCGGATGTCAGCCTCAAAGATGAGACTGTTGCACCGACGCAGCCGGTGATGTCCTTCCGGCAGAAAATTGATTTCTTGCAGACATTGCTGGAGCGTGTTCCGGTGCCGGATATTCCGGGCAATATTGATCTGCGGCTGCCAGCTATTGTGGCAAGCGGCACAACCATTCGCTCTGTGATTATCCGTGCTGAACCGGACAAGGATTCATGGAATATCAGTCAGTTACAGGCTGATCTTCCGGGGCGTACCCAGATTGAGGCCAAGGGCAAATTGCAGCTCGGGGCAAATTTCGGTTTTGACGGCAGTTTCCTGCTGGCTTCGCGCCAGCCTGCCGGATTTGCTTCATGGTTATCAGGCGATAGCGGCAAAGCGCTGGCGGGGCAGGTTCCTGCTGCCGGATTTTCCGGCAAGATTAATCTGAATAAAGATGCCCAGCGTGTCGATGATCTGGAAATTGTGCTGGGCGAAACCGTTTTGCAGGGCAGTTTTGAACGCAGTGGCGGTGAAAGCCGCGCAGCATCTTCGGTCCTGAATATTCAGGGCAAGGCTCTGGATGCAGGCACAATGCAGTTGCTGAGCGGCATGTTCCTGCGTGAAGGTGATCTGTCAGCACTTGCCGGTGAAAACCTGACGGTCAATCTCAAGGCAGGCCCCGTTAAATTTTCAGGGCTGGAAGCGGAGCAGCTGGATACCGCATTTCGTCTGAGCAATGGCAAGCTGGATTTTGACAAGCTGCTGGTCAGTGGTTTGGAAGGCGCAACCGTTTCGGCAACCGGATCATTGCGGCCGTTTGATAATTCGGTCAATGCGTCGCTTGATGCGACAATTCTGGCCGATGATCTCAGCCCTGTCTTGCGCCAGCTCGATGCAGTTTTCCCACGCGAGCCGCTTATATCTGCGCTTTCCGCCAGAGCCAATGCTTATCCGGATTTGTTCTCCGGCACCAAGCTCGATCTGCTTGTGAATGCGGTTAACCTGTTTGGGGACGGAGCGCATGCGCAGAAAACTGACGATGCCGGAACCGAGAAAACAGAAGTAAAAGATACCAAATCGCGGGGCAGTCGTGTCAAAGCGGGGAGCAATCCGGTCGATGGTGCAAAATCCGATATTGCCGAATTTTCTTTCAGCCTGAATGGTCAGAGCGGTGCGCTGATCCTGTCTGTAGCCGGATCATCAAAAGGAACACTGGCCGGTTCCGAGCCAATGCAATTATCGCTGACGGCCAATGCTAAAGCCGCTTCAGGTGAGGCTGCCTTGGCGCTACTCGGCCTGCCTGTTGTGCCGCTGGGACTGATGGGAGAGGCGGAGATTAATCTGCAGGCGCAGGGCGCGCCGGTTGCCGGTATGAAAACCGCGCTGGAAATCAGCGGTGATGATGGCAATGCCCGTCTTGATGGTGTGATTACGCTGACCGGTGATGAGCTGACGGCCAGCGGTAAAGCCGTGCTGAAAAGCGATGATCTCGAGCCGTTTCTGGCCACCGCCGGTTATGCCCTGCCATTTGGCCGTGGCTTTGGCTCAGGTCTGCCGGTAGATATTGTCAGCGATTTTCAGTTCGGGAAAAATATCGTCCGGTTGCCGAATTTGCAGGGTAAGTTGGATAATGAGACTGTAAACGCCAGACTGGACGGATCGCTCAGCGATCAGTCGGTTGCACAATTGCGCGGCGAGATAAAGCTGGAGCGTTTTGATCTGGCTGCATTATTTGCTGCCATGAGCGGTCTGTCGGTTGCAGATATCACGGGCGCTGACGGCCGGAGCTGGTCTGAAACCGGCTTTGGTAACAGAACCAATCTTCCTTTGGGTATGGATTTGAAAGTGAGTGCCGCACAGGCCGCACTGACTGATGCAGCGACATTCAGCGATTTCTCTGCGCGTATCATCAAAAACGACCAGCAATTACAGCTCAGTGATATTGGCGGTGAGTGGGCCAATGGCAAACTATCCGGCAAACTGGAGCTGAATAATGCCAATGGAACCTTGCTTACCAACGGGGATTTGCGTCTTTCCGGCGGGGATATGCAGGTGCTCTATCAGTCGGAAAATATGCAGCCGCCAGTGAGTGGTGCTAGCGATATCAAGCTGGGCTTTACGGGCAGCGGTAAGTCGATGGCTGATCTGGTGCATTCTCTGGCCGGTGAAGGGGCAGTGACTGTTGAGCAGCCTGTTATTGCAGGATTTAATCTCACAGCTTTACCGGATTTGTTGCGACGCTCCGATGAGTTGTCGGATACGGCTCTCTCTCAGGTTGAGCCGAAACAGGCCGAAGCCGAGCGCGGTAAATTGTCGAAAAGCCTGACGCAGGACGGACAAATAAGCGCTGCCCGGATTCAGGCTCCGTTGTCGCTTGCCGGAGGGATTATCCGTGCGCCGTCTGTTAAGGCAGAGAATGAAAGAGCCATTGTGCAGGCGGATTTGCAGTTTGACCTGAACCGCTTTCTCTGGGGCGGCAGCGGGCGACTGGATCTGGTGTTGCCGCAGCATGAGCGGAATGATGTGACCCCGCAATTGCAATTCACGGTTTCCGGTGGATGGCAGCAGCCGCAGGTGCAGTTTGATTATCAACCGATGGTACAGTTCTTGACCCAGCGCGGCTTGTTGCGGGAGCAACAGCGGGTAGAGGCGGCACAGGCTTTGATTATTGAAAAGCAGCGTCTGAAGCGCGAGGCTGATTATTATACTGCGAAAGCTGAAGCCCGCAAACGCGAACGTATTGAGGCAGAAGAGGCCTTGCGCAGACGTGCGGAAGAAGCTGCGGGTGCAGGAACAACACTTCCGCAGGAAACACCGCAGCAGCCAAATATTGCGCCTGATTTCAAACCAAGCCTTGATGAGTTTCTGCAAACTCTGCCCGAAACGCAGTTACAGTAATATTCCTGCCGGTTTGGGTTTTAGGGCGTCTTGAAGTTATTAAGGTGCTTTGATGCTTAGCACCCAATCCAGCGCATAGAGGCGCAGGCTGGAAGACAGATTGCTGTTGCGGTCGCGTTCATCATCAATCATGGCAATGAGTGAAGCCAGCGACTGGCCGTTCTGCGCTGCAATCTGCACGATGATGTCATAAAATGCATCTTCGAGCGAGAAGCTGGTGGCATGGCCGTGCAATGTGATCGAATGTTTGCGCAACCGTGCTTTGCTGCGTGCTGCTGTGCTCAATGGCGGACGGGCGGTTTTATCGCTCATTCTTTTTCATCAACAGATGAGACGGAGCTGCGTGGTTCCAGCCTGTTCTGGTCAAGGAACCGGACTTGCTTATCGTTCTGATTTTTATCGAAAGATTTTTCCGCTTTGGTACGACCGAACAGGATGCGATTGGCATCCGCTTCAACTTCTTTCGTCGCGCGGGCTTTGCGTTTTTTGAATTGTTTGAGATTGATAATGTCACTCATGACTATGCCCTCTCAAAATAGAATATTCTCATGAATATATTCCGGCCGCTGCCGGCCGGAATATTGCATCTGTTTATTTTTTGCGGAAAGCATCCAGCGATACAACATCGGCAGAAGGCTTCGGAGCCTCTTCCTTATCTGTAGTTTCGCTGCTGTCTTCCTTGGCCGTTGTCTTGCTGCGGTCAGCCTTTTTGGCTGGCTTTTTAGCAGGCTTGGCCGGTGCTTCTGTTTCATCTTCTTCCGTATCATCCTGCAGACGCAGTTCCGATACGATTTCCAGATCATCCGTGTCATTGTCACCGGTCGGCAGCGCAACAGACACATCAAATTCCAGTTCGAAATTCACTGACGGATCGTAGAAGCCGCGGATTGCAGAGAACGGAATGACCAGCTTTTCGGCGATTTCACCAAAGGAAAGACCGACTTCAAAAAACTGCTCGGTAACCACCAGATCCCAATACTGGTGCTGCATAACAATTGTCATCTGTTCAGGATATTTTTCCTTCAGACGTGATGAAATGCGAACGCCCGGTGCCTCTGTCAGAAAGGTGATGAAGAAGTGGTGATTGCCGGGCAGACCGGCCTTGTTCACTTCCATGAGCACTTTGCGGATAACGCCGCGCAGCGCATCCTGAGCAAGAATATCGTAACGGATAAGATCCTGAACCATTAAATCCTTATCCCGCGGATTCGAGGAGTGTTGTCATATATGTTGTCTAAGTCAGCATTGCCGTATGATCAATTGATAATCAAGGATCAGGGCATTTCCGTTGAAATGAAATGCGCCGGTCATTCTGGCCGAGACAATATAATCTGATGGATTGATACAGCAGCTTTTATCACTTGTGCGAGAAAAATGCTGCAACCCTGTCTCATTTATCAATATACCGCTGTAATGAAAGGTGAAAGAACTTTCTCAAATAATTGCCGTTCAGATCCGTGTGTTACACGGTAAATCGGCTGAAATTGACGGTTGACCATTTTCCGCTTCACTTCTATTTTTGCGCTCCCGTCAGTCCGGATGATGTGACAAATCCGAATGCGATGACAAGCGGCTGATTTATCTCGTGGATAATGATCTCTGCGCAGAGGCGGAGAAATAATCTGTCTTCATTTTTATTGCGCTTCTGAAAGTTAAACGCATGTCCGCTCGTTTGTACCGCACAGCTCTTGTGCTCGGTTTTATTTCGGCTATCGGGCCGTTCGCTATTGATATGTATTTGCCGGCACTGCCGACAATTGCCAAAGATTTACATGCCAATGATGCCGCCGTGCAGATGAGCCTGATGGTGTTCTTTCTGGCGACGGCTTTGATGCAAATGTTTTGCGGGCCGTTTTCGGATATTTACGGTCGTAAACTGCCGCTTTATCTGGGGCTTGTGCTCTTTGCTGCGGGCAGTGTCGGTTCGGCAATGGCGACCAATATCGAAATGCTGATCTTCTTCCGCTTTATTCAGGGGGTCGGGGCGAGTGCGGGTATGGTTGTACCGCGCGCGATTGTCCGCGATCTTTATACCGGTGTGGATGCGGCACGGCTGATGTCGATGCTGATGCTGGTTTTTTCGATTTCACCAATTCTGGCACCCTTGACCGGCAGTTTCATCATTGAAGATTTTGGCTGGCGCGGCGTGTTCTGGGCTGTTCTGCTGGCGGCTATTCTCGGTCTTGCGCTGGTCTTTTTCGCGCAGGAAGAGACACGTCCCGTTGAGCAGCGTATTTCCGGCGGGGTAGGGCGTGCATTGCGCGGCTATGCTTTTCTGATCCGCGACAGCAAATTTATCGGCCTGACCTGTATCGGTGGCTTCTGCATGGCCGCATTCTTTGTCTATATCGCCAATTCATCCTTCATCTTCATTGAAAAATACGGCCTGACCCCGCGCGAATATTCGCTGGTGTTCTCACTCAATGCGATTTCGTTTTTCGGTGTGTCGCAGCTCAATGGTATGCTGGCGAGCCGTTACGGACTGGGTAAGGTCGTTTCCTATGCGGTAACAGGCTATCTGGTGACGATGGTTATCATGGTTCTTGCAGCCATATTCCTCACACAGAGCCTGTGGATGATTATGACCTTCCTGTTCATCGGTAATGGTTTTCTCGGACTGGTATTGCCGGGCACCAGTGTTCTGGCGCTGGATGATCATGGCGAGATTGCCGGAACGGCAGCAGCTTTGCTCGGTACATTGCAATTGCTGGTCGCAGCGGCTGCTATGGGGCTCAGCTCATTCATTATGACAGGGAATGTTCTGCCGATGCTGGTCGCCATTGCGCTTTGCGGTTTTTCCGGCTGGGTACTGACCTATCTGACCATCATGCGGCACGGGCTTAAAAAGCCGTCATCGCATGTGACGGAAATTCATTGAGTTACAGCATAAGGCATCGGAAACTCCGGTGCCTTTTTCATATCATCTTGTAAAGGGAAGAAGTGGAGGCTTCTGTTGCCAGGTGCCTCCGAACCCCGCCTTAAGGGGCTAACCCTAAGGACTTAGGTTGGGTTTCCCGCACCGCCATTAGGCAGCGAGAGCATAACCCTGAGCTTTGTTGTCATTTGCAACTACTCAATTAGCCCGATAACGGTGGTACAATGCCGAGTGAAAGATCAACCTTTACGCCCTTGTCGATCCTGTTTCGCCCCCGCCACAATACAGCCGTTTCAGTTTAAGCTGTATTCTGGTGGAGGCGCCGGGTACCGCCCCCGGGTCCAATAGGTTTATTACGCAGTCCATTTATCACCATAGCCGGTCAAGCCGACAAGGTTTATATAGGTGGCTTCCATGCGCTTGAAAAGAGGGGAAAGGGCTTTCCTTATCTTTCAGCTGTGAAAAATATAAAACTCCGGCGATTTTGTCGGGCAATCATTTATTGAAGTCGGGCAATCATTTATTGAAAAAGACTGAAATAACAGTTTGGTGTGTTTTCTGAAAGAATAGAGGTTTTACGGCATTGACAGGTTTTGTCTGCTGGTCAATCTTTCCATAATACAGAGGTAAATAGGCTGAATGTCGATTCAGCTATGATATTGAGCAATTGTCTTATTTACTTTTTCTGGTTTAACGGCCGTAAAAGCGGTCAGATTGAAGGAGACTGGTTTCATGACTGATTATCTAGCCGACGTACGCCGTTACGATGCTGCTGCTGATGAGGCTGTTGTTGCTAAAATTGTAAAACATCTTGGCATTGCTCTGCGCAGCCGCGATGCATCGCTGGTTGCTGCATCCGACCCTGAAGAACTGGCGCGTGTACGCACCAGCTGGATCGGCAAAAAGCTCGGCATTGAAGATGCTGAAAAAGCAAATGCGGTTATCGCCAGTGTGGCTGAAACCATGAAGGGTGATCACAGCAAGCAGCGTGTGACCTTCTATTACCTGACTGCAAAAGCACTCGGTAAGCTGGAAAGCCTCTGATAAGTTTAAAAAAAGCCCCGCATTCAGCGGGGCTTTTTTTATGACTGCTGCGATCAAATAACTGTGCGTGCCCACGCTGTGCATTGCCGCAGATTGCGCGTGATATTTTCGCTGAAAAAGGCTAAAGACCATCTATGCGTACATATCTTGATCTTCTTCAGCACGTTCTCGACAATGGCACTGACCGCGGTGATCGCACCGGTACCGGCACACGTTCGGTTTTCGGTTATCAGATGCGTTTTGATCTCGCTCAGGGCTTTCCTGTTCTGACAACCAAAAAACTGCATTTGCGCTCTATCATCCATGAATTGCTGTGGTTTTTGCGCGGCGACACCAATATCTCCTATCTCAAAGAGAATGGTGTAAGCATCTGGGATGAGTGGGCAGACGAGAATGGCGATCTCGGTCCGGTCTATGGTGCGCAATGGCGTTCATGGCCGAAACCGGATGGTACGCATATCGACCAGATTGCGAATCTTATGAGGGATTTGCAGAAGAATCCTAATTCAAGACGTTTGATTGTATCTGCGTGGAATCCGGCGCTGGTTGATGAAATGGCGCTGCCGCCATGCCATTGCCTGTTCCAGTTCTATGTGGCTGACGGCAAATTATCGTGCCAGCTCTATCAGCGTTCAGCCGATATTTTTCTCGGCGTGCCGTTTAATATTGCATCCTATGCGCTGCTCACCATGATGATTGCGCAGGTTGCCGGTCTGAAGCTTGGTGATTTTGTGCATACGCTTGGTGATGCGCATCTCTATCACAATCATTTCGATCAGGCGAAGTTGCAGCTGACCCGCGAGCCGAAAGCACTGCCGGTGATGGAAATCAATCCGCAAGTAAAAGACCTGTTTGCCTTCCGCTTTGAGGATTTCAAGCTGGTTGGATATGAGGCCGAACCATCTATCAAAGCGCCGATTGCTGTGTGATGACCATGATTATTTCTTTTGTAGTTGCCGTTTCTGAGAATGGTGTGATCGGGCGTGACAATGGCATGCCATGGCGTCTTTCCACGGATTTGCAGCGCTTTAAAAAGCTTACGCTCGGCAAGCCGGTGGTGATGGGGCGCAAGACATGGGAATCCCTTGGCCGCCCGCTGCCAAACCGCACCAATATTGTGATTACCCGTGATGCCGGTTACAGCGCGGAAGGTGCGCTGGTTGTTCCCTCAATTGATGAAGCGCTGATTGCCGGTGAAAAAGCAGTGCGCGAATCCGGCGCTGATGAGATCTGCATTATCGGCGGTGCGCAGATTTATGCGCAGGCAATGGATAAGGCCACGCGCCTGCATGTGACGCATATTAAAGCCAGCATAGATGGTGATGCTTTTTTCGGCCCTGTTGATCCGCAAGTCTGGCAGATCACCAGCGAAGAAGACGTACCGGCGGGCGAGAAAGATAATTACCCGACCCGTTATGTGGTTTACGACCGGCGTTAAACGAAAAGACAGCTTGATAAAAAGCTGTTTTTTACCATGTCGATCAACTATTTTGCCAGAAAATTACAAAAGCGTGATGAATCTGCGTGTCCTGCGTTGAAAGACTGCTTTTGCGTACCTATAAACGGAACATACTGATTGATGAATAGAGGTGTTCCGCCTCTGACATCTGGCACGAGAGGTGAGGATGCCCTGGAGTAATCAAAATGGCGGCGGCCCATGGGGCGGCGGCGATAAGAATGGCGGATCCGGCAACGGCGGTTCCAATAATGGCGGCTCTAATCAGGGCGGACCATGGGGACAAGGCCCTAAAGGACCGCGCGGCGGGCCTGGTGGCTCGGGCGGAACGCCTCCGGATCTCGAAGATATTTTGCGCAAAGGTCAGGATCGCCTTAAAAAGGTGATGCCAGGCGGTGGCGGCGGTGGCGGCGGCCCTGCTTTGTATATTGTTGGTGCGCTTGCGCTCGCCGGTTTCTGGTTGTTCCAGTCCATGTATACCGTGCAGCCGGATGAGCTTGCGGTTGAAATGCGCTTCGGTGTGCCGAAAGAAACCATTTCCGAACCGGGTCTGCATTTCCATCTCTGGCCGATTGAAACTTATGAAAAAGTTTCGACCGGTGAACGCCAGATCAATATTGGCGGTCAGGGCACTCGCGGTGCCACACAGGGTCTGATGCTGACCGGTGACCAGAACATTGTTAATGTTCAGTTCTCCGTACTTTACCGTGTTTCCGACCCGCGTTCTTACCTGTTTAAGGTACAGGATCCTGACAATATGGTTCGTCAGGTTTCTGAAAGCGCGATCCGTGAAATCGTCGGCCGTCGTCCTGCACAGGATGTATTCCGTGACAACCGTGCGGCAATTGCCCAGTCGGTGCGTGATATTGTTCAGGATACGCTGAACGGCTATGGCGCCGGTATTCAGGTAACTGCTCTTTCCATCGAAGATGCTGCACCGCCGCGTGAAGTGGCTGATGCCTTTGACGAAGTGCAGCGTGCTGAGCAGGATGAAGACCGCTTTGTAGAAGAAGCCAACCAGTATTCCAACCAGAAGCTGGGTCAGGCACGCGGTGAGGCTGCGCAGGTTCGTGAAGATGCTGCCGGTTATAAAACCCGTATGGTTCAGGAAGCGGAAGGTGAAAGCCAGCGCTTTAACTCTGTCCTGAATATTTACAAAGAATCTCCAGATGTTACCCGCGACCGTCTCTTCATTGAGACCATGGAGCAGGTGCTGAAAGACAGCAACAAAGTGATTATCGAAGGCGGCAATAATGTCATGCCATATTTGCCTTTGACTGAACTGATGCGTCAGCAGGGCAAAGCAGGAGGCAACCAGTAATGAATCAGAATCGTTTGCCTTTTATTGTTGGTGCGATCGCTGTTGTCGCATTTCTGGTTTATTCCTCGGTTTTCGTGGTGAATGAACGCCAGCAGGCTATCGTTCTGCGTTTCGGTCAGATCGTTGACGTGAAAACAGAGCCTGGTCTCTACTTCAAGCTGCCATTTGCCTTCGCTGAAGCGGACAATGTGCAGATCATTGATGACCGTATGCTGCGCTTTGATCTGGACGATATCCGCGTTCAGGTTTCCGGCGGTAAATTCTATGATGTGGATGCGTTCCTCGTTTACCGCATTACCAATGCCCGTAAATTCCGTGAGACTGTTTCGGCAAATACAATGCTTGCTGAACAGCGTCTGCGTACCCGTCTCGATGCGGCTCTGCGTCAGGTTTATGGTCTGCGCGGCTTTGAATCGGCGCTGTCGGAAGAACGTGGCAGCATGATGCGTGAAGTGCGCGATCAGCTGCGTCCGGATGCGGAATCCCTTGGTCTGACCATTGAGGATGTGCGTATCCGCCGTACGGATTTGACTGCTGAAGTTTCCCAGCAGACCTTCGACCGTATGAAGGCCGAGCGTCTTGCCGAAGCTGAGCGTCTGCGTGCCCGTGGCCGTGAAGCAGCCCAGCGTATCAAGGCTGTTGCTGATCGTCAGGTTGTGGAAATTGTTTCCGAAGCCAACCGCGATTCTGAAGTGCTGCGCGGTGAGGGTGAAGGTGAACGTGGTCGTATCTTCGCGGAAGCTGCGAAACAGGATCCTGACTTCTATGCATTCTACCGTTCGATGAATGCTTATCGTCAGTCCTTGCAGGCCGAAGGTACAACCATGGTTCTGTCGCCGGATTCCCAGTTCTTCCGCTTCTTTAAGGATGCCGCCGGTAAACTGCCGCAGCAGCCTGCGAATGCCGGTCAGAGCGTACAGTAAGGACCGGATGCCGCTGTGAGTGACCTGATTACAGCCATAGGATTGCTCCTCGTTTTAGAGGGGCTTCTCTATGGCGGCTTCCCACACTTTGCCAGACGTATGGCTAAAGACGTGTCAGAAGCTCCGGAAAATTATCTGCGAATAGCAGGTATTGTTGCACTGGCGCTTGGCGTCGGGGTGATATGGCTGGTCAGAGGCGGATCTGCCGGATAAAATTACAAAGAGGCGTATGATATTTCATACGCCTCTTTTTTTCAGAATTTGCAGCATTAAATCATAGCGACTGCTTGGGCTTCAAACTTCTGATAATGTGCTTCAGAGCACCGCGTGCCCGATCGGGCGCACAAAGGCTGCTATAACACTTTAAAAGCAGAGCATAATGGGTTTAAACCTGAGCATATTGCATTCAGGCAGCTCATAGAGGCGCTTCGGATTGCAGGTGAGTGTATGTTGCGGATATTAAATGAAGACATTTAACTGCGACATGCTCTGGCCGTATTTTGCTTGCAATCCGTTGTAAGTATCAGAGTTAGAACGACCTTTGTGCGCCCGATCGGGTGCACGGCGCTCTAAATAACAAAAACAGGCGGAGTTTCAGATGGTTCGCAATCAGAATAAAAGCACGGTTTCATTTCCCCTGCGCACCGCACTTGCCGCCTTGTCTGTGAGCACGGTACTGCTGGGCGCCATGACAGCTCAGGCGCAGCAGCAGACCGCTGCAAACCCGCCGCAAGCACCACAGCCGGCCATTACCGGCAAGCTGGCGCCGCTCGGACTGGCTGCCGGAACTGCCACTGCGGGACCTGCTTCCATTGCCGATCTGGCGCAAGGCTTGCTGGATTCTGTTGTCAATATTTCCACATCCCAAACCGTGAAAGATGAAAACGGAGAGGAAAAGGCCGAGCCTGCGCCGCAATTGCCGGAAGGATCGCCGTTTCAGGAATTTTTTGATGATTTCTTCTCTGAAGAAAATCAGAAAGACGGCGGCAGTGCTGCCCGCAAGATGCAGTCGCTTGGCTCCGGTTTTGTGATAGATGCGGAGAAGGGGCTGGTTGTCACCAACAATCACGTTATTGCCGATGCCGATGAAATCGAGGTAAATTTCACCGATGGTAAAAAGCTGAAGGCTGAACTGCTCGGCACGGATACCAAAACCGATATTGCGCTGCTGAAGGTTGATCCGACGAAACACAAGCTCACAGCAGTAGGATTTGGCGATTCAGAGAAATCGCGGATCGGTGACTGGGTTATGGCAATCGGTAATCCGTTCGGCCTTGGCGGTACTGTGACCCTCGGTATTATCTCTGCCCGCAACCGCGATATTCAGGCGGGACCTTATGATAATTTCATTCAGACCGACGCGGCGATTAACCGTGGTAATTCTGGCGGCCCGCTGTTTGATATGAACGGCAAGGTCATCGGCATTAATACCGCGATTATTTCTCCGACCGGCGGCTCTATCGGTATCGGCTTTGCTATTCCGTCCGAACTGGCTGTTTCTGTGATCCAGCAGCTGGAAGAGTTTGGAGAAACCCGCCGTGGCTGGCTTGGTGTACGTATTCAGCCGGTAACGGATGATGTGGCTGAGAGCTTTGGCATGAGTGAGCCTAAGGGTGCGCTGGTTGCCGGACTGATTGCCAATAGCGGTGTTGAGAATAAAGAACTGATGCCGGGCGACATTATTCTGAAATTTGACGGCAAGGATGTGGAAAGTGCCCGCGACCTGCCGCGCGTGGTGGCAGAAAGTCCGGTGGGCAAAGAGGTCAGTGTTCTGGTGCTGCGTAAAGGCAAAGAGCAGACTGTGAAGATCAAACTCGGCCGTCTCGAGGATTATGAGAATAAGGATAAAGCTGCGGCTGCCAAGGACAGCACTAAAGCCAAAGAAGCTGAGACAGTAAAGGTGCTCGGCATGACGCTTGGCAAGCTGGATGACGCGCAGCGCAAGCAGTATGAAATCTCCGCCGATGTGGAAGGTGTGGTGATTAGCGCTGTTGAAGGCAAATCAGCCGCCGAAGAAAAGCGGGTTAATGCAGGTGATGTGATTGTTGAATTCGCACAGGAAGTTGTGAAAGCGCCTGCCGATATTCAAAAGAAGATCGAGAAGCTGCGCCAGCAGGGGCGTAAAAATGCATTGCTGATGCTGGCCGCGCCAAGTGGTGAGCTGCGCTTTGTAACCCTGCGCATTGACTGATCTGACATCAACAAGAATGCAGAAAAGGCCGGAGGATGTGCGCATCCTCCGGCCTTTTTATTTTGAAATATTGAATCAGTTGAATGGTTTAAGCAGTTGTCTTGCCATGTTGATTCAACCATTGCTCTTTGTTGATTGTGTAGAGCACATGGCGTTTCAGTTGCGGATGTGTATCCGGTACTTTCGGATGATCGAAATCGCGTTCCGGATTGTTGACCATGCCAATGCGCTGCATCACAGCTGTTGAGCGGTGATTGTTGTGCACAGCGAAAGACACAACTTCATCCTGCCCGCGCTCATCAAAAGCATAAGCAAGAGAAGCAAGTGCTGCCTCGGTCACATAGCCTTTGCCCCAATAGCGTTGTGCTAAGCGCCAGCCGATTTCCAGCACACCCTTTGGTACAAATGGAGGGATATCAGTTTTCATCAATCCGGTGAAACCGACGACATCACCGCTTGCTTTTTCCTGCACGGCGTAAAAGCCAAAATTGTCTTCCCTGACCATGGCCACGACGCGATCCATCAGCGCATCGGATTCTTCACGGCTGCGCAGGGCAGGGAAGAATTCCATCACCACCGGATCGGAATTGATCTCGTGAAAAAATGCACGGTCATCTTCCTGCCAGTTGCGCAGGATCAGGCGGGGCGTTTCAATAATAGCGGTCATTTTACAAAATCCGTTTTTCGATAGCCCTGAATATAGAGCAGGGCAGTCAGATCGCCATGATCGATGCGGATGCGCGCCTGAGCTGCTACAGCAGGCTTGGCATGGAGTGCCACGCCGCTGCCTGCATGTTTAATCATCGGCAGATCATTGGCACCATCGCCCACTGCCATCGCTTGCCGAGCGGTAATGCCAAGTTTGGCACAAATTTCATCGAGGCTGATTTTCTTGGCATCGGCGCCGAGGATCGGCTCTTCGACCAGACCGGTCAGATGCGTGCCGTCATCGAGCAGGATATTGGCGCGGTTTTCATCAAAGCCGAGCTGTGCAGCAATTTTGGAAGTGAAGCTGGTAAAACCGCCTGAAACCAGTGCCGTATAGGCACCGTGTTTCTTCATGGTGGCGATCAGCTCTTTACCACCCGGTGTCAGGGTAATGCGGTTGGTAATCACCTGATCAATAATACTGACCGGCAGACCATTGAGCAGAGCAACGCGCTCACGCAAGGCTGGTTCAAACGCGATTTCACCATTCATGGCACGGGCTGTGATGCCGGCAATATGCTCGCGCAGGCCGACTTCTTCTGCCAGTTCGTCAATGCACTCCTGCTGGATCATCGTGGAATCCATATCTGCAATCAGCAGTTTCTTGCGGCGGGTATCCTGTTCCTGAATGACAATATCCACAGGGGCACCGCCCAGAGCGGCTCTGATTTTTGCCGTTGTTTCTGCGATATCTGTGCCGGTTTTCAGTGGCAGATCACAGGCAATACCATCTGCCAGCCAGTAAAGGGCTTGCGTATCAGCCGCCTCGCAGGCTTTATGCCCCAATTCAGGTGTCAGAACCGGATTGGCAGGATTGCAGATCAGTGTGGTAACAAGTGAGGCTGGCTGGGACATAATACCGGTTCCGCTTTGTGCGTTTGGAGAATGATGAGTGGTAGAGCAGAGAGACAGGCAAAAGACAATTCTGATCGCGGGGCCGACTGCCAGCGGTAAATCAGCATTGGCACTGCGTCTCGCACGGGATTGCGGCGGCTATATCATAAATAGTGATTCCATGCAGGTTTATGATGTGCTGGATCAGCTGACAGCGCGCCCGCAAGCTGATGATCTGCAAACTGTTCCGCATTATCTTTACGGCCATGTCTCGCCATTGCAACTTTATTCCACCGGCCGCTGGCTTCAGGAGGTGGAAGCACTGCTGGCAAGGCCTGAGTTGCAGGGGCGCGTCGCAGTCTTTACCGGCGGCACCGGATTGTATTTTAAAGCGCTGCTCGGCGGCCTCTCGGATATGCCGCAGGTGAAAGACGAAGTGCGCGATTACTGGCGCAATCGTTTGGCGCAAGATGGTGCGCCGTTCCTGCATGAGGAATTGCAAAAGCGCGATCCGGCAATGGCGGAGCGGCTGAAGGCGGGAGACAGTCAGCGTATTGTCCGTGCGCTGGAGGTTGTCGACAGCACCGGACGCTCTCTCATTGAATGGCAAAACAGTACAGGCAGGGCGCTGATTGATCCCGACAGCGCAGAGAAACTGGTGCTGATGCCGGACAGAGCATGGCTGCGCCAGCGTATTGCTCAGCGTTTTGATCTGATGATGCAGGGCAATGCCGTGCAGGAAGTACAGGCGCTGCTGGCTTTGCAGCCGGATGCGGCTCTGCCGGTGATGAAAGCCATTGGTGTGCGCGAGATTGAAAGCTGGCTCAAGGGTGAAATGTCCCGCGAACAGGCGGTGGAACTGTCCGTGATTGCGACGCGCCAATATGCCAAGCGGCAGATGACATGGTTCCGTAACCAGTTTAGTGATGACTGGCGACGGCTGGAACGGGCAGAAGATTACTTCGCCTGAGCAGGCTTTGTTGTTAACGCAGGTGAAACACTTAAGATTTAATCTCCCACCTAAATCTGTTGTTGTGATACAACGGGTCAACGGGGGGATCATGCGTTATCTGCGGGCTGAACTGTTTTTCATCATCATGATTGTGCTGCTCTGCGGCGCAGGACTGATGCTGTTTATGCAGTACCGGCTGATGCATGATCTTGGAGAGCCGTATAAATCCGGCTCCCTGTCCGATACGCCTTTGGGCATTGCCTTGCTGTTGCTGGTGGCTGCGGGGGCAGCCGGTGGCCTGATGCTGTTGCCGCAAATCCGTATGCAGGTCAAAAACAAAGGCCAGCTGAAAATCATCACATGGATGATTGCGCGCAACTCCAAAGATTTGGATCAGATCAGTTTCAATGATCCTTTGACGGGATTGCAAAGCCGTCCTTATTTCGATGCCGCTCTGCACGAATATTTGCTGCAATTCGGCAAGATCAATCACCCTGTTACCGTTTTGCTGATTGGTATTGAGAAACTGCAATTGCTGTGCGAGCAGCGTGGCCGTGATACAGCTGATCGCTTGCTGATGGAAGCGGCTTTATGTATCCGCAATTGCACCCGCTATCATGATGTTCTGGCACATATGGGCGATGGTGAATTCGCATTGATCGTGCCTGATCTGCAGGAAGGGGATGCTTCGAGGATGGCTGCGAGAATCTGCAAGGAGCTGGAAGCCTGCGAATTGCGGATGGGGCATGACAGCCATATTATTCATGCGGTGTCTGCGGTTGCCGAATGGAATGGTAAGGATAAAGCACCTGCTCTTTATAAAAAGGCGCATGTTGCTTTGCAAAAGATGACCGGCCGCTGATTTTTCTTTAGAGCGCCGTGTGCCAGACTTGGCACACAAAGGTCGCTCTAACACTTTAAAATTAGAGCATAATTTTACCTTAAACTGATCCAAGTTTAAGGAATTATGCTCTAATATGTTTCAATGGTTTGCAGGTCTTGTTTGTCTGTTAGATTCATGAAGAACGCAGGCTTGGCATCAAGCGGTGTTTTTCTGCCCGAACCGGCAAAGAAAATAACAAGATTACGTTTTTTGCCATTGACGTGAAAAAAACAGCTGTTTAATCTCCCCTTATGGCTAAGAAAATTATTCTCGTGGTGGGTAAGCGTATGGGCAGGATGGTGTAACCATCCGGCGAAAGCTCCCATGCGCGAAACACAGGCTCCCTCAGGGGGCCTTTTTTATTATCTTCACACAACGAATATAGCTAAACAGTACGGGACTTCCGGTGGATATCAGGGAAGTAATCACCGGAACAGCAGACGGGACATCGAAAGACAATGAGTACAGATACAAGTGGCACCACAGCCGCAGCACAGAACGAAACCGGCAAACGGGAAATGACCGGTGCGGAAATGGTTGTGCAGGCACTGATCGATCAGGGCGTTGAGCATATTTTCGGCTATCCGGGCGGTGCGGTACTTCCGATCTATGACGAGTTGTTTCAGCAAGAAAAAGTCGAGCATATTCTGGTGCGTCACGAGCAGGGCGCCGGCCATGCGGCTGAAGGCTATGCCCGCTCAACCGGCAGAGTCGGTGTTATGCTGGTAACCTCCGGTCCGGGTGCCACCAATGCGGTAACACCTTTGCAGGATGCGCTGATGGATTCCATTCCGCTCGTTTGCATCACCGGTCAGGTTCCGACTAGTCTCATTGGTACAGATGCGTTTCAGGAAGCTGATACGGTCGGCATTACCCGTCCTTGCACCAAGCATAACTGGCTGGTTAAGGATGTGAATGATCTGGCGCGCGTTCTGCACGAGGCATTCCATGTGGCACGTACCGGTCGTCCGGGTCCTGTTGTTATCGATATTCCGAAGAACATCCAGTTCGCTACCGGCATGTATACGCCGCCGGCAACCAGCCCGCGCACCAGCTATAATCCGGTTCTGAACGGCGATCAGAGCGCTATCCGCACTGCGGTTGAACTGCTGGCCAATGCGAAGAAACCGGTTATCTATTCCGGCGGCGGTGTTATCAATTCCGGTCTTGAAGCTTCGAAACTGCTGCGTGAACTGGTCGAAATTACCGATTTCCCGATCACATCGACCCTGATGGGTCTGGGTGCTTATCCGGCATCAGGCAAGAACTGGCTGGGTATGCTCGGCATGCATGGTACATTCGAAGCCAATATGACCATGCATGAATGCGATGTTATGCTGTGTATCGGCGCGCGTTTCGATGACCGTATCACCGGTCGTCTTGATGCTTTCTCGCCGAATTCCAAGAAGATTCACATTGATATCGACCCGTCTTCGATCAACAAGACTGTTCGCGTTGATGTGCCGATTATCGGTGATGTTGCCCATGTTCTGGAAGATATGGTGCGCCAGTACCGTGCCTCTGCCCAGCGTCCTGACAAGAAGGACATGAGCGCATGGTGGCAGCAGATCAATAAATGGCGCGCGCGCAATTCTCTGGCCTATAAGCACAGCCGCGATGTTATCATGCCGCAATATGCGCTGGAACGTCTGCAGGAACTGACCAAAGATCGCAAGACCTATATCACGACAGAAGTTGGCCAGCATCAGATGTGGGCTGCTCAGTTCATGAAATTCGAGGAGCCGCATCACTGGATGACGTCCGGCGGTCTGGGCACCATGGGCTATGGTCTGCCTGCGGCTCTGGGTGTGCAGATTGCCCATCCGGATGCGCTGGTTATTGATATTGCCGGTGATGCTTCGGTACAGATGTGTATTCAGGAAATGTCAGCGGCCATTCAGCATAATGCGCCGATCAAGATTTTCATTCTGAATAACCAGTATATGGGCATGGTGCGCCAGTGGCAGCAGCTGTTGCACGGTAACCGTCTGTCGCATTCTTATACAGAAGCGATGCCGGACTTTGTTAAACTGGCTGAAGCCTATGGCGGCACTGGTATCCGTTGCTCCAAGCCGGATGAGCTGGATGATGCAATCATGAAAATGATTGAAACAGACGGCCCGGTGATTTTTGACTGTCACGTTGCCAATCTGGCGAACTGCTTCCCGATGATCCCTTCAGGCAAGGCGCATAATGAAATGCTGTTGCCGGATGAAGCGACGGATGAAGCTGTTGCCAATGCCATTGACGCTAAAGACCGTCACCTCGTCTAATACCGGAACAAGGATATTCATTATGAACGCACAAAATGCAGCTTCCGGTTCAGCTTACTTTCTGACCGAAGAAACCCAGCTAGTTGAAACACATACATTATCGGTACTGGTTGATAACGAACCGGGGGTTCTTGCCCGTGTTATCGGCCTGTTTTCCGGCCGCGGTTACAATATTGAAAGCCTGACGGTTTCTGAAACCGAGCACGAAAAGCACCTGTCGCGTATTACCATTGTAACGCGCGGCACAGCTAATGTGCTGGATCAGATCCGTCACTCGCTGGAACGTATTGTTCCGGTGCATCGCGTGGTTGATCTGACCTATCATGCTCAGCAGCTTGGTCATGAGCGTCCGGTCGAGCGTGAACTGGCGCTGATCAAAGTGGTTGGCAAAGGTGATGACCGTGCAGAAATGCTGCGTCTGGCTGATGCTTTTAAAGCCAAAGTTGTGGATGCAACGGTCGAGCATTTCATTTTTGAAATTACCGGTAAGGGCGCGAAGATTGATCAATTTATCGCGATTATGAAGCCGCTTGGTCTGATTGAGGTTTGCCGCACCGGCGTAGCTGCTATGATCCGTGGCGCTGAAGGAATGTAAAATATCTGATCTAAAAGTCGCCCGACTTGGCTGCAAATAGCAATTTTCTGCGCTACGGTACTCACGTACTATCGGTACGCTCCGTTCCGGTGCTCAAAAATCACCATTTTCGCTCTCGTCTGACGCTTTTTGATTCAGATATTTAAATTGCTGACCGTTTGCAGCACCGCTGTTCTCTGTCTGAGACAGCGGTGTTGTTCTTTGCAATGAGAGCGTTTTCAAGATGTTGCTTTCTTATGATGTTTTTATGGCCTTGGTGGTGTTTGCCTTTGTGACATCCATCACGCCGGGGCCGAATAATCTGATGTTGTTGGCTTCCGGCGTGAATTTCGGTTTCCGCCGTACCATTCCGCATATGCTGGGGATCGGTATCGGCTTTCTGTCGCTTCTGATTGGTGTCGGCTATGGTCTGGGTGCTGTGCTTGAAACCGCACCGGCGTTGTATGTGGGGCTGAAATTCGCCGGTGGTGCCTATATGCTCTATCTGGCCTATAAAATCGCCACATCGACATCTGTCGGTCGTGTCGATGATGAGAGCGCACAGCCGATGAGTTTCATGCAGGCTTGGCTGTTTCAATGGGTGAACCCGAAAGCATGGGTGATGGCTGTCACAGCAATGGCAAGCTATACGGTGCATGATGCCTATTCGCTTTCCGTGCTGCTGATCGGTGTTGTGTTTGCAGTGATTAATGTGCCGAGCGTGTCGTCATGGGCGGCTTTCGGCAGTCTGCTGCGCCAATGGCTGGAAGATCCGGTGCGGCTTAAATGGTTCAATCTGACGATGGCGGCTCTGCTGGTGGTCAGCCTGTGGCCGATGCTGAAGTGATAAACCTTGCTCTTTCGGGACGAATCCGGTCAATGGAAGGCATGATGGCAGAGGCATAATGGAATTTTCACCGGAACAGGACAACGCGCTGCAGGCTGTTGCGCAATGGTTGGCTAAAGGCCGTTCACCGATTTTTCGCCTTTTTGGCTATGCGGGAACGGGTAAGACGACGCTTGCGCGCTATTTCGCCGAGCATGTGGATGGTGAGGTGCAGTTTGCGGCCTTTACCGGTAAGGCTGCACAGGTCTTGCGCTCTAAAGGCGCAAGCAATGCCCGCACGCTGCATTCGCTGATCTACCGTCCGAAAGGTGAAGAGGCGATTGAGGATGAAACAACCGGCAAGACCTCGATCTCGCCAACCTTTTCGCTCAACCGTCAAAGCCCTGTTGCCAAAGCTGCACTGATTGTTGTTGATGAATGTTCTATGGTCGATGAGCAGCTTGGTCGCGATCTGATGACATTCGGCACGCCTATTCTGGTGTTGGGCGATCCGGGGCAGTTGCCGCCGATCAGCGGTGGTGGTTTTTTTACCGAGCAGGAGCCGGATTATCTGCTGACAGAAATTCACCGTCAGGCGCAGGATAATCCGATTATCCGTTTGGCACTGGATGTGCGTGAAGGCCGTGAAATCCCTTATGGCGATTACGGTGCTGCGCGCGTTATCAGTAAGGCGGAAGTTAATCAGGAGCTGGTGCTGGATGCCGATCAGGTGCTTGTCGGCACTAACCGTACCCGCAAGCGCTATAATCAGCGGCTGCGTGAACTCAAAGGTTTTACGGCAGAATATCCGCAATCCGGTGACAAGCTGGTTTGCTTGCGTAATGATCCGGCCAAAGGTTTGCTCAATGGTTCGCTCTGGAAGGTGATGACATCTTCCAAGGAAACCGTGAAGCCCGGCATTAATTTGCTGATTGCACCGGAGGATGAAGAGCCGGGTCGCGGTGTTGCCAAGATCAAGCTGCTGAAAGCGCAGTTTGAAGATCCTGATGCGGAAATTCCGTGGCAGACTAAAAAGCGTTTTGATGATTTTGACTATGGCTATGCGCTGACCACCCATAAAGCGCAGGGCTCGCAGTGGAATAATGTGGTGTTGTTTGATGAGAGTTATGCTTTCCGCGATACGCGTGAGCGCTGGCTCTATACGGCAATTACCCGTGCGGCGGAAAAACTAACAATCGTTCGCTAAATAAGCAGATCAGGGAGCTCGGGGCATGGTTGCAACTCTGTCGGTTAATCTTAATGCGGTGGCAATGCTGCGTAACCGCCGTGATCTGCCTTGGCCGAGTGTGACCGGTCTGGGGCGCATTGCGCTCGATGCCGGTGCTTCCGGTCTGACTGTGCATCCGCGCCCTGATCAGCGCCATATCCGTTTTTCTGATCTGGCAGATATCCGTGCACTGATAGATGATGAGTTCCCTCAGGCTGAATTCAATATTGAAGGCTATCCGTCGGAAGAGTTTCTGGCACTGGTGGAACAACACGAGCCTGAACAGGTGACACTGGTGCCGGATGATCCGGCGCAGAATACCTCGGATCACGGCTGGGATTTTGCCAAACATAAGGTGATGCTGAGCGAAGTGACCAAGCGGCTGAAAGCACGCGGCATGCGTGTTTCAATGTTTGCTGATCCGACGCCGGATGGTCTTGAGATTGCGAAAGAGACCGGTGCCGACCGCGTGGAGTTTTTCACCGGCCCTTATGGCGGTGCTTATGCAGATCCTAAAACGCAGGCGCATGAACTGGCATTGCTGGAAAAGGCCGCGTTGAAAGCTGCGGAACTTGGATTAGGTATTAATGCGGGGCATGATCTGACGGTTGCCAATCTGCCTGCACTGGTCAAAGTCATGCCGACATTGAGCGAAGTTTCCATCGGTCATGGCCTGACAGCAGATGCACTGGAATATGGTATGCGCCAGTCGGTGCAGCGTTTTATCAAAGCACTCGGCTAAAATGCATTTTGTGTTTTGATTCAATTTTTTCTTGTAATATTTTGATTTTATTTAATTTCTGCCCTGATGAGCTATCCGTATTTGTTATGCCTCATCAGGGCAGTTATGCATTGATGCACATTGTTTTTGTGCAGGATTGAGCATTTATATACGGCCTTTCCGGCAGTTTTCTTTATGGCCGGAACATGGTTATACTGAGCATCGGATAAGTCTGTTTTCTTGTCTTCATATCCGGCTATCTGTGCTCATTCTGTATCAAAAGGTATTTAAAAGGTATTTTATGAATCAGGCGCAGCGTGAAGATATTGCCAATCAGGATGCGCCGGTCAGCGCAGATGAGGAAACTCTTGATCCTCATAATCATACGGGAAATCTGAAGCTTTTAATGATGGGCGCGCTTGGCGTCGTCTATGGCGATATCGGCACAAGCCCGATTTATGCATTTCGTGAGGCGCTGCACGCTTCAATCACCGACGGCAATTTGCTGCGTGCTGAAATTCTTGGCGTGATCTCTCTGATCGTCTGGTCGCTGGCGCTGATTGTGACCGTGAAATATGTGCTGTTTGTGCTGCGTGCGGACAATAATGGCGAAGGTGGTATTCTCTCGCTGATGGCGCTGGTGCGCTCCAGTTTTGCCAATCGCCCGGATACTATTCTCGGCATTGGTATTGTCGGTGCGTCGCTGTTTTTTGGTGATGCGGTGATTACACCGGCAATTTCTGTGCTTTCCGCGGTGGAAGGGCTGGAAATTGTTGCGCCGGATATGACGCCCTATGTCGTGCCGATTACGATCACTATTCTGGTTGTGCTGTTTTTTGTCCAGAAGCACGGCACAGGACGTATGGCGAGTATTTTCGGGCCGGTGATGCTGGTCTGGTTTCTGGCACTTGGTCTCACAGGCTTTATCCATATTTTTGATGATCCGGGCATTCTGGCGGGGCTTAATCCTTATTACGCTTTTGCATTTCTTGGCGGTAATCCGGCTACGTCCTTTGCAACGGTCGGTGCGATCTTTCTGGCGGTTACCGGTGCCGAGGCGCTTTATGCCGATCTCGGTCATTTTGGCCGCAAGCCGATCGTGCGGGCATGGCTGTGGGTTGTGTTTCCGAGCCTGATCCTCAATTATTTCGGGCAGGGCGCTTTCATCTTGACCCATAGCGCTGCGGGCGGCGAGGAAGTGCGCAATCCGTTTTTCCAGATGATGCCGCATTGGGCGCTGCTGCCTATGGTGCTGCTGGCAACTGTTGCCACGGTTATTGCCAGTCAGGCGGTTTTAACCGGTACTTATTCGCTGGCGCGGCAGGCGGTGCAGCTGAATATTCTGCCAAGGCTTGAAGTGCTGCATACATCTGAAACATTGCACGGCCAGATTTATATGCCGCGCATCAATATGCTGCTTGGCATTGCCGTAGTTCTGCTGGTGGTAACCTTCCAGAAATCGACAAATCTGGCAGCTGCCTATGGTATCGCGGTGACCGGGAATATGCTGGTGACAACAACACTGCTGTTCTTTGTTATGCGTCGTCTCTGGAAATGGAGCTTGCCGGTTGTGGTGCTGACAATTGCCGGTTTCGCTATTGTTGATCTGATGTTCTTCAGTGCTAATCTGGTCAAAGTGCATCAGGGCGGCTGGGCATCGATTGTGGTGGCCGCGCTGGTGCTGCTGGTGATGTGGACATGGGTGCGCGGCAGCCGCCATCTGTTTCAGAAAACCCGTAAAACAGAAGTGCCGCTGGATATTATTGTCAGCCAGATGGCGCGTAAGGAGCCTGTTATCGTGCCCGGCACGGCGGTGTTCCTGACCGGTGATCCGTCCAGTGTGCCGACTGCTCTGATGCACAGTCTCAAACATTACAAGGTTCTGCACGAGAACAATGTGATCCTGACTGTGGTGACAGCACCGCGCCCTTGGGTGGCTGAGGATGACCGTGCGCGCGTATCGCAATATAGCGACCGGTTTATGCAGGTGACGCTGACTTTCGGCTATATGCAGTCCCCGAATATTCCGCGCGCGCTGGGGATCTGCCGCAAGCTTGGCTGGAAATATGACATTATGACTACGTCATTCTTCCTGTCGCGACGCGTCTTGCGTATTTCTCCGCGTTCACCAATGCCGCTCTGGCAGGCAAAATTATTTATTACGCTTGCCCGCAGTGCATCAGATGCCACGGAATATTTCCAGATTCCGACTGGTCGTGTGGTGGAGATCGGTACACAGGTTAATCTCTGAGTGTCTGGCCAAAAAGACAACGGACATGGTTGCGAATGGCGATATTGGCCTCAGGCATGAGCCGGCCTTTGTGGTGTTTAGAATGCTGTATTATTTTCCCCTGCCTGTAGCGGGCAGGGGAAATAGCCTATAAAATTTGTTTCAGCATAAAATCCCTCTTGCATTGTTGGTAAACTGGCGGCATAGTCCGAACCGTAACGTACGGTACGCACGATGAGAATCTCGTCAGGCTGCTGTTCAGACAAGTATTAAGGAGCGTGGAAGCGTGCAGTTGCAGCAACCTGAGAATGTCGTGAGCAATGTCGGAACCGGCACAGAGCTGACAGATCGTCAGAAGGATGTGCTGAATGCCGCGCTGGAACTCCTCGTTGAGGGTGGTGACAGTCTTACGATGGCGGGTGTTGCACGACGTGCAAGCTGCTCCAAGGAAACGCTGTATAAATGGTTCACCGACCGTGACGGTTTGCTGACTGCAACCGTGCAATGGCAGGCGTCGAAAGTGCGTGTTGTGCCGGTGGCGCGGGAAGGGCTGGATGAAGAATCTCTCTTTACCAGTCTGGAGCATTTTGCCCGCGACTGGTTGCTGGTTCTGTCCGGCAGCACATCCATCGCACTGAACCGTTTAGCGGTCAGCCATGCGGGTTCCGGTAAGTCGGATCTTGGTGAGATCGTGCTGAATAATGGTCCGATCGCTATGGCGCGTCGTCTCAAGCCGGTGCTTGAAACCGGACGCGATGCAGGCCTGCTGGACTTTGATGATATTAATGAGGCTTTTGCCTCGTTCTTTGGTCTTGTGGTGCGCGACATGCAGATCCGTCTGCTGCTCGGTGACCGTCATGAGGTCAGTGATGCAGAAATTATCCGCGATGCCAGAACGGCAACACGACAGTTTTTTGCACTTTACGGAAATAAAGCCGGCGCCTGATTTTGCCGGTGTGGAATAGTGCTGGTTTTGAGGAAAAACGGCACAGACTAATAGCATAGAAGGAAGGGAATATCCTATGCGCGTTTATTATGACAGTGATGCAGACGTAAATCTGATTAAAGGCAAAAATGTTGTTATCGTTGGTTACGGTAGCCAGGGTCGCGCCCATGCGCTGAACCTGAAAGATTCCGGTGCCAAGCATGTCCGCATTGCGCTGCGCATGGATTCTGCCACTGTTAAAAAAGCTGAAGCTGACGGTTTTGAAGTTCTCAGCGTTGCAGATGCTGCTAAATGGGCAGACCTGATGATGATGGCAACCCCTGACGAATTGCAGGCTGACATCTATAAAGAACACATCCATGACAATCTGCGCGACGGCGCTGCCATTGCTTTTGCTCATGGTCTGAACGTTCATTTCGGTCTGATCGAAACCAAAAAGACTGTTGACGTTGTAATGATCGCGCCAAAAGGCCCGGGTCATACCGTGCGCGGCGAATATCAGAAGGGCGGCGGCGTACCTTGTCTGATCGCTATTCATCAGGATGCTTCCGGCAATGCCCATGATCTGGCTCTGTCTTACGCTTCAGGCGTTGGCGGCGGTCGTTCCGGCGTTATCGAAACCACATTCAAGGAAGAGTGCGAAACCGATCTGTTCGGCGAGCAGGCAGTTCTCTGCGGCGGTCTGGTTGAACTGATCCGCGCCGGTTTTGAAACGCTGGTTGAAGGCGGCTATGCTCCTGAAATGGCTTATTTCGAGTGCTTGCACGAAGTGAAGCTGATCGTTGACCTGATCTATGAAGGCGGTATCGCCAACATGAACTATTCGATCTCCAACACTGCTGAGTGGGGCGAATATGTAACCGGTCCGCGCATCATCACTGCAGAAACCAAAGCTGAAATGAAGCGCGTTCTGCACGATATTCAGACCGGTAAGTTCACATCCGACTGGATGCAGGAATACCGTGCCGGTGCTGCACGCTTCAAGGGTATCCGTCGTATGAACGACGATCACCAGATCGAAGAAGTTGGTGCCAAGCTGCGCGGCATGATGCCTTGGATTTCCAAGAACAAGCTGGTTGATAAGGCTCGCAACTAATTTGTTTAGAGGCATACTGGTTGTAAGAACTGCAACCAAACTGGCATTCTAAAATTATGAAGATCAGGCCCGCACAAAGATTTGTTTGTGCGGGCCTGATTATTTCTGGCAGTACTGCTAGAGCGTATTCCAAAAAGCGGGAACCGCCTTCGCGGGAAAATCAGTCCACTGGACTGATTTTTTAATCCCGCTACGATCGGATAAGATACGCGTAAAAATAAAAAGATAGAGCGGTTCTGCTGATTCAATATTAACAGGAACCGCTTTAGCGGGAGGACGGAAAAATGACAGGAATAACAATCCGGCAGCTGGTGCCTGATGATTTTGCAATCATGCGCGAGATCAGGCTGGAGGCATTGCAGTTGCATCCGGAGGCTTACAGTTCGGCCTATGAGGACTGGGTGAAATTCTCTGAAGCTGACTGGCGTGCAAAATTAAGCACACCGGTTTTTGCAGCTTTTGACGGCGAGAGACCGGTGGGACTCATCGGCCTGTGGCCGCAGGCTGGTGCGCGAACTGCTCACCGCGCCATTGTTGTGATGGTCTATGTGAAAAGCGAGATGCGCGGACAGGGCATTGCGCAGAAATTAATGCAGGTTGTTGAAGCCTATGCGCGAGACAATGGCTTTACCCAGCTTGAGCTGAGTGTGCTGGCTGAGAATAAAACGGCATGGCAGCTTTACCTGCGCGAAGGATATACAGAATTCGGCCGCAGACCGAACTGGATTTCTCTCAACGGAGAAATGTTTGATGAGGTGATGATGCTGCGGTCAGTTGTTGAAAATGCATGATTGTTAGCTTTGTGCGGCTGATTTTGTTTGAATGTAACGAAATTATCCGTCAAATCGCAATAAAATGAATAAAGGTCAGTATTGCTGACATAATTTGCTTGTTTTGTTGTGAAATACGCATAAGGTGATACCCAAAGGCACACAGCTTTTAGTTAAGTTTTATGGTCTATTTCACGGCATCTCTTTTGACTTTATGAGGAACCCCCATGCTGGATTGGGAAAAAATATTCGCAACACGTTCATCGCGTATGAAAGCGTCGGAAATTCGTGAATTGTTGAAACTGCTTGAGCGTCCGGATATTATTTCTTTCGCGGGTGGTATTCCTGATCCGAAACTGTTTCCGGCGGAAGAATTCAAAGAGGCCTATGCTGATATTTTCGCCACGGGTAAATCTGATGCAGCGCTGCAATATTCGGTGAGTGAGGGCTATAAGCCGCTGCGTGAATGGTTGCAGGCTGAAATGGCAAAAATCGGCGTGCCTTGCACTGCCGAAAATATCTTCATCACCTCCGGTTCACAGCAGGCGCTGGATTATCTCGGCAAGCTATTCCTGTCGCCGAACGATACGGCCCTGGTTGTGCGTCCGACTTATCTCGGTGCGCTGCAGGCTTTCAATGCCTATGAGCCGACCTATGATACATTGCAGCCAAACGGCAACCGCACTCCGGCTTCCTATGAAGAAGCTGCAGAGAAGGCTGGAGGTAAGGTAAAATTTGCCTATTTCTCGGCTGATTTCAGCAATCCGACCGGTGAAACCATTGATCGTGAAGGCCGTGAAAAGCTGATCGATCTGGGCGATGAAATGGATATCGCGCTGATCGAAGATGCTGCCTACCAGTATCTGCGTTTTGACGGCACGCCGATCCCGCCGGTTCTGGCGCTGGAAATTGAGCGCAAAGGCTCGATTGAAAATACCCGCACCATTTATTCCGGCAGCTTCTCCAAGACACTGGCACCGGGCTTGCGTGTTGGTTATGTCGTTGCCAATGCGACAGTCATCCGCAAACTGGTACTGATGAAACAGGCTGCTGATCTGCATTCCTCAACCATCAATCAGCTGGCTGTGCATCATGTTGCTGCCAATGGTTTTGATGCGCAGATTGCAAAAATCCGTTCTGTCTATTCGCACCGCCGCAATAAAATGCTGGAAGCGCTGGATAAATATATGCCGAAATCGGCCACATGGACAAAGCCTGAGGGCGGTATGTTCGTCTGGGTCAATCTTCCGGACTATATGAATGGTGCTGATCTTCTGGCCGCTGCGATTGAGACAGAGAAAGTGGCTTTTGTTCCGGGTAAAGCATTCCATGCGGATGGCACCGGTGCCAATACGCTGCGCCTTGCCTATTCCTGTGCCAATGACGAGATGATTGATGAGGGCATCAAGCGCCTTGGCAATCTGATCCGTGCCCATGAGAAAAATTGAGAATAAGCAATCTCACTGAATGAAAAAAAGCCGGAGCCCGTTGCTCCGGCTTTTTTATATCTTCACGGCAGAGTTTCAGCTGAAGTATATCACCGTTAAATGGATGTATTTAATTGCGATATGCTTTGGTGCTTAACCTGCTGAATTTACGGCTTTCTTTGCAAAAAGATGCTTGGCTTTGTCCGGCAATCCTGTAGCCTGACCTTGTTATAATTTTATAAATCTGAGTCCTTATACAGCGACAGGATTCAGGCGGAGAGATTGAGGGGAAACTCATGACTATAATTAAAAAATACACGCTGGCTCTGGCCTGTGCGTCGGTGCTTGGTCTGACAGCGGTTGCTGCACAGGCGGCAACGCCGGCGGATACGCTGGTTGTGGCAATGGCCATTGATGATGTGATTTCTCTCGATCCGGCAGAAATTTTCGAGATCACCACATCGGAAATTCTGACCAACACCTATGAGCGTCTGGTGACCACAGATCCGAAAGATCCGACCAAGATCATTCCGCAGATTGCGGAAAGCTGGATGGTCTCGGAAGATGGCAAGACCATTACTTTCAAGGTTAAGCAGGGGCAGAAATTTGCTTCCGGCAATCCGCTGACGGCGCAGGATGTTGTTTATTCCCTGCACCGCGCGATCAAGCTTGATCTCAGCCCTGCATTCATCATCAGCCAGTTTGGTCTGAACAAAGACAATGTGGAAAAGCTGGTGACTGCGCCGGATGATTATACGGTTGTGTTCTCCACGGAAGAAACTTTCGCGCCGAGCTTCGTGCTCAATGGGTTGTCTTCCAGTGTAGCTTCTGTCGTTGACAGCAAGCTGGTTGAAGAACATGCGGTTAAAACCGAAAAAACAGAAGCCAAGCCGTTTGATACAGATTTCGGCTATGACTGGCTGAAGCGTAATTATGCAGGTTCCGGCGTTTACAGCCTGAAAGAGTGGCGCTCGAATGAAGTGATCCTGCTGGAGCGCAATGAGAATTACAGCGGCCCAAAACCGGCTGTAAAACGCGCTATTTATCGTCATGTGAAGGAGAGCGTGTCGCAGCGTCTGCTGTTGCAGGCCGGTGATATTGATGTCGCCCGTAACCTTGAGCCGGGTGATATTGCAGAATTTGCCAAGAACAGCGATTTCAATATTCTCAGTGCTCCGAAGGGGCGCACCTATTATCTGACAGCCAACCAGAATGTGCCGAACCTTGCCAAGCTGGAAGTGCGTCAGGCGATGAAATATCTCGTTGATTATGATGCGATTGAAAATACGCTGATTAAGGGTATCGGCCGCACACATCAGTCCTTCCTGCCGCTTGGCATGTTCGGAGCGATTGATGACAAGCCGTTTAAACTGGATGTTGATAAGGCGAAGCAGCTTCTGGCCGATGCCGGTCTGCAAGACGGTTTCAGTGTGACGCTTGATGTGCGTAATACACAGCCAGGTGTTGGTATTGCTGAAAGCATTCAGCAGACTTTTGCGAAGGCCGGTATCAAGGTTGAGCTGTTGCAGGGTGACGGCAAGCTGACGACAACAAAAGTGCGTGCGCGCAAGCATCAGCTTTCGCTGGGTATCTGGGGCCCTGATTACTGGGATCCGCATACCAATGCATCGACCTTCTCCTATAATCCGGATAATGGCGATGAAGTGTCAATGAAAACGACAGCATGGCGCAGTTCATGGAACATTCCAGAAATGTCCAAGGAAACCATGGATGCGGCAAAAGAAACAGACACTGCAAAACGCGAGCAGATGTACCACAAAATCCAGAAGGATTTTCAGGAGACAAGCCCGTTCGTGATGCTCTATCAGCAGATTGAAACGGCTGTTGCTGCCAAGAATGTCAAGAACTTCAATATGGTGGCTGATGCCAACTATATTACCGAAGTCAGCAAAGACTAAATTTAAGCCCCTGCTGTAAATCTTTTATGCCCCTTCCGCGATCAATGGCTGAAGGGGCATATTATTTGAGAAGTAAATTTCAGAACGGCGAATTGCAGGTGGTGCGGCTGCCGGCAAAAGGCTGATATGTATTATCGGACGCACGATATGAGCGGTACTGATTGCTGCACCACTGCATATGATTGATATTGTCGCCCGCATTGGCTGATTTTGCCGAGCCGATGCGTTTAGTAGCACCGCGCTGTACCAGCGGATCGCCGTTTTTATAATGCAGCACGCCGTCTTCCGTATAATAGGCGCCGCTTTCTTTGCAGAGTGTGGAGCCGTAACAGTTCCGGCTGGCAGGGTCTGCGCGGTTGCTGCCGGTAATGCCGCCGACAATCAGAAGGCCGGTCGGGTTCAGAGATGGAATGCCGCCGCTGATCTGGTTGCCGCCTGCATAGGCCGATGCGCCGGAGAGCAGGGCAATGCCCACTGTGAATGCGGTTTTCAGAATGAATCTGGACATAGGGATATCCGTTCGTGAATTTATATAATTTAAGGCTAATATAGTACAAAAATGTTGCCAATTTAAGAGGCAGGCTTTCTGAAGAAAATCAGTTGCAGGCAATATCACTGATTGCAATTCAACATATGGTGTTTAGGTTGAGTTATCGCATGCCGCGGAAAAGTGAGTGCCGGTTTATCCTGTAAGCCTGATGTGAACGCAATGATGAGTAACTTAATGTCTGAGACGGTTTCTGCGCAATCAACACCGGTTATGGATAATGTTCAGCCAGAAGGGCCGGTATTATTCACCTTAGCGACATTCAATATTGAAAACCTGATGCGCCGGTTTGATTTTACCGGTTATCGCAATGAGTTGCGGCAGGATCGCTCATTGCAGCTCTTTGCCATTGATAATGAAACACAATACCGGCAGCTCGAACAGGCGCGGATGGTGGCGCATACGGATGATACGCGGCAATTATCTGCTCTGTCGATTGCGCAGACACGGGCGGATATTCTCTGCCTGCAGGAAGTTGATGATCTCGCTGCGCTGAACGCTTTTGAATATGGCTATTTGTTCAAGATGGTGGGGCAGGGCTACAAACATAAATATCTGATCGATGGTAATGACAGCCGCGGCATTGATGTCAGCGTGATGATGCGCGACGTAACGCGCAGCGGCCACACGATTGAGCTGGTGAAGCTGGAGAGCAATGCACATCTGACCTATCAGGATCTGGGTATTTATGATCCGGTGCTGTCCTCCGTGGGTATTGAAGCCCATGAACGGGTATTTAAACGCGATTGCCTGATGCTGGAGCTGCGGATCGGCGGGAAACCGCTGACGGTCTTTGTTACGCATTTCAAATCCATGGGCGGCGTGCGCTATGGTCAGGATCCGAAACTGACAACGCTGCCGGTACGGCTGGCCGAGGCGCAGGCGGTTCGTATGATTATCGAGAAAAAATTCGGCCGTGACAGTGCTGCGGATGCTTCATGGGTGATCTGCGGTGATTTCAATGATTATTACGAGAAGCTTGCGATAAGCGGCGACCAGTGGGACGGCTATGATTTCACGCCGGTTCAGGAGCCGGATAATTGCCTGAATGTGTTTCTCAATGATGGCTTTGCGGTCAATCTGGTAGAGCGGCGGCCGGAGCTCGATCGCTGGACATTGTATCACACACGCGGCCCGCAGGAGCGTCACCTGTGCCAGCTGGATTATATTTGGGCATCACCTGCACTAGCGCAGCGCAATGCACAGGCTGTGCCGGAAATTATCCGCAATGGTCAGCCTTACCGCACCTTATTTCCTGAAGGGCAGGATGTGGCGCGTTTCCCGCGTATCGGCTGGGACAGACCAAAAGCGAGCGACCATTGTCCTGTTGCCGTCACACTTGAGCTTTAAGGACAGGCTCAGTCTAACGGAGCAGACGAATGCAAAGCAGAGATCAGAACAGAGTTTATCCTGTCCGTGATGTCAGGATACAGGTTGTTGCCGGTGTTCCTGATTATGTTGTCCGGAATCAGAAGGCTATTGATGAAAACTGGCAGCAGGAAATTGCAGCCAATCCGACACTCTATGACGGCGAAATTTATCTGGCAGCAGAGGCGCGCCTGTCTGAAGATATTCTGAGTGCGCCCTATCAGCGTACCAGTTTTCGCAGTCTGCTTTACTGGCGCAAAGACAAAAGTACGGACAAGCCGTTTCATATTTTCGGCAGTGGCGTCATCGTCTCCTCCGATAATCAGCTGCTGCTCGGACAAATGGCCTCGCATAATGCTGTCGGCGGCCGGATTTATTTTCCGGCGGGTTCCAATGACGATCAGGATATTGTTGACGGCGCGGTTGATCTTGACGGAAATGCCAGACGTGAAGTGCTGGAGGAAACCGGAATTGATCTGAACCATGCGGTGCGTACCGGCGGCTATGGTCTGGTTATGTGTGATCGCAGTCTGGCGCTGTTCCGTTGTTATTATTTCGACCGCACGGCGGATGAATTGCAGAGGCAGGCGGAGGAATTTATCGCAGCGCAAAAGCAGCCGGAATTATCGCGGGTGCTGATGATCGGGCAGGGCGGCATATTGGATGAACGCAGTCCCGATTATATTCGTACTTTCACCGACTGGTATTTTGCGCAATAGTAACGGCATATGATGCGGGCGGCTGAGATTTGAATTGCATATTATGCACTTCATGAATCATTTGAATGTTTTAACCGGCAATGCAAATGTGTTGAATCAGATACGGTACTTTTGAAAGTTCCGGAGCGGGGCGGACATGGATCATCTTAAAGGGCAGGGAATATGAACGGCATGGCTGTACAGGGGCGTTTCTACGAGATCTATGATGTTTTCACAGAGAAAGCTCTAAGCGGTAATCCGCTTGCTATTGTTCATGATTCTGAAGGGCTTGATGATGCCACGATGCTGGCCATTGCCCGCGAGTTCAATCTCTCGGAAACTGTGTTTGTTGCTCCCGCAGTTAATCCGCTGCATACAGCTTCGATACGGATTTTTACGCCGGATTATGAGCTGAATTTTGCCGGTCATCCGACTGTAGGTACGGCGGTTGCGCTGGCCTATAAGAATTGCAACGGACAAAAACCTCAAACTGATCTGATCATGACACTTGAGGAAAAAGTCGGGCCGGTACGTGTTGCGGTTCATTGGGCAGGTTCCGGCGACACAGAAGGACAGTCGGCGGCCTTCGCCGAGTTTGACTTGCCACGCCTGCCTGAGCGCGTGAATATCACCGTAGAGAAGGAGCAGGCCGCCGCTGCCTTGCGCCTCAATACACATGAAATCGGCTTTGAAAATCACGTGCCTTCGGTCTGGAGCGGCGGTAAGCCGTTTGTGCTGGTGCCGGTGAAGAATATGATTGCCGCAGCCAAAGTTGTGGTTGATCCGGTTTTTGTGGAGGATCATATGCAGGCTTTTGAAGGCCGTGCGATACCTTTCTACATCTATACCCGTGAGACACGGCTCTTTGAGAGCAATTATCATGCGAGGATGTTCACTTCCGGCAAGCATGTCTATGAAGATCCGGCCACCGGCTCTGCGGTTGCCGCCTTTGCCGGTGCAATCAACGAGTTTGACCAGCCTGTAGACGGGCTTACGCAGCTATGGATTGAGCAGGGTATTCAGATGGGCAGACCATCGCGCATCCGGCTGGAGCTGGATGTGGCTGCGAAGAAGCTGACCGGTGCGCGTATCGGCGGCAGTGCGGTTAAGGTTGCTGAAGGCTATCTGAAGATTTAGAATATGTTGCATTGTGTGGCTGGTTTTTGATAAAAGTCACAAGATGCAACATTTCTGTATCTGGAGTTGTCTGTGGCAGAAACCTCATCGCAATCTGATCCTCAAAACCCGACCGGGCAACGCATTCTGGCATCGCAGCGTCATGATGAAATTCTGCGCAGGCTGAATGAAGATGGCGTGGCGGGTATCAGTGAGGTTGCTGCGTTTTTTGACGTCTCACGGGAGACAATCCGCCGTGATCTGAAACTGCTGGCACAGCGGGGATTGCTGGCGCTGGTTCATGGCGGGGCTACAAAAATCCAGCTTCATGAACCGGCCTTCGGGTTGCGCAGTCAGGAAAATAGCGGAGGCAAAGCCGCGATAGGTCAGGCCGCCTGTGCCTTGATCCGCTCCGGCATGGTAGTTTTTCTGGACTCCGGCACAACGACTTTGGCTTTGGCTCAGGCTTTAACACAACAGGATAAAGCACCGGAAAACCTGACAATTTGCACTACAAGTCTACGAATTGCATTACAGCTTTGCCATGTGCCGACCATTCGCGTGCATATATTAGGCGGAGAAATCAGCCCTGAAGAAGAGGCCAGCGGCGGTATTGATGTATTGCAGGCGCTGGAGCATTTCCGGTTTGATCTGGCATTTCTTGGCACCGGCGGCATTACTTCCGAGGGCGAGATTACGGACTTTACCCGTAACGGTGCGGAATTGCGCTCACGGCTTGCCGTTGTTGCCGGTGAAGCATGGTTTCTGGCCAGCGCAGAGAAATTCGGACGCATGACGCCGCTGCGTGTTGCACATTATGAGCAAGCCGCAGGCATTATTACAGATCACAGACCGGAGCCGCATTTTGTGGCAGCACTGGCTGAGAAGGGTCTCCGCTTGCATATTTCATAAATGTGATTTTTTGTTGCATTTAATGTTGTTTTTTGTTGCTTTGTTTTTATAGTGATCTCAACCGGAGGGAGTGAGGTCATGACAGAGCATAAGGCAGATCACAAAGACAAAGCAGACAGCTTTCCGTCTCAGGCGCGGGTGGTGATTATTGGCGGGGGCATTATCGGCTGTTCCGTTGCCTATCATCTGACCAAGGCTGGATGGACAGATGTTGTGTTGCTGGAGCAGGGCAGTCTGAGTTGCGGCACAACATGGCATGCGGCAGGACTGGTGGGGCAGTTGCGCAGCCATGCCAATATGACCGGCCTGATCCGCTATTCCACACAGCTTTACAGCGAACTTGAGGCAGAGACCGGCTTAGCGACCGGATGGAAGAAATGCGGCTCCTTGTCTGTTGCCCGCAGCAAAGATCGCATGACTGTTTTGCAGCGCACTGCCGCCTCTGCCCGGGCGCAGGGTGTCAATGTCGAGGTTATTTCAGCCCGTGAGGCAGGCGATCTCTGGCCGGTCATGGCGACGGATGATTTGCAGGGGGCGGTCTGGCTGCCGGATGATGGCAAGGCCAATCCCAGCGACCTGACACAATCTTTGGCGCGCGGCGCACGAATGCGCGGTGCCAGAATATTGGAACGGGTTCAGGTGAGCGGTATTACCGTGAAAAACGGTCGTGCTTGCGGTGTTGAAACGGATCGCGGGAATATTACTGCAGAAATCGTGGTCAATTGCGCGGGGCAATGGGCACGTAAAGTCGGACAGATGTGCGGCGTAACGGTGCCTCTGCATTCGGCAGAACATATGTATATCGTCACCGGAAAGATTGAGGGCGTGCATTCGGATTTGCCGGTTATGCGTGATCCGGACGGTTATATTTATTTTAAGGAAGAGGTTGGTGGTCTGGTCATGGGTGGTTTTGAGCCGCAAGCCAAACCATGGGGTATGCAGGGTATTCCTGATAAGTTTGAATTTGCTTTGCTGGAAGATGACTGGGATCAGTTTGAGCCGTTGATGGAAAATGCTCTGATCCGTGTGCCGCAACTGGCGGAAGCTGAGGTGAAGAAGTTTTATAACGGACCGGAAAGCTTCACCCCTGATAATAATTTTATTCTCGGTGAGGCACCGGAACTGAAGAATTTCTTTGTTGGCGCCGGTTTTAATTCCATGGGTATTGCCAGTGCCGGCGGTGCGGGACGTGCGCTCGCGGAATGGATTATCAATGGTGCTCCGACGATGGATCTCTGGCCGGTGGATATCCGCCGTTTTGCCGGTTTCAACAATAATCAGCGCTGGCTACATGACCGCGTTAAAGAAACGCTTGGTCTGCATTATGCAATGCCCTGGCCGAACCGCGAGCTTGATACGGCGCGGCCGTTCCGCCGGTCGCCGCTTTATCATCTTCTGGAGGCGAAGGGGGCTTGTTTCGGTTCGAAAATGGGCTGGGAGCGGGCGAATTGGTTTGCGGATAAGGGGCAGAAGCCGGAGACGGTCTATAGTTTCGGGCGGCAGAACTGGCATGAGAATGTCGGGCGTGAAATGCAGGCTGTGCGGGAGCGTGTTGCTCTCTTTGACCAGAGCTCCTTTGCCAAACTGCTGATACAGGGGCGTGATGCCTGTCGGGTTCTCAACCATCTCTGTGTCGCTGATATTGATGTGCCGGTGGGGTCGTCGGTTTATACAGGCATGCTCAATGAGCGCGGCGGTTATGAAACAGATCTGACTGTATTGCGGCTTGGTGCGGAGAAATTTCTGATTATTACCGGCTCCGCGCAGGCAGTTCACGATGCGGATTGGATTAACCGGCATATCAACGACGAAGATTATGTAACGGTCACCGATGTTTCCTCCGCCTATGCAGTGCTGGCACTGATGGGGCCGCAGTCGCGCAGCCTATTGCAAAAACTGAGTGATATGGATTTCAGCAATGCAGCATTTCCGTTTGGTCAGGTGCGTGAAATCGGCGTGAGCTATGCAACCGCTTTTGCCAACCGCATGACCTATGTGGGGGAGCTTGGCTGGGAGCTGATTGTGCCTGTTGAATTTGCCGTTGGTGTTTATGAAGCGCTGCAGGAAGCGGGGCAGGAATTCGGCCTGCGTGATGCCGGATATTATGCACTGGAAGCCCTGCGCCTTGAGAAAGGTTATCGTGCATGGAGCCGCGAACTGACACCGGATATTGATCCCTATGAGGCCGGACTGGGATTTACTGTGGCGATGGACAAGGCCGGTGGTTTTATCGGGCGGGATGCGCTGGTGAAGTTCAAGGCTGATAATATTCTGAAGCGGCGCATTGTGCAGCTGACGCTTGATGATGCAGATGCCGTTTTGTGGGGCGGGGAACTGATCCTACGCAATGGCGTGCCTGCTGGTGAAATCCGTTCTGCTGCCCATGGTCATACATTGGGCTGTGCTGTTGCCTTGGGGCTGGTCAGTCATGCGGAGGGCGTTAGTAAAGACTGGCTGGAGCAGGGGGATTTCGAGGTTGATATTGCCGGTCAGCGCTATCGCGCGCAGATACATTTGCGCAGCCTTTATGACCCGAAATCCGAGCGGGTAAAGATCTGATTTTGATTCAATAATCTGCCGGATGATGTTGTTTTATTTATAAAAACAGATCTTCCGGCGGGCTTCCGATTGTGGAGGCTACAATGTCGGGGCGGCGTGCCGCGACCGCTGTCACAATGGCATCTGCCAGCGCAAAGATTGCTGCCGGAGAATTCGGCAGCAAACGGTTTCGTGCCGGTGCGAAAAAGATCGTATCAGCAACCTGAACGAGCGGTGATGTCGGGCTGTCGGTGATTGCCAGAATCACTGCCCCTTTTTGCTTGGCAGCTTTGGAAAGCTGCACGGTATTGTTGGAATAACGCGGCATGGAAATAGCGATAACCACATCACCTTCATCCACGGATCGCACAAAATTGTTGGAATATTGGGATGCGCCGCGTGACAGAATATTGGATACGTTTTTCTCCGTATAAAGAGCCAGTCCTTCTTCCAGCAATGTCGCCGCGTAATGGCTGGCGCCGGTGCCGAGAATGATGATGCGTCTGGCATTGATAATGGCTTCAATAAATGCCTCCGATGAAGGCGTATCAATATTGGCAATCGTGTCTTTGATATTGTCGGAACAATCGGCCAGAACAGTATGCAAATAGGCACTTTGCTGGCCGGACTGGGCGTTTTCAGCGCTGTTTAATCTGTTTTCTGACGGTGAAAACTGAAAATCCGAGACAATTTTTTCACGAAACTCACCATAGCCGCTATAGCCCGCCGCACGCACAAAACGGGTGATTGTGGCGGTCGAGCTGCCACTGGCATGGGCCAGCCCTTCAATCGACATTGCCACGACATCCAGCGGTTTTGCCAGAACAAAATCGGCAATCCGGCGATAGGATTTGCTGAAAGAAGGATATGCCGCAGACATGCGGTTGGCAAAATCGGACTTGGGATTCAAAGTTTGCGACATGATGGTTTCCGGTGTTGACGGCATAAAATTTTCATATACTCTATTTTTGAAAATAACCATGTCAAATATAATGACAATCATATCAAAAATGATATTCGTTGGGGAACGGAGACTTTTATGTATAAAAAAATGCTCGTGGCGAGTCTGCTGGGAACAACTCTGCTGAGCTCTGCTTTGATGAGCGGTGCGGCATCAGCTGAAACACTGCGCATTGCGCTCGGATCAGAACCGACTGCAATTGATCCGCATTATCATGATCTGACACCGAATAATGCTTTGGCAGTCCATATATTTGACGGACTGACCCGTCAGGATGAAAAGCAGAATGTACATCCGTCTCTTGCAAGTTCATGGGAGAATGACGGCAAGAATACCTGGACATTCAAATTGCGGGAAGGCGTGACTTTCTCTGATGGTTCACCTTTTACTGCCGATGATGTGATCTTTACTTTCTGCCGCACGCTGAAAAACGAAACAGCGATTGCCGGTTCCTTTGCGGACATTACCGCGAATTTTGAGTCTGTTGAAGCACCTGATGCGCAGACACTGGTGATTAAGACCAAAGCACCTGAGCCGCTGCTTCCGTCCTTTATCGGCACTGTGGGTATTCTGAGTTCCTCAATCGTCAAACATGACAAGATCAGTTTCGCACCGGAGCAGAATTGCGGTGTGAGTGGTGCATGGCCGGTGGTTGGTGATTTCAATGACGGCAAACTTGCAATCGGCACCGGCCCTTACCAGCTGAAAAGCTATGTGCGCGGTTCTGCTATCGAGCTGGAGCGCAATGATAAATATTGGGGCGAAGCCGAGCCATGGGAAGCTGTACGTTTCCTGCCGGTTCCGAATGCTGGTCCGCGTCTCGCCGGTCTTCTCGCCGGTGACTATGATATTATTGAAAATCCGGCTGCGCGTGATCTGTCCCGTATCAAGGATGACAAGCGTTTCGGCTATACGATCACACCTTCAACACGCGTGATTTATTACCAGCTTGATGTGGCGCGTGATGAAAGCCCTTATGTCAAAGCTGCTGACGGCAAAAACCCGCTGAAAGATGTGCGTGTCCGTCAGGCTATGTCGCTGGCGATTGACCGTAATGCTATTGTTTCCCGTCTGATGGACGGTGCGGCGGAACCTGCCTATCAGTTCCTGCCTACGGGCATGTTCGGTACACTGCCAAACCCGCCGGAACTGCGTTATGATCCTGCGGAAGCTAAGAAACTTCTGGCTGAAGCCGGATATCCTGACGGTTTCCAGCTGACACTTTCCACCACCAATGACCGCTATATCAATGACAGCCAGATCACGCAGGCTGTGGCGCAATATCTGACGCAGATCGGCATTAAGTCGGATGTGGATGCCATGACCCGCGCCATCTATTTCCCGCGCCGTTCCAAGAAGGAACTGAGTGTGGCAATCGGTGGCTGGGGTTCTACCAGTGGTGAGGCTTCATCCTTCCTGCGCCAGTGGCCGGCAAAGCCGAATGAAGAAGGCACTTTGGGCGGCTCCAATTATGGCGGCTATTCCAATCCTGCTTTTGACAAGCTGATCTATGAAGCTGTTGCAACAATGGACAATGACAAACGTTCGGAACTGCTCCAGCAGGCGCAGACCGAAGTGATGAAAGACTATGCTTTCATTCCACTGCATTTCGAAAGCGGTATCTGGGCGCATAAGGCCAATGTCACTTATACCGGTCGTTCAGATCAGTTCACGATGGCTATGTCTGCCAAGCCGGCCAAGTAACGCAAGGCTAAGCCAGAGCGGTTTACATTCCGGCTGGAATATTGAAACCGCTCCGGATTCTTTCGTGGCCGTATGGCGCAGTCTAATCAGTTCATTTCACTGCGCCATGCTTCGGTCATCCTGACAGAATGATAGTCCGAGAAGCATGTCATGACAGCTTATATTTTGCAGCGACTTATCCAGAGCGCCTTGGTGCTGCTTGCTGTGTCGGTCGCTGTTTTCTTTGCCGTATATGGCATTGGTGATCCGATTGAACTTCTTGTGCCCCCGCAAGTCAGCGCTGCCGAACGGCTGGCTCTGATTAAGCGGCTGGGGCTCGATCTGCCGGTATGGCAGCAATATTTCACATTTCTGGGCAATGCCCTGAAAGGCGACCTCGGCACATCTTTCGTTCACGGTGTGCCGGTGGTCTCGCTTATTCTTGCCCGCCTGCCAGCTACATTTGAACTGGTGCTATTGTCGATGACAGTTGCCGCCGTTGTCGGTATTCCGCTGGGGCTTCTGGCTGGGCTCAATCCTGACAGCCGCCCGTCGCGTTTTATTATGGCTGGAACAGTCATCGGCTTTTCGCTGCCGAGTTTCTGGAAAGGCATGATGCTGGTGCTGCTGTTCAGCGTGGCACTTGGCTGGCTGCCGACCGCAGGGCGGGGCGAAACGGTCTCTGTGCTGGGCATTCAGACCAGTCTGTTCACCACCAATGGTCTGCGCCATCTGATCCTGCCAGCGCTTAATCTTGCTATTCCGAATATGGCACTGATGATCCGCCTTGTAGCCGCGGGTACTACCGAAGCGATGACGCAGGATTATGTGAAATTCGCCCGCGCCAAAGGTGTACGCCGCAAGCGCATCGTCAACCGCCATGTGCTGCGCAATATTCTGATACCGGTTGTGACTGTGGTTGGTATTGAATTCGGCAGTCTTGTTGCCTTCTCCACGATTACCGAAACCGTGTTCTCATGGCCCGGCATGGGCAAGCTGCTGATCGATAGTATCTACCAGCTCGACCGGCCGGTGGTGGTTGCCTATGTGCTGCTGGCCACGCTGCTGTTCGTCGCCGTGAATTTCATGGTCGATGTGCTCTATGCGGTTCTCGACCCACGGGTCAAACTGTCCGGAGATATGGTATGAATAAGCCGATTATTCCGGATTATGCCAATACACCGCTGCGCCAGAAAGTGCTGCGCAGCATCCGCAACAAGCCGACAACACGCGGTGCGGGTATCCTGCTTGGGCTGCTGGTTCTGCTGGCGGTGCTGGCACCCTTTATCGCCCCGCAAGACCCTTATGATCTCGCTTCCCTCAGCGTGATGGATAACCGCCTTGCACCGGGTTCCGCCAGTATGACCGGTTCGGTCTATTGGCTGGGCACGGACGCACAGGGCCGCGATATGGTCAGCGCTATTCTCTATGGTTTGCGTACCAGCCTGCTGGTCGGCCTGCTGTCGACACTTGGTGCCATGACAATCGGTGTGAGTGCCGGATTGCTTGCGGCACAACTCGGTGGTGTTGCCGATGCAATCATCATGCGTGTGGTGGATTTTATGCTCGGCTTTCCGTCAATGCTGGTGGCACTGGTGCTGCTGGCCTCGGTCGGACGCGGTGTTGATAAAGTGATCCTCGCGATTATTCTGGTGCAATGGGCGCAATATGCCCGCCTGATGCGTGCTTCTGCTCTGGTTGAACGCCGTAAGGAATATATCGAATCGGCCGTCAATTTCGGCCTGCCGACCCATTATATTATGCTCCGGCATTTGCTGCCGAACTCCATCGGCTCGGTGCTGGTGATTTCCACAATCAGCATTGCCAGTGCCATTACATTGGAAGCGACATTGTCCTTCCTCGGTGTTGGTGTGCCGGTTACCCAGCCATCGCTCGGCCTGCTGATTGCCAATGGTTTTGATTATCTGCTGTCGGGTGAATATTGGATTGCAGTCTTTCCGGGGATTGCACTGGTTCTGCTGATTATCTCGCTCAATTTTGTCGGTGACCGCCTGCGTCGCAGCTTTAATGTGAGGGGCGTGTGATGACAGCTTTGCTTGAAGTAAAGGGTTTAAGAACCGTATTTCACCTGCTGGGCGGTGCATGGTCGGCAGTTGATGGGATTGATTTGAGCATTGCGCGCGGCGAAGTGCTGTGCCTTGTCGGCGAGTCCGGTTCCGGTAAATCTGTCACCGGTTTCTCACTGGTGCTGCTAATTGATCCACCGGGGGAAATTGTTGAAGGCGAAATCCTGTTCAATGGCGAAAATCTGCGTGAAGCATCCGATGAACGTCTGCGTAATTTACGCGGCGACCGCATTGCGATGATTTTTCAGGATCCGCTCTCGACGCTTAATCCGGTGCTGACTATCGGTGAGCAAATGTGCGAGGCGATCCTTGAACATCGTTCCTGTGGTAAAGCACAGGCGATGAAAGAGGCTGCGGATGCGCTGGGGCGGGTTGGTATTTCCTCACCGGAAGTGCGGCTCAAACAATATCCGCATGAGTTCTCCGGCGGGATGCGCCAGCGTGTGGCGATTGCCACCGCATTGCTCAACAATCCCGATCTGATTATTGCCGATGAGCCGACCACGGCTCTGGATGTGACCATTCAAAGCCAGATCCTCTATGAAGTGCAGAAACTGGCACGGGAAACCGGTACTGCCGTGCTGTGGATTACTCATGATCTGGCTGTGGTGGCCGAACTCGCTGATCGTGTGGCGGTGATGTATGCGGGGCAGATTGTTGAAACCGGTGCGGTTGATGATGTGCTGGACAGGCCGCTGCATCCTTATACGCAAGGTCTGCTGAATTCATCTTCTGGCATGGTAAAACCGGGGGAGCGCCTGCACCAGATCGACGGCAATGCACCGCGCATTGATGACCGGCCAAGCGGCTGTCCGTTCCGCACCCGCTGTGAGCGCGCCAAACCGGTTTGTACAGAAGTTAATCCCGAACAGCAGGTGATCGACGGGCGGGTTTTCCGTTGTCACAATCCGGTATCGCTGCCTGTCCGTGAGGCATTTTCTCAGGAGGCAAGACCATGAGTGATGCATTTTTTGAAATGCGCGGGGTGAAAAAGCATTTTCACTCCAAATCCACAATGGCTGACCGCATTCTGCGCCTGACAGGGCAGGCTGCACCGGCGCGGGTTTTGCGTGCGGTAGATGGTGTTGATCTCAGTATCAAACGCGGCGAAGTGTTGGGACTTGTCGGGGAATCCGGCTGCGGGAAGTCCACTCTGTCCCGTATGGCTACAGGTATTTATCAGCCGACCGCAGGCAATGTGCTTTATGACGGTCGCGCAGTTGAAAAACTCAAAGGCCGTGAAAAGCTCGACTTTCTTTTGAAAGTACAGATGATTTTTCAGGATCCTTACGCCTCACTTGATCCGCGCATGAAGGTCAATCAAATTGTCGGCGAGGCTCTGAAGGTGCATCGCCTGATGCCGAAAGCCGAGATTGCCGGTGCGGTTAACAAAGCGCTTGAAGAGGTCGGGCTGGATCTCGCCTATCGTGACCGCTATCCGCACCAGTTTTCCGGTGGCCAGCGTCAGCGTATCGGCATTGCCCGCGCTTTGTCAGTGAAACCTGATTTTCTGGTTTGTGATGAGCCGGTATCCGCACTTGACGTGTCTATTCAGGCGCAGGTGATCAATCTGTTTATGGATTTGCGTGCCCGCTACGGGCTGACCTATCTGTTTGTCAGCCATGATCTTGGTGTTGTCCGGCATATCAGCGACCGGATTGCGATCATGTATCTCGGCCGCATTGTCGAGATTGGTTCCGCATCTGCAATTTTCAGCAAGCCTGCGCATCCCTATAGCGCGGCTCTGATTAATGCCAGCCCGTCGATCAGCCGTCGCAAACGCGATTTCCAGCCGCTGACCGGTGATCTGCCGTCACCGCTGGCACCGCCTTCCGGCTGCCCGTTTCATCCGCGTTGCGCCCATGCCATGCCAGTATGTCGCGAGCGCCGCCCCGAACTTGAAAGTGTGACAGCCGACCAGAGCGCTGCCTGTCATTTGCATAATCCGGAGACATAATGACTACCACCATTCTTCGTCCAGAAACCGGACGCAGTACGCTGCCGTTTGTTGATCAGTATCATCCGGACAGACCACTGGAAGTAAATTTCTACCGCCCTGAAAGCTACCGTCCGGAAGATCCGGTGATTATCGTGCAGCATGGTATGTTACGCAATGGCGATGAATATCGCGATTTCTGGATTCCGGCGGCTGAAAAACACCGCTTGCTGATCGTTGCGCCGACTTTCCCCGATGCACAATTCCCGATGGCGGAAAGCTATAATAACGGGCTGATCCTTGATGAGAGCACAGGGCTTGTGCGTGAAAAGCAGGACTGGCTCTATGGTGTGCCTGCGCGTGTTCTTGCAGCCCTTCAGGCCGGAGGTGTGACCACACAGAAACAGGCACGTTTATATGGTCATTCGGCTGGCGGTCAGTTCTCGCATCGTCTGCTGGCCACACAGGATCATGGTATTTTCTCGGATGTCGTTGCGGCCAATCCGGGTTGGTACACACTGCCTGATCTGACACGTAAATTTCCGGAAGGTATGGGCGGTATTGGTCTCGACGAGACACAGCTTGCCCGTTGGTTTGCCTATCCGATGCATATCTTCGCCGGTGATCAGGATATTGATGAGGCTGACCCGAATTTGCCGGATCAGCCGGAAGCATTTGCGCAAGGGCCTTCCCGCTATAAACGGGCATATTTCGTCTATGACTTTGCGCAAAAACAAGCGCAAAGCTTAGGCATGCCGTTTAACTGGAAGCTGATTGATGTGGCCGGTGTCGGTCATGACGGTGCGGCTATGTCGCGCGCCGCTGCGGCTTACTGGTTTGAGGGGCGTATTCCGCCCGCATCCGAACTGGTCTTTGAAGAAGCAACCAATCTCTAATTTTATGCAGGAATGATCCAATGAGCATGAATGACCGTCAGGACTTGTGGCAGAAGGTTGAGGATGAAAAGCAGCGCCTCATCGAAATGAGCGACCGCGTTTGGGGAATGCCGGAGGTTTGCTATACCGAAGAGCGCTCTATGGCTGAACATAAGGCCGAGCTGCTGCATCACGGTTTCCGTGTGACTGAAGGCATTGCGGGTATTCCGACCTCTGTCATTGGTGAAGCCGGTGAAGGCGGGCCGGTTATTGCTTTTATGGGCGAATATGATGCGCTGCCGGGTCTCAGTCAGGAAGCCGGAGCGTCCGAGCATAGTCCGATTGAAGCGGGTGGTCATGGCCATGGCTGCGGCCATAATCTGCTGGGCGCTGGCGCATTGCTGGCCGCTGTGGCGTTGAAAAATTATCTGGCTGAACATAAAATTCCGGGGCGTGTGCGCTATTATGGCTGTCCTGCGGAAGAGGGTGGTGCGGCCAAGGCTTTCATGGTACGTGCCGGCGCCTTTGACGATGCAGATGTTGCAATCTCGTGGCATCCTTACAGCTTCTGGGAAGTGGCTCCGGCTTTGTCGCTGGCTAATACCCGTGCGGACTTCATCTTTACCGGTCGTGCTTCCCATGCCGCTGCTGCACCGCATCTTGGACGCAGTGCGCTTGATGCGGTTGAGCTGATGAATGTCGGCGTCAATTATATGCGCGAGCATATGCCGTCTGACGCGCGTATTCATTATGCCTTGCTGGATACCGGCGGCATTGCGCCGAATGTGGTGCAGGCACATGCACGCGTGCGCTATTCTATCCGCGCCATGGATTTGCAGACCATGCTGTCACTGGTGAACCGCGTGAATAAGATTGCGCAGGGCGCGGCGATGATGACCGAAACCCGCATGGAGATGAAGATCGTCAGCGCGGTTTCCAATACGCTGGGCAACAAGCCGCTGGAACAGGCACTGTATCGCACCATGCAGGAGCTGGGTGCACCGGAATTTGACGATCAGGATCGTGATTATGCCCGCAAAATCCGTGCCACCCTCTCGCCGGAAGAAATCTCCTCCGTTTATAATGTGATTGGTATGCCGGAGACGGATGCACCACTGGCCGAGTTTCTGGTGCCGCTCGATCAGCCACATAAGCCGCAGATCGGCTCGACTGATATCGGTGATGTCAGTTGGGTGGTGCCGACTGTGCAGGTTCATGCGCCGACAGTGGCCATCGGTACACCTTTCCATACATGGCAGGTGGTGGCGCAGGGCAAATCTCCGGCAGCACATAAAGCGATGGTGCATGTGGCAAAAGCAATGGCCGCAACCGGTCTTGCTGTGCTGAGTGATCCGGTGCTGATGGCCGATGCCAAGGCGGCATTGGCGGCACAGACTGCCCGCACACCTTATATCAGCCCGTTGAGCGAAGGCGTTGAGCCGCCATTGGATATGTCTAAAGGCTGATGGTCGTTTAAAACGCTGATAAAATGAAAAAGGCAGCCTTCAGGCTGCCTTTTTTGCTGATGATTTTGAGTGCTCTCAATCATTCGATTTAGTGCGATACCAAATATATCCGATACCAATGATGGCGATAAATGGTGCGAAAGCCCATAGCAGCGCATTGATGAATAGTTTCAGCATCATCAGGATCAGCGCGTTCATCAGGAATATATTCTGTCCCATGACGAGATTTTTCAGCTCATCCCAGACGAGTTTTGAAAACGGGAACATAAGCGTGCAGATTGCAAAATAGAAAAGCGGGGCGAACTGTGCGCCGTTTTTTGCCTGCAAAGCTACCGTGACCATTAAAGCGAAGAAACAAGCACCAATTAACCAGGCACGGATCAGATATGTGCGTTCAACACCGTTCAGAATACGCCCTAACATTTTACCTCAGTCATATTTATGAATATTGATAAAGGGGCGTATAACTTTCATGTGTCGAAAAAGTAAACAAATCAAATAATTTGGTATTACTGAGGCTATGTTCATGCCCGGTACAGTTTTGAATGTTATTGTGCAACTGTAATTTACGACAGGAAGTCCGGTATGTTTTCAAAACCTATAATTATCGCTTTGGCACTGGCAGTCTTTCCGGTTTCGGCACATGCAACAACAGGGCCGGGTTGTCTTCGCGTTGTGAATGTTGATGCCGGTGATGCGTTGAATGTTCGTGCGAGACCCTCTGCAAAAAGCAGAATTGTGATTTCAATTCCTGCCAATAATTATGGTGTTCTGGCTCTGAAGGGGGAATGCACACCGAAGACAATTCCGTGGGGGCAGCGCTGGTGTCCGGTCAGCTATTCCTATGAAGACGGTACATTGCGCGGTTTTGTTAAAGCCCGTTTTGTCCGGGATCAGGAATGCCCGTGATCTTTCGGTACTGACGGTTTGATCTTACGAGATGGGAAGGCAGCTATTTATTGGCTGCCTTTTTTGTTGGTCGTTGTTTCAGGCGCGGAGGTATCGGGATCATCTGTCTGAGATTTTCCGTTGGAGAACATCCACAGGGTCAGTAATGCGAAAACCACAATGATGATTGCGACATCAAACGTACCCATCGCACATGCGATGCCGACAGCACCGGTTGCCCAAAGGCTTGCAGCTGTTGCAGTCCCTTTGACTGAAGTGCTGAGGCGTAAAATTGCACCGCCGCCGATAAACCCCATGCCGGTGATGACACCTTCTATAATACGGGCAAGCGCTTCCGGATTGTCTGCAGTTATGCTTTCAGCCGCCTGAACAAAGCCGCAGCTGGCTACGGCAACTAAGGGGAAAGTTCGAAGGCCTGCGCTTCTTTCTTCCCTTTCCCGGTGCCAGCCTATGGGCAAAGCCAATATATAGGCCGCCGCAAGGGCGATAACATGCGGCCAGACATTGAAATTATCGGCGCTGAACGTCGTTGTGATTGCTGCCTGAAACGCTTCCATTCGCTTCCTCGCATCTTTGTGGTGATGAAGAGGAAAACGTGGTGATCTGCAGAATGTTCCAAAGAAGCGGTTGTGGCAGAAGCTCTTACAGTTCCGTGCGGATGCTCATTTTCTCAATGTGACCTTCCCGCAGATATAAGAATAATGGCAGTGCGAAGGATACGCCTGCAGCTAAGCCGATCAGAGCATAATAGCCGTAAGGCATTTTAAGTTTCCGGCTTTGATGGATGATAAAGATAATCAGTACCAAGGCAGATATAGCGACATCTGCTGCGAAGAAGCGTGAGATATTGTTCGCAAATAAATGCTCAAAAAATAAAGCTGAGTTGAACCCGTTCTCGATCAGGAACAGACAGAAAAAATATAAAGGGAATGCTGCGCCTATAATCATCAATAGAAAATAAATCTGCCGCATTCTGCCCTCTGATTTAAATATTAAAACCCGAGGAGAATAAAACGCGACTTCCGGAGTAAAGCAAGAGGCGATAGCATGTGGAACTGCAACGGTCCGGCTGACCAATTAGTTATCGTGTCGGCCACCAGTGTAATAAAGTGCGATTGCCCCGTTTATGGCGAGTATCACAAAAATACATATCCAGAACCCTGCCATATCAATCTCCTGTCCGTGGAGAATGGCAAGTCAGAGGGCGTGTTGCCCAGCTATAATTTTCTGTAGTTTTGTTCGCTGTGAAAGTTTTGTTCTACAGGCAGGTAATCAGTTAAGATCGGTAAGCGAAGGCATGCCGTGCTAGAGCGTTTCACAGTCAAGTTGGATCAACTTGACGCCCGTGATAATGCGGCAAACTAAAGAATCTAGAGCGAGCCTTGTGATCCAATTTGGACGTAAACCGCTCTAAACTAAAACTTATGCCCGTTTCTGTTGGAAATCAGTACAAACGCACTATTTCTCAGAACAGAGACAACAGACCAGCAACTTAAAACGGGACCGGAAGATTTTCCGGTATGGCCGGTATAAGGAGACGGAGTGGATACTCCGGCAAGGACAATGGCACGGCAAGAAGAAGCCAATGACGTTTTCGCCCTGACCTCGTTTCTCTATGGCGGCAATGCCGACTATATTGAGGAGCTCTATGCTGCATATGAAACCGATCCGAATTCGGTCAATGCAGAATGGCGCGATTTTTTCGCAAATCTCGGTGATAACCGACAAGATGTGATTGAAAATGCCCGCGGTGCATCCTGGGAAAAAAGCAGCTGGCCTGTGACGCCGAAAGATGAGCTCACCAATGCTCTCGACGGCAACTGGGCAGATGTTGAAAAACACATGACAGACAAGCTGAAAGGCAAAGGCGGCAAAGCTGTTGCTGCTGCACCGGCTCTGTCTGAAGCAGAAATTACACAGGCAGCACGCGACAGTGTTCGCGCGATCATGATGATCCGCGCTTACCGTATGCGCGGCCACCTGCATGCCAATCTCGATCCGCTCGGTCTTTCCGAAAAGCCGAATGATCATAATGAACTGGCTCCGGAAAATTACGGTTTCACACCGGCTGATTTTGACCGCAAAATCTTCATCGACAACGTGCTCGGCCTCGAATATGCGACCGTTCGCGAAATGCTCGATATCCTGAAGCGCACCTATTGCTCGACAATCGGCTTTGAATTCATGCACATTTCTGATCCGGCTGAAAAAGCCTGGCTTCAGGAGCGCATCGAAGGCGCCAATAAGAGCATTGCTTTCACACCGGAAGGTAAGAAAGCCATCATGTCCAAACTGATCGAAGCTGAAGGCTTTGAACAGTTCATCGACGTGAAATACAAAGGCACCAAGCGCTTTGGTCTTGATGGCGGTGAATCCCTGATCCCTGCCCTTGAACAGATCGTCAAGCGCGGCGGTTCCATGGGCGTTAAAGAAATCATTTTCGGTATGGCTCACCGTGGCCGTCTGAACGTGCTTTCTCAGGTTATGGGCAAGCCGCACCGCGCTATTTTCCACGAATTCAAAGGCGGCTCCTATGCGCCGGATGATGTGGAAGGTTCAGGCGACGTTAAATACCATCTGGGTGCGTCTTCCGACCGCGAATTTGACGGTAACTCCGTTCATTTGTCGCTGACAGCCAACCCTTCGCATCTCGAAATCGTTAATCCGGTTGTTATGGGTAAAGCCCGCGCCAAGCAGGATCTGCTGGCTGGTCGTACCCGTGATGAAATCGTACCTTTGGCAGAACGCGCTAAAGTCATGCCGCTGCTGCTGCATGGTGATGCGGCATTTGCCGGTCAGGGCGTTGTTGCTGAGTGCCTCGGCCTGTCGGGTCTGCGCGGTCACCGCGTTGCCGGTACAGTTCACTTCATCATCAATAACCAGATCGGTTTCACCACCAATCCGGCCTTCTCCCGTTCTTCGCCATATCCTTCCGACGTAGCGAAAATGATTGAAGCACCGATTTTCCACGTCAATGGTGATGATCCGGAAGCTGTTGTATTCGCTGCAAAAGTTGCAACCGAATTCCGCCAGACTTTCCATAAGCCGGTTGTTGTAGACATGTTCTGCTACCGCCGCTTCGGTCACAACGAAGGCGACGAGCCTGCGTTCACCCAGCCTTTGATGTACAAAGAAATTCGCAAGCACAAAACCACTGTACAGCTCTACAGTGAAAAGCTGATCGGCGAAGGTCTTCTGACACAGGCTGACATCGACCAGATGAAAGCTGACTGGCGCGACAAGCTGGAAACAGAATTTGAAGCCGGCCAGAACTACAAGCCGAATAAAGCCGACTGGCTTGACGGTGCATGGGCAGGTCTGCGTACAGCTGACAATGCTGATGAACAGCGTCGCGGTAAAACCGGCGTACCAGCGAAGACACTCAAGGAAATCGGTAAGAAACTTTCCGAAACCCCTGAAGGCTTCAACGTACACCGCACCATTCAGCGCTTCCTCGACAATCGCTCAAAGATGATCGACAGCGGTGAAGGCATTGACTGGGCAACAGCTGAATCCCTGGCATTCGGTTCGCTGTCTCTCGAAGGCCATCCGATCCGTTTCTCCGGTCAGGACGTGGAACGCGGTACATTCTCGCAGCGTCACACTGTTCTTTACGATCAGGAAAATCAGAGCCGCTATATCCCTCTGAATAATCTTCAGAAGGGCCAGGCTATCTACGAAGCCATCAACTCGATGCTTTCGGAAGAAGCTGTGCTCGGTTATGAATATGGTTACTCGCTGACAGATCCGCGCGCACTCGTGCTGTGGGAAGCCCAGTTCGGTGACTTCGCCAACGGTGCTCAGGTTGTATTCGACCAGTTCATCTCTTCAGGTGAACGCAAATGGCTGCGTATGTCCGGTCTCGTCTGCCTTCTGCCGCACGGCTATGAAGGTCAGGGTCCTGAACATTCGTCCGCACGTCTGGAACGTTATCTGCAGCTTTGCGCAGAAGATAATATGCAGGTTGCCAATGTTACGACACCAGCAAACTACTTCCACATTCTGCGTCGTCAGATGAAACGCGACTTCCGTAAGCCGCTGATCATGATGACACCGAAGTCCCTGCTGCGTCACAAGCGTGCGATTTCTTCCTTGAGCGAACTGTCCGGAGACAGCACATTCCACCGCCTGCTGTGGGATGATGCACAATATCTCAAGGATCAGCCGATCAAGCTGCAGAAAGATGCCAAGATCCGTCGTGTCGTTCTCTGCTCCGGTAAGGTCTATTACGATCTTTACGAAGAGCGTGAAAAACGCGGTATCGACGATATCTACCTGCTGCGCGTTGAACAGCTTTATCCGTTCCCGGCAAAAGCTCTCATCAACGAACTGTCCCGTTTCCGCGGTGCAGAAATCGTCTGGTGTCAGGAAGAGCCGAAGAATATGGGCGCATGGTCGTTCATTGAACCTTATCTGGAATGGGTTCTGGCGCATATTGATGCGAAATATCCGCGTGCCCGCTATGCAGGCCGTCCGGCTGCCGCATCGCCTGCAACAGGTCTGATGTCCAAGCATCTTGAACAGCTCGCAGCCTTCCTTGAAGATGCGCTCGGTTCTTAAAATTTAAATTTCTGACCCGCTGATTTATCCTCAGCGGGTCGCCTATCATTCAGATTAAAGATCCAGGGAAGATAAAACCATGGCAACCGAAATCCGCGTTCCCACCCTCGGGGAATCCGTCACAGAGGCAACTATCGGCAAATGGCTCAAAAAAGTCGGCGACGCTATCGTTGCTGATGAACCATTGGTTGAACTGGAAACCGACAAGGTTTCTATTGAAGTTCCTGCGCCTGTTTCCGGCGTTCTGACAGAAATCACCGCTCAGGAAGGTGACAATGTTGGTCTCGATGCCCTGCTCGGCCAGATTGATGCATCGGGCGCAGCTGCTGCTCCTCAAGCCAAACCTGCTGCTGCGCCAGCCGCTGCACCTGTAGCCGCTGCTGCACCTGCCGCAACTGCCTCTTCCATGCCAGCCGCTCCTGCTGCTGCCAAGCTGATGGCTGAAGCCGGCCTGAACAGTGATCAGGTTGACGGTTCCGGCAAGCGTGGTCAGGTTCTTAAAGGCGATGTTCTTGCAGCGCTTGCAAAAGGCACTGCACCTGCAGCCGCCGCCGCTCCAGTTGCTGCACGTCCTGCGTCCCCTGCCGGTGATGCACCGCGCGAAGAACGCGTGAAAATGACCCGTCTGCGTCAGACCATTGCACGTCGCCTGAAAGATGCTCAGAACACTGCAGCCATGCTGACCACCTATAACGAAGTCGACATGTCGGCTGTTATGGATCTGCGTTCACGCTACAAAGATATCTTCGAGAAGAAGCACGGCGTTAAGCTCGGCTTCATGGGTTTCTTCACCAAAGCTGTAACCCATGCTCTGAAAGAAATCCCTGCTGTTAATGCCGAAATCGACGGCACAGACATCATCTACAAGAACTTTGCTCACGTCGGCGTTGCAGTCGGTACAGACAAGGGTCTCGTGGTTCCTGTTGTTCGCGATGCCGACCAGATGTCGATTGCTGAAATCGAAAAAGAAATCGGTCGTCTCGGCCGTGCAGCCCGTGACGGTCAGCTTTCCATGGCTGATATGCAGGGCGGCACATTCACCATCTCCAATGGTGGTGTATACGGCTCCCTGATGTCTTCCCCGATCCTGAACGCACCGCAGTCCGGTATTCTCGGCATGCACAAGATTCAGGAACGTCCGGTTGTTGTCGGCGGTCAGATCGTTATCCGTCCGATGATGTATCTGGCTCTGTCCTACGATCACCGTATCGTAGACGGTAAAGAAGCTGTGACCTTCCTCGTTCGCGTTAAGGACAGCCTGGAAGATCCGGAACGTCTGGTTCTCGACCTGTAATAAACTGACTAAGAGCGCTGTCTCACGACAGCGCTCTTTTCAACTGCATCTTTTCTGAGCCCTGCGGCTCTTTCTTTTTCTGATCTCACGGAGCCTCTCATGCAGTATGTGATCGAATTCACCGGTCTGATGGCGGTATTCGTGATCCTGCTCGTTGCACCCGGTGCGGATTTCGCGCTGATTGTGCGTCAGAGCATTGTGCATGGCCGCCGTGCAGCCTTCATCACCAGTTTAGGCATCGGCGCATCGCTGATGTTCCACATTTCCTATACGATCCTCGGTATCGGCCTGATCGTATCCCAGTCTCTGTTTCTGTTTTCGCTGATTAAATGGGCAGGTGCTGCCTATTTGTTTTATCTCGGCATCAAGGCGCTGCGCGAAAAACCGCTCAATGCAGCCGATGCAGATAAAATCATTCAGACAGACGGCGAAGCTGCTCAACCACAACAAAAGGCAATTTCGGCCAAGCGCTGCTTTACTATGGGTTTCATCACCAATGCGCTGAACCCGAAAGCCGTGTTGTTTTTCCTCTCCCTGTTCTCATCCCTTGTCAGCCATGAAACACCGGCTGCAATTCAGGGTATTTACGGGATTCTGATCGCAATCGTCGTCATCGGCTGGTTTGCAGTTGTGACTTTGTTCTTTACGCTGGAACCCGTGCGTAAACGCTTTTTCGCTCTGGGTGCATGGTTTAATCGCGTGACCGGTATGGTATTTATCGGATTAGGAATTAAGCTGGCCAGTCAGCAAGCCCATTAGAACTACGGATCGAGCTTCAGGCCGATGCTGTAAATCAGAATTGACAAGCCCGGTGAGGGAACAATGCCTATCAAATCAGCCATTTTCAAAAAGACTATTGCCTGTCTCGCAAGCTGTACGATTCTGCTGACTGTCACTGCTGCTGCCTCAGCCGCCTGTATGCAGAATCGCGCCGCCTATTCCGACAAAGACCAGAATTACACACTGACTTTCAGCCCTGTTCAAAAAGACGATGAGCAGTCAGGCAACAGTTTCACCATCATTGCCAATGACAAACCTGAATTCAAATTACAGGGCACTGTGCAATGGACAGACGGTGCAGCCCGCCCGACAGCCATAATCACCTATAATTGTGCGGGTGATGATAATGCTGAAGATGAAATTGATGACTGCACAATCTGGCAGGGCGTAGTATATGCGCTTAAAGATGGTGCAGATGCAGAGTTTCTGCCCCGCAATGATGAACCGGCTGCCGCAGCGATCCTCCTGCCGGATTTTGTCAGTATGCTGGACAGTTATGATTTTGGAACGGCCAAACCGGCCGAGCCGCTGAACTGGGAAGTGTTTCGCTTTAAAGCCTGCACACCCGAAGAATAAAAGATCGACCCTTGTCTTCATGCAGAAATCCCCTGCCTGAACGGACTTAAAAAGAGTTAAAAGGATTAAGCAATGTCTTATGATGTCGTTGTTATCGGTACCGGCCCTGGCGGTTATGTTGCAGCTATCAAAGCTGCCCAGCTCGGCCTGAAAGTTGCCGTTGTTGAAAAACGCAGCACTTTCGGCGGCACCTGCCTCAATGTCGGCTGTATCCCTTCAAAGGCATTGCTGCACGCTTCTGAAGTTTTTGCTGAAGCTGGCCATTCTTTCGACGCGCTCGGCGTTGAAGTGAGCGCACCTAAGCTGAACCTCGAAAAAATGCTGGCGCACAAAGTAACAACTGTTAAAGCCAACACCACCGGCGTTGAGTTCCTGTTCAAGAAGAACAAGATCGAAGCTTTCATCGGTTTTGGTAAAGTTGTTGCTGCAGGCAAAGTTTCTGTCACTGCTGAAGACGGTTCTGTCAAAGAACTCGAAACCAAAAACATCATCATCGCCACCGGTTCTGATGTTGCCGGTATTCCGGGCGTTAATGTTGATATTGACGAGAAAGTCATTGTTTCTTCAACCGGCGCGCTGGAATTCACCAAAGTGCCTGAAACTCTGGTTGTTGTCGGCGGCGGCGTGATCGGTCTGGAACTCGGTTCCGTATGGTCGCGTCTGGGCGCCAAAGTGACTGTTGTTGAATATCTCGACAAGATTCTCGGCGGTATGGACGGCGAAGTTTCCAAGCAGTTCCAGCGTATGCTGGCAAAACAGGGCATTGATTTCAAACTCAGCGCCAAAGTGACTGCAGTTGAAAAATCCGGCAATGGCGCCAAGGTGACTTTCGAGCCTGTTAAAGGCGGCGATGCAGTGACCCTTGAAGCTGAAGCCGTTCTGATTTCGACCGGCCGTCGTCCTTACACTGATGGTCTGGGTCTGGCTGAAGCCGGTGTTGCTCTTGATGAGCGCGGCCGCGTTGCGATCAACGATCATTGGCAGACCAATGTTGCCGGCATTTATGCGATCGGCGACGTGGTTAAAGGCCCGATGCTGGCGCATAAAGCCGAAGATGAAGGCGTTGCCGTTGCAGAAATCATTGCTGGTCAAAAAGGCCACGTCAATTTTGATGTGATCCCGAGCGTTGTTTACACCCAGCCGGAAGTGGCTTCTGTCGGTAAAACCGAAGAAGAACTGAAAGCTGCCGGTATTGAATATAAAGTCGGCAAATTCCCGTTCACAGCCAATGGCCGTGCACGTGCAATGCAGCACACAGACGGTTTTGTGAAAATTCTGGCTGACAAAGCCACAGACAAAGTTCTGGGTGCGCATATCCTCGGCTACAATGCCGGTGAAATGATCCATGAACTGACCGTTCTGATGGAATTTGGCGGTTCTTCGGAAGATCTGGCCCGTACCTGCCACGCACATCCGACCATGTCGGAAGCTGTTCGTGAATCGGCAATGGCCACTTACGACAAGCCAATTCATATGTAATTGGTCAGATATAATCTGCGGATTATACAGAATACGAGGCCCGGTTTTTACCGGGCCTTTTCTTTTTCCTGTCGAATTTGGTTAGGCTTTATTGAGATTATCAGGGCACAATGGCACCAAATATCTTTGTCACTGTGAAAGCACCATTACTCTTATGCCGACCCTCACCCGCCTGATTATCATTCTGGCTCTGATTTCTGCCTGTATTTACGGGCTGATGCTGGTGCTTGTGAAAACAGTCAGTCCGGTGACATCAGAGATTATTGTGCGCGTACCGGCACATAAAATGGTGCAGCAACCGCGCGATAGTGCACCTGTCAGCCCTGCCCCTGTGCCATCGCCCTATACAGAGGGTGAACCGGAGGCTGAAGATGCAGAATAATCTCTCAACAGATGCTGCAATCGACTCGTTTCTGGAAATGATGAGTGCTGAACGGGGTGCCGCTGAGAATACGCTGGAATCCTATCGCCGCGATCTGGAAACCGCTGCGGAATTTATGGCAGGTCGCAAAACCGGTTTGGTTTCAGCCAATTCCGTCGATATTAAAGCCTGCCTTGATGAGATGAATATTCAGGGCTTCGCTTCCACTTCACAGGCACGCCGCCTCTCCTCTTTGCGACAATTCTTCCGCTTTCTCTATACAGAGGGTATGCGCAGTGACGATCCGACCGGCATTATCGATGCGCCGAAGAAAAATCAGGCACTGCCTAAAATCATGAGCGAAGATACCGTCTCAAAACTTCTGGCGCAGGCTGAAACAGAAGCGCAGCCTCAGGAAGATATGAGCGGCTACTTCAACGCCGTGCGTCTGCATGCGCTTCTGGAACTGCTCTATGCCACCGGTATGCGTGTCACCGAGCTTGTCGGCCTGCCGGAGAAAACTATCCGCAGCAATCAGCGCTTTCTGCTGGTGCGCGGTAAAGGTGCCAAAGAACGTATGGTGCCGCTCTCGGTCAAAGCGCAGAATGTCCTGCAACTTTATGTGGGTCTGCGTGACAGAGTGCCGGAATGGCAGGATAGTCCCTGGCTGTTTCCTGCCCGCTCGGAAAGCGGTTATCTGGCACGGCAGGTCTTTGCCCGTGATCTGAAAGCACTGGCAGCGCGTGCCGGTATTGCAGCCGCTGCGGTTTCTCCCCATGTGCTGCGTCACGCCTTTGCCAGCCATCTTTTGCAAAATGGTGCGGATTTACGTGCAGTTCAGCAATTATTAGGCCATTCGGACATTTCTACGACACAAATTTATACCCATGTGCTGGAAGAAAGACTGCATCAGCTCGTTGCAACGCATCATCCGCTTGCCGATTGACGCTATGAAGTTTAAGAGAAACATATTCGGCAGATAGATTTTTCTGTCAGACAATCTATATAGGACAGATGAAACCCTCTCTCAGACCTTAATGTCTGATGGTTTTAGTCTCCGGAGCGTAATAGTCAGGTCATATGTATAATTACCTTGATTTCGAAAAACCCGTCGCAGATCTCGATGGTCAGATCCTCGAACTGAAAAAGCTGGCGCAGGAAAGCGGCAGTGTCGAGATGAGTGATGAGATACGGCGCCTTGAAAAGCGCTCTAGCGACGCGCTGAAAGATATTTACCGCAAACTCACCCCTTGGCAGAAAGTGCAGATCGCCCGTCATCCGGACCGTCCGCATTGTCTGGATTATGTGAACCGCCTGTTTACAGAATTCACGCCGCTGGCCGGTGACCGTAACTTTGCTGAAGATCAGGCCATTCAGGCCGGTTTTGCGCGCTTTAACGGTCAGGCTGTTGCGGTGCTCGGTCAGGAAAAAGGCAATGACACCAAGACCCGCCTGAAACATAATTTCGGTTCCCCGCGTCCCGAAGGTTATCGTAAAGCCATCCGTATCATGGAATTGGCTGACCGTTTCAAACTGCCGGTAATCACATTCATTGATACTGCCGGTGCCTATCCGGGTGTGAGTGCAGAAGAGCGCGGTCAGGCAGAAGCCATTGCCCGCTCGCTGGAAATGAGCCTGAAACTGCGTGTACCGGTTATCACGGTTGTAATCGGTGAAGGCGGTTCCGGTGGTGCGATTGCGATTGCTGTCGCTAACCGCGTTTACATGCTCGAACATGCAATCTATTCGGTGATCTCACCGGAAGGTGCTGCTTCCATTCTGTGGCGTGATTCGACCCGTGCCAAAGATGCAGCCACCAATATGCGCATCACTGCGCAGGATCTGCTTGAGCTGAAAATCATTGATAATATTATTCCTGAGCCTCTCGGCGGCGCACATCGCGGTAAAAATGCGATTATCGATGCTGCAGGCGAAGTGATCGCAACAGCGCTGAAATCTCTTGAAGGCGTGGACGGCGAAACACTGAAACAGGAACGTCGTCAGAAATATCTGGCCATGGGTCGTAATCTCTGATTGTGATTTCAACCACTTATTCCACATAAAGGCCGCGCAACCAGCGCGGCCTTTATGTTTTAAGAGCATTTCCGGCAAAAGTGCGAGGCCGTTTTACGTTGGACAATGTGCTTAACAAAAAGAGAGAGCATTTCCGGCAATTCAGCCGTCACAGGAACTGCTCTAAGGCATATGGTCAATACGGGTCATTTGCTGTAAATATTGCCCGATGCTAAGTTAATAACACTTTATCAATCATACTGACCGATACTACGGGACAAACTGATTGCGGCTGAAAATTTGCCTTTTTGCTATTTCAGGATATTTTGTTCCAACTCTTGCCTAATATTGCCGGTGACACTCATGAAACTCAGAACTGCAATTTTTGCTTCACTGATCGCAACCGTAGCACTTGCCGGTTGTCAGGGTTCAGTCTTTGATGGTGTCGGCGCTAAAGCAGAGCGTGAGCTGCCTTCCAAAGTTCTGGCTAAAATTAAAGCCAAGGGCATGAACAAGACATCGCCGGTTATGGCGCGTATCTTCAAAGAAGAAGGCGTTCTGGAAGTCTGGAAACAGAAAACCAACGGCCGCTATGACATGGTTGCGTCCTATGAGATCTGCAAATGGTCAGGCAAACTCGGTCCTAAATATGTAGAGGGTGACCGTCAGGCACCGGAAGGTTTCTATTCGGTCTCTGCTGCGCAGATGAACCCGAACTCCCAATATTACCTGTCGTTCAATCTTGGCTTTCCGAATGCCTATGACCGCGCTAATGGCCGTACCGGTCAGCATCTGATGGTGCATGGCGCTTGTTCTTCTGCCGGTTGCTATTCCATGACTGACGAAAGCATGTCCGAAATTTATGCTTTCGGACGCGATGCCTTTAAGGGCGGTCAGCGCGATTTTCAGGTTCAGGCCTATCCGTTCCGTATGACCGCCGCCAATATGGCGCGTTATAAGAATGATCCGAATTATCAGTTCTGGACCATGCTTAAAGAAGGCTATGACCAGTTCGAAATTACAAAAGTACCGCCGAAAGTCGATGTTTGCGGCAAGCGTTACGTCTTTAATCAGAATTTCCCGGGACAGCAGGGACTTTCGGCTTCTGCCGCCTGCCCGCCAATGTCGCAGCCGGATTCAATCCAGTCTGCTTATTCCAGCTATCAGAAAACCTATGATGCAGCTTTTTCGAGCGCGCTGAATAAATCATCGAAAAAACAGCCTGCGCCTTCAATCATGGGCGTTCAGGAAGCAAAACTGGTATCTGACTGGAGTGCACGTCGCGCACGTGGTGAGAAAGTGTCCCGCACGCCGCCATCCTTAAGCCCTGCCTCTTCCGAGACACCGGGCGCACCGGATACTGCAGCACCGACAGCGATCGCTCAGACGCCTGTAACAGCACCTGCTGCAACCTCGGTTGCAGCTAATGTACCGGCAGCAGCCCAGCCTGTTCTGGATCAGAATGCAACCGCTTCTGTTCCTGTACCGAACAATAATCCGGCAGCAGCAGCCGTTGTTGTTCCTCAGGTAACACCGGATATGCCGGCGGCAACAGCTGAGAAGAAATCTCTCTGGAACCGGCTGACCGGCCAATAAAATGACCGCTGAAGCTGAAGTTTTTTATGATTTTAAGGGGCTGCAATGCCCCTTACCTGTTTTGAAAACCCGTAAAAAATTACAAGACTTGTCTGCCGGTGACCGGATCAGGATTGAAACCACTGATCCGCTTTCCCCACTCGATATTGCCCATTTTTGCCAGTCAGAAGGGCATATTCTGCTGGAACAGCAGAATGAGGGTCGGGTTTTTCATTTTCTGATAGAAAAAGGCTAGAGCATTTCACAGTCAAGTTGGATCAACTTGACGCCCGTGATAATGCGACCAAATAAAGAATCTGGAGCGAGCACTATGATCCAATCTGGACGTAAACCGCTCTAAGACTTTTAGCCCTTCATCGAAAAACCGGGAATTGCCAGCGGATTATCAGTCAGCGCTTGTGCATCAGCCTGATCAATACGCGGCTTGCCTAAAAACGCATCAAAAAGATCACGTATATAAGCCTCATCCAGATCTTTGGTGATCAGAACCAGACGTGTCTGATATTTGCTGTCCTGCAATTCCTGCGGCCAGCTTTTCAGGCGCACAGGCGGATGCAAAATCTGCTGCACACCATGGATAACCAGCGGTCGTTCAGCATCTTCTGCAACAGCGATAATCCCCTTCATGCGCAGTAATTTGTCGCCATGAGTAGAGCGCAGCAAATCCAGAAACATTTCAATGGCTGCAAAAGGTACCGGCGCATCATGTTTCAGAGAGAATGAACGGATTGTCTCATCGTGATGGTGGTGATGATGATGGCCATGATCACCGTGATGATGGCCGGAACAGCCTGCACCATGTATCTCACAAACGTGGTCGTGATGGTCATGATGGTCGTCATAACTGTCTGCTTTCAGCCAGTTCTGCACATCCGGTGTCTTGCCTGCCGGATTGTACAGGCCGCAATCAAACAAAGCTGCATAACCGATATCATCAGCAACATTGTCATAGATTTCGGCTGCCGGATTAAGGTTTCTGATCCGCGTCTTTAAAGCTGCGAGTTGTGCTGTATCAGCAAGATCAGATTTAGTCAGAACAATCCGGTCGGCAACAGCAACCTGTTTCACCGCCTCGATATGGGCATCCAATGTAGCCATACCATTCACAGCATCAACTGCGGTAATCACACCATCCAGTTTTAGCACCTGCATCAAAACCGGATGCCCCATCAGCGCCTGCAATACAGGCACCGGATCGGCCAGACCGGTTGTCTCGATCACAATGCGCTGCAAGGCATTGATCTTGCCCATCTGCACACGTTCAATCAGATCCGCCAGCGTATCCACCAGTTCACCGCGAACGGTGCAGCAAAGGCAACCGTCAGCAAGCTGGATAACCCCGTCAGCCGTCTGCTCAACAAGCAGATGATCTATACTGACATCACCAAATTCATTGATGATAACCGCCGTATCCTGCAAGGCAGGATCTTTCAGCAGCCGGTTGAGTAATGTGGTTTTTCCTGCTCCCAGAAAACCTGTGAGTACAGAAACGCTGATCGGTTTGAAGGACATGTTAATTCACTGCTGTTGTCAGATTACCGCGCATAGGACGCTGCAGCGGAATCGGCACTTGTGAAATATGCAGCACGCCACCTGCCTGCATTTCCGGTGCTTTGGCAACCAGTCCTACAGGAACCGCAACCGGTTCACGGGTCATCGCCGTAATATAAGGCGAATTGATTTTCAAACGACCTTCCACATCACGTCCGTCCCAGCGGTCCGACATTGCCTGCTGGCTGCAAATCTGCGCCCGCAAATCTGTGGCCTGATTATTATTGCCCCCGTAAGGAGCAAGACTTGCCAGAGTTGCGCCACCGCCGCCACGGGTAGCAAACCCATTTTGCAGCAATTCCGCAGCCTGCACGGCACGGTCTTCCTGTTTGGCAGCACCCAGCACAACAGCAACAATTGTACGGCCGTTCCGGGTTGCAGAACCGGCGAGGTTAAATCCGGAAGCGCAAATGAAACCGGTTTTCATACCGTCAGCGCCGTTAAACCGGCCGAGCAGAATATTGTAATTGGCCTGAACTTTTTTGCCCTCACCCGGATCAATCGCTTCCGTATTAAAGTAATGGGCATATTCAGGAAATTCACGACGCAGCTGCGCGGCAAGCAAAGCCATATCGCGCGCGGTCGAATAATTGTTCGGATCAGGCAGACCATGCGGATTGGTAAAGTTTGAACCGAACATGCCAATGCGTCTTGCCTCGGCATTCATCATTTTTGCAAATCCGGCTTTGCTGCCGCCAACGGATTCAGCCACTGCAACAGACACGTCATTAGCGGATTTCACCATCATGATTTTCAAAGCACTGTCCAGTGTCATCACCGAACCCGCTTTATAGCCCATTTTGCTCGGCGGCTCTTTTGTCGCTGCAACAGACATACGCACCGGCGATTCCAGTGTTTTCTGACCAGAGCGCAAAGCGCGGAACACCACATAGGCTGACATCATTTTGGTCAGCGATGCCGGATACCAGCGCTTAAAAGCATCATTATGCGCCAATACCTTACCGGTCGACACATCAACAGCCATATAGGGATTGGCTTGCGCCACTGAAACAGCCTGCGAAATTGCAAGGCATGAGACAGTCATTGCCAGAACAGATTGTTTTAAAATATTCGGGATCATGGGATGACCACCTTTCAAGGCGTAATATTCGGTATTCAGATATCCGGAACTATATCCTGCTTCACCGCAGATCAGAACCTGCATTTGTTTCGTCAGGTCTTCAAACGGTATAAAGCGGCAAAAATCCGGTCATCAGAAAAAATGCCTGCACATTTTTCTTAAGTAAACTTTTCTACCTCAGACACAGCATAAAAGGCAAAGACCGATTGGCGAAATTTTATAAAACACACTATGTTATCTGAGAGCGTTGTGTTTTACCCACACCCGCTCATAACGCCTCGCACACTACGCCTCGGAGGAGAGGCACACAGGTTCGGAGAACAGAAATGCCGCTTTTAGATCGCGCCGCACAATTAAAACAGGAAGTCAGCCTGTGGCGCAGACATTTACACAGCAAACCGGAATTACTCTATGACGTGCATGAAACTGCGGCATTTGTTGAACAAAAACTGCGTGAATTCGGCTGTGATGAAGTTGTGACCGGTATCGGACGCACCGGTGTTGTCGGCGTCATTAAAGGCAAAAAAGGTGCAGGCCAGGCAATCGGTCTGCGTGCGGATATGGATGCATTACCGCTGACTGAAACCGGCACTCCGGAATGGGTTTCGCAAAATCCGGGTAAGGCACATTCTTGTGGTCATGACGGTCACACATCCATGCTGCTCGGTGCTGCAAAAATTCTCTGCGAGACCCGTGATTTCTACGGCGAAGTCATCGTCATTTTCCAGCCTGCCGAAGAAGGCGGTGCCGGTGGTCTGGCCATGGTCAAAGACGGTATGATGGAGCGCTTCAATATTGTTGAAGTTTACGGCATGCATAATATGCCGGGCATCCAAGTCGGCGAGTTGGCCGTTTGCAAAGGCCCGATCATGGCCGCGACTGATGAGTTTACCATCACCATCAACGGCAAAGGCGGCCATGCCGCACAGCCGCATCGCAATATTGATCCGATCGTTATCGGCTCCCAGCTGGTCACGGCATTGCAGAGCATTGTTTCACGTGGATCAAACCCGCTGGATTCACTGGTAATCTCGGTCACCAAATTTAATGCCGGTGAAGCTTACAATATTATTCCGGAAAAAGCCGTGCTCGCGGGCACAGTACGCAGCCTCACAAAGCACAACCGTGCTTTTGCCGAACAGCGTATGCGTGCCCATTGTGAAGCCTTCGGTCTGCTCAACAATATTAAGATCGATCTTGATTTTAAAAACAACTATCCGGTGACATTCAACCATTCCGGCCAGACAGAAATCGCCGCCGATGTTGCTGACAAGGTCAGCATCAATGGTCCGATCACCCGTGAAGTTGAACCGATGATGGGTGGCGAAGATTTCTCCTATATGCTCGAAGCGCGTCCGGGTTGCTATATTTTCCTCGGCAATGGCGAGAGCGCAAACCTGCATCATCCGGCCTATGACTTTAATGATGATGCCCTGCCCTATGGCATGAGCTACTGGGTTGAGCTTGCACAATCTCGTCTCAAAGACGCGCAGCTAGCGCCGGCTGAGAAAATCGCAGCCTGATCTCAGACTGCAAATTAAACAGGTTTCTGTTCAGCGAAGAGGCATAATCCCCTCTTCGCTTTTTTATTTTTCATCAGACTATTCCGGTATTTTCTGCCCTGCCTGCCCTTGGCTTACGGTCAAAAAATCAGTATGTGTGCACCATACTATCCGGTCCCGTAGCTCAGTAGGATAGAGCGACAGATTCCTAATCTGTAGGCCACTGGTTCGAATCCAGTCGGGATCACCACTTCTCTCCCCCTACCAACCGCTTGTATGAACGGAACAAAAACCTAAGTAAGGTTTAGTTGTTCGATAAAGCGGATTCTGGCCATGAATGATAATCAAGAGACTGTAACAAAACCGGCACTGCATATGGCCTTTAAAACCGATATTCTCATTATCGGTGCGGGACAAGCCGGCCTGTCTTCTGCCTATCATTTACAAAAACTTGGCCTGCAGGCGGGCAAGAATTTTATCATTCTCGATAAATCGCCCGATGCCGGCGGCGCATGGCAATATCGCTGGCCTTCCCTCACACTCAGCACAGTAAACCGGATTCATGACCTTCCGGGCATGTCCTTCTCAGATGTTCTGGAGCCGGAAGTATCAGAGGTCAAAGCATCCATTGCTGTTCCCCGATATTATGCGGCCTATGAAAAGAAGTTTCATTTGCCGGTTTACAGACCGGTGAGCGTCAATGTTGTTTGTGAGCGCAATGAGCGTTTTCGTATTGAAACCGATCGGGAAACTTTCACTGCCCGCGGATTAATCAATGCCACCGGCACCTGGGAGACACCGGTCATACCGCATTATACCGGTGCTGAACTTTTCAAAGGACAGCAGCTTCATACCCGCGATTATCAGACAGCTGAAGCATTCACCGGCAAACATGTTGTCATTGTTGGCGGTGGTATTTCCGCTCTGCAGCTGCTTGATGAAATTTCACAGGTCACCACAACGACATGGGTAACCCGCAGCGAACCGCAATTTCGTGAAACACCATTTACAGAAGAAGATGGCCGCGCAGCTGTAGCTATTGTCGAAGATCGTGTCCGTCGCGGTTTGATACCCGGCTCTGTTGTTTCCGTAACCGGTATTCCCCTCACCCCCGCATTACGAGCAGCCCGTGAACGTGGCGCACTAAACCGCCTGCCAATGTTCAGCGAGATAACAGAAACAGGTATCCGTTGGGCAGACGGCACAGAACAACGTGCCGATGTGATTTTATGGTGTACCGGCTTCCGCAGTTCACTGGATCATCTTGCACCATTACAAATCCGCGAAACCAATGGCGGCATTCTTATGGGTGGCAGACTGGCAACAGAAGTTGTCAAAGATCCGCGCATTCATCTGGTTGGGTATGGACCATCGGCATCAACCATCGGAGCTAATCGCGCAGGCGCTGCAGCAGCTAAAGAGCTGAGCGAATATCTTGAGCTGCATAAACAATATGCATAACGGATTTTGATTTCGTGAAACCTGTAAATCATAAAATATGTCGTTAAGTTTTTGCTAACCACGATGATTCACGTGAAACAACTATGCTTTTACCGCCACGCCTGCCGGTAAGAATAGCGCTAAAGTGTCCGCCTCTTGACTATCCCATATGATGCGCGTTGACCTCTCTCCGAGAACTGATTATTCGTTTTGATCGGGACGCGGAACAGAGGGAGATTTTCATGCGTACACTTTTCCTGGCTTTGCTGTCGACAGCTATGGCCACAACAATGATTGCTGCACCGGCAAATGCCAAAGATGTCAGTGTTGCTGTCACAGCAATTGTTGAACATCCGGCTCTTGATGCTGCCCGCGACGGTGTAAAAGATGCACTGGCCGCAGCCGGTTTTAAAGAAGGTGAAAATCTGAAATTCACCTATCAGTCTGCTCAGGGCAATCCTGCAACAGCTGCACAGATCGCCCGTCAGTTCATCGGTGAAGCACCGGATGTAATTGTACCGATCTCCACACCATCTGCGCAGGCCGTGGTTTCCGGCACCCGTGATATTCCGGTTGTGTTTACTGCCGTATCTGATCCGGTTGGCGCACAGCTTGTTAAAAGCATGGAAAAGCCTGGCGGCAATGTCACCGGTCTGTCCGATCTTTCACCGGTTGCTGATCACATCAAACTGATCAAAGAAGTAGCGCCGAATGTAAAGACCATCGGCTTCCTTTATAATTCCGGCGAAGCCAATTCGATTTCGCTTCTCGAAGGCCTGAAAGTTGCGGCCAAAGAAGGTGGTCTGGAAGTGGTTGAATCAGCTGCAACCAAATCGGCTGAAGTTCAGGGCGCAGCCCGCGCTTTGATCGGTAAAGCAGACCTGATTTATATCCCGACCGACAACACTATTATTTCTGCGCTTGAAGGTGCGGTCAGCGTTGCAGAAGAAGCCAAGATTCCTCTGATGACTGCCGACACAGATTCCGTCAGCCGCGGTGCTTTCATCGCTCTCGGTTTCAACTATTATGATGTTGGCAAGCAGACCGGTGAAGTTGTTGTCCGTATTCTGAAGGGCGAAAAGCCTGGTGATATTCCGGTGAAAGTTGCCGCCGGTACAGATCTGGTTGTCAATCTGGTTGCAGCAAAGAAAATGGGTATTGAAATCCCGCAAGCTGTAGTCGACCGCGCAAGCAAAGTCATCAAAGAATAATCTGCATTCAAACCGGTAAAGCACCTTTACCGGTTTTTCATCATCCGGATATTCGGGTTCAATTTTTAAGACCTTAATATCCGGATCATCTCCTTTGTATCTTTTAAATCCGGCACAGACCGCAAAACAAAAGATACTCAGATTTCAACAGGCAGGCTGCCCCGTATTATCAGACGGTCAGAACAGAAACTCTGTAATTGACCCGTTTGAGAGTGCCGGCCGTCTGCACAAGCCGAAGGAACTTTATTGTGAGTCTGATCGCTTTTTGGGGTGCGGTCGAATTAGGTCTGGTCTTTTCATTTGTAGCCCTCGGCGTATATTTGTCGTTTCGTGTGCTTGATTTTCCAGATCTGACTGTGGATGGTTCCTTTCCACTCGGCGCCGCTGTTACTGCTGTTTTAATTATTGCCGGTGTTAATCCGTGGCTTGCCGCGCTGATTGCCATGATGGCAGGCGCTGTTGCCGGACTTGTAACCGCAACATTGAATATCCGCTTCGGCATCCTTAATCTTCTGGCCTCCATCCTTACCATGACCGCGCTTTTCTCAGTCAATCTGCGTGTGATGGGCAAGCCGAACGTCGCTCTGATTAATCAGGATACAATGATCTCACCTTTTTATGGGTTAGGTGTTCCTGAATATTATGTGCGTCCGCTTTTTGTTGGCGTTCTTGTTATCATCGCCGCCCTGCTCATCTGGCGTTTTCTGGAAAGCAATGTCGGCCTTGCCATGCGTGCAACCGGTACCAATGCGCGTATGGCACGCGCACAGGGCGTGAAAACCGATCGTCAGATTTATCTCGGCATGGCTATGTCCAATGCTCTGGTTGCTCTTGGCGGCGCATTATTTGCCCAGACAAACGGCTTTGCAGATGTCACCTCCGGTGTAGGTACAATTGTTGTCGGTCTTGCCGCGGTGATTATCGGTGAAACATTATTCCGCACGCGCTTTTTGCTCTGGGCGCTGATCGGCTGTATCATTGGTTCCATACTTTATCGTATCGCCATCCAGCTGGCGCTGAGCAGTGACTTCATCGGGCTCAAAGCGTCTGACCTTAATCTGGCAACAGCCGTACTGGTGACACTGGCACTCATTCTGCCACGCCTTCGTCGCGGAGGAGCCTCCAAATGATTGAAGTCTCAAATCTTGGTGTTGTGTTCGGACGTGGCACACCTCTGCAGAAACAAGCGCTTTCCGGCATCAATCTGAAGATTGAAGAAGGCACATTTGTTACCGTGATCGGTTCCAATGGTGCGGGTAAATCAACCCTGCTCGGTGCCCTCGCCGGAGATGTTCAGGCCTCTGAAGGAAAAATCCTGATCGGCAATAAAGATGTCACCAAACAATCGACCGCTGACCGTGCCTCCATGGTTGCACGTGTGTTTCAGGACCCGCTGACCGGCAGCTGCGGTGCATTGTCGATTGAAGAGAACCTTGCTCTCGCAGCCATGCGCGGTCAAAAGCGTGGCCTGTCCCATGCGCTTAATCATAAGCGTCGTGAACTGTTCCGCGAACGGATTGCAGGGCTTAATCTCGGTCTGGAAAACCGTGTGCAGGATCGTATGGATCTGCTTTCCGGTGGTCAGCGTCAGGCACTGTCTCTCATCATGGCCACCCTGACAAAATCAGAAGTCTTGTTGCTAGATGAACATACAGCTGCGCTTGATCCGGGCATGGCAGATTTCATTATGAAACTCACAGCCAAGTTGGTCAGTGAAAACAAGCTGACGACGATGATGGTAACGCACTCCATGCAGCAGGCACTTGATTACGGTACCCGTACAATCATGCTGCATGGCGGTAATATCATCCTCGATGTTTCTGGCGATGAGCGTAAGAACCTTACTGTTAAAGACTTGATTGATATGTTCAAAAAAGTACGCGGTGAAACACTGGATGATGATGCATTGCTGATCCAATAAATAGCTCTGACATCTGAAACTTGAAAATGCCGCGCTCATCCCGCGGCATTTTTATTTGAAAGCTGAAACACGGATTTCACTTTAGCCGCCTTTGTTGTAAGCAGACTTATGGCACAGAAAAAAGCACATGAAGTTGACGGGTTTCTCGCGCGTCCGGCTCAAACCGGAACGGTAGTCTTGCTCTATGGTCCCGACAAAGGTCTTGTTAGCGAGCGCGGCGCAAAATTCGCCAAATTGACCGGCCTGCCTCTGGATGATCCGTTCGCGGTTTTACGGATTGAAGCGGATGAAATAGACAAGGATCCTGCTCGCCTGATCGACGAAGCCAGAACAATTTCCATGTTCGGTGGTGATCGTCTGATCTGGATTAAAAATGCTTCCGCACAAAAAAATCTGGCTGAGGCCGTTAAAAACCTGATTTCAGAGCCAGCTCAAGACACCTATATTCTGGTTGAGGCCGGTGATCTGAAAAAAGGTGCAGCACTCCGCACCAGTGTGGAAAACGGCTCCACAGCCATGGCTCTGCCCTGCTATAGCGATGATGCGCGCGGCATTGACGGTTTGATCGATGATGTGTTGCAAGCCAATCATTTGCAAATTTCCAATGATGCCCGTCAGTTTCTGCGCCTGAGCCTTGGCGGTGACCGTCTGGCCACACGCGGTGAACTTGAAAAGCTTTGCCTTTATGCGCGCGGCCAGCAGCGTATTGAACTTGAAGATGTGCGGGAATCTGTCGGCGATGTCGCCGCTCTTTCTCAGGATGAGGTGATCGACGCTGTTCTGATCGGTGATCTGCCAAAGTTCAACATTGCCTTTGACCGCGTAGTCAATACCGGCACCCACCCTTTCCTGCTCGTCAATTCGGCTATCCGCCAGTTCAGCCAATTACAGACATTGCGTTATGCTATGGAAACAGGAAATGTACCGGCAGGGCTTGTTGTCAATTCTGCAAAACCACCGATCTTCTTCGCCCGTAAAAAGCTGGTTGAGACGGCTTTAGGACTCTGGAGCGTTGCAGCGCTCAACAAGGTAACTGACAGGCTTCAGCGCACAGTTCTGGAAAGCCGACAGAATTCGGCCCTGTCAACTGCAATCATAAGACAGGCTTTTATTGCTCTGACAGTAGAAGCAATAAGAAATAAACAAAGACGTTGATTTTATCATAATAAAAAAGCCGGTACTCAGACCGGCTTTTCTTGTAATTTTTAGTATATTAGCTTTGCAAGCGGCGGCAAATTTCATCCAATTGTTCAAGAGAACTATAACGGATGCGAACTTCACCACCACGATCACGGTGATTAATTTCAACTTTCATACCGGTTACATCAGAAAGCAGTTTTTCTAATGCCCGTGTATCAGCATCTTTTTCAACCGATACACGTTCCGGCTTAACCGCGGGAATACCCTTGCTCTCAGCCTGAGACAGAGCCTCAACCTGACGGACTGACAGACCTTCTTTGACGATGCGTTCTGCAACAGCCTGAGGATTTTCCATTGTAATCAGTGTGCGCGCATGACCGGCAGTCAAAGCACCATCATTGATCAGTCCCTGCACTTCTGTCGGCAGTTTAAGAAGACGCAACGTATTTGCAACATGACTGCGGCTCTTACCGATAACCTGTGCCAGATCGGCCTGCGTGTAATCATGTTCATCAATCAGCAACTGATAACCCATTGCTTCTTCAACTGGGTTCAGATCAGCACGCTGAACGTTTTCGATAATTGCCAGCTCAAGAGCAACGCGATCATCCACATCGCGCATAATAACCGGAATTTTGGTTAAACCGGCACGCTGTGCCGCACGCCAGCGGCGTTCACCGGCAATCAGCTCAAAATGCTCACGATTTTCCGGTGCCGGACGCACGACAATCGGCTGTACAATGCCATGCTCACGAATGGACTGTGCCAGATCTTCCAGCTCAGCTTCCGTAAAAATGCGACGCGGATTGCGCGGATTACGGCTTACAAATTCAATAGGCACATAACGTTCAAGCGGAACCGGTGCCTTACGTTCTTCCACAGGCCGGTCGATATCCCCAATCAGAGCTGCCAGACCGCGACCAAGACGCTTTTTTGAAGGATCATCGTTCATCAGTTGAATGCTTTCTGCAAATTGTTACGTAGTCGAATCGAATAGTCAGTTTCATGCTGCGGTACGAAGCTGGCGTTCCCGCTGGATTACTTCGGATGCCAGCTGAAGATAGGCCTGACTTCCCGCGCATTTCAGATCATAAAGAATAGCCGGTTTACCATGAGACGGTGCTTCCGATACCCGCACGTTGCGCGGAATAACAGTCCGGTAAACCTTCTCGCCCATAAAGGCACGCACGTCATCAACAACCTGATTGGCCAGATTGTTTCGGCTGTCATACATGGTCAGCACAACGCCCTGAATTGACAATTCAGGATTAAGCGAATTGCGTACCTGATTGACGGTTTCGAGCAACTGGCTGAGACCCTCCAGAGCAAAAAACTCACACTGCAACGGCACCAGAACAGAGTCTGCGGCAGCCATTGCATTCAATGTCAGAAGATTGAGTGACGGCGGACAATCAATCAGAATATAACTGAAATGATCGGCAATACCTGAATCAAAGCGCAGCGCATCACGCAAACGTCTGGTTCTGTCCGGCGCATGGGAAATTTCCATTTCAATACCGAGCAAATCCAGTGTCGATGCAACCAGATAAAGATTTGGTACATCAGTCGCAATTGCTGCATCCGGCACAGAAGCATTCTGCGTCAGCACATCATAAGATGACAATGGACGATTTTTACGGTCAACTCCAAGTCCGGTACTGGCATTGCCCTGCGGATCGAGATCAACAATCAATACATTTTCACCGATTGCAGCCAAAGCAGTCGCCAGATTAATAGCCGTTGTGGTTTTTCCCACACCGCCTTTCTGGTTCGCGATCGTTATAATCCGTGTTCTGTTATTCATAATAATTGTCCCGAATAACTTCCGTTTTCAATGCTCATTCAATGTCATTGCCATTCAACGGCGTTGTAAATTACTGATTTCCAGAATGACTGAATCCGCTTCTATTGCGCTTCCATGTCGTACAAAATCAAATTTCCAGTTCAGCAGACTTTCATCAATTTCACGCTGATAGTCCCGCCCTTTTTGAAACAATGCCTTAGCACCTTTTGTCATCCACGGTTCTGTCAGTTCAAACAGCTTATCCAGCGAAGCCAAGGCTCTGGCAGTGATGATTTCCGGAGCCTGAATTTGCTGATAACAGCTTTCAATTCTGGCATTCACAACCTGTCCGCGCGTCTGAAACTGAGCCAATGCATTTCTCAAAAACGCTGATTTCTTACTATTACTCTCAACCAGTCTTATTGAACCACCGGTTTCTTTCAACATAATTGCCAAAACCACACCCGGGAAACCGCCACCTGATCCTAAATCCAGCCACTGTTTTGCTTGAGGCGCCAGTTTAAAAAGCTGAACACTATCAAGAATGTGTCGTTCCCACAGTGTTTCCAGTGTATTCGGCGAAGCCAGATTGATTGCTTTGGACCATTTTTTGAACAGCGTTTCAAAACCAATCAAATCCCCGGCTGTTTCACGTGAAACAGATGGGTATATTTGTTTCAGTGAATCAAAATATTTATCTTTTGTCATGCTGGTTTTCCCAAATCACTCGAAATATCCTGTGCAATACCATGTCTGCGGATATGTGTTATCAATAATGCGATCGCAGCAGGCGTCATCCCCTCAATTCTTTGCGCTTCTGCAATATTTGAAGGCTGGCGTTTCTCAAGCTTTTGTTTCAATTCAAGGGACAGACCAGAAATTGTCGAGAACTGGATTGATCGAGGTATTATCAACTGCTCTTCGCGTTCCATGACAGCAATATCGGCTGTCTGGCGATCCAGATAAACAGAATATTGCGCTTCAATTTCCAAAGCTTCTTTTGTAGCCGAAGACAAACCAGCAAGCTCAGGCCAGACTTCTGTGAGACGTTCGAGATTAATATCCGGATAGGAAAGAAGATCATAGAGCGTGCGGCGAATCCCATCTTTGTTGAGATTCAATCCAAAACCAGCAGCAGCATTTGGTGTAATGGACAAAGATTGAGCAAGATCCCTCGCCTGATCCAGCTCCTGCTTTCTCTCATTAAACCGCGTTTGCCGCGCTGAACCAATAAGTCCCCAGTTTTCACCCAAAGGCGTCAAACGACAATCGGCATTATCTGCACGAAGTGAAAGTCTGAATTCTGCACGCGATGTAAACATGCGATATGGTTCACTAACACCACGTGCTGTCAGATCATCAATCAGCACACCGATATAGGCTTCTGTACGTTGAAGGATAACCGGCTCACTGCCACCGGCATGTCTGGAAGCATTCAAACCAGCCAGTAAGCCTTGCGCACCAGCCTCTTCATAACCGGTTGTACCATTAATCTGGCCAGCCAAGAACAGACCTTTAACGCGGCGTGTTTCAAGACTGCGTTGCAATTCACGCGGATCAATAAAGTCATATTCAATAGCATAACCCGGCTGCAGCATTTTCGCATGCTCCAAACCTGGTATAGTTTTCAGAATATCGAGCTGAACATCTTCGGGCAGACTGGTCGAAATACCATTCGGATAAACCGTATCATCGTCCAAACCTTCTGGTTCCAGAAAAATCTGATGCCCGTCACGATCGCCAAATTTGACGATTTTATCCTCAATCGACGGACAATAACGAGGGCCAATGCCTTCAATATTCCCTGAATACATTGCCGAGCGATGGATGTTATCGCGGATCAATTGATGCGTCGCATCCGTTGTCCGTGTAATTCCGCAATCAATTTGTGGTACTGTGATCTTATCCGTCATCATTGAAAACGGAACCGGATCTTCATCTGCTGATTGTTTATCCAGACTTGCCCAGTCAATCGTCTTGCCATCAATACGGCAAGGCGTACCGGTTTTCAAACGACCTAAAGCAAAGCCAAGACCAATCAAACGTTCAGATAGTCCCAGTGCCGGTTTTTCACCCATGCGCCCAGCAGGGATAGTTTTCTCGCCAATATGAATAAGGCCATTCAAGAATGTTCCGCTTGTCAGCACAACAGATGCACAATTGATAATTGTACCATCCATGAGTTGAACAGCTTTGACTACACCATTTTCAACGAGAATATCTGCTGCACCGCCTTCAATGACAGTCAGATTTTGCTGTTCTCTGATGAAACTTTGAATGGCCAGACGGTATAATTTGCGATCCGCCTGAGTGCGCGGCCCACGAACAGCAGGACCTTTACGGCGATTCAATAAACGAAACTGAATACCTGCCTGATCAGCCGCCTTGCCCATCAAGCCATCAAGCGCATCAATTTCACGGACAAGCTGTCCCTTTCCTAATCCGCCAATAGCTGGATTACAGGACATAACACCGATCGTATCAAAATGATGCGTTACTAAAGCAGTTTTAGCGCCGGTTCTTGCTGATGCTGCGGCAGCTTCTGTACCGGCATGACCACCACCAATAACAATGACGTCGTAAAAACCTGTCATAATCATATCCAAAACTTGTTTGGTTTCACGTGAATCATCATTCTCATGTTCTCTCTGAAAAGGGAACACATAACTCAAGAGTGTACAAGAATTTCAGAAACGGGAATCTGTTGACTCAGAATAATTCAATCGAGTCAAATTGTGTTTTTAGATTCCACAGAATGTTTCACGTGAAACATCTCTGATTGTTAATCAGCCTATATCATGAAATTTGTTTCACGTGAATCATTTTCCGATGCAGAATTGAGAGAATACGAGATCGAGAATATCCTCTACGTCTACGTCGCCGGTAATTTTTCCAAGGTGCTGAGAGGCAATGCGTAAATTTTCAGCTCTTAATTCCAGTGGTAGGGTTTTCGAATTAACGGCTTTCTCAATTTCAGATTTGCATTGATTTAATAAATCAATATGTCTGCGGCGCGTCGGAACGACATCGTTTTGAAGTTTTGTTTTCTCTGAAATGTAGTTACTTAATCTATCCAGAAGGTTGTTGATGCCTTCGTTATTTTTGGTCGAGATCAAATAGTCATAGTTTGGTATGGTTTCAGATTTAAGATCGGCTTTGTTGCCAATCGTCCAAATATCTGTCTGGAACTCGGAAATGTCTACCGTGATAGGGTTGGAAATATCCTCTATGTATAAAATCAAATCTGCTTCCGCAGCTTTATCCATTGCGCGCTGAATACCAATCTGTTCAACTTTACCGGAGGTTTCCCGAATGCCGGCTGTGTCTGTTACATAAGTTGCAACGCCATTCAGATTTAGCTTCACTTCAAGCAGATCGCGCGTTGTGCCGGCTTCATCAGAAATAATAGCCACATCACGTGCTGCCAATAAATTCATCAGACTGGATTTTCCGGCATTTGGTGCGCCAATAATCACAATATGAAAACCGTCACGCAGCATTGACCCGCGTTTTCCGTCTTCAATATGTTTTTCAATCTTTACACTAAGATCCTGCATCTCACTCCAGACGCGATCCGATACTGATCCCGGTACATCACCTTCATCGGCAAAATCAAGTTCCGCCTCGATAAATGCACGCGCTTGAATGAGTTTTTGTCGCCAGTCCATGTAAAGATTGCGTTGCGCGCCGGAAGCAACTTGCTGCGCTAAACGTCTTTGCGTTTCTGTTTCAGCGGAAATCAGATCGGCCAGCCCTTCGGCCATCGTCAAATCCATCTTGCCATTCGCAAATGCGCGACGCGTAAATTCTCCGGCTTCGGCTAAACGGCATTTTTCAAATTCTGACAGGCTTTCCAGAAATTTTTCCACCACAGCAATTCCGCCGTGAATATGAAATTCCGCACAATCTTCTCCGGTAAAGCTCTTTGGGCCTTCAAAAAAGAGTGTCAATCCACTGTCCAGAACTTCTCCTGTTTTGCTTCTAAGATTACTAAATACGGCTTTTCGCGCTTCCGGCAATTTTCCAATGATAGTTTCGGTAATGAATCGAGTTTGTGGGCCTGATAATCTGATAATTGCCACGCCTGAAGGCAAACGCCCGCTTGAAAGCGCAAAAATAGTATCGTGATGAAAAGACTGCACTGACATCGAAAATCCGTTACAAGTTAAAAGAATGATTGCCGTTCTTTAGCTGCCTGAAGCACTACTGTATCGGCTTGAAAATCGGAAAGGCAAAGCCATGAACCCGACGCAAAGCCCGACACAAAACAATGCCAGCTCTAATCGCCTTCATACAGCGAACAGCACATATTTGAAACAGCACAGTGCAAATCCGGTCAACTGGCAGCTCTGGGACAATGAAGCGCTCGAACTCGCTCGTCTTCATGACAAGCCGATTTTGCTTTCGATCGGCTATTCCGCCTGTCACTGGTGCCATGTCATGGCGCATGAATGTTTTGAGGATGAGCAAGTTGCTCAACTGATGAATGAGCATTTTATCAATATTAAGGTGGATCGGGAAGAACGACCGGATATTGACCAGATTTATATGTCAGCCCTCACAGCCATGGGAGAGCAAGGTGGCTGGCCGCTCACAATTTTTCTGACACCGCAAGGCGATGCTTTTTGGGGTGGCACATATTTTCCTAAATATGCCAATGGTCGTTTACCCGGCTTTATGGATATTCTTCAAAGCCTCGGCACTTTATGGAAAAATGACCGCGAGCGAATTAATGGCAATGTGACAGCGCTTAAAACACATTTGCAGACTGTTTTAACACCGGATGCTAAACCTGCTGAGAATGATGAAAGCACTTTCCAACGCTATGCTGATACAATAGCCAGACGTATTGATACGACATATGGCGGTCTCAGCGGACACCCTAAATTTCCGAATTTTCCGTTCATGTCGATGCTCTGGACATCATGGAAAATCAGCCAGCAAAAACAGCATCATGATCTGTTTATTCTCAGCACTGAGAAAATGCTCAATGGCGGTATTTATGACCACCTCGCCGGTGGCTTAGCCCGCTATAGCACCGATGCATTCTGGCTCGTGCCGCATTTTGAAAAGATGCTTTATGATAATGCTCAGACCATCCGGCAGTGTCTGTGGGCATGGAGCAGCACGCATAATCCATTGTTTCGGGTTAGAATCGAAGAAATTATTCATTGGATTACATCTGAAATGGCTTTGCCGGATGGCGGTTTTGCCTCCGGTCTTGATGCTGACAGTGAAGGTGTTGAAGGCAAATTTTATATCTGGGATCAGTCAGAAATAGAGGCCATTCTCGGCGAAGATGCACCTGAATTTATTGAAAAATATAATGTCAGTCCTGCTGGAAACTGGGAAGGCAGCAATATTCTTCACCGGCTGGATATGCTGAATTTCAGCGAAGAAGATGAAACCCTAAAACCACTGCGGAAAAAACTGCTTGGCATCAGAAATCAGCGAACCAGACCCGGCCGCGATGAAAAATGTCTGACAGACTGGAATGCCTATTTCATTCGTGCTTTGGCTGAAGCTGCCCGTGTTTTTGAACGTACCGACTGGCTGGAACTCGCAAAAACAACCTATCGCACATTATATCCTCAGCAAGGCGCAGTCATCAGCCATGTCTGGTCAAAGACTGCATCAAAGCTCCCTGCCCTGTCCTCTGATTTTGCAGCACTCATTAATGCAGCCTTGTCGCTTTATCAGGCTGATCCGCAGCAAAACTATATTGATGATGCCAAATCATTGTTAATCTCACTTAATCAGCATCATCTCGACCAGAATGGTGATTACCGACTGACAGCTTTGGATAATGATGATGTCATTTTCTATCTTTTTGGCGATCAGGATGAAGCTATTCCAAGCAGCACCAGCCAGATTATCGAAGCCTGTACAAGACTGGCGCTGATAGCTGAGGATGATGAGCTTTTAGCAAAGGCCAACAGGCTTGCAGAGCGTGCCTTGGGGCGCGGTCAACAAATGGCTTATGGACAAGCAGGAATTCTCAATGCCTCAGTGCAACTGCTTGATCCGGTTAAGCTTGTGCTGATTATTGAGAATACGAATGATGAATTATATCGCTGTGCGTCACGTCATGCCGATCCTTGCCGCACAGATATCATTCTAAGCCGTAGTCAAGCCTCCCAGCAGCCGCAATGGGCTTCTTTCCTGTCTCTGGCTGGCGAACGCTCCTGTGCCATTCTGTGCCGCAATCAGGTCTGTTTACCGCCAGTCTATGATGCCACTGATCTTGAGAAACTGCTCTAGAGTGGTTTATTTCCAGATTGAACCACAGCGCACGCTTTAGATTCTTTATTTGGTCGCATTATCACGGGCGTCAAGTTGATCCAACTTGACTGTGAAATGCTCTAAACAAAAACGCCGCCCTTTTGAGGCGGCGTTTTTAATATCTGCATAGTGATACAAATTACGTATTCATTGAATCGAAGAATTCAGCATTATTCTTCGTCTGTTTCAGCTTATCGATCAGGAATTCAATCGCATCGGTTGTGCCCATTGGCGAAAGAATACGACGCAGAACAAAGATTTTCTGCAGATCCTGACGCGGTACCAGCAGATCTTCCTTACGTGTACCGGACTTGAGAATATCCATCGCAGGGAAGATGCGCTTATCAGCAACCTTACGGTCAAGCACGATTTCCGAGTTACCGGTACCCTTGAATTCTTCAAAGATAACTTCATCCATACGCGAACCGGTATCGATCAGCGCTGTTGCGATAATAGTCAGCGAGCCGCCTTCTTCGATATTACGGGCCGCACCGAAGAAGCGTTTCGGACGCTGCAGCGCATTCGCATCCACACCACCGGTCAGAACCTTACCGGATGAAGGAATTACGGTGTTATAAGCGCGGCCGAGACGGGTGATCGAGTCAAGCAGAATGACCACATCACGGCCATGCTCAACAAGGCGTTTTGCCTTTTCAATCACCATTTCGGCAACCTGAACGTGACGGGATGCCGGTTCATCAAAGGTCGAGGATACAACTTCGCCCTTCACCGAGCGCTGCATATCGGTCACTTCTTCAGGACGTTCGTCAATCAGCAAGACGATCAGATAGCATTCCGGATGATTGGCGGTAATCGAATGCGCAATATTCTGCAGCAGAACCGTTTTACCGGTACGTGGCGGCGCCACGATCAGACCACGCTGGCCTTTACCAAGTGGTGCAACCAAATCGATCACACGGGCTGAATTGTCTTTATTGGTCGGAACATCCAGTTCCATTTTGAAACGCTCATTCGGATAGAGCGGTGTCAGATTATCAAAATGGATTTTATGACGGATATTTTCCGGATCCTCAAAATTGATTGTATTCACTTTCAGAAGCGCGAAATAACGTTCGCCTTCTTTCGGGCTGCGGATTGGTCCTTCAACCGTATCACCGGTTTTCAGCGAAAAACGGCGGATCTGCGAAGGAGAAATGTAAATATCATCCGGACCTGGCAGATAATTGGCATTTGCCGAACGCAAAAAGCCAAAGCCGTCCGGCAATAATTCGACGACACCTTCACCGATGATTTCGACTTCCTGAGAGGCAAGGCTCTTCAGAATAGCGAACATCAGTTCCTGTTTACGCATAACGCTGGCGTTTTCAACCTGCAGCTCTTCAGCGAGAGCGAGCAAATCGACAGGTGTCTTGTTCTTAAGATCTTGTAGTTTCATTTCCTGCATGGGTGCGGAACTCATATTATAAAAGATTGAAAAAAGAAAAATGCAGTTGTGCGCTCATAATGGTCATGAGGGGCATGACCGGCATCGGAAACCTGCTATTCTTGAAGGAAGGTGTCTTTCCTTAACCGGTTCCGGTGATTTGAGCAAGAGGCAGACCGCTCTGCAGCTCTATAAAATCGTCTCAGAGAGGGAAATTACGCTCTGAACAGCGCTCAAAGCGTAATTTCTTATCTTAATATAGGGATCAGAACGGCTTTACGACAACCAGAATGACGATCAAAATCATCAGAACTGTTGGAATTTCATTCACAATGCGCCAATGTTTGGTCGATTTGGTGTTTTTATCCTGAGCAAACATCCGCACGCTCTTAGAAAGATAACCATGAAGGCCGGACAGCAAAACAACCAGAAAAATCTTGCCATGCAGCCAGCCGCCGCGGAATTCAAAGATTTTCCATGCCAGCCACAGGCCCAAAACCCAGGTCACAATCATCGCCGGATTGATGATAAAACGCAGCAACCGGCGTTCCATAATTTTAAAAGTTTCGGAGGCTTCAGATCCGGTCTTTTCCTGAGCGTGATACACAAAAAGCCGCGGCAGATATAACATACCCGCCATCCATGCGATCACAGCAATAATATGAAAAGCTTTGATCCAGAGATAGGCTGCATCTGTCGCTGCAAAAAACAGCGCATAGGCTGCAATGGCAGTGATGATGACAGCAATCACTGCTCTCACAGCAGGATTGCCTGTATTTGTGCCGGATTTATCCATTATGCACCTGCCTGACGGATACGGTTGACCATTTGAGCGACATTTTCGAGTGGTGCCTGAGGTGTAATTCCGTGACCAAGATTAAAGATCAGCGGTCCCTGTCCCAGTTTATCAAGAATAACATCTACGCCTTCATCCAGAGCCTTACCGCCAGCAACCACACGCAGCGGGTCCAGATTGCCCTGTACAGCGCCTTGTTGCTGTAATTCTTGAGCGAAGGTCAAAGGAACAGACCAGTCCAGCCCAAGAGCATTTACGCCGGTTTTGGCGCGGTAATCCCGATAGAGCATCCCTGCCCCTTTCGGAAAGCCGATAATCACAGCATCAGGATGGGTTTCACGGACTTTTTTAACAATGCGGGCAACCGGCTTGATGCAGAAATCTTCAAAGCAATCTTCGTCCAGCACGCCGGACCATGAATCGAAGATCTGAACCGCATCGGCACCACAATTAAGCTGCTCAATCAGATATTCAGCTGAAATATCTGCAAGGTCTGTCAGCAGCTTCATGAAAACATCGCGGTGCTGATAGGCAAACAGACGTGCCGGTGCCTGATCCGGCGTGCCGTGACCGGCGATCATATAGGTGGCAACAGTCCATGGGGCACCACAAAATCCGAGCAGCGTGGTTTCATTTGGTAATTGCTCGCGCAAACGGCTGACGGTTTCATAAACAGCGCTTAATTTGGCTGCTTTACCTGTAATGTCGAGATCTTTGATTTCATCAACTGTCACAGGTGTCATTAAAGGTCCCCTTCCTTCTTCAAAGCGAAGGTCACGTCCAAGAACGTGAGGGATGACAAGAATATCTGAAAAGAGAATGGCTGCATCAAAGCCATAACGGCGGATAGGCTGAAGCGTCACTTCCGTTGCCAGTTCAGGATTATAGCACAGATCAAGAAAGCTTCCTGCCTGCTGTCGTGTCTGACGATATTCCGGCAGATAACGTCCTGCTTGTCTCATCATCCAGATTGGTGGTGGAAAGACGGTTTCACCTTTGAGAACGTTCAGAACTTTACGTGTCATGCGATTTACCCACACCGGTTTTCCCCGGTTATCCCATAAAGAAAGTGATGATTTTTGGATTCTTATGATTCTTAGAGTCTGTTGATAACGGGGATTAAATGTTTCCCTGAGTTTTCCCACAGGACGATCATGAAAACCGGTTGATGTGGATAAATTGCCCATCAAACGGGAAAAAGCAATGCGACCAAAAATTTCTCAATAAAAACTGATACTTATTTGAAGTATCACTGAACCTATCCTGTGGAAAACTATTGAATGAATTCCATGCAACTTTGAATTGCTCCTGTTACCCACAGTGTTTATTGTCACGAATATACAGTCCGGCGCGCTGTGGATGAATCCTGTTTAAATCAACAGGCAAAGAAAGACGTCTCTGAGCCGGTACTTTTTACACACAGCCATCAACAGGGATGTGAGAAATCTGTGACAAAGACTCTTTCTTACTTTCATCTTCATCTGATTTCAGATGCAACAGGAGAGACTCTCCTTGCAGCAGGCCGTGCGGCGGCCGCTCAATACAGCCATGCGCGGGCGATTGAGCATATGTATCCGCTGATCCGTACCGAGAAACAGTTGGCTAAAATTCTGGAGAATATTGATGCCGAACCGGGCATTGTTCTCTACACAGTGGTGGATCAGAAACTGGCTTTGAAAATTGATGAAGCCTGTTCGCAGATGGGCATTCCGAGCGTTTCTGTGCTTGAACCGGTGCTGGCAACTTTTCAATCCTATCTCGGAGCACCTGCCCATCGCCGTGCCAGTGCGCAGCATGTGCTGGATGCTGATTATTTCCGCCGGATTGATGCGCTGAATTTCACGATGGAACATGATGACGGGCAATTACCGCCGGATCTGGAAGAAGCAGATATTATTCTGATCGGTATTTCACGCACATCCAAAACGCCAACCAGCATTTATTTGGCCAATCGCGGGATCAAAACGGCCAATATTCCGTTGGTTTTAGGCATACCGCTGCCGGAAGCACTGCTTCACGTGAAAAAGCCGCTTGTTGTCGGGCTGATTGCCAGTGCCGAGCGTATTTCTCACATTCGCCAGAACCGTTTGCTGGGTACGTCTCCGGGGCTGGATACGGAAAGCTACACGGATCGTATCAATATTGCGCAGGAACTGGCCTATGCGCGCAATATTTGCGAGCGCAATAACTGGCCGGTGATTGATGTGACACGTCGCTCGATTGAAGAGACAGCCGCAGCTATTCTGGCTCTGCGCCCGCGCGTCAGAACGGATGATTGATAGGTATTTTTTCACTGTTTAGAGCGCCGTGCGCCCTCTTGGGCGCACAAAGGTTGCTCTAACTCATTATATTTACAGCATAATTTTACCTAAAATGATTCCAGTTTAATGAATTATGCTGTAGTGTAGTGAAATATCTGATATTCTTCAGAGAAGTATTTTGAGCTGCGTATATGGCAGTGAGTTTTTTGATATTTGAACGGAGTTCTCAATATGGCACTGCCTTTGATCCTTGCTTCTCAAAGCCCTTTTCGTGCAGCACTTTTAAAAAATGCAGGTATTCAGTTTACATCGCAGAAAGCCAATATTGATGAACGCGCAGTGGAAGCACCGCTTTATGAAACCGGTGCAACGCCGGAAGATGTAGCGCTGATCCTCAGTGAAGCCAAAGCAGAAGAAGTCAGCCAGCGTTTTCCGCATGCGCTGATTATCGGTTGTGATCAGACATTGTCGCTCGGCAATGAAATTTTTCACAAACCTGCGGATATGGACGGCGCGCGCCGTCATTTATTGGCTTTGTCTGGCAAAACCCACCAGCTGAACAGTGCTGTGGTACTGGTTCAGAACGGCCAGACCGTATGGCGCCATGTTTCTGTTGCCTATATGACCATGCGTCATCTGGAGCCGGGCTTTATCGGCCGTCATCTGGCGCGGGTCGGCGATATTGCGCTTTCCAGTGTCGGTGCTTATCAAGTTGAGGGTGAAGGCATTCAGCTTTTCGACAAAATAGACGGTGATTATTTCACCATTGTCGGCCTACCATTACTGCCTTTGCTGAAAGAATTGCGTGCCAGAGGAATTATTGATGGCTGAGATGAAACAGGCCTTTGTAACCGGCTTTCCGATTAAACATTCGCGCTCGCCTTTGATCCACAATTACTGGCTGCAGCGCTATGGTTTGACCGGTTCCTACAAGGCGATTGAAAACAGCCCTGAGAACTTTCCGCATTTTGCTAAAACCCTTGCAGAACAAGGCTTAAGCGGCGGGAATGTGACCATTCCGCATAAGGAAGCGGCCTTTGCATTATGTGAAAAACGTGATGCGGCAGCGGAGGCCATCGGGGCTGTGAATACCCTGTGGATAGATGCGAAAAACAAGCTCAATGGCGGCAATACGGACGCCTATGGTTTTGCCGCAAATCTCGATGCGCAATTGCCGGATTGGGACAAAGGCGGCAAAACGGCTTTGGTTCTGGGCGCAGGCGGTGCCAGCCGCGCAGTGCTTTATGCTTTGCTGAACCGTGGTTTTGAGAAAATTATTGTAGTGAACCGCACTGTGGAGCGGGCGCAGGCTCTGGCCGATCATTTTGGTTCAAAAATCTTAGCCGCAGGCTGGGATCAGGCACAGGGCTTTGTGCGTTCAGCCGATGTGATTGTGAATACAACCTCACTGGGTATGAGCGGTCACGGCGAGGTAGAAGCTTTTCCGCTTGATTTCTCTGAAGCCAAAACCGGTGCGGTTGCAACGGATATTGTCTATATTCCTTTGGAAACACCGTTTTTGGCTCAGGCGCGTCAGGCTGGATTACGCTGTGTTGATGGTCTTGGCATGTTGCTGCATCAGGCCGTGCCGGGCTTTGAACACTGGTTCGGCGTGCGTCCTGAGGTGACAGATGAACTGCGTCAGATGATATTGAATGATGTTCAAAAATCTTGATAGGCAGACTTATGATAAAGCTTGGACTGACAGGCTCAATCGGCATGGGGAAATCTACAACCGCACAGATTTTTGCGGATAAAGATGTGCCGGTTTATGATGCCGATGCGGTCGTGCATCAGCTTTATCAGTCTGAAGCCGTGCCGTTGATTGCGGAAGCTTTTCCGGAAGCTGTTATTGACGGGCAAGTTGATCGTAAAATTCTGTCGGCCAGTGTTCTGGGCAAGCCGGATGAGCTTAAAAAGCTTGAGAACATTGTTCATCCGCTCGTCCATGCTAAAGAACAGCAGTTTTTGCGCGATGCTGAGGCTAAAGGTGCCAAACTTGTGGTTCTGGATATTCCGCTGCTGTTTGAAACCGGCGGAACGAACCGTGTGGATAAAATCCTTGTGGTCAGTGCGCCTTATGAAATGCAACGGGAACGGGTGCTTTCCCGTGAGAATATGACGGAAAAGAAATTTCAGTCTATTCTGGCACGTCAGATGCCGGATGCTGAAAAACGCGCAAAAGCCGATTTTATTGTTGATACGGGGCAGGACAAAGAATTTGCCCGTCAGCAAGTTTCAGAGATTTTAGAAAAGCTGTTAAACACAGCTGCATAAGCAATTTACAGGACGAACTATGCGCGAGATTGTTTTCGATACAGAAACCACCGGCCTTGAGAAAAATGAAGACCGGGTGATCGAAATCGGCTGTATCGAGATGGTGAATAAATTCATCACCGGCAAAACATTTCATATCTATATCAATCCGCAGGGCAAAAAGGTTCATCCGGACGCATTGGCTGTTCATGGTATTACCGATGAAAGCCTGCTGGATAAGCCGACCTTTCCTGAAATTGCGGATGAGTTTCTGACTTTTATCGAAGGCGCAAAACTGGTCGCGCATAATGCGATGTTCGATATCGGCTTTCTGAATGCCGAACTGGAGCGGATTGACCGGACACCGATTTCTACCGACGTGGTGATTGATACGCTGGCTTTGGCGCGTCGCAAGCATCCTATGGGGCCAAACACGCTGGATGCGCTGTGTAAGCGCTATGGCGTCGATAATGCGCATCGTAAATTGCACGGTGCATTGCTTGATACAGAATTGCTGGCAGAAGTTTATATTGAGCTGCTCGGCGGCCGTCAGACATCTTTGGGTCTGAGCGTACAATCTGCCAATGAAGACAAGAACGGCAATGAACCTGTTGCCGATATTGTTCTGAAAGCGCGCCCTCAGCCCCTGCCCTCACGCCTGACTGCTGATGATCTTGCTGCGCATCAGAAGCTCATTGATAAAATGGGTGATAAAGCAATTTGGAAAAAATATCTGAACTGATTATTGCTTAGAAAATAAAAAAGCCGCTGTGTCTGAGACGCAGCGGCTTTTTTGTAAAATTTTCAGAAAGCTTAGTTTTTAACCTGAGCTTTTGCCTGTTCTTCAGCCATACGCTGCTGGAACATGGTGGCGAAATCGATCGGGTCGATCATCAGCGGCGGGAAGCCACCATTGCGTGTTGCATCAGCAATGATCTGACGGGCAAACGGGAACAGCAGACGCGGGCATTCGATGAACAGGATCGGCAGCATATGTTCCTGCGGAATGTTCTGAATGCGGAAAACGCCGCCATAAACCAGCTCTGTGCTGAACAGAACTTCTTTGCCTTCACCGGCCTGTGCGGTCAGGGTCAGAACAACGTCAAAATCGCCTTCAGCGATCGGATTTGCGTTCACATTAACATTGATGCTGATGTTTGGCGCATTTTCACGCGGACGCAGGGAAAGCGGCGCATTCGGGCTTTCAAAGGAAAAATCCTTGATATACTGAGCCAGAATGTTGAGGGATGGCTGTGCACTACCGTTACCGTTCTGTGCTTCGTTTGGCGTCTCTGCCATTATCATATACCTTTTTGTTAACGATGATCGACAGACCGTCGAACAGTATGACAACACATGATTTGTGCTGTAACACTTTGAAAGCTTATACAATTTTATTGTAAAACAAACTTCGCAAGAAGCAATTGAACCATAAAATTGAACCCCTGATTTCAGAAAACAATGGCTGTTGCAAAAGCAATCCGAAACATGTGTCTTTTGGCTAGCATATGTACCTTTTACAGGCAATAACGCGGCGCATTATTTGATAATACTAAAAAGACAGGCGTAAAAACGCAGTACCGGTAATAAATTATGCTGTTCTGCGGTTTTCATGCCGCATATTCATTTTCTGTTGTCTTCAATCTCTTTCGGATCTGTACCCCAGGGAGACTTCTTACTCTTTTTGTCCGCATCCGATGAACTGGAATAATCCTCAGGGTCGAGATCAATAATATCGTCATCCTGTGGCGTATGTCTTTGTCCGTAATGCTGATAGCTGGCGCTGCCTGTCTGAAAATCAGTCGCCATCACCACACGGTTACGTAAAAAACGGTTCCAGATCAGGTCGCGGACAAACGGGATAAACAGCAAAAGTCCGATAATATCGGTCAGAAATCCCGGAATAATCAGCAAAATCCCGGCAAAAATCAGCAAGGTTCCGTGAATGATTTCACGTTGCGGTGCGCGCCCTGCGGCGGTTTCTGCTTTCATCTGGTTAAGCAGGCTCAGACCCTGACGACGCAATAATGCAAAACCCAGAACTGCACTGAGAATAATCAGACCAAGTGTTGCCAGCACACCGATTTCTGAACCGACAATGACAAAACCGGCGATCTCTATAAATGGCAGGACTAAAAACAGCAGCAGGCTGATCGGACCAAGCATTTTTGTCACGGGTGATGAACCTCTTGATACTGGAGCGGCACGGGCGGATTTTACCGTAAATATGCCGGATTATGATTTTAAACAGGATATACAGATAAGAATTCCGGTTTGGCATTTGAATGCCGGAATGCGGTGAACTATATATTTTTTCAAAACATAGCGTTTTTATGGTATCTTTGAGCCGTCTTAATAACTGGTTGCATCACATCTGGCAGATTGCCCGTACTGAAGAATTATACAATATCCGGTCTGGTACAGCATTTTCAGAATATGTTCTGTAAAAAAGATATTGTATAATTCTTCAGTACAGGCAAAACCTGAAACTGAACAGCTAGAGTGCATCCCGAAAAGTGGGAACCGGTTTTCGGAACAAGATACGCATAAAAACAAAAGACTAGAGCATTTATAATGATTCAATTTAAACTGGAAATGCTCTAGAAGTTCATTGTGAGTTCCGGCAGATCACTGCGGAGATAATTGGCGAGCGGTATGAATTTTTTCAGTTTTGGCACATTCTTTTTCTTCATTGTTGCAGTGATTATTTTCCTGCAGCTGCGCAGTGTATTGGGCAAACGCACAGGCAATGAGCGGCCACCTTTTGATCCTTATACAACGCGTCAGGATGATACTGCCGCTCTGTCGCAGCAGAAAGATAATGTTGTTTCGCTGCCGCAACGCCAGACAATTGAAAATCAGGCAAAAGATTTTACAACAATTGATGCAATGGCACCGGAAGGCTCGGAGCTGAACAACGGCCTGCGCAATATTCGCGCACAGGATGCCGGTTTTGACCCGAAAGAATTCCTCAACGGTGCCAAAATGGCCTATGAGATGATTGTGCTGTCCTTTGCCGACGGTGATCGTAAAACTTTGAAAAATTTGCTTTCCAAAGATGTTTACGAAGGTTTTGATGCTGCGATTAAGGAGCGCGAAACCCGTGGTGAAAAAGTGAATTCCACCTTTGTTGGTATCAATCAGGCAAAAATCATTGCGGCTGATATGAAGGGTAAGGATGCGCAGGTCACAGTGCGTATTGTCAGTGAGATGATCTCTGCGACACAGGACAAGCAGGGCAATATTATCGACGGCGATCTGGAAACAGTTGCGGAAATCCGCGATGTCTGGACTTTTGCCCGCAATACTGCAAACCGTGATCCGAACTGGAAACTGGTAGCAACCGAAGCGGAAGATTAATTTTTGGTGCTGAAACAGCATCGGTAATTGTCAGAACGTAAAATATTTGAGGAGCAGTGTTATGTCAGATCTGTCTGCTGCGCACTGCTCCACTGAGCTTCTCGATTTCACCGATTGCGCTGGCTGGGCAGAAGATGATCACGCTGCAGCCTTTAATGCTTTTTTGAAATCCGCCATCTATGCCGAAACGCATCTCTATAAGAGCGGTAGTCTCGGTCCGCAATTTGAAGACTTTGTGCCTGTTTTTGCGCAAGCCCGTTCATTGCCGGCGGGGCAACAAATTGACCGGCAGACAGCGCGTGCATTCTTTGAGCGCTGTTTTTATCCCGTTAAAATCATTCCCCATGACCGGAAAACCGGCTTTGTAACCGGTTTTTACGAGCCGGAAATTGCTGCTTCCCGAGTAAAGACCGCGCAATATTCTGTGCCGTTTTATCGGAAGCCGCCAGATCTCATCAAGTTGGATGCAGAAAACCGTTCGAAAATTTTGCCTGAGGAGATGGCTTTTGGCCGTTTTGATCGTGAGCAGATTAGCGAATATTTTGACCGGCAGGCGATAGATAAAGGCGCGCTGGCAGATCAGGGGCTGGAAATTGCCTATGTAGCCGATAGAGTGGATGCCTATTTCGCTCATGTACAAGGGGCTGTGCGTCTGAATTTTGACGATGGCACGCAGATGCGCCTGACCTATGCGGCTAAATCAGGCCACGCTTTTACCGGTGCAGGACGGGTTCTGATTGATAAAGGCGAGCTGGAAACTGCAAAAGTCACTATGCAGACAATCCGGCAATGGCTGGCAGAGCACCCTGCCCGTATTGATGAAATTCTGTGGCATAACCGGTCTTATATTTTCTTCCGTGAAGCTCCGGTGGATGATCCTTTGTCTGGGCCGGTAGCAGCTGCCAAAGTGCCTCTGTCCGCCAAAAGATCACTGGCGGTGGATCGTAAATATCATTGCTTTGGTACGCCGTTTTTCATAAACACACATAAGAATTTAGAAAATGGCGAGGTTTTTCGTCATTTGATGATTGCTCAGGATACCGGATCAGCCATTCTTGGCCCTGCCCGCGGCGATCTGTTTTTGGGTTCCGGCGATGCGGCTGGCGAGCTTGCCGGCGGAATACGCCATGATGCTGATTTTATAATGCTGGTTCCCCGAAAAAAGGTGGCGGATTAGCATTATGAAACACAAAAAGAATAAGCGCTCTGCCACGCGCATTTCGGATAAAAATACAATGAAAATACCAAAAAATCCGAAAGTGGAACCCGATCCGGCTGAGGTTTTATCAAAACAGAATTCTGGCTTTCTCAAAAATGAGGATCGAATTCTCTGGGAAACAGTTGCACGCACAACCCGTCCTTTGCGTCCTGTTAAGCCACGACAGGCCTTTGTGATTGAGGATATGCATCTGTGGGATATTGAGAATGGCATCAATATTCCGCAGCGTGTGGAGGCAGAGCCGGTCAAAGCGTCTGTTGCCAAAGCAGCCGGTGAAACATCTCTGCAAAGCCGTAAGAAACAAGATGTGGTCACCAATCCGCTTCATGATATTGACCGGCCGACAATCCGTAAGATTGCCAAGGGGCGTGTTGAAATTCAGGCGCGGATCGATCTGCATGGTATGCGCCAGCATGAAGCCCATGATCTGCTATATGGTTTCCTTTCAGATGCCTGGCACAGAGGTCTGCGCTTTGTCTTGGTGATTACCGGTAAAGGCACATCCATGGGCAGTGACGGCGTGTTAAAACAGGCTGTGCCGCATTGGTTCTCCACGCCCCTCTTCCGCCTCTATGTGAGCGCCTATGAGGATGCTGTGCGCCATCACGGCGGGCAAGGAGCGCTCTATGTCAGGCTGCGCAAGACACCCGCTGAGAAGCTCGCAGAGCGCCAGTCCTTCCCGTCAGGAAAGCGGCCATTATCATGACACCATTTGGTCAGCGTTTACGGAAATTGCGTGAGGAACGCGGTGTCAGCCAGAAGGAAATGGCGACAGCTATCCGCGTGTCGGCCGCCTATCTTTCAGCACTGGAGCACGGGCGCCGTGGTCAGCCGACATGGGATCTGCTGCAAAGAATTATCGGCTATTTCAATATTATCTGGGATGAGGCAGAGGAATTGCAAAATCTGGCAATGATCTCGCATCCGCGTGTAACGATTGACACTTCTGGCCTGTCACCGGAGGCTACAGAATTAGCTAATCTCTTGGCCAATCATATCCGTATTCTGGACAGGAATATGATCGAAAGCCTCAGCACAACGCTGCGGCTGGCTCATAAAAAACACCGCAGCCTGCGTTAGCATTTCACAGTCAAGTTGGATCAACTTGACGTCCGTGATAATGCGACCAAATCAAGAATCTAGAGCGAGCGCAGCGGATACAACTAAATGCGACACGCTCTGAAACCTCAATTTAAAATAATGATTTCAGATCATCGATTTTGGAATTGACCAACCAGCCATAGTAGTTTTCCTGCGGCAGCTGTTTATTCTGTTTGCCTGCATTGATGGCAGCCAGAGCGCGGGCGCGGCTGTCTGCCCCGCCGGTATTATACAGAGTTGCGGTAATACCCGGATTTTTCGAAATATCGAAATCAGCATATTTATTATAGGCCGTGATGGAATGTTTGATGGTCGCCGCCATATAGTGCAGGCTCAGATCAGGGTCCATAATGGTTTTATAAACCTGTGCACCATCATCAGCACTGAGCTTCGGCAGGCCGGATACGCGGTTGACCATGTCAGACATTTGCAAAGCCGTCAGCGGGCTGATCTGACCGAGGCCAAAGGTCTGACCTGCATAAAAAGGCTGGAAAAACACGGCAGCAAAGCGGTTATTCGGATAGGCGTTACCGTCAACTTTTTTGCCGCGGAATTTGCTGTCCCAGATATTTTCACGGCAGGTCCAGAGGGAATAACTGTCTGACAGACCCGCACATTTCTCAAATTCAGGGCGCTTGATGAAATCGCTGACAGATTCACCTTTATAGCTGAAGCTGACGCCTTGTTTCACATAGGAAATGGCTTTGACATAATAGGTCTGCAGCTGGTCATAGGCATCAACATTATAGGTGTGCTCGCCGATAATCGCACCGGCAATATGCACGGGATCAATATTATAGGCTGCGGCCGCCGATTTGATTTTGGTGCGCAAGCCACGATCCGATTTCAGCAATCCGTAGATTTTCTGATATTTGGCTTCATAAGTCGTGCGCATTTTTTTGGTGCGGTTGGCGGAAGCGCCGGGAATAGTCGGCTGCTCGGCATTGCGGTTACCGGTCGGCACAACCGTTGTAGCCTGTGCATTTGAGACGAGTGTCAGTGCAAAAAAACCTGTTCCGGCAGCAATTGCTATCCGTTTAAAATTGTTGCCGAGGTTCATAGGTATTTTTGCTCCGTTCGCATTTGCTTGTCCTGCTGAATGGGAATTTCAGGAAAGCACGGCATTTTAACTTCGCGCAGAAAATATGAAACCCTCGCGCACAAGTCGAGAGGGTTTCAAAAACTTAACTGCATATGATGTGTGAATGTCACACAATGCTTATAGTCGGATTATATCCGCATTAAAGGATGAAGCGTGACAGGTCGATATTCTTGGCCAGATCACCGATGCTGCTGCGCACATAAGCTGCATCCACGGTGAAAGTGGAGCCGCTTTTATCCGGCGCATTGAATGAAATATCATCCAATACCTTTTCCATGACCGTTTGCAGACGACGCGCACCGATATTCTCAATGGTGGAATTGAGATCAACGGCAATATCCGCAAGCGCATCAATGGCATCGTCTGTAATTTCCAGCGTCACCTCTTCTGTCGCCATCAGTGCCACATATTGTTTCAGCAGGCTGACTTCGGTTTCCGTCAGGATTGAGCGGAAATCTTCGCGTGTCAGAGCATTCAGCTCAACACGGATCGGCAGACGTCCCTGCAATTCCGGCAACAGATCCGATGGTTTGGAAACATGGAAAGCGCCCGAAGCGATAAAGAGAATATGGTCGGTTTTAACCGGCCCGTATTTGGTCGCAACGGTGGTGCCTTCGACAAGAGGCAGCAGATCGCGCTGCACGCCTTCGCGGGAAACCCCTGCCCCCATACCGCCTTCGCGGGATGCGATCTTGTCGATCTCGTCAAGGAAGACGATACCGTCATTCTGGGTGACTTCCAGTGCTTCCTGTGTCACCTGATCCTGATCGAGCAGCTTGTCGGATTCATCATTGATCAGCAGCGCATAGGATTCTTTAACGCTTGTTTTGCGCGGCTTTGTCCGTCCGCCCATGGCTTTGCCGAGCATATCGCTTAAATTGATCATGCCGATATTGGCACCTGGCATACCCGGAATTTCAAAACCCGGCATACCGGAGCTGTTATCAGCCAGTTCAATCTCGATTTCTTTATCATCGAGATCGCCTTCGCGCAGTTTTTTGCGGAAACTGTCACGGGTTGCAGGGCTGGCGGTTTTGCCGACCAGTGCGTCCAATACGCGTTCTTCCGCATTGATATGGGCTTTGGCTTTCACCTCTTCGCGCTTTTTCTCACGCACGAGGCCAATGGCGATTTCCACCAGATCACGGATGATCTGTTCCACATCGCGGCCGACATAGCCGACTTCAGTGAATTTTGTTGCTTCAACCTTGATGAAAGGCGCACCGGCCAGCTTGGCAAGACGGCGTGAAATCTCCGTTTTACCGACGCCGGTTGGTCCGATCATCAGAATATTTTTCGGCATCACTTCTTCGCGCATATTGCCTTCCAGCTGCTGACGGCGCCAGCGATTGCGCAGGGCAATGGCAACAGCGCGCTTGGCAGCTTTCTGACCGATAATGAAGCGATCAAGCTCAGAGACGATTTCACGAGGAGAAAATGTGGTCATATTTATCAGGATCCGCTTTGCCACTGCCGGATAAAGTCAACCGGATGCAGCAGCATGATAACATTGAGAATAAGGTTGTCTCGAATAACGATAAGGGCAAGAATTTCGAAAAACACTGCCGTGACGATAATCACCCATATAGGAAGCCGGGCTGCGAGAAAAAAGCCCAGCACCATGGAGAGCGTATCGAATACGGAATTGAGAATACTGTCGCCGAAATAATCCACGGAGGATGTATTGGCCCGGTAGCGCTCAATAATGAAATTCGAATTCTCAACCAGCTCCCAGCCGATTTCCAGTCCGAGCGCCAGCAGCAACCGCACATGCAGCGGTGCTTTTGGTGCAATCAGCCAGAACAATCCGTAGAAAATAAAACCGTGAATGATGTGAGACAGCGTGTACCAGTCAAAGAATTGCTGGGAATTTTCATTGCTGTTCACTTCATTGACGAAGAGACGGATTGTTCCGCATTCGCAGACCGGAACGCGCCCCATCATGTACAAAATAACCGCCTGAATGGCTGCAGTGATTACAATGATGAGCAGGATTTTATCCCACTGCCAATGTGGCTTTGACGCGGCAGGCGGAAGTGATGATGCGGTCACGATAAACCTTTAGTGTTTTACAAAACTAAATAACGATACCGCATAATTGGCAGGTTCTTACGCGCAATCAAGACTTTCGACAGTGAAATTGCTGTTTGTGTAAACGCAGATTTCCGCTGCAATGGTCATTGCTTTGCGGGCAATCGTTTCCGCATCCATGTCTGTGTCGATCAGTGCACGGGCTGCCGACAGCGCATAATTACCACCGGAACCGATGGCCATCACGCCATTTTCCGGCTCCAGAACATCGCCGAGACCGGTAATGGCCAACGTGATATTCTTGTCGGCAACCAGCATCATGGCTTCCAGCTTGCGCAGATAGCGGTCTGTACGCCAGTCTTTGGCCAGTTCTACGGATGCACGCATCAGCTGATCCGGATATTGTTCCAGCTTGGCTTCCAGCCGTTCAAGCAGGGTGAAAGCATCAGCTGTGGCACCGGCAAAACCGGTAATCACGCTGCCGCCTTTGCCGATACGACGCACTTTGCGGGCATTGCCCTTCATAATGGTCTGGCCGAGGGACACCTGTCCGTCACCGGCGATCACCACTTTATTGCCCTTGCGCACGGTGACAATGGTGGTGCCGTAAATTGTATTCGGATTATGTTCAATCATTTGCGCAACTCCGCTGATTGGTCTTCATCAAATCGATCTGCTGTATTTATGATCTCATACGTAAATTACAACGGACAATAATACAGCCTGTTTCATCAAAGCATTTGGCAAAACTCAACCACTGTTCTAGAACAAGGTCGGAGAAGAACAAGATCGGGTTATCAATATGAGCAATCAGCGTATAGCAAAAGTCAGCCGCAGCACCAAAGAAACCAGCATTGAAGCTGAAGTTTTCCTGGATGGTACGGGCCGTTTCGATATTTCGACCGGCGTTGGCTTTTTCGATCATATGCTGGAGCAATTATCGCGACATTCGCTGATTGATATGAAAATCACCACCAAGGGTGATACGCATATTGATGACCATCATACGGTTGAAGATACCGGCATTGCCATTGGTAAAGCCATTGCGGAAGCCTTGGGTGAACGTCGCGGGATCGTGCGTTATGCTTCAATTGATCTCGCTATGGACGAGACACTGACCTCTGCGGCGCTGGATGTGTCCGGCCGTCCGTTTCTGGTGTGGAATGTGGCCTTCAATGCACCGAAAATCGGCACATTCGATACAGAACTGGTGCGGGAATTCTTTCAGGCGCTGGCGCAGAATGCAGGCATTACCCTGCATGTGAATATGCGCTATGGTATCAACAATCATCATATTGCCGAGACCTGTTTCAAGGCTGTGGCGCGCGCATTGCGTATGGCGATTGAAACCGATCCGCGGCAGAAAGATGCCATTCCTTCGACAAAAGGCACGCTGAAAGGCTGATTATGGCCAGCTATATCGTTCTGGAACCAACGGACGCGGTAAAACTGAAACCGGTTAAAGCTGTTGCGGGTGACCATACGATTTTTGTGCGCGATGAATTTACCGTCTTCGCGCTGATCCTGCCGTTTCTCTGGTTATTGGTGCATCGCCTGTGGTGGCATGCGCTGATGGTAGCTCTGATCGGCTGGGGTGCATTCAGCGTTTTGGGCTCTTATCTTTCTTCTGCTTTTGTCGTTTCCGGCCTGTCACTTTTGCTGTCGCTGTTTGTTGCGCTGGAAGGGCGTAACTGGTATCTCACAGCGCTCAGACGCAAGGGTTATGAGGAAGTGGCATTGATCAGCGCCAATGACTTGAGCGATGCGGAAACTCTTTATTTTTATGGTGCTGCAAAACCGGCAGAAAAAGCAGAGCCTGTCTCTGTGTCTTCTGACAATAAGGTTTTGTCCGGCACTGTGACCGGCACGGCGGTTCCTGCGGCAACACATGCTGCAGACGGCGCTATGATTGGTCTGGTTGATTATCACGGAAGGTCGTGACATGCGTGTTGCCATTATTGATTATGGTTCCGGAAATCTCAAATCGGTAGCCAAGGCTTTTGAACGTGCGGTATCGGATATGGGCAGTCATATTAATGTGGACGTGACCAGTGATGCCAAAGCCGTACTCGCCGCAGATCATATTGTGCTGCCGGGTGTCGGTGCCTATGCCGATTGCCGTCGCGGTCTGGATGCGGTTTCCGGTATGGTCGATGCTTTGAGCGAAGTTGTTCAGCATAAAGCACGGCCGTTTCTCGGCGTTTGTGTTGGAATGCAACTGCTTTCAACGCGGGGCCTGGAGAAAAGCACCACCAATGGTCTCAACTGGATTGAGGGCGATGTGCGTGAGATGAAACCGTCTGATCCGGCTTTGAAAATTCCGCAGATCGGCTGGAATACCATCGAGCTGAACCATGCCCATCCGGTATTCAACGATATAGAAACCGGCGAGCATGGCTTGCATGCCTATTTCGTGCATTCCTATATGTTTGATGTGAAAAACAGCGCTGATGTGCTGGCAACCACCAGCTATGGTGGGAGCGTAACGGCGGCAATTGCGCGCGATAATATTGTCGGCACGCAGTTCCATCCGGAGAAAAGCCAGCTCCTCGGCCTTAAACTCATTACTAATTTCCTGAAGTGGAAGCCATGATACTTTTTCCGGCAATTGACCTGAAAGACGGTGAATGCGTTCGCCTGAAACTGGGTGATATGAACCAGTCCACGGTTTATAACACTGATCCTGCAGCTCAGGCGAAAGCCTTTGAAGATCAGGGATTTGATTGGCTTCATGTGGTTGATCTGAACGGCGCTTTTGCCGGTTCCAGCGTCAATGGCGCAGCGGTTGAGGCTATTCTCAAAGCAACCAAAAATCCGGTACAGCTCGGCGGCGGTATCCGCACGCTGGAACATATTGAGGCATGGCTTTCCAAAGGGCTTTCCCGTGTCATTCTCGGCACCGTTGCCGTGCGTGATCCGCAGCTGGTGATTGAAGCCTGTAAAGAATTTCCGGGCAAAGTCGCTGTCGGTATTGATGCCAAAGGCGGCAAGGTTGCGGTCGAGGGCTGGGCAGAGGCTTCAGAACTCGGCGTGATTGAACTGGCGCAGAAGTTTGAAGGGGCAGGGGTCGCAGCTATTATCTATACGGATATTGACCGTGACGGTATTCTGGCAGGCATCAACTGGCCTTCAACTCTGGGCTTGGCAGAAGCTGTGTCCATTCCGGTGATTGCATCCGGCGGTCTGGCCTCGATGGATGATATTCATCGCATGACACAACCAGATGCCCGTAAGCTTGAAGGTGCAATTTCCGGTCGTGCGCTTTATGACGGCCGTATTGATCCGGCTGAAGCGCTGGCACTGTTACGTGCCGCGAAGGAGGCCGCGCAATGACTTTAAAAGCATGGGTTATTGCTTGTCTGGACGTTAAAGACGGGCGTACCCGTCTGCCCGCAGCGCAGCGAGGACAGACAAACTTTAAAAAGACGCGCCGGACCGGAGGCGAAAATGCTTAAAGCACGGGTTATTCCATGTCTCGATGTTAAGGACGGGCGCGTCGTCAAGGGCGTCAACTTTGTTGACTTGATTGATGCCGGAGATCCGGTGGAAGCTGCGAAAGCCTATGATGCAGCCGGTGCTGATGAGCTTTGCTTTCTCGACATCACAGCTTCATCGGATAATCGCGAGACAATTTTCGATGTGATTGCGCGTACCGCTGAGCAATGTTTCATGCCACTGACTGTTGGTGGTGGTGTACGTGCTGTTGCTGATATTCGTAAGCTCTTGCTGGCCGGTGCTGACAAGGTTTCAATCAATACTGCTGCGGTACAAAATCCTGATCTGATCGCAGAAGCAGCCGATAAATTTGGCAATCAGTGCATTGTCGTGGCTGTAGATGCCAAGAAAGTATCGGGGGCAGGAGAGGCTGATCGCTGGGAGATTTTTACCCATGGCGGACGCAATGCAACCGGTCTTGATGCGATTGAATTTGCCCGCACAATGGTTGATCGCGGAGCAGGAGAAATCCTGCTAACCTCGATGGATCGTGACGGCACCAAAGTTGGTTATGATCTGGCACTGACCCGCGCTGTGGCCGATGCCGTGAGCGTTCCGGTGATTGCATCCGGTGGTGTCGGCTCTCTGGACGATCTGGTGGCCGGCGTGAAGGAAGGCCATGCCAGTGCGGTACTGGCGGCGTCCATTTTCCATTTTGGCACTTACACAATTGAAGAAGCCAAACGTTATATGGCAAGTCACGGTATTGCTATGCGTCTGGATGATGTTCGAAATTAACAGATCAAACTGGTTTCCGGAGAGGAAGCCCGTTTGATTTACTGATAAAATTAAGTTGTTTCATACAATGAGGGGTGCTTTTCATCCCTCATTTGCTTTAAAGACCATTCGCATTGCTGTGCGGGATTCTCATCGCGCATTCTATAAATTGCACTGGAACAGGAGTGCAGCATGACAGATTTCACCCTTGCTGAGCTTGAGCAGATTGTTGCAAATCGCGCGGCTGCAACAGATGGTTCATCTTATACGGCCTCACTGATTGCCAAAGGTCAGCATAAGGCCGCCCAGAAACTGGGCGAAGAAGCGGTTGAAACTGTTATTGCGGCGATGATGCAGGATGAAAAAGCAGTCATTTCTGAAAGTGCCGATCTGCTCTATCATTTGCTGGTTGTGTGGAAGATTGCAGGCGTCTCTCTGGAATCCGTGATGCAGGAACTGGATAAACGTACATCGCAAACCGGACTTCAGGAAAAAGCTGCACGAAAACCGGAATAGGCTGAAGCATTCATCAGGTTCCCGGGTTTATTCAGAGATCGAAATGCACTCCATGGATCTTTTCAAAAAGAAGCATTATTCGCCTTATCAGGTTTTTACCGCTGCGGAATGGGCAGAATTTCGTGCCGATACACCGCTGACCCTGACACTGGATGAAGTGAAACGTCTGCGCTCACTGAACGATCCGGTGGATCTGGATGAGGTGCGCCGGATTTATCTGGCTTTGTCGCGTCTGCTGTCGACCCATGTGGAAGCGCTGCAGTCGCTCTACAAACAGCGCAAACAGTTTCTGATGAAGGATGATACGGTTAAAACACCGTTTATCATCGGCATTGCCGGTTCTGTAGCGGTCGGAAAATCGACCACAGCGCGTATTCTGAAGGAATTGCTCAGCCGCTGGCCATCAAGCCCTAAAGTCGAGCTGGTGACGACGGACGGTTTTCTCTATCCCAATGAAGTGCTGCGTGCTGAAGGGCGGATGGAGCGGAAAGGTTTTCCGGACAGTTATGATGCCGGTGCCATTCTCAACTTCCTGTCATCTATGAAGGCAGGCATGAGCCATGTTCAGGCGCCGGTCTATTCGCATCTGACCTATGACGTGGTTGCCGGTAAACATGTGACCATTGACCGGCCGGATATTCTGATTTTTGAAGGCATCAATGTGCTGCAGGTGCGTGATCTGCCCGCAGATGGCAAAGCTGTGCCGTTTGTGTCGGATTTCTTTGATTTCTCGATCTATATTGATGCTGATCCGGTGCTGATCCACAAATGGTATATCAACCGCTTCATGAAACTGCGTGAAACGGCATTCCGTGATCCGCAGAGCTTCTTCCATCGTTATTCGCAATTGTCGGAAGAGGCGGCACTGTCGATTGCCGAAGGCCTGTGGACGAATATCAACCTCAAAAACCTGTTTGAGAATATTCTGCCGACCCGCCCGCGTGCTGATCTGATCCTGCGCAAAGGCGAAAATCACATGATTGAAGAAGTCGCTCTGCGCAAAATCTGAGCCTCAGAATTGTAAAAAAAAGCCCCGCTGTTGATGACAGCGGGGCTTTTTATTTTGAACCGTATTATGCCAGCGGCGGAATACGCAGAACCTGACCCGGATAGATTTTGTCCGGCGAGGTTAGCATCGGCTTATTGGCTTCAAAGATTTTTGGATTTTTATCGCCATGGCCTTTGCCATACTGGGCTTCAGCGATTTTCCAGAGATTGTCGCCCTTTTTCACGGTGTAGAAAACCGGTGCCGCACCTTCAGCAGCGCCATCAACTTTCAGTTCCGAGGCTTCCACTTTGGAAACACCGAGGGAGTTACCGACAGCAATAATCGCTTTTTCAAAGGCGGACTGATCTTTGACATTGCCTGTCAGTACAGCTTTGTCGCCCTGAACGGAGACCTGTACATCACTGGTACCGAGATTATGGGAATCCAGCTCTTTTTTCAGATCTTCTGCTTTAGGCTCATCGTCACCAAAGCCAAGTTTGGTACCAACCGATTTCACAAAATCAAATATGCCCATTCCGTTTCTCCTTTGAGTGTCAGATATCATCCGCTTAAAGAATATAGGCAGGTAAATGAATTAAGGAAGCCACCCGTATAAAATAACAGGCATTATCGAAGATTAATCGCCTTTGACACGCTGGCGCATTTTTTTGACGTCTGCGCGACCGGATTTTGCTTTCAGGCGCCGCTCGACAGAGCCTTTGGTCGGCTTGGTCTTTTTCCGCGGTGGCGGCGGCGGTTTGGCAGCCTCGATGATCAGCGCAATCATACGGTTGCGGGCATCTTCACGGTTCTTTTCCTGACTGCGGAAGCGGCTGGCTTCAATCACAATCTCACCGTCTTTATTGGCACGCTGCCCTGCTAGGCTGATGAGACGCGCATAGACATCTTCCGGCAAGCCCGCTTGCATGGCTGCAAAGCGCAGCTGCACGGCTGTTGAAACCTTATTCACATTCTGTCCGCCTGGACCTGAAGAGCGGATAAAGCTCTCCTCCAGCAGGTTTTCATGAATGCTGATCCGGTTGGTAATGCGGATAAGATGTTTGTTTTGTTCCGTCATGAGCGGATTTATAGCGGAATATCTGAAATCTGCGAAGGCAACGGCATAAATAAAAACGGCGCCATAAAGGCGCCGTTTCTTTGAATGTTATTAGCCTATTTATTCAGCAGCAATTGCCAGAGCCGGTGCAGCCGAACGGACTTCCGCATCTACATGGTCTTCAAACTTGGCAAAGTTCGTGATGAACATATTTGCCAGTTTTTTAGCCTGTGCGTCATAAGCAGCTTTATCCGCCCATGTTGAACGCGGGTCGAGAATGCTTGAATCAACACCCGGAACAGCCACAGGAACTTCAAAACCGAAGTTCGGGTCTGTGCGGAATTCTGCGCCATTGAGCGAACCGTCCAGCGCTGCGGAGAGCAGAGCGCGGGTTGCCTTGATCGGCATACGGTTACCTGTGCCGTAAGCACCGCCGGTCCAGCCGGTGTTTACCAGCCAGCAGTCAACTTTGTGCTCAGCAATCAGCTTTCGCAGCAGATCACCGTATTCCGACGGATGGCGCGGCATGAAAGGCGCACCAAAGCAGGTGGAGAAGGTTGCTTCCGGCTCGGTCACACCTTTTTCAGTACCGGCAACCTTAGCGGTGTAACCGGACAGGAAGTGGTACATAGCTTGAGCAGGGGTCAGCTTGGCAATCGGAGGCATCACGCCGAACGCATCAGCTGTCAGCATGATGACGTTTTTCGGCTGGCCGGCAGTGCCTGTCTTGGATGCATTGGAGATGAAATCCAGCGGATAGGCTGCACGGGTATTTTCAGTGCGCGAACCATCGTTGAAATCCGGCTGGCGGTTTTCATCAAGAACAACATTTTCCAGCACGGTGCCGAAACGCTGTGTTGTGGAATAGATTTCCGGCTCAGCTTCTGCCGAGAGACGGATGGTCTTGGCGTAGCAGCCGCCTTCAAAGTTGAAGATGCCGTTTTCGCTCCAGCCGTGTTCATCATCGCCGATCAGCGTGCGTGTCGGATCAGCGGAGAGGGTGGTTTTACCGGTGCCGGACAGACCGAAGAAAATCGCGGTGTCGCCGTTTGGTGCTTCATTAGCCGAGCAATGCATTGGCATAATGCCTTTTGCAGGCAGAATGTAGTTCAGAGCGGTAAAGACCGACTTCTTCATTTCACCGGCATAGGAAGTACCGCCGATCAGCACAACTTTATTCACCAGATCGCAGGCGATCACGGTTTCTGTGCGGCAGCCGTATTTTTCAGGATCTGCGCGGAAGGATGGCAGATCAATAATGGTCATTTCCGGCATGAAGCTCTGCAGGGCAGCAATTTCAGGACGGATCAGCAGGTTGCGGATGAACAGCGAGTGCCATGCAAATTCGGTAACAACGCGAACCTTGATATTGTGCTCGGCATCGGCGCCGCCGATCAGATCCTGAACGAACAGTTCTTTGCCTTTGGCGTGCTCAATGAAATCGGCATGCAGCTTGGCAAAATTTTCCGGGCTCATCGGCTTATTGTTGTCCCACCAGATCTGGTCTTCGGTGGTTGCATCACGCACAACGAATTTGTCTTTAGGGCTACGTCCGGTATGTTGTCCGGTTACGGCCATCAAAGCGCCCTGTGCAGTCAGAGTTGATTCACCGCGGCGGATCGACTCCTCATAGAGCTGAGCCGGTCCGAAATTATAATAGACCGCGGCGAGGTCTTTTAGCCCCGTCGTTGCAATGGAAGCAGCTGGATTGCGATTGCCAGTCTCGATCATAATTTTCACTCGCAGTTTTCATTGGTTGGTCGACAGCGCATTTTCTCTCCGCGCTAAGGCAAAGTCACAACCAGATTAGCGAGACAATTTCAAATCTTTAATCGTTTAAAATTTTTTAAATTTTTTTTAAATCGTTTTTATGGCAATTTATTTTGACACTATCCACATAAGCAAGGTGTCTGGAGCGGGTATAAATTGCAGGCGAAGCATCAGAAAAATTGCTGCTGCCTTACTTTGTACTTAATTTGTCCTGCTTAAAAGACGTGCTATATAAGTTGAATAGTCGAATTTGATTGAGGAGAAGCGACCTGATGAGGGAAGTTCCGGTAACACAGACCATTGCGCTCGTAGATGATGACCGCAATATCCTGACTTCTGTTTCCATTGCTCTGGAGTCGGAAGGCTATCGGGTCGAGACCTATACAGACGGTGCTTCCGCGCTGGATGGTCTGATGGCGCGTCCGCCAAATCTTGCAATTTTCGATATTAAAATGCCGCGTATGGATGGTATGGAACTGCTCCGCCGTCTGCGCCAGAAATCTGATCTGCCGGTGATCTTTCTGACATCGAAAGATGATGAGATCGACGAATTGTTCGGCCTGAAAATGGGTGCGGATGATTTTATCACCAAGCCGTTCTCCCAGCGTCTGCTGGTAGAGCGTGTTAAAGCGGTGCTGCGCCGTGTGGCGGCCCGTGAAGGTGCGGTTAAAAATCCGGGTCAGCCGACAAAGTCATTGCAACGCGGCCAGCTGGAAATGGATCAGGAGCGCCATACCTGCACATGGAAGGGCGAACCGGTTACATTGACAGTGACTGAATTCCTTATCCTGCATTCGCTGGCACAGCGTCCGGGTGTTGTGAAAAGCCGTGATGCGCTGATGGATGCCGCTTATGACGAGCAGGTTTATGTGGATGACCGCACGATCGACAGCCATATCAAGCGTCTGCGTAAGAAGTTCAAAGTTGTTGACGATGATTTTGAAATGATTGAGACGCTTTACGGTGTTGGCTATCGCTTCCGCGAAGCGTAAAAGCTTCGCAATATAAGAAAGCATGAGGCGTAAAAGCCTCGCATTTTAGAAAATACGAAGCGTAAGCGCTTCGTAATATAAAAAAGCCCGAAGCGTGAAGCTTTGCAAATATAGCTGATATAAAAGCACGGAGCGGTTATAATGCATTGCATAACTGCTCCGTCTTAATTCGCTGAAGGAACTGATCGCCCTCAATGGTCGCAGAAACGGAAAACAGAACGACATTGCGCCGCAAGGAACGTCTTGCGCGCCGTCAGCGCTCGCTTGTCTGGCGGCGACTGTTTTCACCGCTGCGCCGTACATTGGGCAATTATGTTTTCTCCAGTCTGACCAAGCGTATTCTGTTTCTTAATCTGGCAGCGCTTGCGGTGCTGGTTTCGGGGATCATGTATCTCAACCAGTTTCGTGATGGTCTGGTGGACGCGAAGATTGAAAGTCTTCTGACGCAAGGTAAGATTATTGCGGCTTCCATTGCCTCATCAGCAAGCGTTGATACCAATTCGATTATGATCGATCCGGATAAGCTGCTTGAATTGCAGGCCGGTCAGAGTATTACTCCGTCACCGGATTCTCCGGATAACTGGGAATTTCCGATCAATCCGGAAAAAGTAGCGCCGCTGCTGCGGACATTGATTTCTCCAACCAGTACCCGTGCGCGTATTTACGATAATAATGCCAATATCCTGCTGGATTCGCGCCATCTTTATTCGCGCGGACAGGTGTTGAGCTATGATTTGCCGGTACTGGATGAGGATGATCAGAGCTTTGGCGAGCAGATCAGCACATGGTTTAACAATCTGATTAACCGCAACAGCCTGCCGCTCTATCAGGAGCCGCCGGGCGGTAATGGTTCTGTCTATCCGGAAGTGATTACAGCTTTGACCGGCTCTTCCGGCAAAGCACAGCGCCGGAATGAAAAAGGCGAGCTGGTTGTGTCTGTGGCTGTGCCGATCCAGCGCTATCGTGCGGTGCTCGGCGTTTTGCTGATGTCGACCGAGGGCGGTGATATTGATAAGATTGTTCGCGGTGAGCGTAATGCGATCCTGCGTGTCTTTGTTGTTGTATCGCTGGTGATGGTAATCCTGTCGCTTTTTCTGGCGTCAACGATTGCCAATCCGCTGCGAAGATTGTCTGAAGCAGCGGATCGTGTGCGCCACGGTATTAAAGGCCGTGTTGAAATTCCGGATTTCTCCGATCGTCAGGATGAAGTCGGCCATCTTTCAACGTCGATCCGCGATATGACTGATGCGCTTTATGCACGTATTGAGGCGATTGAAAGTTTTGCGGCCGATGTCAGCCATGAGCTGAAAAATCCGCTGACCTCTCTGCGCAGTGCAGTTGAAACGCTGCCTCTGGCGAAAACTGATAGTGCTAAAAAACGTCTTCTTGACGTGATCCAGCATGATGTGCGGCGTCTTGATCGTTTGATTACCGATATTTCCGATGCATCGCGTCTGGATGCCGAACTTGCCCGTGAACATACGGATCGGGTGGATATGCAGGCACTGCTCAATAATATTGTGGCAGCTGCGAGAGAAGTGCGCCGCAATAAAGTGGGCACAAAAATCCTGCTGGATATCGGCAAACTTCCGGCAGGGGCAAAAGGTTTTTATCTGCCGGGCCATGATTTGCGGCTTGGTCAGGTTGTCTCTAACCTGATTGAAAATGCCCGTACCTTTGTGCCGGAAGATAATGGTGAAATCAGAATTTACCTGAACCATAAAGGTTCAAAAATTCAGGTTGTCGTTGAGGATAATGGTCCGGGTATCGGCGCTGAAAATATTGAACGTATTTTCGAGCGTTTCTATACGGATCGCCCGTCTTCGGAGGCTTTTGGTCAGAATTCCGGTCTGGGACTTTCAATCAGCCGGCAGATTATCGAAGCACATGGTGGTACACTAACAGCTTCTAATATTCCTGATCCTGAAGATGCTGAACATTGGCTGGGTGCGCGGTTCCTGATTGATCTGCCGGCAGAATTACCGGAAAACACCAGACGTCAGCGTGCACAGGCGGCACAGAATACGGAAAACTGATAATAAAGCGGAGAAACGCATGAGCAATTCTGAAAGTTTTGTGTTTCACGCCACATCTCTGGTTCTTGGTTCCTTTGGCATTTTAATATGCGGTGCTTCCGGCTCGGGAAAATCATCGCTGGCGCTCACTCTGATCGAACGTGCGCAGCAGACAGGCCGTGTCGGCACATTGATTTCTGATGACCAGACAACGATCAGTACAGAAGAGGGTAAGCTGATCGCTTCCACACCTTCAGCGATTGCCGGTGCTGTTGAAATTCGCGGGGCAGGTTTATTTGAGGTGCTGTATCAGCCACAGGCAGAAATAAATCTGCTGGTCGAGCTGGTGAGTGCGGATAAAGCGCCCCGTTATCCGGCAGATGAAAAGCGCGAACTGGCAGGAATTATGGTTCCTGTGCTGGTCTTGCCGGAATTGGCAGGGGATTGCGATTCGCTGCAATGTGCCAGAGCGATAGAAGCGACTTTATTTATGAAACGCTGGGGCAGCCGTGAAACTGCCTGAAAGCCCTTGTTTTTTAACGGCTGGTTTAGAATAAAATCTGTGTTTCAGTGCGGCATAACCGACGAAAGCCGTGGGGGGCTTTATTTTTTGCTTGCACTCATTATTCTCGGTGCCAACATAGAAGGTCTGGCCAATATTAAAAATCTGAGCCTGAATTCAGAAGATAACGGCCATAAAATTTATGTCTTAGGGGTAAATGTCTGAACTTTTGGTTCGGATTGAGCTTACAAGCTTTTATATTGTGAGTGCGACAATGGAAAAGCGACCAGCAGGAGCAGTTTAATAATGATCGGACTCGTGCTTGTTACGCACGGAAGGCTGGCCGAAGAGTTTCACCATGCTGTTGAGCATGTTGTCGGCCCTCAGGAAAATTTCGAAACCGTTAGTATCGGTGCCGATGATGATATGGAAAAACGTCGTGAGGATATTGTCGCGGCGGTTGCTAAGGCCGATCAGGGGCAGGGTGTTATTATTTTGACCGATATGTTCGGCGGAACACCTTCCAATCTGGCAATTTCGGTGCTTGATGCGGGCAGGGTTGAGGTCATTGCCGGTGTTAATCTGCCGATGCTGATTAAACTGACCAGTGTGCGTCAGTCCGGTGATATGGAAGCATCATTGCGTGAAGCGCAGGATGCAGGCCGTAAATATATTAATGTTGCCAGTCAGGTACTGACGAGCAAATAACAAAGTCAGGTACTGACGAGTAAGTAATAATCTCAGGTACTGACGAATAATCAGATTAGGTCCTGACGGGAAAAATAAATATGGCTCAGGTTGCTGTCAGCGGATGTTATGAGCCTGATAAGGCAGAGACCCGCAAATTTACGATCGTGAATAAGCGGGGTCTGCATGCGCGGGCTTCGGCAAAATTCGTGCAATTGGTGGATAGTTTTGACGCTCATGTCCGTGTTGAAAAAGACGGAATGAGTGTTGGCGGCACATCGATTATGGGGTTGATGATGCTTGCCGCATCACCGGGATGTTGCATTGATGTCAGCGCTTGCGGCGTTGAGGCTACAGCCGTGCTTGATGCGCTGGAGCAGCTTGTCGGCGATAAATTCGGCGAAGAATGCTAAAGAGACTTAATTCAGTTTTTAAAAGCACCGGTCACACCGGTGCTTTTTTATTGCTGACTCAGGCTACATAAAGATATAAAGATTACCTTATATTTTTGTTTGAGCCGCTTTCTCTGATCTGCTACACATATTTTATTGAAGTTGTAACAGCTGAAAGCGGAGTGCAGATGTCTGTATCGGGAGAATATATCATCAAGGATATCGGTCTGGCTGACTGGGGACGCAAGGAAATTGTCATTGCGGAAACAGAAATGCCGGGTTTGATGGCATCGCGTGAGGAATTCGGGCCGAAACAGATATTGAAAGGCGCACGGATTTCCGGCTCCCTGCATATGACAATTCAGACTGCCGTACTGATTGAAACACTTCAGGCGCTGGGCGCGGAAGTGCGTTGGGCATCCTGCAATATTTTCTCGACACAGGATCATGCAGCGGCGGCGATTGCGGCTGAAGGCACGCCGGTTTTCGCCATTAAAGGGGAAACGCTGGAAGAATACTGGACCTATACGGACAAAATCTTCCAGTGGCCGGATGGTGAGCCTTCCAATCTGATCCTCGATGATGGCGGCGACGCTACTATGTATATTCTGATCGGTGCACGTGCCGAGGCCGGTGAAGATGTTTTGTCTAATCCTGGCAGCGAAGAAGAGGAAATTCTTTTCGCTCAGATCAAAAAACGCATGGCTGAAACACCGGGCTTTTTCACCCGCCAGCGTGCGGCGCTGAAAGGTGTGACGGAAGAAACGACTACCGGCGTAAACCGCCTTTACCAGTTGCAGCGTGCGGGTCAGCTGCCTTTCCCTGCGATTAACGTCAATGACAGCGTAACTAAATCGAAATTCGACAATAAATACGGTTGTAAAGAGTCGTTGGTAGACGGTATCCGTCGCGGTACCGATGTGATGATGGCCGGTAAAGTCGCTATTGTTTGCGGTTATGGCGATGTGGGTAAAGGGTCTGCCCAATCACTGCTCGGTGCCGGTGCCCGCGTTAAGGTCACAGAAGTTGATCCGATCTGCGCTTTGCAGGCGGCAATGGATGGTTTTGAAGTGGTGACACTGGATGATGCCGCAGCGGATGCGGATATCGTCATCACCACAACCGGCAATAAAGACGTCATCACCATCGAGCATATGCGCAAGATGAAAGATATGGTGATTGTCGGCAATATCGGCCATTTTGATAATGAAATTCAGGTTGGTGCGCTGCGCAATCTGAAATGGACGAATATCAAGCCGCAGGTGGATATGATCACCTTCCCGGATGATAAGCGTTTGATCCTGTTATCTGAAGGTCGTCTGCTCAATCTCGGCAATGCGACCGGCCATCCGAGCTTTGTGATGTCTGCCTCTTTCACCAATCAGGTGCTCGGTCAGATCGAGTTGTTCACCCGTGGCGAGACTTATAAAAACGAAGTCTATGTGCTGCCGAAACATCTCGATGAAAAGGTTGCGCGGCTGCATCTGGCCAAGCTTGGCGTGAAGCTGACTGTGCTTTCTGAGGAACAGGCTGCATATATTGGTGTAACACCGCAGGGGCCGTTTAAATCGGATCACTACAGGTATTAACTATAGTTTAATTAACATACAACATATTGTGGCCGGAAGGATTGACATTCTTCCGGCCTTTATTTTTGCGCCCGCAGCGCTTCAAACAGATTCCCTGTAGCTGTATTGTGCTATGATTCGAAGATAATGGCAGAAAATTCTGCCGCTGATTTTTAAACAGTTATGAAGCAGCATATGCTGCGGCGGAGAATTTTAAGGCATGTCAGGTGTCAGTTCATTTCGAAATATTGGCTCTGTTATAAGCCGTCATTTTCGCAAAGCTCTGGCAGCGACAGCCGCATTTTTTTCTGTTTTGGTATCCGGTCAGGCACTGGCGCAAAGCTATGATATCGGACGAATTCCGATGCCGGGCGGCAGCACTTTAGGCCCGAATGAAGTGGTGCAATTTGCCATTGTTGTGGGGGTAACAGGTGCCGCACTTTTGTCGGTCAGCTGGATCATCCGCAGCCGTAACCGTGTAAATCGCGAGAACAGTGCTTTGCGTGCCCGTGTTGCTGATCTCAGCCATGCGGTAACACGTAGTGAGACCCTGCTTAACCTGAAAGATCAGCGTATTGTGGTTTGGGCAGGGGCAGAACCGGCAAAACGCGGGACACCACAACATAATACGCAGACAGAAGTGCTGGGTCAGTTACCGGTAGCCAGCGGTGTACCGCAGGATCCGGCAGCTTTTTTAAGTTTCGGCCGCTGGTTGCGTACCGATTCCGTAGTGGCGCTGGAACGCGCGATTTTATCGCTGCGCGAAAATGGCCGCTCTTTTGATTTTCTGGTTGAGACCAATAACGGCACGATGCTCGAAGTGCAGGGGCAGACAACCGGTGCCTATGCCATTACCCGCTTCATTAATGTAGACGGTGTTCAGGCCAGAGCGGCACAATTGCAGGTACAGAATAATGAGCTGTCCGACACGCTGACAATGTTCCATGCACTTCTGAACCGTCTGGATCAGACTGTCTGGACACGCGATGTGGAAGGGCGGCTGAACTGGGCGAATAATGCCTATGTGCAAGCTGTCGGTGCAAATGACCTCGATCAGGTGCTGCAGGAAGGGCGCGAATTGCTGGGCGAGCAGGCGCGCCAGAAGATTGAGCGTGAGCGTGTTCTGTCAGCTGATCCGTCTGCGACTAATCTGAGCCATCAACCGGTTATGATGCAGGCAGCACAACAGGGCACATCCATTGCCACTTTCCGTGACCGGCTGGCCACGGTTATTGCCGGTGACCGCCATATGCTGGATGTGGCTGAGGTTTCCTGTTCGGCTGGTTCTGCCGGTTTTGCAGCTAATATGAGCGATCTGGAGCAGGTGCGGGCAGAATTGCAGCGCACGCTCCGCAGCCATGCGGAAACTCTCGACCAGCTTTCAACAGCTGTGGCGATTTTTGATCCTGAAATGAAGCTGCAATTCTTCAATCAGGCTTTTGCCAAATTGTGGTCGCTGGATATTGCCTATCTGGAAAGCCACCCGAGCAATGCCATGCTGTTTGATGGTTTGCGCAGTGACGGCAAATTGCCGGAACAGCCGGAATGGCGACGCTGGAAAGAATCCATGCTGTCGGCCTATCGTGCTGTTGATCCGCAGGAACATTGGTGGCATCTGCCGGACAGCCGCACTTTGCGCGTGGTTGCCAATCCGCATCCGCAAGGCGGTGTGACATGGTTCTTCGAGAATATGACTGAGAAATTCGATCTCGAAAGCCGCTATAATACTTTGATGAAGGTGCAGGGCGAAACGCTGGATCATCTGGCGGAAGGTGTGGCCGTGTTCGGTGCCGATGGCCGTATTCGCCTGTCCAATCCTGCCTTTGCCGAATTGTGGTCGATTCCGCCGACAATTGCCGTTGAAGGCACGCATATTTCGGTCATTCGCAAGCAGTGCAAAGAACTGGCCGATGACCGTTATTGGGACGAGTTTGTCTCGGCAGTCACCGGTATTGCCGACAAGCGCGAAGGCACGCAGGGGCAGGCGGAACTGTCTACCGGCACGATCCTTTCTTATGCCGTTGTGCCGCTGCCAAAAGGCCAGATGATGCTGACCTTTGTCGATGTGTCCGATACGGTGCATGTGGAGCGGGCGCTGAAAGACAAGAATGAAGCGCTGGAACTGGCCGATCAGATCAAGAATGATTTCGTTCAGCATGTATCCTATGAGCTGCGTTCGCCGCTCACCAATATTATCGGCTTTACCGAATTGTTGCAGACACCTGGCTTCGGTGAGTTGAACAACCGTCAGCGCGAATATGTTGAACATATCAGCACATCTTCCCTGACTCTGCTGACCATTGTGAATGATATTCTTGATCTGGCGACCGTTGACGCCGGTATTATGGAGCTGGATGTCAGTGATGTACCGGTGCGTGAGGCTGTTGCTGCCGCCGGTGAACGCGTCGCAGACCGTCTGCGCGAACATAATATTGCGCTGCAGATCAATATTGAAGATGCCGTCACCAGTTTCCGCGGCGATGCCAATCGTGTGCATCAGGTGCTGTTCAACCTGCTGAGTAATGCGGCCAATTATGCGCCGGAAGGTTCGGTTGTCGGTCTGGATGCGCGTCTTGATGGTGATCATATTCTTTTCAGTGTCCACGATAACGGGCCGGGCATGCCTAAAGAAGTGCTGGATACGGTATTCAAACGCTTCCAGTCGCACAGCAATGGCGGCCGTCGCCGTGGTGCAGGGCTTGGTTTGTCACTGGTGAAAAGCTTTGTGGAGCTGCATGGCGGCACGGTTGATATCCGCACGGCACCGTCGTCAGGCACAACTGTGCTTGTTCGTTTCCCGCTGGATGCGCGCCTGTATCGTGCAGCAGCCGAATAACCGGATCAGGCTGTCTTTTCCTCTGAATATCATTATTCTCATCATGTCCGGAGATGACGGGCAGAGCATATAATAACGGAAGCTGATATGGCTGATGAACAGGATAGCAGCACTCTCTATACGGTAGAGCTGGTGTTGGAAAATGAAGCCGCGATGATCCGTTTTGCGGAAGATATCGCACTGGCGCTGGCTAAAGGCGACCTTGTTACGCTGAAAGGTGATCTGGGCGCAGGTAAATCCACTCTGGCACGCGCGATCATCCGCACCATAGCCAATGACGATTTCTACGAAGTACCGAGCCCGACTTTTACGCTGGTACAGTCTTATCCTGAATTGCGTTTGCCCATAGCTCACACAGATCTCTACCGCCTGTCCTCGCCGGAAGAGCTGGATGAGCTGGGGCTGGATGAAGCACTGGAAAGCGGTGCAGTGCTGGTGGAATGGCCGCAGCAGGGTGAGGGCGTTTTACCTGTGCCGACAATTGCGATCAGTATTGATCATGAAGGTGACGGCCGTCGCTTGACCATGGAAGTGACAGCCAAAGCTGCGCGGCGTATTTCCCGCTCGCTCGGTATCCGCAGTTTTCTGGAAAAATCTGACCGCCATCATGCTTCCCGCCGTTATCTGCTGGGCGACGCATCGCCGCGCGGCTATGAGCTGATTACCAGTGAGAGCGGTACCGAAATCTTGATGAATGCACCGGCCATGCCTTATGATCCGCCGGTTAAAGATGGTCGTCCGTATCGCCAGATTGCCCATCTGGCGGAGAATATGGATGCTTTCGTTGCGATGAACCGGTTACTGCGTGAAAAAGGTTTCCGCGCACCGGAAATTCTGGCGCTTAATCTCGATCGTGGTTTTCTGCTGATGGAGCATCTGGGCGCAGAAGGCGTGCTGGACAGTGAAGGCAAACCAATCGCAGAGCGCTATGTAGCGGCAGCGCGGATGCTGGCGCATTTGCATCAGCATGACTGGCCGCAGGATATTGCGATCAGTGAAGACCGCACCCATCATTTGCATAAATTTGATCGCGATGCGATGCTGATCGAGGCGGAATTGCTGCCGGTCTGGTATCTGCCCTATGTGCAGGGCGAGCCTGCCAGTGCAGACCAGACACAGAGCTTTGAACAGGCATGGGACAGCGTGTTCAAAAGCCTGGATAATGCAGAGCATAATCTGCTGATGCGCGATTATCATTCGCCGAATATTCTCTGGCAGGATAAGGCAGAAGGCATTGCCCGCCTAGGCATTATTGATTTTCAGGACGCGATGATCGGCCCGTCCGCCTATGATCTGGCGTCACTGGCAATGGATGCCCGTGTGACAATTGCCGATGATCTGCAGGATCAGATTGGTGCGGCCTATTGTGATGAGCGCCGCAAGTTGGCCAAAAATTTTGACGAAGAAGCCTTCCGTTCCGCCTATGCGATTATGGCTGCGCAGCGTAACACCAAAATTCTCGGTATTTTTGTGCGCCTGTTCAAACGCGATGGTAAGCCGGCTTATTTACAGCATCTGCCGCGTATTCAGGCTTATGCAGCCCGTGCCTTGCAGCATCCGTCTCTTGCACCGGTGCGCAAATGGTATCAGGACAATGGTCTTTTGCAGGATTAATACCCATGCCGGATAAGAAGAACTCAGAAACATTCGCCCCTGATACGGCAATGGTATTGGCAGGCGGTTTGGGCACACGGATGCGCCCGCTGACCCTGACCACGCCAAAGCCGCTGATCGAAGTTGCAGGGCGCACATTGATTGATCGCGGGCTGGATGTGCTGGTTGAGGCCGGTGTTAAAAAAGCCGTGGTCAATGTACATTATCTGGCCGATCAGATGGAAGAACATCTGAAAACCCGTGATGATATTGCGATCACCATTTCCGATGAGCGCGAACTGCTGCTCGATTCCGCAGGCGGTATTGTCAAAGCTCTGCCGGAGCTCGGTGATAAGACATTTTATATCCTCAATGCCGATACATTTTGGGTGGATCATCAAGATTCAAATTTGAATCGCCTTGCACAAAGCTGGGATGAAAACCGGATGGATATTCTGCTGATGCTGGCAGACCGGCATCATTCCACAGGTCATGAAGGGCGCGGCGATTTTCATCTCAATGAAGACAGCACATTGCGCCGTGTACCTGTGGATGAGCGTTCCGATTATATTTATGCCGGTGCGGCACTGGTTAATCCGCAGCTCTTTGCCGGTAAAGAGATCAGTGTTTCTTCGCTTAACAGCTATTTTAACGCCGCCATTGCCGCAGGTCGGCTTTACGGTATGGTCATGCAGGGACATTGGCTGACGGTCGGTACGCCGGAGGCAATCGGCGAGGCAGAAGCTGCCCTTTTGACACTCGCGTAAAGCAGAATATTCAGTTTTAGGGAGACGGGTCTATGAGCGAGCGGCGTCCGCGTCTTTATTCGATTGCATCGGGAACACCATTTCTGCCGCGTTTTGCCGATGCTTTGCTGAATGGCGAGCTGATCGAAGGCTTCGGCACTGATGCAGGTAATCCGCTGGCTCTGGCAGATGCGGTGATCTATGTGCCGACACGCCGTGCGGCCCGTGCTCTGCGTGCTTTGCTGGTTGACCGGAATCCGGCTAATGCCGCTCTTTTGCCGTCTATCCGCCCGTTGGGTGATGTGGAGGAAAGTGCAGCGCTGTTTGACAGTGCTGCGGAAGAGTTTTTGCAGCTTGCCCCGCCGATGAGTGAGCCGGAACGACTATTATTGCTCGCACAGTTGATCCGCCCGTGGCGCGAAAGCCTGCCGTCGCATATCCGCGCACTGTTCGGTGCAGAGGATATTGCCATTCCGGCAACAACTGCCGATGCCATCTGGCTGGCACGTGATCTGGTACGGCTGATGGATCAGGTGGAAACAGAAGGTGCAGACTGGAGCGAGCTTGGTCTAATTGCACCGGAAGAACTTGCCGACTGGTGGCGGGTGACACTGCAATTTCTGGAGATCGTCACCAAAATCTGGCCGGATGTTCTGGCTGAACGCAACCGTTCCAATGCATCGCAGCACCGCAACTGGCTGATTGAATTTGAAACACAGCGGATGCAGAAAAACCCGCCTCAAGGCCCAGTGATTGTCGCCGGTTCCACCGGTTCTATTCCGGCAACGGCAAAACTGGTGGCAACCATTGCCCGCCTGCCAAAAGGTGCCGTGGTGTTTCCGGGGCTGGATCGTGATCTGGACGAGAAAGCGTGGACGTTACTTGCTGACGGACTGAACAATCCGTCGACCTATGGCCATCCGCAATATGGTCTGCGCAAATTGCTGGATCAGATGCAATGCCGTCGTGAAGATGTGCAGCATCTGGAAATTACGAATCCGGCTAAGCGTATGCGTGAGCGCATTGTCAGTGAGGCGCTGCGTCCGGCTGAGACCACTGATCTATGGGGGCATTTGAAGCTCGATGCACAGGCTGTGCGCGATGCGATGCAGAATGTGGCGCTGATCGAAACCGCCAATGAGCGTGAAGAAGCGCTGGCAGTAGCACTGGCCTTGCGGGATGCGATTGAAGCGCCGGATAAAACTGCAGCTTTGGTAACGGTTGACCGTAATCTGGCGCGGCGTGTGGTATTGGAACTCACCCGTTTTGGCATTGATGCCGATGATTCCGGCGGTAAACTCCTGCGCGATACGGAAGCGGTTATTCTGCTGCGTCTGTTGATTACCTGTGTGTTTGAACCGGGTGATCCGGTGGCGCTGCTGGCACTGGCCAAGCATCCGCTGGTGCGGCTGGGGCAAAAGCGCGGTGATCTGCGTCGTGCTGCGGAAATGCTGGAACTGGTCGCGTTACGCGGTGGTACGGGCAGGGCGGATATTGCTGATCTGCCGGGATTCCTTGAACAGAAAATGATGGAAGCCTCTGCCAAGCCTTATGAACCGGCGTGGCAGGATAATATTGCGGCAGCAGAATTACTTCAGTTGCAGACTTTCTGTGCGGCAATGACTGCGGCTGTGGCACCGCTGACCGATCTCATCCGCATTCAGGCACGCATTGAAGTGCCGCAGATTATGCGGGCGAGTGTCGAGGCACTGGAAAATCTGGCACGGGATATCGATGATACTGTGCATCTGCTCTATCAGGGGCAGCAGGGCGAGCAGTTCAGTGCATTTTTGCGCCAGCTGATTGCAGCCGATACAGGGCTGGATTTTCTGCCGGAAGAATGGCCGGATATGTTTGAAGCGCTGCTGGCCAATGAAACTGTCAAACCGCATCCGGGCGGCCATCCGCGCGTGTTTATCTGGGGTGCGCTGGAAGCGCGTCTTCAGACGGTTGATACGGTGATTGTCGGCGGGTTGAATGAGGGCATCTGGCCAGCGAAAACCCGTAATGATCCGTTTATGTCACGCCCGATGAAAGGCATGATCGCGCTTGATCCGCCGGAAGTGCGTACCGGTTTGGCTGCGCATGATTTTGCCATGGCAACGGGGATGGAGCAGGTGATTTTCTCCCGCTCGCAGCGCTCTGAAAATGCACCGACTGTGCCGTCGCGCTGGTTACTGCGATTGGAAACGGTGACGGGTAAAGCGGTAACGGACGCCATGCGTGAGCGCGGCGGCAAATATCTGTACTGGGCGCGTCTGCTTGATGTCAGCCCCGATGTGCCGTTTGTCTCGCGTCCGGAGCCAAAGCCGCCGGTGGATGCGCGACCGAAACATTTCTCGGTGACAGAAATTGAAACACTGCGCCGCGATCCTTATGCGATCTATGCGAAGAAAATTTTGCGTCTTCGTGCATTGGAACCGCTGATCCGCGATCCGGCTGCGGCTGAGCGCGGAACGCTGTTTCATGATATTCTCGGCGAATTTACCCGCCGCGATATTGATCCCTTATCTCCTAAGGCGGAAGAGGAATTGCTGGAAATCGGGCGCGGTGCTTTCACTGATGCTGATCTGCCGCCGGAGATCGAAGCCGTGTGGTGGCCGCGTTTTACCGCGCTGATACCGGAGTTCTTGCACTGGGAACGTGAACGCGCGCCTTATGTGCGTGAGCGCCATGCGGAAATTTCATCGGCAAAAGCGGTTGTCGAGCCGCTGGCCGTGACACTGTCCGGCCGTGCTGACCGTATTGATGTGATGCGCGACGGCACGACGGTAGTGATCGACTATAAGACCGGTTCCACACCATCGGTGCGCCAAGCCCATGTGCTCTTGTCGCCGCAGTTGGCATTGGAAGCAGCTCTGTTGCGCCGTGGTGCCTTTAAAGAGATCGGCCAGAGCGATGCGCAGGACTTGCTCTATGTGCGTTTGCAGGGCGGCGGAAGGCTCAAGCCGGAATCTATTCTCAGTACTGATCGCGGCGCCAGCGTGAAAACCGCTGTGGAACTGGGTGAAGAATCGTGGGCGCGTCTTGGTGAATTGCTGACGGAATATAATCGCGAGGAGCAGGGCTATCGTTCCCGTGCTTTGCCGTTTCGTGAAAGTGATCTGACAGGTGATTACGACCATCTGGCGCGGGTTCTGGAGTGGTCGGCGGGCGGAGCAGACGAAGGCGGAGATGCATAATGAAACCTAAAATCATCCCGCAGGAAACCATTGATGCGCAGGCCAAGGCTGCGAACCCTTATGATTCCGTCTGGGTATCGGCCAATGCCGGTTCCGGCAAAACCCATGTTTTGACAGAGCGGGTGATCCGGCTGCTGCTGGAAGGCACAGATCCGTCAAAAATCCTTTGTCTGACCTATACCAAAGCCGCAGCGGCCGTGATGCAGAACCGTGTTTTTCAGCGCCTGTCGGAATGGGCAGTACTGGATGATGAAGGCTTGAGCAAAAAGCTTGAGAGTCTGGAAAAGCGCGAACCCGATGCAATCCGTCTTGAAATTGCACGGCGCTTGTTTGCCCGCGCTTTGGAAACACCGGGTGGTTTGAAAATTCAGACCATTCACGCTTTTTGTGAATCCATTCTGCACCAGTTTCCGCTGGAAGCGAATATTGCCGGTCATTTTGAAATGCTCGACGATATGATGCAGACGGCGCTGGTGGGCGAAGCACGGCGGCAATTGCTCGAAATGGCCTCCACCTCTGCCCATGCAGGTCTGGCAGAAGCTTTTGCCACGGTGCTGGAAACCGCCGGTGAAATGGGGCTGGAAAATCTGCTGGATGAAGCGGTGTCCAAGCGCCATGCCTTGCATGGATTTATCCGGCAGACCGGCGTTGCGGAAACCCGTCAGGATGTTTTCTACCGCCACTTCGGCTTTGATCCGGAAGACACTGAAGCGGATATTATCTCCGATCTCTGGCCGGTGGCTGAATTTTCAGAAGATGTGCTGGATGCGGTGATGAACCTGCGCAAGCCTGCTGCCCGTGCGCAGGATGTGGTGCTGCAATTGCGGATGATTAAACCGCAGACCACACCGGCACAAATGCAGGATATTCTGCGCAAGGCATTTCTTAAATCCACAGGTGAGCCTAAAAACGGCTCATGGGTGGCAACCGCTGCGGTTAAAGCGGAACTACCGGATTTCGAAGACGACTTTAACCGCGTTGCTGCGGATATTCATGAAGGGCTCGACCGGCTTAAACTGTTGAAGCTGATCCGGCTCAATCTTGCAGCCTTCACGCTGATTGATGATTTGCTGTCGCGCTATGAGAAGATGAAGCGCAATCGCGGCTTGCTGGACTTTGATGATCTGATTAACCGCACAGTCTCACTGTTGTCGCGCAACGGTGCGGGCATGTGGGTGCAGTATAAACTCGATCGCGGCATCGACCATATTCTGGTCGATGAGGCACAGGATACCAGCCCTGAACAGTGGCAGGTGATCAATATGCTCTCTGCTGAGTTCTTCTCCGGCTCGGGGCAGCGTGATGTGCGTCGTACCCTCTTTGCAGTGGGTGATGAAAAACAATCGATCTATTCCTTTCAGGGTGCACGGCCTGAGGATTTTGCGGCGACCGGTAAAGCTGTTTCACGTATGGCAGCGCGTGCGGAATTGAGCTTTGAAAAAGTCAGTCTCAATTTCTCGTTCCGCTCGACACCGGATGTGTTGTCGGCGGTGGACACGGTATTTTCGCGTGAAGAGGCTTTTCGTGGACTTGGCATTGAGCGGCAGCCGACCGTGCATGCGGCGATCCGTTCCAATGATGCCGGTGAGGTTGAGGTCTGGGATATTCTGACGCCGGAAAAGGTTGAAGAGGTTGAGGACTGGCGTACACCGATCGACCAGTTACCTGCACCGGCCGTCAAGCTGGCCGAGCAGATTGCCACCACTATTCGTCATTGGCTGGATACAGGCGAGCCGATCCATGGCAAAGGGCGGCGCATGGAGCCGCGCGATATTATGGTGCTGGTACGCAAGCGTGATCTGTTCATGCCAGCACTTTCCCGTGCATTGAAAAATCGTGGTGTGCCGGTGGCCGGTGCTGACCGCCTGCGCCTGACCAGCCATATCGGGATTAAAGACCTGATGGCTGTCGGGCGCTTTGTGCTGCAACCGGCCGATGATTTGTCACTGGCAAGTGTGCTGAAAAGCCCGCTCTTTGGTTTGACCGAGGAGCAGCTTTATCGTCTTGCGCAGCCGCGCGGTACCAAGCAGACGCTTTATGCAGCGATGGAGAAGCTGGGTGAAAGCGATGCGCCGGATGCGGGCGCATGGCAGGTGCTGTACACAAAACTGCGTCGCTGGCGCAATATGGCCGATACAATGCCGGTTTTTGAGTTCTATGCCCGTATTTTGGGGCAAGATGGCGGACGGCGTAAATTGCTGGCGCGGCTCGGGCCGGAAGCCGGTGACGTGATCGACGAATTCCAGAACTACGCATTGGCAACCGAGCGCAGTGGCCTGCCCGGGCTACAGGCTTTTTTGGAAACGCTGGAAGCAGCCTCGCCGGAGATTAAGCGCGAGCTGGATCAGAACCGCGATGAAGTGCGTATCATGACGGTTCATGCCTCCAAGGGGCTGGAAGCGGCTGTGGTTTTCATGGTTGATCCCGGCAATGCCGCATGGTCGGCAGGACGCGCGCCAAAGCTGCTCAGCTTTGATATGGCAGAACCGGACGGTTATGAGGGCAAAGGCTTTCTCTGGCTGCCGAAGAGCGATTACGGCACCGGTTTTACTGCGGAGCTGTTGGAAGAGCTCAAAACCCGCTCTGAGGAAGAATATCGCCGTCTGCTTTATGTGGGCATGACCCGCGCCGAAGACCGGCTGATCCTGTGCGGCTATCGCGGCGAGCGCGAAAGCGAAAACACATGGCTGAAGCTCGCCTCTGACGGGCTGGGAGATGAGGCTGTGCCCTATGATCATCCGGTTGAGGGGGTAAGTGCGCGCCGCTATCGCAAGACAGAACTGGCGGAACTGGAGATACAGGATAAAGCGGATGCGGCTGAGACTGCTTATCCGCCGCTGCCTGACCATTATCGCCGCCCATTGGAGCCAGAGCAGGGGCTGCCACGCCCGTTGACGCCTTCCGGCGCCTCTGCACTGATTGAGGCCGATGCGGAGCAGGTTGTGCGCAGCGGCTCACCGGTTCTGGAGCAGGGCGCACAGACTGAGGGCGGTGGCCGCAGCTTTGGTTTGCAACGCGGAACGGTAATTCACACATTGCTGCAACGTTTGCCGGATTTGCCTGTGGATCAGCGTGAACAGGCCGCCCAGCGTTATCTGAATATTGCTGCCGGCGATTGGCATGAATCACAGCGCGAAAAAGCACTGGCAGCGGTCAGCACTATTCTGAATGACCCGCAATTTGCTGCGGTATTTTCACCCGCTTCCAAAGCTGAAGTCTCATTGATGGGGAAGCTGCGATTGCGCGGTAAGGAACAGGTTGTTTCGGGCCAGATTGACCGCATTTGTGTTGAACACGACCGTGTGCTGATTGTGGATTATAAGAGTAACCGTCCGTCAGCCCGCACGCAGCAGGAAGTGCCGCAGGCCTATATCACGCAGCTTGCACTTTATCGCGCGCTGGTTGAGCCGCTTTATCCGGAGAAACGTGTTGAAGCTGCATTGCTGTTCACTGAGGGGCCGCATCTGATTGTGTTGGATGAGGATGTGATGGAACAGGCGCTGATTGCTCTGGGCAAGGCTGTATGAATAGGCCGCTTCGAAAACTATATTGACCTTTCATCACAATGACACCACATATCAGCTAATAATGAATTTCATAGCAGGTTTTGGCCTGTAACAGCGAAAGAGGAAAGCCTATGGCGACCGTTAAAATTGACAATAGCAATTTCGAATCCGATGTGCTGAAAGCTTCTGAGCCGGTTGTGGTGGATTTCTGGGCTGAATGGTGCGGACCTTGCAAAATGATTGCACCGGCTCTGGAAGAAATTTCATCGGAAATGTCCGGTCAGGTGAAGATCGCCAAGGTGAATATCGATGAAAATCCTGAACTGGCAGCGCAATATGGCGTACGCTCTATCCCGACATTGCTGATGTTCAAAAATGGTGAAATCGCTGCCAACATGGTTGGTGCAGCACCAAAGAGCCGTCTGGCCGACTGGATCAAAGCTTCGGCTTAATCAGATAGGTATTATCAAAAAGCCCCGCATGAGCTCTCATGCGGGGCTTTTTCCATTTCTTTTATAAAGCGCTTATTGCGGCGGTGTGTTATTTGCTGCCAGCACATCGCCTGCCAGATAAAGCGAGCCGCCGATCAGAATGCGCGGCGCAATCACCTCATCTTTAACCTGTTCTTTGATGGCTTTCAGCCCTTCAGCAACACTGGCGACCGGCAGAGCTTCCAGACCGGCTCTGCGTGCCGCATCGGCAAGCGTTTCATGATCAATACCGGAATCGCTGGAACTGATCGCTACCGTATAAACCTGTCTGGCCATACCGGTAAAAGCCTCAAAATAACCAACCGGATCTTTGGTGTTGATCATACCGGTAATCAGATAGAGCGGACGCGGATCACGCTCCTCCAGTTCGGCAAGCGCCTCGGCAATGACCACACCGGCACCAGGATTATGCCCGCCATCAAGCCAGACTTCAGCCTTTTCAGGGGCAACGTGCATCAGATCGCCTTGTGTCAGGCGCTGCATGCGGGCTGGCCATGTCACAGATGTCATGGCCTTTTCTACGGCCTGATCGCTTAAACTAAAACCGGCTTCGCGTACGGCTTTGATCGCAGCTGCGGCATTGGCAATCTGGTGACGTCCTAACAGACGCGGCAGAGGCAGATCAATCAACCCGCTCTCATCCTGATAGACCATGCGGCCATGTTCCTGATAGGCAAGGAAATCCTGCCCGAAAACGCTCAACGGGCAGCGCAGACGGTCTACAATATCAATCATCACCTGACGGGCATCATCGCTGCTCTGGAAGCCGATCACCACCGGACAACCGCGTTTGATAATTCCGGCTTTCTCGGCGGCAATGATTTCGACTTTATCGCCGAGATAGGACTGGTGATCAAGCGATACCGGCATAATCAGCGATACGGCTGGTTTGGTGATGACATTGGTGGCGTCAAAGCGTCCGCCAAGACCAACCTCCAGAATAACTGCATCTGCCGGATGTTCGGCGAAAAGAACAAAGGTCACGGCGGTCAGAAGCTCGAATACGGTGATCATATGCTCACCATTCGCCTCTGTTACCCGCGCAACGGCATCCGACAGTGTTGCATCATCAACCAGCTGGCCGGTTTCACCTTTGCGCCCCAGACGATAGCGCTCATGCCAGTTCACCAGATGCGGGGAGGTGTGCACATGCACGGCCAGCCCTTCCGCTTCCAGCAATGCGCGGGCGAAAGCAGTGGCTGAACCCTTGCCGTTGGTGCCGGCAATATGGATGATCGGCGGCAACTTATCCTGCGGATTGCCCAGCGCTTCCAGCAGGCGGCTGATGCGCTCAAGTGACAGATCAAAACCCTTCGGGTGTTTTTCCAGAAGGCGTTCAATACGATGTGCGGCGGTGAGATTTTGTGTCATGGCAGATCCGAAAATGCTCTATCTATTTGCTTTTACGCGTATCTTATTCCAATCGAAGCAGGAAAAGAAATCAGTCCAGTGTACTGATTTCCCTGCGAAGGCGCTTCACACTTTTCGGGATACGCTCTGATAATCGCAGATGAACTGACCAGTTTGCAGTCTGTTTTGCAACAGGGTACTTATAAAAGAAAACGCGCCGCTGGTTTAGCGGCGCGAAAAGTCATCTTACCGGCAAAAAACTCTGACGGTCAGGATAAATCCGTCAGGCAGAAGCCGCGCGTGCAGCATCTTCAGCAATAGCAGGTTTTGCTTCGGCTGCAGGCTGCTTCATCATGATTTTCAGAATACGGGCAACGGTTTCTTTCATCTCGAGGCGGGAAACCACCATATCGATCATACCGTGATCCAGCAAATATTCCGCGCTTTGGAAGCCTTCCGGCAGCTTTTCACGGATCGTCTGTTCAATCACGCGTGCACCGGCAAAACCGATCATTGTGCCCGGTTCGGCAATATGAACATCGCCGAGCATAGCATAAGAAGCGGTAACGCCACCAAAAGTCGGGTTGGTCAGAACCACGATATAAGGCAAGCCTGCTTCTTTGAGCATTTCCACGGCAACAGTGGTGCGTGGCATCTGCATCAGTGACAGAATACCTTCCTGCATACGCGCACCGCCGGAAGCGGTGAACAGAACCAGCGGACGTTTCTTCGCAATGGCTGTTTCTGCTGCTTTGATGATAGCGTCACCGGCAGCCATACCGAGGGAACCGCCCATGAAAGCAAAGTCCTGAACGGTGGCAACAATCGGCAGGTCTTCAATCGTACCCAGCGCATTGATGATGCAATCATCCTGCTGCGTGCGGTTACGATAGTCTTTCAGACGATCAACATATTTCTTTTCATCGCGGAATTTCAGCGGATCTGTTGCAACTTTAGGGTTTTCCAGAACCTCATATTTACCTTCATCAAAGAAGAAACGCAGACGGTCTTTGGCCGGAATGCGCATATGATGGCCGGAAGCAGGGATCACCCACTGATTGCTTTCCAGATCTTTGTGAAACACCATTTCACCGGTTGACGGGTCCTTGATCCAGAGATTCTCCGGCATATCCCGACGCCCCAGCATGGAGTTGAGCTTCGGACGGACATAATTCGTAATCCAGTTCATATGGGCTTTCCGTTGTTCTTAATTCCTGAAGTCTTTGTGCTCTTATACCAAATTGCGCTTAAAGCGCAAAACTCAGAACACAAAGAATGCCGGATTACTCCGGCAAGCTTAATTATCTATTTTACGCTGCTTATTGGGCAGGAGCAAGGCGGGCGCTTCGAACACCGGATGCAAGCTCGCTGACAACAGCCGTTGCGGCGGCAACAGGATCACCCTGAACCTTGTCATTGGCGTCCAGCGTACCGGCAATCGCTGCCACGATCGCGGAGCCGACAACCACACCGTCAGCCGATGCACCGATTGCTTTTGCCTGCTCGCCTGAACGAACGCCAAAGCCAACGCAAACCGGCAGGTCTGTGTGGCTTTTGATCCGTGCAACGGCTTCACTGACCTGTGCTGTATCTGCCAGTGCCGAACCGGTAATCCCGTTCATCGACACGTAATAGACAAAACCGGAAGTGTTTTCGAGCACTTTCGGCAGGCGCTTTTCATTTGTGGTCGGGGTGGCCAGACGAATGAAATTGATACCTGCTTTAATTGCCGGAATGCATAATTCTTCATCCATTTCCGGTGGCAGATCGACAACGATCAGGCCGTCAATACCGGCTTCCAGCGCATCTTTGATGAAGCGTTCAACACCGTAAATATAGATCGGGTTGTAATAGCCCATCAGCACGATCGGTGTTGTGTCATCGCTCACGCGGAAATCACGCACCATCTGCAGTGCTTTCGGCAAAGTCTGGCCTGCATGCAGTGCGCGCAGGGCTGCGGCCTGAATGGCAGGGCCGTCAGCCATCGGATCGGAAAACGCCATGCCGATTTCAATCACATCGGCACCGGCTTTCGGCAGCGCCTTCATGATTTCAACAGATGTTGCGTAATCAGGGTCACCGCCCATGAAATACGTGACCAGCGCAGGGCGACCCTCAGCGCGAAGTGCCGCGAATTTCTCATCCATACGTTTTGTCATGATTACATTTCCATTCCGAGAATTTCGCCGACTGTGTGCACGTCTTTATCACCGCGGCCGGAGAGATTGACGATCATGATCTGATCTTGATCCATTTCCGGTGCCAGCTTCAGCGCCTGTGCAATCGCATGGGAGGATTCCAGTGCCGGAATAATGCCTTCCGTGCGGGTGGTGATCTGGAAAGCTTCGAGCGCTTCATCATCCATAACCGGCACGTAATTCACGCGGCCGGTATCTTTCAGCCATGAATGTTCAGGACCCACACCCGGATAGTCGAGACCGGCAGAAACCGAGTGGCCTTCAAGAATCTGACCATCTTCATTCTGCAGCAAGTAAGTGCGGTTGCCATGCAACACGCCCGGATTGCCTGCGGTCATGGAAGCGCAATGCTTGTCACCATCCAGACCAAGGCCACCGGCTTCAACACCGTAGATTTTTACCGATGTATCGTCGAGGAACGGATGGAACAGGCCGATCGCATTGGAACCACCGCCGACAGCCGCGATAATCGCATCCGGCAGGCGACCTTCACGTTCCAGCATCTGTTCACGGGCTTCGGTGCCGATCACGGCCTGAAAATCGCGTACCATTTCCGGATAAGGATGCGGGCCGGCAGCTGTACCGATCAGGTAATAGGTGTCTTCCACATTGGTGACCCAGTCACGCAGGGCTTCATTCATCGCATCTTTCAGCGTGCCGTTACCGGCGGTCACGGCATTGACCTTCGCGCCGAGCAGTTTCATGCGGAACACATTCGGCTTCTGGCGTTCAACGTCGGTTGCGCCCATATAGACCACGCATGGCAGGCCAAAGCGCGCAGCAACAGTGGCCGATGCCACGCCGTGCTGACCGGCACCGGTTTCCGCGATGATGCGGGTTTTGCCCATGCGCTTGGCAAGCAGAATCTGGCCGAGGCAGTTATTGATCTTGTGGCTGCCGGTATGGTTCAGGTCTTCGCGTTTGAAATAAATCTTCGCGCCGCCTTTGCCGCCCTTCGCCGCTGCCTGTTCACGCACATAACGGGTCAGACCTTCAGCATAATAGAGCTTGGAAGGGCGACCGGCATAATGGGTGGAGAGTGCCTGCAATTCGGCTTTGAATTCAGGATCTTCTTTGGCTGCATCATAGGCAGCCTGCAGATCAAGGATCAGTGGCATCAGGGTTTCTGCAACGAAACGCCCGCCGTAAATACCAAACATGCCGTCTTCATTCGGCCCGGTTTTGAAAGAATTGAGCTCGCTCGACATGAGATATGCTTCCGATCTTTGATTCAAATGGATGCCTATAAGGCAGTCTTATTTCGTATTGCTTGCTTCACGCACGGCTGCAAAAAACGCATCAATCAGATGCACGTCTTTTTTGCCCGGTTCGCTTTCAACACCTGATGAAATGTCGATAGCAAAGCTGCCTGTTTTGGCAAGAGCCACATTAATATTTTCTGCGTTCAGACCGCCTGAAAGCATGTAATTGCCCAAATCCTGCCGTGCTTTAAGAAGGTTCCAGTCAAAAGAGACACCATTGCCGCCCGGCAGTTCTGAACCCTTTGGTGCCTTCGCGTCAAACAGAAAACGGTCTGCAATGCCCTGATAGGGTGCAACTACATCAAAATCGCTGTTCTCGCGGATCGAAAAGGCTTTCATCACCGGCAGGCCGTAGCGCTGCTTCACCTCAGCCACCCGTTCCGGTGTTTCATTACCGTGCAATTGCAGAATATCCGGCTGCAGCACAGCGACAATCTCATCAAGCTGCGCATCATCCGCATTCACAGTCACCGCGACGATTTTCGCTTTTCCACGAGCCGCAGCGGCAAGCCTCGCTGCTTGTGCAGGCTCGAGATGACGCGGGCTTTTCGGGAAAAAGATGAAACCGATATGGCTGGCACCGTTTTTCAGAACGGTTTCCACGGCTTCCGGCGTTTTCAGGCCGCAGATTTTAACTTCGATAGCAGAGGAGGACATTTGCTTAATTTCAGACTGTTTATTGAATAAAAATAGAGTTTAGCGCGTAAAAAGCCGTAGGGACAGCTTAATCCGTCACTGAGGCAAAGGAAACCGCATGGAGTGCACTGCCATGCCGTTTGAGCCATGCCCGTGATGTTGGTGTATCAGGGCAGAGTCTGGTGCAAAGCGCCCAGAAATCCGGTCCGTGATTCATTTCGATCAGATGGGCAACCTCATGAGCGACCAGATAATTGATCACCTCTGCCGGTGCCATCATAATACGCCATGAAAATGCCAGATCACCCTTCGAAGTGCAGGAGCCCCAGCGACTGGTTGTGTCTTTAAAGCGTACAGACGTTGCCGGTTTGCCGATGCGTTCCGTATGCACCAGCACCAGCCCGTTAATATCAAGCTTGGCTAGTTTCTTCAGATAGTCGGCAATGCGTCGTCCCATATGCTGGGCATCGCCATGCACAATCAGTATGGCCTGACCGTTTTCATCTTGATCCTGCCTTGTGGTGCCGCGCTTGGCCGGTTCATGCACAATCCGGTGCGCAATGCCGCGAATATGAATGATACTGCCATCAGACAAAGGCTCAGTGACCGGTACTTTGGAAATCTGTGCTTCAATCCAGCCGTGATGGCGGGCGATAAACAGATCAAGCTCGCGCTCCGGCAGGCGCGGCGGAACGGTAACACGGATAGCTTTGCCGCCGGTTTCAATGCGCAGGGTCAGTCTTTTGGCACGGGGATTTTCCCAGACACTCAGCGGCAGACTGCGTCCCGCAACGGAATAAGCCCGCTCGGCACGCAGTGCTTTCGGTGCAGGTTGTTTTTTCGCTGCTTTTTTAATCGGAGGTTTGCGGAACAAGGACAGGATCATGCGGGGATCATAGGTGATTCGCCAATGGAGTTATAAGCGGAACTATAAGAAAGGCGCATCTGCCGATGCGCCTCTGAGATAGTGTGTAAATATGCGCGCTGGTTACAGCTCAATCACATCATCTTTTGATGTGTTTTTGCGGCGTTCAGCCATGAAGCGTTCGAATTCTTCACGGTCGCGGGCGCGGCGCAGTTCACGAATATGCGCTTCAAATTCAGAGCGGGCTTCATCAAGCTTGCGGCGTTCTTCATCAAGGCGCTTTAACTCTTCATCACGCCAGTCATCAAAGGCACTGTTGCCGGTCGATTGCATGCCGCCGGTGAAGCGGGAGAAATCCTGACCTTTGCGGCGGCATTTGCCGACAAATTCATCAGTTGCCTGATTGATGTCGCGTTTCACGCCGAGCAGACGGTCACCCCAGATGATATAAGCCAGCATGGCAAGACCAAGCGGCCAGAAAAAGATAAAGCCTAAGACCATCAGTGCAATTGTTGCCGGTGTCCAGGCTGGACGGATCAATGCGGATGTGTTCATGAGATGGCTCCGTAAATCAGCTTGATGATCCGAAGTAATCATCAATCGCTAAAATACGTGGTGTGTACTGAGCCGGAATTCAAGAAAAACCCCGCAAAATCGGTGTTTCTGCGGGGGCAGCAGATCGGTTTTACCGACGTTTCAGAACTGATTTTTAAACTTTTTCAAAGATTTAAATTCTCAGCGAAATTTTGAAAGATATTCCGATCCGGCAACGATCAGACCGGCAATCAGTGCCCAGAAGGCCGAGCCGATGCCTAAGATTGTAATGCCGGAAGCCGTGACGGCAAAAGTAATAATCGCGGCAAAGCGCTCATGCTCGTTTTTCAAAGCAAGTGACAAGGCGTTGATGAACGGGCCGATCAGGCCAAGACCTGCAATCAGCATAATTAATGCTGGTGGCAGCACCGCAAAGACCGCCACCAGTGATGCGCCGAAAATCGCAAAAATCAGATAGCACAGTGCATAGAAAGGGCCAGTCAGCCAGCGCTGTTTCGGATCGGGATGGGCATCATGGCCGGTGCAGATCGCGGCAGAAATTGCCGCCATATTGCTGGTATGGGCGCCAAAAGGTGCTGAGATCAGCGAGACAAGGCCGGTTACCTGCAGGCAGGCTGCGGTTGGCGGTTCATATCCGGCAGCGCGCAACACAGCAAAACCGGGCAGGTTCTGGGATGCCATCGTCACCAGATAAAGTGGCAGTGCCAGCCCGATCATCGCAGACAGCGAAAATTCCGGCACGATCATCGTCAGAGTAGAGAGTTCCGGTGTCGGCAGATTGTCCGCACGGCCAAGCAGTAGCGCAAAAATCACACCGCCGATCAGTACACTGATGACAGCCATTGCCGGATTATACAGGCGGATAATCAGAAACAGGCCGATGAGCGGCAAGACCAGCAACGGGTCAAGCGACAAGGTTTTGGCGGCATTGATCACAAAGCTCGATAAAACACCGGCCAGCATACCGGAGGCGATGGATGCGGGAATTCGCTCGACAAATTTTGCCACCGGTTTGATCAGGCCAGTGATAATGATCGCAAGTGCGGTGATGATGAATGCGCCGACAGCCTCCTGCATGGTGAAGCCGATGCTGGCACCGATCAGCGCCAGACCCGGTGTTGACCATGCGGTGATGATCGGAATGCGGTAGCGCCAGCTGAGATAGCCGGATGAGACAGCAAGCGCCAGTGATATGGCAGTGACCCAGCTTGCTGTCTCGGCCTGCGTTGCACCAAGTGCAGTCGCTGCTGCAATAATCAGCGCCAAAGTACCGCCAAAACCAACAAAAGCTGCAACCGCAGCCGATGCTACCACTGAAAACCGCATGATCCCCTCCCGATTATTGCAGGCTTTTTATTGTTATATTTGCGCGATCATGGCTTCCACGGTGCGTGTCAGCAAATCAAGATCCTGTGGGCGGGAGAGGCGGTGATCGCCGTCGCGGATCAGCGTCAGTGTCACATTATCAACTGGCAGATGCTCGACGAGGCGCAGCGCATGGGCATAAGGCACATCAGGGTCTTCCATGCCTTGCAGAATATGCACGGGGCAGCCGGTTTCAATAATACCGTTGAGCACCTGATTGCCACGCCCGTCCTCAATCAGATTTTTGGTGTAGATATAAGGTTGCGGTGAGTATTCTGACGGCTCTTCCATATAGCCTTTTGTTGCGAGCTGGTTCTTCTGATCTTCTGTCAGCGCCGGTTCTACCAAGGCTTGTGTAAAATCCGGAGCGGGGGCAAGCAGTATCAGACCGGCAGGCTTCTCACCGGCTTTGATAAGTTCCTGCACTATCCGCAGCGCAATCCAGCCCCCCATTGAGGAGCCGATCAGAATTTGCGGGCCGGTTGTGAAGGCGCGATAGGTGGCAAGGCTTTGTTCCAGCCAGAGCGAGATTGTGCCGTCTTTGAGTTCACCGCCGGATTCGCCATGGCCGGAATAGTCAAAGCGCAGCATGGAATGATTATGTGCTTCCGCCCATTGATCGAGATGCTGGGCTTTGCCGCCGAGCATGTCTGAGCAATAACCGCCAAGCCAGACAAGACCGGGGGCGTTGTCACCTTTTCTGTGACGCAAGGCGATTGATGTGCCTTTGACATCAAGAAACTGCGGGGCCTGATCGGTCATGGGTTACTCCTGACTATGCTTATAAGTTTAGGCGTATAAATTTTGTTTGGTGGCGAAACATTGCTGCTACAAGCTATAAACTTGAAATTCTGCGAGGCAATGCTCATTTTAAAAGCAGCCACACAGATGCCGATTTGTCATCATAGTAATGAAACTGTGATGAGAAGCAGCTTTTAAGCCGGTTTTCGGGTGATTTTACTGCATTGATATTGCCCCGAGGGGGGTGATTTGCATTTCAAAAGATGCTATTGACTTTCGCGCTGCCCTGCGTGCCTTAGACAGGCTGAAGATGCAGCTGCGGTATTCGTAGCCCGTATCCGGACATGAATTCACCGTATATGTTTAATAATTCGAGGAGAATACGACCATTCGCCGACCGTTCAGAGCGACGCCGGTCCAGAAAGACGGACCGCGCTCCAACCGAGATATCCGGGTACCCCGGGTTCAGCTTATTGACGCCGAAGGCCAGAACCATGGCACAGTGACGATTCAGGAAGCCATTGCACTCGCTGAAGAGGCGGGGCTGGATCTTGTTGAGATTGTTCCTAATGCGGAGCCGCCGGTCTGTAAGATCGTTGATCTTGGCAAGCTGAAATATCAAAACCAGAAAAAAGCTGCCGAAGCGCGTAAGAAGCAAAAGACGGTTGAGATCAAAGAACTCAAAATGCGTCCGAATATCGACGATCACGATTATGAAGTGAAGTTGAAGGCTGCAGGACGTTTCTTTGAAGACGGAGATAAGGTCAAAGTTACTTTGCGTTTCCGTGGCCGTGAAATGGCGCATCAGGAACTTGGCATGAAGCTGTTGCAGCGTGTTAAGGAAGATACTGCGGAAATCGCTAAGGTTGAAGCAGAGCCAAAGCTTGAAGGCCGTCAGATGATGATGGTTCTCGCACCGCGCGGATAAGCAATAACAGTTTCTGTTTTGTAAAATGAAATAGCCGCCTACGGGCGGCTTTTTATTTAGACTCTTTAGAGTTGCTTTTTACTGTATTTATGCGTATTGAAGCGCTGTTCAAACCGACCGGCAGGGCATGCCGTGGCGGTTTTGTATGCTTTTCAGGCTTTGGTCGGCTTGAAAGTACAATCGAGTCTCTGCCCTATGCAGACAAAACGTCTTGAGAATAAGAGCCGGAGTGCCGAGGCACGAGGGGGATTAAAACAAGAGGCGTGGAGTATCGCAGATACGACAGGGACTATAATTAAGGAGTAGCAAAATGCCCAAGATGAAGACCAAATCTGCTGCCAAGAAACGGTTCAAAATCACCGGTACTGGTAAAGTGATGGCTGCTGCAGCTGGCAAGCGTCACGGTATGATCAAACGTTCAAACAAGTTCCTTCGCGATGCACGCGGCACCATGGTTCTCTCCGAGGCCGATGCCAAAGTTGTTGTCAAGAATTACCTGCCGAACGGCCTGTAAGCATTAGTTTAAGGATATCATACTATGGCACGTGTTAAACGCGGCGTGACAGCTCACGCAAAGCACAAAAAAGTCCTGAAGCAGGCTGAAGGTTTCCGCGGTCGTCGTAAAAATACGATCCGCACTGCTAAAGCTGCTGTCGATCGTTCGAAACAGTATGCATACCGCGATCGCAAGAACCGCAAGCGCACTTTCCGCGCTCTGTGGATTCAGCGTATCAATGCTGCTGTTCGCATGCATGGCCTGACCTATGGCCGTTTCATCGATGGTCTTGCTAAAGCGAACATCGAAGTAGACCGTAAGGTTCTGTCGGATCTGGCTATTCATGAGCCAGCAGCATTCGGCGCGCTCGTTGCATCCGCAAAGAAAGCGCTTGAATATCTGAAAGACACAACTCCAAACGCTTTTGAGTCCGCTGTCAACTAAGCCAGCCGCTCTTCCAAAGCTTTTGAAATTGTATTTGGAGAACCCGCGCTGGTGGTACTGGCGCGGGTTTTTCGTTTGAAATAAAAACGATACCGGATGGAGCAGAAGCGGCTTACGCATTGTTTCATGCGAGAAAAACAGATGTTGTTGCACGGCACAATTATCAAGGATCTGAATAATGAGCGATCTTGAACAACTCGAACAGGGCATTTTGGCAGAGATTGCCGCTGCCGGTGATGAACAGGCGATTGAGGCCGTGCGTGTTGCCGTTCTCGGCAAAAAAGGTTCGGTTTCTGAAAAGCTGAAATCGCTTGGCGCAATGAGCCCTGAAGAGCGCCAGACACAGGGGCCGGCCATTAATGGTCTGAAGAACCGTGTTACGGATGCGTTGACGTCCCGTAAAGCCGAGCTGCGTAAAATCGCAATTGCTGAGAAACTGGAGCGCGAGAAGGTCGATGTGACCTTGCCTGTGCGCCCTTCCGCTGCATCGCGCGGTCGTATTCACCCGATTTCTCAGGTGATTGATGAGATTACGGCAATTTTTGCCGATATGGGTTTCTCGATTGCCGAAGGTTCGGACATTGAAACCGACTATTACAATTTCACGGCGCTGAACTTCCCTGAAGGTCATCCGGCGCGTGAAATGCACGATACATTCTTCTTCCAGCCGGATGAAAATGGTGAGCGCAAGCTGCTGCGCACCCATACTTCGCCGGTACAGGTACATACGATGGAGCGCTTTGCGAAACTGCGCGAAAGCCAAGGTCGCGATGAGCCGATCCGTATCGTTATTCCGGGCAAGACCTATCGTATGGATTCCGATGCCACCCACTCACCGATGTTCCATCAGGTGGAAGGTCTAGTTGTCGATAAATCCTCGAATGTTGCTAATATTAAATGGGTGCTGGAAGAGTTCTGCAAGGCGTTCTTTGAAGTGCCTTCGGTCAAGATGCGTCTGCGTCCGAGCTTCTTCCCTTTCACTGAGCCGTCGATGGAAGTTGACATTCAGTGCGACCGCTCCGGCGGCAATGTGAAATTCGGCGAAGGCAATGACTGGCTGGAAATTCTCGGCTGCGGCATGGTGCATCCGAATGTACTGCGCAATGCGGGCTATGATCCTGATGTCTATCAGGGTTTTGCATGGGGCATGGGGATCGACCGTATCGCGATGCTGAAATATGGCATGCCTGATCTGCGCGCTTTCTTTGATGCGGATGTGCGCTGGCTCAATCACTATGGTTTCCGCCCGCTTGATCTGCCGACATTGTTCGGCGGTCTGAGCGCGTAAATACAGGAAGGTATAAACAGATGAAATTCACGCTTTCCTGGCTCAAGGATCACCTTGAAACCGACGCCACGCTGGAAGAAATTCTCGAAAAGCTGACAGATATCGGTCTGGAAGTGGACGGGGTTGATGACCGCGCGGCCTTCAAAACATTTAAAATCGCCAAAGTGCTGACCGCTGTTCAGCATCCGGATGCGGATAAGCTGCGCGTCCTTACCGTTGATACCGGTGAGGGGCAGCCGGTGCAGGTCGTGTGCGGTGCACCGAATGCCCGCGCCGGTCTGGTGGGCGTCCTCGGCAAGCCGGGTGACTATGTGCCGGGTCTCGATGTTACTTTGTCCGTCGGCAAAATCCGCGGCGTTGAGAGCTTCGGCATGATGTGTTCCGAGCGCGAGCTGGAACTGTCGGATGAGCATAACGGCATTATTGATCTGCCGGAAGACGCGCCGGTAGGCATGAGCTTTGCGACCTATATGGGCATTGATGATCCGGTCATCGAAATCGGTCTCACGCCAAACCGTGCGGATTGCACCGGTGTGCACGGTATTGCCCGTGATCTGGCAGCAGCCGGTCTCGGCAAGCTGAAAGGTGATGTGATTGCGCCGGTTAAAGGTGCAGGCGCTACACCGGTTAAGGTTATTCTCGATCAGGATGCTGACAAGCCGTTCTGTAACGGTTTCTCGCTGCGTCTGGTAAAGGGCGTTAAAAACGGCCCGAGCCCGAAATGGCTGCAGCAGCGCCTCACAGCAATCGGTCTGCGCCCGATCAATGCACTGGTGGATATCACCAATTATGTGACCTTCGATTATGGCCGCCCGCTGCACGTGTTTGATGCTGCCAAAGTGCAGGGCAATCTGACTGTTCGTGCCGCCAAGGAAGGTGAAACCGTACTGGCACTGGATCAGCGCGAATATAAGCTGTCCGCAAATCATTATGTGATTGCTGATGAAAAAGGCGTGGAATCCATTGCCGGTATCATGGGCGGTGAACATTCCGGTTGCGATGAAAATACCACGGATGTGCTGATTGAATCCGCACTCTGGGATGCACGTATGATTGCGCGTACCGGCCGTGAACTGGGTATCATTACCGATGCACGCTATCGTTTTGAACGCGGCGTTGATCCTGAAATGATGGAATCCGGCGTTGAACTGGCGACAAAACTGGTGCTGGATTTCTGCGGCGGTGAGCCAACTGAAACAGAAACTGTCGGCTATACACCATACAGCCCGCGCGTCATTGAATTTCCGGTATCGGAAGTCAAGCGCCTGACCGGTATTGAAGTTTCCTATCAGGAATCTGCGGATATTCTGGCACGCCTCGGCTTCGCGGTTGAAGGTGATGGCAAGGCTGTGCTTCAGATCAAAGTGCCGTCATGGCGCGGTGATGTGGAAGGCAAGGCTGATCTGGTTGAAGAAGTGATGCGTATTCACGGCATCAATCAGATTGAACCGCAGCCGCTGCCGAATATGGGCAGTGTAAACACCAAAATCCTGACCACGCTGCAAATCCGTACCCGCCTTGCCAAGCGTATTCTGGCAACACGCGGCATGATGGAAGCGGTGACCTATTCCTTCATTTCGGAAGCACAGGCCAAAGCTTTCGGCGGCGGCAAACCGGAATTGAAGCTGGCAAATCCGATTGCATCCGATATGTCGGATATGCGCCCTTCGCTGCTGCCGGGTCTGCTGTCTGCAGCGCAGCGCAATGCTGACCGCGGTTTTGCTGATCTGGCGCTGTTTGAAGTGTCGGGCACCTATGAAGGCGACAAGCCGGAAGATCAGCGCCGTGTGGCTGGCGGTATCCGTCGCGGTACAGCCGGTGTTGAAGGTGCAGGCCGCTTCTGGTCTGGCAATGCGCAAAATGTTGGCGTGTTTGACGCGAAAGCCGATGCGCTGGCGGTTCTGGAAGCCTGCGGTGCGCCGGTTGACCGTATTCAGATCGAAGCTGGTGGGCCGTCTTGGTATCATCCGGGTCGTTCCGGTACGCTGAAACTTGGCCCTAAAGTGGTGCTCGGTACTTTCGGTGAATTCCATCCGGATGCACTGGAACTGCTCGATGTTTCGGGCGCTCTGTGTGGCTTTGAAGTGTTTATCGACGCTATTCCTGAGCCAAAGCAGAAATCCGGTGCGACCAAACCTGCTCTGACTCTGTCGCAGTTCCAGAGCGTGAAGCGTGACTTTGCTTTTGTTGTCGACAGCACTGTTGATGCAGCAGCGATTGTCCGTGCAGTGAATTCCGCCGAGAAGAAGCTGATTGCCGGTGCACAGGTGTTTGACATTTTCACCGGCGCATCGCTGGGTGAAGGCAAGAAGTCTGTGGCTGTGGAAGTGGTGTTGCAGCCACTTGACCGTACGCTGACCGATGAAGATCTGGAAGGTGTAGCCAAGCGGATTGTCGAAGCTGTTACCAAGCAGACCGGCGGCACATTACGCGGCTGATTTTTGCCAATATGGAAAACAAAAAAACCCGCCATTCCGGCGGGTTTTTTTATAATTTTGTATTTATCCGCGAAGGCCTATGCAATTGCCCCACGGATCGCGGATCTGGCACATGCGCAATCCGTCCTGAATATTTAACGGGCCGCGATAGAGAACTCCGCCGACTGACAACATATGCGCGACAGCCTGATCAAAATCCTCAACCTGCCAATAGACGACAGAACCGGCAGCACCTGAGGCGACTTTTTCATCGGCGGGCACAATTTCAAGGTCAATCGTGCCGATTTTGAGATAGTCGAAATCAAATTCTTCCAGCCGCATTGCCACAGCCTGCGGAAAAGCCCGCTGATACCATTGCAAGGCTGTAGCAACATCACTGACATGGATGAGGACGGAGGCGATTGTCTGGCTGGTCATTGTGGTTCTATCGGCGTTCAGGATGCCACCAGTCGGGCTTCATATCTTCAAAAGACGTATATTCCGGTGCGAATTCCGGCTGATTATTATCGTCAAAACAGCCGAGCAGCAGCGCCACAACCGGTTCATCATCAATCGCTCCGACAGAGCTGCCACAAGCAGGGCAAAAAGCGCGTTTGGAATAATGGGAGGAGCGATATGTGGCAGGCTCGCCGCTTTCTCCTGTCCAGCGAACGGCCTGAGCCGCAAACTCCACCCAGACGGCTGTGAGCGAACCGGTATGTTGCTGGCAATTCTTGCAGCAGCAACCATGGGGCTTGAGCTTTAAGGGATCACTTTGCGCTTCAAAACGGATGGAGCCACACAGACAGCCGCCACTATAGGTTTTCATCATTTCTTCTGATGTCCCGTTTGTCAGGCCGGTACTGTTACACGCTCCGGCATGGCGCGCATAGCCATTTCAATAATGCTTTGCACAGACTCACGGCTGCCGCCGTCACGGGCCTCATAGGACAGGCTCTGCAACATGGCATGGTAGAATTCTGCCATCTGCGTCAGGTCTGTGCCTTCCGGCAGGTCGCCGTCTTTCAGCGCGCGTTCACAGCGGGCGAAAATCCGTTCGAAGGCTGTCTGGCGAATGGTTTTGAGAAATTCTTTGACCTGTTTGTTTTCCGGTTTGCACTGGATGCTGCTGACGCTGACCATGCAGCCGCCTGCAGAACAAGCATAGGTTTTATCTGCATGAGTTTCCAGCATGGCGCGGATGCCCTGCTGAATCGTCTCTGCTTTATCCAGCGCAACCAGAGGCGCTCCGCCGATTGTTGCGGTGTAATGATCCACCGCCTCACGGAAGGCCTGCTCCTTGGAGCCGAAAGCGGCATAAAAACTCGGCGGGGTAATGCCAATAGCCGCAGTAAAGTCGTTAATCTGGGCGCATTCATAGCCTTTTTCCCAGAAAACTTTCATAACTCTGTCCAGCGCATCTTCGCGATCAAAGCTGCGCGGTCTGCCGCGTAAAGCCATTTCATACCTTTCTTTAGTATGTCTTATATAATTCACTTGACCGCAGCATTCAAGTTGCTATGAATTATGTAATCATCACTACATAATGAGATTCACGATGACTGATATTTGCGATTCCGCGCTGCCCGCGGAGCGAATGACTAATATTGCTGTTAACACGATTACGCGTTCCGAAACGCATAAACCAGCAATTCCGCTGGTTGTTTATTGCTTATCGCTGGGTGTTTTTGCTTTAACAACATCCGAACTGATGATTTCCGGACTATTGCCGTCGCTGCAGCAGGCCTTTGGCCGGTCCATTGCCGATATCGGCAATCTGATTTCCCTCTATGCCTTGGGCATGGTGTTTGGCGGGCCGGTGGTGACGCTGCTATTTCTGGCTTTACGCGTTGAACATAAAAATGGCTTGCTTGGTCTCCTGATTTTCTATGCCATTGCCCAAAGCGTTGCAGCCTCGACCTCAAGTTTTGAGGTGATGATGGTGGCCCGTGTACTCACCGGTATTGCAGCTGCGGCAGGATTTGGCCTGATGCTGGCAATCACTGCGCGTCTGGTTGCTGCCAATATGCGGGGGCGTGCCGTGTCGCTGGTATTTGCAGGGCTGATGCTGGCGACAGCATTGGGGGTGCCGCTGGCAACATGGATAGACAGTCTGTTTGGCTGGCGGGTCAGCTTCTGGCTGATCGTGCTGGTTGTATTATTCTGCGCCCTGACTGTTGCGCTGAAAATTGAGAAAAGCCCTGCGGGTCACTCGGCAACCTTGCAGACTGAGCTTCAGGATATGCGTAATCCTGCTCTATGGGCAGCTTATGCCACCAGCGCATTGGCAATCGGCTCGTCCTTTGCTTTTTACAGCTATTTCTCTCCGATTATGACGGATCTGGCACAGTTTCCGGTTCATCTTATGCCGTTTCTGCTTGCTCTCTATGGAATTGCCAATATTGCGGGTAACTTTCTGAACGGTCGTTTTGCTGATCGCTATACGATGCCGCTTCTGATTGGCGGTATCGCGGTCATGGTTGTTGCAATGCTGATTTTTGCGTGTTTCGCAGAATCAAAACCGGCGGCACTGCTTTCTGTTGTTCTGATCGGCCTGACGGGGATTGCGCTTAATCCTCCGCTGGTTGCCCGTATCATGCGCATTGCCCATCCCGGTGCACTGGTTAATGCCATGCATGCGTCGGTGATTAATATCGGCCTGAGCTTTGGCCCTTGGGCAGGTGGACTGGCGCTGGAAAACGGCTCCGGCCTGCATGCCCCGCTCTGGGTTGGTTTTGGTATGGCACTGGCAGCATTGCTGACACTGGCACCCCGTTCATTGCGCCGTCTGTGATGGGGATGTGATTGAGTGACGCTGTTTCATCCGTTGAAACAGCGTCATTTTGTTTAAAGACCGGTCATGGCCAGCGAAGCATCCGTGTAGCGTTTGCCGGATACCTGATCAGGCGTGATGATAGCGCCAATCTGTTGTAGTTCCTCCACCGAGAGATCAATCTCTGCAGCTTTGATATTCTCATTGAGACGGCTGATTTTGCGGGTGCCGGGGATCGGCACGATAAATTCTGCCTGATTGAGCACCCATGCCAGCGCCAGCTGTGCCGGTGTGATCTGTTTACCGGCTGCAATCTGTTCGATCAGATCAATCTGCGCATTATTGGCAGCGAGATTTTCCGGCTGGAAGCGCGGCAGGGTTTTGCGGAAATCATTCTCTGCCAGATCAGCCTGCGTGCGGACACTGCCTGCCAGCATACCACGACCAAGCGGGCTGTAAGGCACAAAGCCGATGCCCAGCTCACGGCAGACCGGTAGCACCGTGCTTTCCGGATCGCGCACCCAGAGCGAATATTCGCTTTGCAAGGCAGCAATCGGATGCACTGCATGAGCGCGGCGCAGAGTTTCAGGCCCCGCTTCAGACAGGCCTATGGTGCGGATTTTTCCCTCAGCAATCAGGTCTTTTAATGTGCCGACCACATCTTCAATCGGCACGGCCGGATCAACACGGTGCTGGTAGAACAGATCAATCACCTCAATACCAAGGCGTTGTAAGGAGGCTTCTGCCACAGCGCGGATATGATCGGGATGGCTGTTCACACCATTTGATGTGCCGCCTTCAATTTTAAAGCCGAATTTTGTGGCAATAGTCACTTTATCGCGATGCGGTTTCAGTGCCTTGCCGAGCAGTTTTTCATTTTCAAAAGGCCCGTAGACTTCTGCGGTGTCAAAGAATGTCACGCCGCTGTCCACCGCATGATGCAGAGTGCGAATGGCTTCTGCCTCATCCTGCCCGCCATAGGCATGGCTCATACCCATGCAGCCAAGACCAAGAGCGGAGACCGTCAGTTCAGAGCCGAGTTTGCGCATTTTCATGGTGATTTTCCTTATTTCATCCGGTGACGAAAACATATGTTTGTTTTGATTGTTCGATAATCCGGTTTTATTTTTACGCCCTGTTCTGTAAAACAGATCAATGAAACGCTCTCAGCTCTCCCAATTGGCGGTTTTCGCCACGGTTGCCGATCATGGCAGTTTTCGTGCGGCGGCAAAAGAACTGGCTATTGCACCATCAGCCGTCAGTCAGGCTGTTGCCCAGCTTGAGGCTGATCTTGGTATTTCACTTCTCTCACGTACCACCCGTTCGGTACGTCTGACGGAAGCGGGTCAGCGCCTGCTGGCAGAACTTGCACCGGCGCTGGGTGGTATCAATGCCGCATTGCTGGCCGTACAGGATATGCGTGCCAGACCTGCCGGAACGGTGCGGGTCAGCACGCCGCGCTCTGCCGCGCATCTGTTTCTGGCACCGAAATTTCAGGCATTCGGTGCGGCCTTTCCGGATGTGGTGCTGGATATCCACATTGAAGATCAGTTTGTGGATATTGTCGCTGCCGGTTTTGATGCCGGTATCCGCTTAGGAGAAAGTCTTGAGAAAGATATGATTGCCGTACCGCTTGGGCAAGCCTTGCGCAGTCCGGTGGTCGGGTCTCCGGCCTATCTTGAGCGCCATGGCACACCGCTGCATCCGCAGGATCTGATGACACATCGTTGTATTCTCAAGCGGTTTTCATCCGGCAGTCTTTATCACTGGGAGTTTGAAAAACAGGGGCACCGGCTGGATGTCAAGCTGAGCGGCCCGCTGATACTGGATGATAATCACCTGTTGTTGCAGGCGGCACTGGATGGTGCAGGGCTGGTTTCGCTGCTGGAACCTTATGTTGAAGAATATATACAGAAAGGTACGCTGACAGAGGTTTTGCCGGACTGGACACAGCAATTTCCAGGTATGTATATTTATTATCCGAACCGGCGTAACATGCGGCCGGCGCTTCGTGCTTTTATTGATTTTTTCAAATTATAACCGTCGGAAATCCTATGTCCCATTTGCGTTTTTCCGGACTGCCCGCACAGGAGCAGCAAGATATTTTTCTGGATATTATCCGAAACAGCCCGCTTCTGAAGGATGTGCTGAGCCGCGCACAGCAGCTGAACCTGCCGGATTGGTATATTGTATCCGGCGCGCTCTATAATCTGGTGTGGAATGTGCTGACCGGCAGGCCGGAAACCCATGGCGTCAAAGATATTGACCTGTTTTATTATGATGCTTCCGACATATCCTACGAGGCAGAAGACCGGATCATCAAGACAGGTGACGGGGTGTTTTCCGCTGTGCCTTTGCCGGTGGAAATCCGCAATCAGGCGCGGGTGCATTTGTGGTATGAAAAGCATTTCGGACTGGTTTGTCCGCCTTTGCGCTCCAGTGAAAACAGCATTGACCGCTTTGCTTCGAAAACCCATGCGGTCGGCATAAGACTTGAGCCGGATGGGCAACTGAAACTCTATGCGCCTTTCGGTCTGGATGATATTTTCTCGCTCCGGCTGACACCCAATCCGGTGGCTGATAATCGCGAAACACATCATGTCAAAGGTCTGCGGGCACAGAAGAACTGGCCGGAAGTGACAGTTCTTCCTTGGCCTGAAATGACCGCACTCAATTCATAACGGAAAGGTATCCTTATGTTCCGCTGGGGTATTTTATCAACCGCCAATATTGGTATCACGCAGGTACTTCCTGCAATCGCGGCATCTGAAACCGGTGTGGTTCAGGGCATTGCCAGCCGTGATGCAGCGCGTGCCCGTGCTGTGGCCGACCGGTTCAACGCGCCTTTGAGCTTCGGCTCCTATGAAGAATTGCTGGCAAGCGATCAGATTGATGGTGTGTATATTCCGCTGCCGACATCGCAGCATATTGAATGGTCGTTGAAAGCGGCAGAGGCAGGCAAACATGTGCTCTGTGAAAAGCCGATTGCTTTGAAGGCGGAGGAGATTGACCGTCTGATCGCTGCGCGTGATCGCCATCAGGTAGTGATCTCCGAAGCTTTCATGGTCTATTATCATCCGCAATGGGCGAAAGTGCGTGAGCTGTTCACCTCAGGAGCAATCGGCACATTGCGTATGGTACAGGGCTGCTTCACATATTTTAATAATGATCCGGCGAATATGCGTAATCAGGTTGCACTTGGCGGCGGTGCCTTGCCGGATATCGGGGTCTATCCGACTGTAGTGACGCGTATGGTGACAGGGCAGGAGCCGCAGGAGATTTTTGCCCGTATTGAACGCGATCCGGATTTCGGCACCGACCGTTATGCAACTGTGCTGGCGCGTTTCGCAGATTTTGATCTGAGTTTTTATGTGGCAACACAGCTATCCGGGCGTCAGCAGATGGTTTTCCATGGCGATCAGGGGATGATTACGGTTCATGCACCGTTTAACGCCGGAAAATACGATCATGCCCGGGTCACATGGCATGACAGTTCACACACTGCTTCACAGGAATGGACTTTTTCCAATATCAACCAATATAGCCTGCAGGCAGATGCTTTTGTGCGCTTTGCCCGCGGAGAGAAAGAAGTGCTTTTCAGTCTTGAAAACTCAAAAGCCAACCAACATGTTATTGACAGGATTTATGCAGCAGCCGAAAAGCAGTGACATAAAGCGCATCCTAAAAAGCGGAAACCGGTTTTTGGATAAGATGTGCGGCATGCTTCGTGCTGTAATAATTTTTTAAATTCTGAAAAAACCGTCAAAATCGCTCAAAACAGATAAAAAACGCATCAAAATGCGGGATTTTTGTCGCAACCGCAGGCTTGTGGCTTGCAGTGAAAATCCCCCCTTCTTATATACCCCTCGACTCGTGGCGATCAGGCGTTTAAAAGCCGGTTCGTTTTGTCAAAAACCCGATAGGGGCTGCCACATGGAATGCTCGGCAGAGGTCCCGGCAGTTCGCTGAATGGAGAAGAATAAATATGGCTAAAGTAATTGGTATCGATCTGGGAACGACCAACTCCTGCGTCGCCGTTATGGACGGTAAGACTGCGAAGGTCATTGAGAATGCTGAAGGTGCACGTACAACGCCTTCGATTATTGCTTTTACCGATGGTGACGAACGTCTCGCTGGCCAGCCTGCGAAACGTCAGGCTGTTACCAATCCGGAAGGCACACTGTTTGCTGTTAAGCGCCTGATCGGCCGCCGCTTTGATGATCCGATGGTCAGCAAAGACAAAGATCTCGTACCTTACAACATCGTTAAGGGCGACAATGGCGATGCATGGGTAGAAACCCATGGCAAGAAATATTCGCCTTCGCAGGTATCCGCGATGATCCTTCAGAAGATGAAGGAAACCGCTGAATCCTATCTCGGTGAAAATGTAACACAGGCTGTTATTACAGTTCCTGCTTACTTCAACGATGCTCAGCGTCAGGCAACCAAAGATGCCGGTAAGATTGCCGGTCTGGAAGTTCTGCGTATCATCAACGAACCAACCGCTGCGGCTCTGGCCTATGGTCTCGATAAGAGCGAAGCCAAAACCATTGCTGTTTACGACCTTGGTGGTGGTACATTCGACGTATCCATCCTCGAAATCGGCGATGGCGTGTTCGAAGTTAAGTCCACCAATGGTGACACTTTCCTCGGCGGTGAAGACTTTGACATGCGTCTGGTTGAATATCTGGCAGCAGAATTCAAAAAAGAGCAGGGCATTGATCTGAAGAACGACAAGCTGGCTCTGCAGCGCCTCAAGGAAGCCGCAGAAAAAGCGAAGATCGAACTGTCTTCTGCTCAGCAGACCGAAATCAACCTGCCGTTCATCACCGCTGATGCAACCGGTCCTAAGCACCTTGCCATCAAACTGTCGCGTGCGAAGTTTGAAAGCCTGGTGGATGATCTGGTTCAGCGCACCATTGAACCATGTAAAGCTGCACTGCGCGACGCTGGCCTGAAAGCCGGTGAAATCAGTGAAGTTGTTCTGGTTGGTGGTATGACCCGTATGCCGAAAATTCAGGAAGTTGTTAAAGCTTTCTTCGGCAAAGAACCGCATAAGGGTGTGAACCCTGATGAAGTGGTTGCGATGGGTGCTGCTATTCAGGCCGGTGTTCTGCAGGGTGACGTTAAAGACGTTCTGCTCCTCGACGTAACACCGCTGTCGCTCGGTATTGAAACACTTGGTGGTGTGTTCACCCGTCTGATCGACCGCAACACAACCATTCCGACCAAGAAATCGCAGACCTTCTCGACCGCTGAAGACAATCAGTCGGCTGTGACGATCCGCGTTTCGCAGGGCGAGCGTGAAATGGCTGCAGACAACAAGATGCTCGGCCAGTTTGATCTGGTTGGCATTCCGCCTGCACCACGCGGTGTACCGCAGATTGAAGTGACTTTTGACATCGACGCGAACGGTATTGTTAACGTGACCGCGAAAGATAAAGGCACCGGTAAAGAACATCAGATCCGTATTCAGGCATCCGGCGGTCTGTCCGATGCTGATATTGAGAAGATGATCAAAGATGCGGAAGCCAATGCGGATGCCGATAAGGCACGCCGTGAAGCTGTGGAAGCCAAGAACCAGGCTGAAGCTCTGATCCACTCGACCGAGAAGTCGCTGAAAGACTATGGCGATAAAGTTTCCGGTGATGACAAGGCTGCGATCGAAACAGCTCTTGCTGCACTGAAAACCGCTGTTGAAGGCGATGATGCGGAAGACATCAAAGCGAAAACACAGACCCTTGCTGAAGCTTCCATGAAGCTTGGTCAGGCTATGTATGAATCAGCACAGGCTGAAGAAGGTGGCGAAGACGCTGCTGATGTCCGCGCTGATAAGGACGATGTTGTTGACGCCGATTTCGAAGAAATCGACGAAGACAAAAAGAAATCCTGATTTATCAGGTTGAAAGGCAAAGCCCGGCTTAGTGCCGGGCTTTTGTCCATTCAGTTGCCTGCGGTTTTGCATGTCTTTCACGGCAAAATGCAAAATTCCGGGCACATGAATTTACCCGTCTCTGGACATCGGTTTGCGGTGTCACCACATAAACCGGACGGGATGAACAGGTCAGCGCCGGATATTGGTTTGTTAAAAACTAGAGCATGTCTCCCAAAAGTGGGCACCGGTTTTGGGTTTAAGACATGCGCAAAACAAACCGTTAGAGCGAGAGCCGTGGATACGATTAAACGCGACACGCTCTAGGGCTGCGACAACCTTCAATGACTGTCTGAAAATGTTCTGATCGGGGCGGCATCATCAGACAACAGCCATCGGGACGAATGGTTTATGAAAGTGGATTACTACGAAACGCTCGGCGTTGTCAGAACTGCGGATGATAAGGTTATCAAGACCGCTTATCGCAAACTGGCAATGCAATATCATCCGGATCGCAATCCGAATGATGCGGAAGCAGAGCGCAAATTTCTTGAGCTGGGCGAAGCCTATGACGTGCTGAAAGACCCGCAAAAACGTGCGGCCTATGACCGTTTCGGTCATGCAGCCTTTGAAAATGGCGGCGGCGGTGCCGGCGGATTTGGCGGCTTCGGCGGCGGCGGTTTTGGTGCCGGTGGCTTTGCGGATATTTTCGAGGATATTTTCGGTGATGTTATGGGTGGCGGTCGCAACCGTCGCTCCGGCGGCCGTGAGCGCGGTGCCGATTTGCGCTATAATATGGAAGTAACGCTCGAGGAAGCCTATGCCGGTAAAACGGCACAGATCAGTGTTCCGGGCTCTATTTCCTGTGAAGAATGCACGGGGACGGGTGCCAAGAAAGGCACACAGCCGGTTACCTGTACAACTTGCGGCGGCGCCGGTCGTGTGCGCGTGGCGCAGGGCTTCTTCTCAGTGGAGCGTACCTGCCACACCTGTAACGGCCGCGGACAGATGATTAAAGATCCGTGCCCGAAATGTGACGGCGCGGGACGTATCAGTCAGGAACGCAATCTGTCGGTCAATATTCCGGCAGGGATTGAAGACGGCACACGCATTCGCCTGACCGGTGAGGGTGAAGCCGGTACACGCGGCGGACCGAGCGGCGATCTTTATATTTTCCTGTCGATCAAGCCGCATGAATTCTTCCAGCGCGACGGATCTGATCTTTATTGCAAAGTGCCGATCTCAATGGCGACAGCAGCACTGGGCGGTCAGTTTGAAGTGGCAACGCTTGATGGTACGCAGACCCGTGTGAAAGTGCCGGAAGGCACCCAGAATGGCAAACAGTTCCGCCTCAAGGGTAAGGGCATGCCGGTACTGCGCCAGCAGACAACCGGCGATCTCTATATCCAGATTGCGATTGAAACACCGCAGAATCTGAGCAAGCGTCAGCGTGAATTGCTCGAAGAGTTTGAGCAGATTTCGTCAAAGGAAAACAGCCCGCAATCGACCGGCTTTTTCTCGCGGATGAAAGAATTCTTTGAAGGTATTCGCGATTAGAGCTTTAAAATTATGCTCTAAGCGCTTTTACTGCAGAAAATAACCGGAGCGGCATTTGTATTTCATGCAAATGCCGCTTTTTTATGCGCCCTATTTTATGGGGTTCACAAAGAAAAATATCATCTCTCTCCGTTTTTGCCTTGCTTCCGCCGCGAAACGCGGCAATTCTTTGTCTGCTGGCGACATATGGGAGTATTTGATGGCTGGGCTGATACCAAAGAAACTTGCACAAAAATTCGATGAAGAGATTCGCTTCTTCAAAGGCTGGATCGATAAGCCGAAAGCTGTCGGTGCCATCCTGCCGACAAGTGGTGTTACAGCACGCCGCATGGCCAGCATTGTTAACCCGTCATCGGGGCTGCCGGTTCTGGAACTGGGACCCGGCACCGGTGTGATTACCAAAGCCATTCTTGAGCGCGGAATTGAGCCGCAGAACCTGTATTCGGTTGAATATTCGGCTGAGTTTTTCCACCATTTGCAGAGCACTTATGCAGGTGTGAACTTCCTGCAGGGCGATGCCTTTGATCTTGATAATGTGCTTGGTGAAGCGCGGGATCAGCAGTTTGACAGCGTGATTTTCGCCGTGCCGCTGCTCAATTTCCCGATGGAAAAACGACTGGCATTTCTTGGCGATTTGCTGACCCGTATTCCTGCCGGCCGTCCGGTGATGCAGATTTCTTACGGGCCGGTTTCACCGCTGCCGGTCGGGCGCGGTGCCTATAGTGTCGAAGGTTTTGATTTTATTCTGCGCAACCTGCCGCCTGCGCGCCTGTGGGTTTACCGCCGGATTCTGGTATAGATTACGACCAGTCGTAAAATGCAGCACAGAACGCCGTATCAGAATGTTGATGCGGCGTTGCTTTTTTATATGCGGCGCTAAATAGTGATGTTTGACTATTTGTTTTGCCGTCATTGAAAGGATCAGCCCTATGTCCTCAGTTCTCGTTTTTGCCGGATCCACCCGTAAAAATGCCTATAGCGGTCAGCTTGCCGGAGCTGCCGTGCAGGAACTGACACGGCAAGGCGCAGACGTAACCTATATTTCGCTGAAAGATTATCCGTTGCCGATTATGGATCAGGATTTGGAGGCGGAAGAGGGGATCCCGGAAAATGCTTATAAGCTTGCACGGCTCTTTGCGGCGCATAAAGGACTGCTGATTGCTTCGCCTGAATATAATTCCTCAATTCCGCCTTTGCTGAAAAACACGCTGGATTGGATCAGCCGCATTCATGAGGATGGTGGTAAGCCGTTTCAGCCGACATCGCATCTGACGGTGGCACTGTGCTCGTCTTCACCGGGCGGATTTGGCGGTATGCGCGGTCTGTATCATCTGCGCTCGGTTATGATGATGCTCAATACCCAGATTATTTCCGAACAATGCTCTGTTCCCCATGCCCATCAGGCATTCAATGAAGACGGCGCTTTGCGCGATGAACGCACGGCGCAGACCCTTGCCCGTGTCTGTCGCAGCCTTATCAGCAAGATCTGATCTTTTCACTCAGCGCTTGTTGTGCGATGAGGGATAAATTTCAGATCAGAATGAAGTGCGGAGACAGATGATGGATGTGAGCAGCGTGCGCGACCGGTTGATCGTTGGCCTTGATGTGCCGGATGTGATGGCAGCGGAAAAGATCGTTGAGGAACTTGGCGATACGGTTTCGTTCTATAAAATCGGTTACCAGCTGGTGTTTTCGCAAACGGCAAAGGGTGGCGGTCTGGATTTTGCTTCACGCCTGCTTTCAATGGGCAAAAAAGTCTTTCTTGATGTGAAACTGCTCGATATCGACAATACAATCGCCAAAGGCGTGGAAAATATCGCCAAGCGCGGTGTGACCATGATGACGCTGCACGCCTATCCGAAGGCGATGCGTGCCGCTGTGGAAGCTGCCAAAGGCTCAGACCTCTGCCTGCTTGGTGTGACTGTGCTGACCTCAATGGATCAGGCGGATATGCTGGAGGCCGGTTACACTATGTCACCGGAGGAACTGGTGCTGCGCCGCGCGCAGCAGGCACGTGATGCAGGTATGGGCGGTATTGTAGCCTCTGCCGCTGAGTCGGCCGCTATCCGTAAAATAGTCGGGCCGGATATGGCGATTGTCACGCCGGGTATCCGTCCTGCGGGCAGTGAAGCCGGAGACCAGAAACGTGTGATGACACCGGCAGATGCACTTCGCGCCGGTTCGAGCCATCTGGTTGTGGCGCGTCCGATTGTTGGTGCTGCAGATCGTAAAGCGGCGGCACAGAGTATTCTGGAAGAAATGGCTGCGGCTGTGTGAAAATCATGAATGGGAGTAAATGATGACGAAAGCTTACTGGATTGCCCGTGTCGATGTGCGTGATGCTGAGCGTTACAAAGATTATATCAGCACAGCCAAGCCCGCTTTTGAGCGCTTCGGTGCCAATTTCATTGCCCGTGGCGGCGCTGCCCATGCGGTAGAAGGGCAGGGACGCGCGCGTAATGTCATCATTGAATTTCCAAGCATGCAGCATGCGCTGGATTGTTATAATTCACCGGAATATCAGGCAGCTGTGGCAATTCGTCAGACTGTTGCCGATGGTGAGGTTATAATTGTTGAAGGCAATGCAGCCTGATACTATTTATATAGTTGAGATTATAAATACCGGCCTTTACCTGAGCGGTTGAAAACCGCTCATTTTCTTTGAGTTGACGCAGTTTCTAACGAAAACCGGCACCGGTTTTCTGAAACTGCTTAAGCCGGTATTTTTTAATAAAGATGCGGCAACAGCGTAATTTCATACGAGGACATCATGGCTTTAAAAATTGCGGTTCAGATGGACCATATCAATTCCATTCGTATCGCGGGTGATACCAGCTTTGCTTTGTGCCTTGCGGCAGCTGAGCGCGGCCATGAGCTTTATCATTACACACCGGATCGTCTGTCGATGCGTGATGGTGTGGTCAGCGCGGCTCTGGAGCCGTTGCAGGTACGTGATATCGAAGGCGATCATTTCACACTTGGTGAAGCCGTGCATACGGACTTGTCGGAAATGGACGTTATCCTGCTGCGTCAGGATCCGCCTTTTGACATGAATTATATCACCACAACCCATCTTCTGGAGCGTATTCATCCGAAGACATTGGTGGTGAATGATCCGGCATGGGTGCGCAACAGCCCTGAGAAAATCTTTGTTACAGAATTTCCGGATCTGATGCCGGAAACACTGATTACCAAAGACTTGCAGGAAGTGCTCAAATTCCGCAGGGAGTTCGGCGATATCATCATCAAACCGCTTTACGGCAATGGCGGCGCTGGCGTGTTCCATCTGACGACAGATGACCGCAATCTGACCTCACTGCTGGAAATGTTCGAGCAGATGTATCGCGAGCCGTTCATCGCGCAGCGTTATCTGAAAGATGTACGCTCCGGCGATAAGCGCATTATTCTGATTGATGGTGAACCGGTGGGGGCAATCAACCGCGTACCGGCGGAGAGCGATGCCCGCTCCAACATGCATGTCGGCGGTCGTGCGGAAGCCACGGAACTGACAGCACGTGAAAAAGAAATCTGCGCACGCATCGGACCATCGCTGAAAGAGCGTGGCTTTATTCTCGTCGGCATTGATGTGATCGGTGATTATATGACCGAAATTAACGTGACTTCACCGACCGGTATCCGCGAGATTAAACGCTTCGGCGGTGCGGATATTGCGCAATTGTTCTGGGATGTGGTTGAGGCCAAGCGCGCTTAAATTTCATCTTTATAACTAATTGATATAATTAATAAAACATCGGAAACTCATTTGCAGTTCCGGTGTTTTTGTTTGTTGATGTTGCGCATTTCCCCTGCTTAAAATGATGTATCGGGTGGGGGCATGAAATGATTGCACGGGTCAGTACAGTTGCTTTTCAGGGCATAGAGGCCAAGCTTGTTGATGTGCAGGTGATGGCGGCACCGGGCAAGATGAGCATGTCGATTGTCGGCCTGCCGGACAAGGCTGTGGCTGAGAGCCGTGAGCGGGTGCAGGCGGCGCTTCATGCTTCCGGTCTGTCGATGCCGGTGAAGAAAGTGACCATCAATCTGGCACCGGCGGATTTGCCCAAAGAAGGCTCGCATTATGATCTGCCGATTGCCATGGGGCTGATGGTGGCGGTCGGTGCTTTGCCGGAAGATTGCCTGCAATCCTTTGTCGTGCTGGGAGAGCTGGCTCTGGATGGCACAATCGCACCGGTTGCTGGTGTGCTGCCCGCAGCGATAACCGCCAATATGCATGATCTGGGATTGATCTGCCCGCAGGCTTGCGGGGCAGAGGCTGCATGGGCTGATGCGGATATGCCGATCCTCAGTCCGCGCAGTCTTATTGCGCTCGCCAATCATTTTCGCGGTACACAGGTGCTGTCCCGTCCGCAACCGGCAATACAGAGCTTTTCAGAGGGGCTGGAGATGTTTCCTGATCTGGCGGATGTGAAGGGGCAGGAGACCGCCAAGCGTGCGCTGGAGGTAGCTGCTGCGGGCAATCACAATCTGCTGTTTGTCGGCCCTCCGGGCTCGGGTAAGTCCATGCTGGCGCAGCGCCTGCCCGGTATTCTGCCGCCCTTGTCGCCGCGGGAGATGCTCGATGTTTCGATGATTGCCTCGGTTTCCGGTACATTATCCGGTGGAAGATTAACTGACCGGCGTCCGTTTCGCAGCCCGCATCATTCGGCATCAATGGCGGCTATGGTCGGCGGCGGGCATAAAGCCAAGCCCGGCGAGATATCCATGGCGCATCACGGGGTGCTGTTTCTTGATGAATTGCCGGAGTTTTCGCCGCAAGTGTTGGATTCGATGCGTCAGCCTTTGGAAACCGGTGAATGTATGATCGCCCGTGCCAATCATCGTGTCAGCTATCCGGCACGGTTTCAGTTGGTAGCGGCGATGAACCCGTGCAAATGCGGTATGGCGGGGGAACCGGGCTTTACCTGTGCGCGGGGGCCGCGTTGTCGCAGCGATTATCAGGCGCGGATATCAGGGCCATTGCTGGATCGTATTGATCTACGGGTGGACGTAGCGGCGCTTAAACCTTCTGATCTGATTTTAACAGGGCAGGCAGAAAGCAGCGCTTCCGTTGCTCAACGTGTGGCGCAGGCGCGGCAAATCCAGCAGGAGCGTTACCGGCAATCGGGCATGGCGCATATTGTGACCAATGCGGCCTGTCCGCCCAATATTCTTGAGGAGGTAGCCGCAGTTAGCAATGACGGACGCAGATTGCTCTATGATGTGAGTGAGAAATTACGACTGTCAGCGCGTGCCTATCATCGTGTTTTGAAAGTTGCTCGTACGCTGGCTGATCTTGAAGTGGTGGCGCATGTGGAGCGCAGACATGTGGCTGAGGCTGTTTCCTATCGTACCTCGACGGAAATGGTCAGCGCCTGACGTGGTTTATATTACGCTGCAGGCTTATTTAACCGCGCCGACAACCAGATTGCCCGGAGTTTCAATGGAAACCCAGCGACCGGTATGGTTGGCAGCCTGACGCTTGAGATAGGTATAATCAGTTTCCTGCCAGTTTTTCACGGCATCGGTCAAATTATCGAGAATGAAATCACCGCGATCTGTACGCACGGTCAGAACCGCATGACCTTCACCGTCCGGCTTACGCAGAACAGTGATGAGCAATGAACTGAGCGGAATACCGGCTTTGGCCAGTTCACGGCGCTTGAGCAGGACATATTCTTCACAATCGCCGACAGTGGTGGAATAGGTCCAGTATTCTTCCACGCCATAGATTTCCATATCAGTCATTGGCTGGATCAGCGCGTTGACTTCAACATTGACCTGAACAATTTTCGCCCATGTTGCCTGATAGAGCTTGACCGGCGCTGTCTGTGCAGAAGTAACATTGCACTCGGCTGGCAGTCGTTTGCAGAATTCGTAATGACCGATTGGCTGTGATGTCAAACCGCCGGTCGCCATGAACGGGCTGCCGGTCTGTGCTGCAAGTGCTGATGAGCCAAGCGCCAATACCAAACTTGCTACCAAGCCTGCGGCTGACGGTGTCAGATTTTTAAATTTTACAAAACTGAACATACACAACGCCTCAGCCACAGCTACTTATTAACGAAATGTTAATATCGGTAACAGGTAAGAGTCAATTGTGCGGGGCGCACTGCGCCCGAGTTTATTAAGAAATGGTTAACAAGCGTTAAGGGGCAGTTTTTGCCCCTTTGAGCTTCCCGTAAAAGCGGAAACCGGTTTTGCGTCAGGAAATGCGTGAAAGCAAACAGGCAGAGCATTTCCGGTGTTTCAGGATGAACAGGAAATGCTTCGGCGTTGATTACAGCTTGTTGTAGCAAACCTTGGTATGGCCTGCGCCGACAAAGCCGAGTTTCTGCGCTGCGCCTTTGGAAAGATCCAGAACACGGCCTTTGATGAACGGGCCGCGGTCGTTAATCCGTACCACGAGCGATTTTCCGTTGTTCTGATTGGTCACACGGACTTTGCTGCCGAGCGGCAGGGTGCGGTGTGCGGCAGTCATACCTGCCGGATTCATGCGTTCACCTGATGCGGTTTTTGATGTCAGTGCATACCAGGAGGCGCGGCCGCAATTGGCCGCAGCAGCTTCAGCCTGACTGCCGGAAAAAGCAGAAACTAAAAAGACCGCGGCGGAAAATGCAAAGAGGGCAGGCAGGCGCTTGGTGCGGATTGTCGTCATAGGTCGTACCGGTGTCAGCAGCCGGAGGTTGTACAATCAGTGTACAAAATATCGGGCGCGACGGTTGTGTCAGAGCGCGGGCGCAGAATGCGGATAGATTGCAGTCAGTCATCCGGTCTGTCGTTATCAATAATCTGAAGTAACAGAAGTTCAGGCGCTCAACTGCAATGTAAATGTGGCGCTGAAATGGTCACAAATGGAATATATTTTGGATTGAATTTTAGGTTAACAATCTGTAAAATTTCGTTATATTGAGTATATATTATGAGTTAAGACTTTTATATTTTCGAGTTTGTCTTTTATGAATTGAAAATGTATTTGTCATTATTTATTTTTATGGAAATATGACTCTACGTTTGATCGCATTTCAAGAACTGGACATGTTTACTTTCGGATTCAAGACTGAGTCCAAGGGGTGGCCGGTACAATCTGTGTTTGCAGGCTAAGTTTAAAAAGCTTTCCGCCAAGGTGTAAATATTGTGGCGAAATTATGATTTTGGCCGGTGATCACGTTTTTGAAAGCTGATTGCTTGTCTCACCTTTTGGGTTTAGAGCTTAATACAGGCGTTTTTGGATGCACAATAAGACCGGCAGGCAGAATCGGGGAGGATGGTTTTGCTGCTGAAAAACGTGCAAACTCAGCCCGAAAACGTAGCTAAGCAAACGTTGGCAGGCAAAAGCCGGAACAGAAGATTATATCGGATCGTATTTATGTCGCTTCCTCCATCGGATCATTCCCAGAGCAGGCCTGAGCTCAAGCCGGTCACGACACCGGAGAGCGTGCAGCAAGAGCAGACGCCTGCTCAAGCGGTTGTTCTGTCCGGCCCGCAACGTTTTCTTTATCTGTGTCTCGGTTTTCTGATGCTGGGATTGGGGATTATCGGAGCAATTCTGCCGGTGATGCCGACGACAATCTTCATTATTCTGGCGGCATGGTTTTTTGCCCGCTCATCACCCAAGCTGGAAAAGCGCATTCTGGCGCACCCGCAATTCGGGCCTTTGGTCATTAAGTGGCGCGATCGCGGAGCGATTCCGCGCCGCGCCAAGAAATTTGCCTGCGGCGGTATGATGATCGGTTATGCGATTTTTCTCTGGAGCGCCCAGCCCGGATTATATTTAGGCGCAGGCGTTGCGCTTTTTATGTTGGCTTGTGCTTACTATGTGGTATCCCGACCAGAGGAGTAAAATCCGGTGCATATCTGATGGTGCTGCCGGATGCATAATATCTGGGAGCCTATTATGAGTGACAATGCTGCGCCGCGGATTAATCCGGCAGTTTCTGCTTTATCTTTGCCGCCAATTCCTGCTGTCAAAGCATGGGCGCAGGCCTATGACGGTGCTTTGGGGCCGTTGATTGATTTGTCACAGGCCGTACCGGGTTATCCGCCGCATGATGAAATGCTGCGTTTTTCCGGCGAAGCGGCATCTTCCAAAGCTTTTGCCAATTACGGGCCGATTGAAGGTCTGCCGGCTCTGCGTGAAGCCTATGCTGCGCATGTGAGCCGGCTTTACAAAGCCAAACTCGATGCAGCGCAGGTGCAGATTACAGCCGGTTGCAATCAGGCTTTTATTGCGGCCGTGATGGCGCTGGCCGGTGCCGGTGATACGGTGATGCTGAGCAATCCGCTTTATTTCAACCATGAAACGTCACTGGCCATGCTCGGTATCAAACTGGAGCTGATGCCATGCCGTGCGCAGAACAGTTTTGTACCTGATCCGCAGGAACTGAAACAGGTTCTGCATGCCGGTATTAAAGTGCTGGCGCTGGTCACGCCGAATAATCCGACCGGTGCGGTTTATTCACCGGACGTGCTGAAGCAGATTTATGAGATTTGCCGTGCCAATGGTACATGGCTGATCCTTGATGAGACTTACCGCGACTTTCTCGAAGATGCCGATGCGGTGCCACATCATCTCTTTGATGAGGCTGACTGGAATGATTATCTGATCCAGCTCTACAGCTTCTCCAAATCCTTCTGTATTCCGGGGCATCGTCTCGGCGCGATTGTTGCGGCTGAGGCTGTGATTTCAGAAATTGCCAAGATCATGGACAATCTGCAAATCTGTGCGCCTTTGCCGCCGCAGGCAGCGATTGCGCAGGCGATTGAGCCCTTGACCGAATGGCGTAATGAGAACCGCCGCGAAATTGCGCATCGTGCGCAGGCTTTGCGTAGTGCGATTGCGCAGATGGAAGGCTGGGAAGCCATTTCCGTTGGTGCCTATTTCGCCTTTGTGCGTCATCCGTTTAAGGGTGTTGAGTCTGCGGCTGTGTCAGAAAAACTGGCAAAGACCTGCGGGATTATCACCATTCCCGGCGCTTATTTCGGTGAAGGGCAACAGGACTTCCTGCGCTTTGCTTTTGCCAATGTGAATGCGGAAACCATTACGATGCTGCCGGAACGTGTGGCTGCGCTGCAGTTTTAACTGCTGTTCATTGTGCCGCATATAACCATCTGGCGCTTAAGCTGATTCTTCCCCTATAGTGGCAGACGGTCTGCTGCATATCGGGGAGGAATGCATGTTTGAACTGGCAATCGCGTGGGACTGGCTTGGCTTTGCTGCCCGCTGGCTCCACGTTATCACCGCAATTGCGTGGATCGGCTCATCTTTCTATTTCATTGCTCTTGATCTGGGCTTGCGCAAAGCGCCCGATCTGCCGCCCGGTGCCTATGGTGAGGAATGGCAGGTTCACGGTGGCGGTTTCTATCACATTCAGAAATATCTGGTGGCGCCGTCGCGTATGCCGGAAGACCTGATCTGGTTCAAATGGGAATCCTATGCCACGTGGCTGTCAGGCTTTGCGCTTCTGGCTATCGTCTATTACGGCAGTGCTGATCTCTATCTGATCGACCCGCAGGTGCTGAATGTCTCCCGCACCACGGCGATCATCATTTCACTGGCTTCCATTGCCGGTGGCTGGATCATTTATGATCTGCTGTGCAAATCCCCGCTCGGGCGCAATACCACCCAATTGATGGTGATCCTCTATTTCGTGCTGGTTCTTATGGCATGGGGCTATACGCAGCTGTTTACCGGACGCGCGGCCTTCCTGCATCTCGGCGCTTTCACCGCAACGATCATGTCTGCCAATGTGTTCATGATTATCATTCCGAACCAGAAGAAAGTGGTCGCGGATCTGATTGCCGGGCGCACACCTGACCCCAAATATGGCGTGATCGCCAAGCAGCGTTCCACCCATAATAACTATCTGACGCTGCCGGTTATCTTTCTGATGTTGTCGAACCATAATCCTCTGGCATTCGGCACGAAATATAACTGGATTATTGCATCGCTGGTGTTTCTGATGGGGGTAACAATCCGCCATTGGTTCAATACCCGCCACGCGCGCAAGGGCAGCCCGACTTGGACATGGCTGGCAACAGTTCTGCTGTTTATTGTGATTATGTGGTTGTCCACCGAACCGAAACAGCTGGACAATGCCGGTGAAGCGCAAGCCTCGACACTCCAGCAAAAATACATCAATACGCCGGAATTTGAGACAGTGCGCGATACGGTTCTGGGGCGTTGTTCCATGTGCCATACGGCGGAGCCGTCATGGGAGGGTATTCTGGTGCCACCAAAGGGTGTCATTCTCGATAGTGATATTGCGATCGCTGCCCATGCCAAAGAAATCTATCTCAATGCAGCGCGCTCCCATGCCATGCCGCCGTCCAATCTCACCGGTATGAGTGCGGAGGAGCGTCTGTTGTTGCGTCGCTGGTATGAGACGGCGTCAGCTTCTAAACCCTGATCAAATCTACGTTGTAATATTGATTATTTCTGCTTTTCAGCGAGGGTATTTTCATGTCTGTGAATATGACACAAAAGCATAATCAGCGTCTTATCCGCGGGCGTGTTTTGAGTTTTATCCGTGAGCCGCAGGATATTAGCGATACGGCGTCTTATATTTATCATGAAGACGGTGCACTGCTTGTTGAAGGCGGGGTGATTAAAGCCGTCGGCGATTATGCAGCTGTTGCGGCACAAAAATCAGCGGACACACCGGAAACCGATCATCGCCCGCATCTGATCCTGCCCGGTTTTATTGATACGCATATCCATTTTCCGCAAAGTCAGGTGGTTGCGTCTTACGCGGCGGAACTGCTGGACTGGCTCAATGATTACACTTTCATTGAAGAGCAGAAATATGCCGATGAGCAATTCGGCGAGCATATTGCTGAGCGTTTTATTGATGAATTGCTGCGTCACGGCACCACGACTGTTGTGGCCTATGGTTCTGTGCACCCGCAAAGTGTGGATGCATTTTTCCGTGCCAGTGAGCGGCTGAATATGCGTAACATTGCCGGCAAGGTGATGATGGATCGCAATGCGCCTGCCGCTTTATGTGATACGGCACAATCTTCCTATGATGACAGCAAGGCGCTGATTGCCCGCTGGCATGGCAAAGGGCGGTTGGATTATGCGATCACGCCACGTTTTGCGATCACCTCGACACCGGCACAGCTTGAGGCTGCGCAGGCTTTGGTGCGTGAGCATCCGGAATGTTATGTGCAGACTCATCTGTCTGAGAACCATGCCGAGATTGATTTCACCTGTTCGCTCTATCCCGATGCGCCGGATTATACCGGCATTTATGAGCATTATGGCCTGCTTGGGGAAAAGACACTGCTCGGGCATTCCATTCATTTGTCGGAGCGGGAAGTGAAGGTGCTGGCTGAAAGCCGGTCTGTGGCGGTGTTCTGCCCGACCTCCAATCTGTTTCTCGGCAGCGGGCTGTTTGATCGTGACGGCCTGCGTGATGCCGGTGTGCGTATTGGTGTGGCGACCGATATTGGCGGCGGTACCAGTTGGTCGATGCTGAAAACGCTGGATGAGGGCTATAAAGTGCTGCAATTGCGCGGTCAGCGGCTCAATCCGCTGAGCTCATTCTATATGATGACTTTGGGCAATGCGCGTGCGCTGTCGATGGAAGACAGGATCGGTACGCTGGATGCAGGCACAGAAGCGGATTTTGTGGTGCTGAATAGCCGTGCCACATCTGCCATGCGGCTGCGTATGGATGCAGGCTCCAATCTGGCGCAGGAATTGTTCCTGTTGCAGACGCTCGGGGATGACCGTGCGATTGTGGAAACCTATGTGGCTGGTCAGCCGGTGAAAACGGCTCACTGACAAAAAGCAGTTTAAAGAAAAACCGGCCGGAAAGTAATTTCCGGCCGGTTCTTCAATTTAGATATTTTAGTCTTCGTGGATCAGGCTGTGATCACGGGTTTCTTTCATGCGGATATAGATAATCAATGAAAGACCGATCATGATTGTCACATACCAGAAGAACCATGTTTCATAGCCGGACAGCTTGAACTTCAGCGCTACCCATTCAGCGGTACCACCGAAAATCGTATTGGCCAGTGCATAAGGCAGAGCAACACCAAGCGCACGGATATGTGCAGGGAACATTTCTGCCTTCACCACCGCATTGATCGAGGTGTAACCGGTCACGATAATCAGACCTGCCAGCGACAGACCGAAAGCCACATATGGATTGGTTGTTGTCGAGAGGGTCGAGAAGATCGGATAGGTAAACAGCACGCCCATCACACCGAAACCGATCATCAGCGGCTTGCGGCCAACGCGGTCGGAAAGCGCACCGGCCAGCGGCTGGATCAGCATGAAGATCAGCAATGCGAGCGCCGTAATTTCACTGGCGGATTCCTTGCTGAAACCGGAAGTGTTGACGAGGAATTTCTGCAGATAGGTTGTGTAAGTGTAGAAGGCCAGCGTACCACCGGCTGTCAGTGCCAGAACGGTGAAGGCTTCTTTCGGATAATGCTTGAACAGGGCAAAACCGCTGGAGCGTGGCTTGTCACTGGTTTTGGCATTATCGAATGATTTTGTTTCCACAAGACCACGGCGAACCCAGAAGACGAAGATCGCCAGCAGACCACCGATGAAGAACGGAATACGCCAGCCCCATTCACCGAGCTGTTCCGGTGTGAGAAGACGCTGAAGGATCAGCAATACACCAAGTGCGGTCAGCTGACCGGCAATCAGGGTTACATATTGGAAGCTGGAGAAGAAACCGCGACGGCTTTTGCCAGCCATCTCGCTCAAATAAGTGGCGCTGGCGCCATATTCACCACCCACACTCAGACCCTGCAACAGGCGGGCAAAAACCAGCAATGCCGGTGCCATAACGCCGATTGTTTCATAGGCCGGTGTCACTGCAATAATCAGCGAGCCGATACACATCAGCGTAACAGAAAGGGTCAGGCCGGCTTTGCGGCCTTTGCGGTCGGCATAGATACCCATGATCCATGCGCCGATCGGGCGCATCAGGAAGCCGACTGCAAACACGGCCGCAGCACTCAGCAGCTCGGCTGTCTGGTTGCCTGACGGGAAGAATTTAGGCGCAAAATAAAGCGTAAAAGCAGCATAGACATACCAGTCATACCACTCAACAAGATTACCGGCAGAACCGCCGAGAATAGATTTTATGCGGGTTTTTCGGTCGAGCTCCGGCGCCGGCGAATGAGCCGGTGAAGCATTGTCTTTAGGCGACATTTCAAATCCAATCTTACACCAAAAAGCAAAACCGGATTTTGCAAAGCGAAATATCGGCCTGAGAAACTGAAAACGGAAACGTCTTGGGAGACACGTTTATCCGATCTGTTTCAGGCGATACGCTTTATCCGGTGTTGCCGTTCTCTAAAAAGGAAACGAAAAACACTCTGCTGCCGCAGATATTATCCGGCGCACAGAGCCAGACCATGTGTTTAACTACAGCCTGACTGATCGGGAGATGCAGCCTGAAAAATGCCTGAACAGAGAGGTTCTTTGACTTTAACGTAAACGGCCTATGCCGATAAATCGGTTTTGTCTACTGGCTGGCGGGCAATTTATGAGGCATTGGCTTGTATTCTTTAAATGCTTGAAAGTTTCGTGCGTATGAGAGTTTTAAAATGTTATAAAATTGCATCTGCATGGCTGCTGAAAAGAATAGATACGGGCCATTGTTGAAATCGAAACAGCTCTCTTGCTTTCTTCAAAAGAAACAGTAACGTCGCGCTCGCAACAGAGCCTTATGTTTCAGACTATGCTCTGGTGCCGATAATTGATCTGACGTCACATGCTGAATGTGAAGGGGGCTGAGTGTGGGGAGCGCCAGTCTGCCGGAATACTCTCCGAAAACCCGCACATTTATGGCCCCATATTTTTTATGGCCCAGCACCTTTACGGCAGTGACAATATGAATACGCAAACGCATAATCTCCGCGCAGCTTTGATCGCCTTTATTGCTTTCACAGCATTTTCAGGGGCGGATACAATTGTCAAAACACTGAGCGCCCGCATCGGTGTTTATGAGACAACATTTTTGCTGTCCGTTTTTGCTCTGTCTTTCATTGTTGTTCATGGCTGTCTCAGCGGGCAGGCAAAGCGTTTGCTGCCGGTTTATCCAAAACTGGCCTTTGGCCGTGCGTTGCTTTTGTCGATGAATACGCTGCTGATTTATTATGCATTTTCGGCTTTACCGCTGGCTGAAGCCTATGTGCTGGGCTTTCTGTCCCCGATTTTTGTCGCGATTGTCGCTTTTATTATGGTGGGAGAGCGCCTCTCCTTGCGCGGTTGGTTCGGCGTTCTTCTCGGCTTTGCCGGCGTGATCTGGATTTTACAACCGGGCGCGGCACCATTGTCTGCGGGGCATCTGGCTGCTTTAGGCTCGGCCTTGTTTTTCGCCATCGCACAGGTTTTGCTGCGCCGTGCCAAAAGTGATGAATCCGATAAGGCGCTGGTTGTTGCTCTTCTGATCGTCCAGTCCTTTTTTGCCGGGTTGCTGGCACTTTATAACGGTCTGATCACACCGCAATGGCAGGATCTGGGGCTGGCGCTTCTCGGCGGCGGGCTGATTGCTTTTGCGCAGACGATGATTGTTAAAGCTTTCCGTCTGGGATCTGCCGCGATTGTTGCGCCCGTTCAATATAGCCAGATTATCTGGGGACTGTTCTATGGGGCATTACTGTTTAATGCTCCGGTGGAAATTCACATGCTGGCTGGTGCCGTTGTTATCCTGATTTCCGGCTGGCTGGTGCTGAATTAAGATATGCTTTTGCTTTGAACCAGCCGGATCATGCCGGCTGGCGGACTATATTTATCGCTTTATATTGACGGCATTGTTGTCTCCCTTAATTTACCGGCATAGCGGGAATAATCCGCATAGGAATGAGGGGGAGGCGGATGCAGATGCCGCATGATAATAAGATGTCGATATCCGATGCTGAAAATGAGCTGATTTATCCGGCGCATCCTTTGCCTGAAAGCGGAAATCTGCAAAATCTGACGAAATATGTGCGTACAGGCCGCGCAATGCTGACCGGTATTTTTCTGATGATGCTGGTTTATGCGCTGTATTTTGCACGGGATTTTTTCATGCCGGTCACGCTGGCCATTTTGCTGGCGCTGATGCTGACACCGATTGTCCGTTTCTCCAAAAAACGGCTCGGCATTTCCGAAGCTATTTCGGCCACTCTGCTTGTGGTCTTTTCTTTCTCCTTCATCGGAGTGACCGGCTATCTTTTAAGCGGGCCGGTTACGGAAATGGTGAGTGAAGCACCGGAAATCGGGCGGGAGCTGACAGAGAAGCTGCACCGGTTGCGCGCACCGGCAGAACATTTGCTCAATATCAGCAAACAGGTCGATCAGGTCGCACAAATGGGACAGGATCCGAAAGTGCAGACAGTTTCGCTGGCGCAGCCCGGTATTCTTTCACAGGCTGCGGGCAATGTTTTGTCAGGCGGCACGACAATTGCTGTGACATTTATCCTGACGCTGTTCATTCTTGCCTCGGGAACCATGTTCTATGAAAAGATCATCCAGTCTTTTGGCAAGCTGAGCGAAAAGAAGCGTGCCTTGCGTGTCGTCTATGATGTGGAACAGGTTATTTCCAGCTATCTGCTGACGATCACGGTCATTAACGGGCTTTTGGGACTGGCAATCAGTCTTGGGCTTTGGGCATTGGGGATGCCGACACCGTTTGTCTTCGGTGTGATGGCGGCGCTGCTTAATTTCCTGCCCTATATCGGCGCATTGACGACAATTGTCGTGGTCGGGATCATTGCTATCGTGTCCTTTGACCAGATCGCCTATGCCATGCTGGCTCCGGCTTTTGTGCTGGCCTGTAATATTCTCGAAGGGCAGATTGTGACACCGACCATTATCGGCCGGCGTCTTGAACTGAATACGGTTGCGGTTTTTGTAGCCGTTGCCTTCTGGTCATGGCTGTGGGGCTTCATCGGCGCCCTGATAGCGGTGCCGCTTCTGGTTGTCATAAAAGTTTTCTGTGACCACTTTGAAACATTGCGCCATGTGGGCAATTTCTTGTCGGCGCAGACCACAGAAGATGAGAACGAGACCGGTGAGGAAAAAGCGAAGCCATCCTAACAGATTGTTTTCACTTTGTTTTCAGAGTCCGGATTTTCTAGCTCTGTATTGGGCGTGCGGGAAACTGCATTTTTTTATTATAAAATGCTGAATTGAGCACTGATACAAACCTGTAATATTAGTGTCATATAGCTGTTATATAGAGCGCGTAGATGGCTGGTAACGTCCAAAACGTTACCTCATTCTTCTAACTGGAGCTGCTCCTATGAACAAGCTGATTACAACGACTGCTGCATTGGCAATTGCTGCTGTAGCCGGTGCTACTGCCGCTCAGGCTCGCGACCAGATTCAGGTTGCCGGTTCGTCAACCGTTCTGCCATATGCCAAGATCGTTGCTGAAACTTTCGGCGAAACCTATCCGGATTTCAAAACCCCTGTTATTGAATCCGGCGGTTCGGGCGCAGGCATCAAGGACTTCTGTAAAGGTGTAGGCGAAAACACAATCGATATCGCTAATGCATCCCGCGCAATGAAGTCTTCTGAACTGCAGTCCTGCATCGATGCAGGTGTAAAAGATGTTCAGGAAGTACGCATCGGTTATGACGGTATCGTTTTCGCAACCGACATTAACGGTCCGGACTGGAAGCTGGCTCCGGTTGATGTTTACAAGGCACTTGCTGCTAAAATCGTTGTAGACGGTAAGCTGGTAGATAATCCAAACACCAAGTGGAATCAGGTTAACGCCGCTCTACCGGATTGGGATATTGCTGCTTACATTCCGGGCGAAAAGCACGGTACCCGTGAAGTTTTTGAAGAAAAGCTGCTCGCTGACGGTTGTAAAGAAAGCGGCGCGCTGGAAGTCATCAAAGCCGGTGGTGCAGATGACAAGGCAGCTGCCAAGACCTGTATCGCTGTGCGTAAAGACGGCAAGGCTGTTGATATTGACGGTGATTACAGCGAAACACTCGCCCGCATCAGCGCCAATAAAACCGGCGTTGGCGTATTCGGCCTGTCCTTCTATGAAAACAATGCTGACAAGCTGAAGGTTGCAACTGTGAACGATATCGTTCCAAGCGTTGAAACCATTGCCAAAGGCGAATATCCGGTTTCCCGTCCGCTGTTCTTCTACGTGAAGAAAGCGCATCTGGGCGTGATCCCTGGTCTGAAAGAATATGTGGAATTCTTCCTTTCCGATCAGATGATTGGTGATGAAAGCCCGCTGGCAGACTATGGTCTGGTTCCGGCACCGGAAGCAGAGCGCAAAGAACAGCGCGATGCATTTGCAGCCGGTACTGTAATGCAGGTTAAATAATTTGAATATGGTCCGGGTGCAGACAAGCTCTGCGCCCGGATTGTCTTTTGTCGTGGACGGTGATCAGGGAATTTAAATGTCGATCATGCTGGTCTTAACAATTGTCTTCGTGCTGGGCGTCGCAGGATTTTTCCTTGGCCGTGCCAAAGCGGTTGCACAATTGAATACCGTAAAAAACGTGGCAGATAAAAAAGAGAAACCACATTCCCGTCCGCATTATCACGGATGGTGGGTTTTCTCTCTGACAGTCATGCCGGCAATTATTTTATTTGTCGTCTGGTCGCTGAGCGCCACCGTCTATCTGGAGCAGACTGCCAAATCGCAGTTGCAGGATGCTCTCGGCAACACTGAAAATTACAGCGAAAGCCTGTCGCTCGGCGTGGTGAAAAGCCTCGCACACGGGTTTGAGCGTCTTGATCCGCAGCAGCGTGAAAACCTGCCGCAGACCTATTCTGAAGTTCGCGCTTTGATGGCTGAAAAAGGCATCGCGCTGGCGACAGAAGGTCAGGATGTAATGGTGCCGGTTGCGGTACAATGGAACAAGGCAGCTGCCTTATCCTCGAATATCCGCGCAGGTCTGACGATTGCTCTGGCTATTGCCGGATTTATCTTTGGCTGGATGACAATTGCACCGCGCGTCCGCGCCCGCAACAATGTGGAAAGCATTGTGCTGTGGGGGCTGATCGCTGCATCAACCATCGCCATTCTTACCACTGTCGGCATCGTCTTCTCGATGCTGTTTCAGACAATCAATTTCTTCAGCGATGTTCCGGCCTACGAATTCTTCTTCGGAACGGTTTGGGACCCGCGTTTTGCCGCTGCCGGTGCCACAGATTCCCATGGTCAGTTCGGTCTGATTCCGCTGCTGGCCGGTACGCTTTATATCGCGCTGGTCGCGATGGTCTTCGCGGTGCCGGTTGGTCTGTTCGCCGCGATTTATATGTCGGAATATGCCGGTGCCAAAACCCGCGCTATTGTCAAGCCGCTGCTGGAAGTGCTGGCCGGTATTCCGACCATCGTTTACGGTTTCTTTGCGCTGGTCACAGTTGGCCCGTTCCTGCGTGACCTGAGTGCCGCGCTGACCGGTGGCCAGGGCTTTATCATGGCGCAGAGTGTTCTCACTGCCGGTCTGGTGATGGGCGTGATGCTGATCCCGTTCGTATCCTCTTTGTCCGACGATATTATCACTGCCGTACCGCGCTCCCTGCGTGACGGTTCTCTGGGCTTGGGTGCCACCCGCTCCGAGACCATCAAGCGTGTGATCCTGCCTGCTGCACTGCCGGGTATTGTCGGTGCGCTGCTGCTGACCGCTTCCCGTGCCATCGGTGAGACTATGATCGTGGTGCTCGCTGCCGGTGTGGCCGCCAATCTGACGCTCAACCCGTTTGAAGCGATGACGACGATCACTGTGAAAATCGTCAACCAGCTGACCGGTGACCTTGAGTTCAACTCACCGCAGACACTGGTGGCTTTTGCACTGGGTATTACGCTCTTCTTCCTGACCCTGCTGATGAATATTTTCGCTCTCTACATTGTGCGTAAATATCGGGAGCAATATGAATGACCGACGCTGTTTTCACTCCCAAGACAACTTCAACCGCACCTGCCCGCCGTGATATTGGCATCAAGCGCCGCTATGCTGCAGAACGCCGTTTCCGTATGTATGGTGTGATTGCGATTGCAATCGGCATCTTCTTCCTCTGCGCGCTGTTTTTCTCGGTGTTTTCCAAAGGCTACACAGCCTTCTGGCAGACAACGATCGAAATTCCGGTGCTGCTGGATGAGAAGGTGATCGATCCGTCCAATGAACGCGCAAGCAATCCGAATGTGCTGATTACAGCGAATTATCCGCTGCTGGTACGCAATGCATTGGCTGACAAGCTCGGTGTGGAGAAATCCAATCGTCCTGCCATGCGCGATATGACCCGTTTCTATTCGGATGGCGTTCGTCTGCAATTGCGTGAAATGGTGATGGCTGATCCGAAACTGATCGGCACAACCCAGACAATCAAATTCCTTGCGGCTGCGGATATTGACTCGGCCAATAAAGGTCAGATCGACCTGTCGGTTGACCAAAGCAAGCGCAAAGTCTCCGATCTTCAGGTTGGCTGGATGAAGACACTGAAGGATGAAGGCGTTATGCGTCAGTCCTTCAATACCGGCCTGTTCACCATGGGGGCCTCCAGCCGTCCGGAAACGTCCGGTCTGGGCGTGGCGCTGATCGGCTCGCTCTATATGATGCTGATCGTGCTGGTCTTTGCTCTGCCGATTGGCGTTGCTGCTTCGATCTATCTGGAAGAATATGCGCGTAAAAACCGCTTTACCGATATTATTGAAGTGAACATCAACAATCTGGCTGCGGTGCCGTCCATCGTGTTTGGTCTGCTGGGTCTGGCGGTTTTCATCAACTTCTTCGGTATGCCGCGTTCGGCCTCGCTGGTTGGTGGTCTGGTGCTGACGTTGATGACATTGCCGACAATCATTATTGCAACGCGCGCAGCTTTGCGTGCGGTGCCGCCATCAATCCGTGCTGCGGCTCTGGGGCTTGGTGCTTCCAAAACGCAGGTTGTGTTCCACCATGTGCTGCCGCTGGCCGCGCCTGGCATTCTGACCGGCACGATTATCGGTCTGGCTCAGGCATTGGGTGAAACAGCGCCGCTGCTGCTGATCGGTATGGTCGCCTTTGTTGCCAATGCTCCAGTTACCCCTATGGATCCTGCGACTGCGCTGCCGGTACAGATTTTCATGTGGGCTAATGAAGCAGAACGTGCTTTTGTAGAGCGGACATCGGGTGCGATTATTGTGCTCCTCCTGTTCCTCGCTGTGATGAATATTGCCGCAATCATTCTGCGCCGCCGTTTTGAGCGCAGATGGTAATCGGGACGGAGTTGCGATCATGAACCTGATGAATGATTATACTTTAGAGAAAACACTCGGAGAAAAGATGAACGCCTTGCCAAAAAAAATCAAAATGCGCGGGGACAAGGTCAAAGTTTTCTACGGTGAAAAACAGGCTTTGCACGGCGTTGATCTGGATATTGAAGAAAACAGCGTAACCGCGCTGATCGGCCCGTCCGGTTGCGGTAAGTCGACTTTCCTGCGCTCGCTCAACCGTATGAATGACACGATTGAGGGTTGCCGCGTTGAAGGTCTTATCACGCTCGATGGCGAGGATATTTACGATCCGAAAATCGACGTGGTGGAACTGCGTGCCCGTGTCGGCATGGTATTCCAGAAGCCAAATCCGTTTCCGAAATCGATCTATGAGAATGTTTCTTACGGCCCGCGCATTCATGGTCTGGCCCGCAGCCGTGCGGATCTGGATGTCATCGTTGAGAAGAGCCTGCGTGGCGCCAGCCTCTGGGAAGAAGTGAAAGATCGCCTCAATGATGCAGGCACAGGTCTTTCCGGCGGTCAGCAGCAGCGTCTTTGCATTGCCCGCGCCATTGCGGTGAGCCCTGAAGTTATTCTGATGGATGAGCCTTGCTCGGCGCTTGACCCGATTGCAACCGCGAAAGTGGAAGAGCTGATTGACGAGTTGCGCCGTGACTATACGATTGTCATCGTGACCCACTCAATGCAGCAGGCTGCGCGTATTTCGCAGACCACTGCCATGTTCCATCTGGGCAATCTGGTAGAGGTCGGTGACACGGATATGATGTTCACCACGCCGAAAGAAAAACGTACGCAGGATTATATCACCGGTCGTTTCGGCTGATCGAGCTTACGCGTAAAAACAAACAAGATAGAGCATTTTCTATGAGGCAATATAAGCCGGAAATGCTCTGGAGTTTTACAGACTGCTTTGGCAGTGCCACAGGATAAGGAAATTTCCATGCCGTCACAGCATACGGTTACGTCCTATGATGAAGAACTGAAGTTTCTCGCCCGTAAAATCGCCGAAATGGGCGGTCATGCGGAGCGTATGGTGGAACAGTCCATCAAGGCGATTGTTACTGCCGATAATGCGCTGGCACAGCGGGTCATTTCCGAGGATCTGATCCTTGATGCAGGCGAACGTGAAATTGATGACAAGGCGATTATGATTATCGCCAAGCGTCAGCCGATGGCTGTGGATCTGCGCGAAATTATCGGCGCGATCCGTATCTCAGCGGATCTGGAACGCGTTGGCGATATGGGCAAAAACATTGCCAAGCGTGTTGTTGCCGTTTCGGAAACACGTCAGTCGGTGAAGCTTTATCGCGGTCTGGAAACACTGGCAGAGCTTGCCCGCACCCAGCTAAAAGATGTGCTGGACGCCTATGCAACGCGTTCTGTGACCCAGATCAATATTGTCCGCGACCGCGATGATGAAATTGATGCGATGTACACATCGCTGTTCCGCGAACTTCTGACTTATATGATGGAAGATCCGCGCAATATTACGGCCTGTACGCATCTTCTGTTCTGCGCCAAGAATATTGAGCGTATCGGCGATCATGCCACCAATATTGCCGAGACGGTCTATTATATTGTCACCGGTAATCAGATGCCGCCGGATCGTCCGAAAGATGATCTGAGCCATGACGTCGTTCTCGACGAATTGCATAAAAACTAAGCTGCTCTAACCGGCAGCCGATATGCAGGGCATTCAGCCCTGCCTGTCAGAATAAACGTCATGCATTCCGGCTGTGCCGGAATGCAAATGCCCCCTTATGTCTAAACGAATAGTGGATACGCAATGTCACACACGCCAAGAATAGCGGTTGTTGAAGACGAAGAAGCCATCAGCGAATTGCTGCGCTATAATCTTGAGGCTGAAGGCTATCAGGTCGATACGATCCTGCGTGGCGATGAAGCCGAAATTTATTTACGCGAAAACGTCCCTGATCTTTTGGTTCTCGACTGGATGCTGCCTGGTGTTTCCGGCATCGAACTTTGCCGCCGTCTGCGTCAGCGTGCAGAGACAGAGCGTCTGCCGATTATCATGCTGACAGCACGCGGTGAGGAATCCGAGCGTGTGCGCGGTCTGGCCGTTGGCGCGGATGATTATGTTGTCAAACCATTCTCCACACCGGAACTGCTGGCACGTATCAAGGCGATGCTGCGCCGCGCCAATCCGAGTGTGCTTTCCCATGTGCTGAAAGTCGGAGAGATTGTTCTCGACCGTCAGCAGCACCGCGTTTACCGCAAGGAACGCGAAATCAAACTCGGGCCGACAGAGTTTCGTTTGCTGGAATATTTCATGATGGCACCGGGGCGCGTTTTCTCGCGCACGCAATTGCTGGATGGTATCTGGGGACGGGATATTTACGTCGACGACCGCACGGTGGATGTGCATATCGGCCGCCTGCGCAAGGCGATCAATACCGGTCGTGAAGTGGATCCGATTCGCACCGTTCGCGGTGCCGGTTATGCTTTCGGCTGATAACCGGCCGGATATTTGTGAAAAATACTGAACCGGTGTGAAGAAAATTCACGCCGGTTTTTATATTTCTGATTCTGCGAAAAGCCGTGTCTGCAAAGGCTATAGCGTCATAAAAGCAAATTGCCTTCACAAAATATCAGCCATTTGTAACGCGCTGTAATGAATTATGACTAACGCAACGGGGCGGTCAATTGCATGATGCGTCCGTGTCTGAGGTGCTATCAGGTTGTGAAATAAGGCAATATCGCACCGGAATTACTGCAAAGCCATGATCCGGCAAGCTGCTTCATTTCACAGGGTTAGTGAAGTCTTTACGTAATCTTGCGTATTTTAGTAATCACTCAAAAGAATGTGTTAACAGAGCGTTAACTAATGAGGCGCATTTTCTTGGGGTAAATTTTAACCGGTTGTCGTTAACCGGAACACGAATATAAATCGGGCCTTGCGCCTTTATTTAGCCCTAATAGCCCCCGAATTTCCCGGGGCTCGCGCACAGGATCTCTGTGTGCCCCGGGTGTACGGGAAATTATTGATAAGGATGAACCGTTGAAACGCTCTTATTTAGCGAAAACACTGTTTATCGGTGCTCTGGTTGCCACGCCGTTTATCCTTGCTGGCTGCACCACGACTTCGACCGGTTCCAAATCTGCCAAGGCTGCACAGCCTGCCAAGGAATCCGGTGTAACCGTCCGTAATGGCAAAAAGACCTACACATACACTTCCAGAGACCGCGAGTGCCTTGAGCGCGCAATGTTCTTTGAATCTGCCCGCTCCAGCCGTGATGGCCTTGTTGCAGTCGGCACGGTGGTGATGAACCGTCTGGTCTCGGAAAAATATCCGGAAACCATTTGCGGCGTTGTCGGACAGAAGAACCAGTTTGCACCGGGCGTTATGACCCGTGCCATGAATTCCAAAGCCTTGCCGGATGTGAAAGAAGCGGCGGATTCCGTGCTGAAAGGCGAACGCCATCCGAAGCTGAAGAATGCAATGTTCTTCCATACGGCCGGCCTGAAATTCCCGTATAGAAATATGCATTATGTGCTGGTTGCCGGTGGCAATTCTTTCTACGAAAAGCGCCGCAGAGACGGAACGCTGGAATCGCCGCTGCCTGAAACCCCGTATAATCTGGCGGCTGCCTATGAACCAAGAAACCGGTCCATGCCGGATAGCATTTATGATGTAACGGATACGGCTAAGGCCGGTAAAGGTGACCGTCTGCCTGTCGTTGCTCCGGTGATGGTGGCATCTGCCGGGCAGGCTGTGCAGGATGTGCAGGCTGCACAACCGGCTGCAGCGGAAGCACCGGTGCAGCTTGCCTATCATGCACCGGCTGTAAATACGCCGGTTCCGGCGCAGCTGCCGTTTGAAACCAAACCGGTTGCAGCCTCCGCAACGCAGAATGCTTTTGCAGCGGGTGCGGAAGATATGAACAAGCAGAAAGTTGATGCGATCGGAGCATTGTTGCTGACGCAAGATCGCCCTGAACCGGCAAGCTGATCCCGCATCTTGTTATCGACTGAAATGAAAAAGCCCGCGTGAAGCGGGCTTTTTATTTATGGAGATGAAGATCAGCGCGGCACCACCACCGGCTGGTAAATAACCATCGGTGTGGAGAATTGCGGCCGTTCATTCTGCCATGCGCGGATATCGGCGCGGCGGTCGAGATGGATTTGCAGCAGGCAATTGGCCATGGCTTCAGACTTGGGTTTAAAACCATAGCTCAGACAGTTTTTTTCATCCTCAGCACGCTGCTGCTCCGGTGTGAGTGTTGTGCAGCCAGCCAGCGCTATCGCAAACAGTCCTGCAACAAGACTCAGCTTCTGAAATGATCGCGCATTATTGGAGTTTCGGTTCATGGATTTGTTCCGATAAATATGACTTCATATGGCATATTAACGCTGTTCCGCTTTGGTGGCTACAGCGACAATATAAAATCCTGCCAAAGCTCTAGCTTACACGCTCTTGCAGGAGTATCTGTGATGATCAATGAAAATAAGCGGAGTATGTGATGTCAGATTTCAGCCAAAACAATCACGCGGATGCAATCATCGATCCGGTTAAACTGGATAAGCTGGCAGAGGTCGCGGTTAAAGTCGGTCTGCAATTGCGTAAAGGGCAGGATCTGGTCATTACCGCGCCGGTTATCGCATTGCCGCTGGTGCGCCGTATTGCGGAACATGCTTATAAAGCCGGTGCAGGGCTGGTAACACCGTTTTTCTCCGATGAAGATATGGCGCTGTCGCGTTTCCAATATGCGCCGGATGAGAGCTTTGACCACGCCAGCGACTGGCTCTATCAGGGCATGGCCAAAGCCTATGCAGGCGGTGCAGCGCGCCTTGCAATCACCGGCGATAATCCGATGCTGCTTTCCGCACAGGATGCAGGAAAAGTTGCACGCGCCAATAAAGCGCTGTCGATGGCCTATCAGCCTGCGCTGGAAAAAATTGCCGGTTTCGACATTAACTGGAATATCGTCTCATATCCTAACCCGTCATGGGCAAAGCTGGTGTTTCCGGATGATGCGCCGGATGTGGCGACACATAAACTGGCCGAAGCAATTTTCGCCGCATCGCGTGTGAATAATGCTGATCCTGTAGCCGCATGGGCAGATCATAATGCGCAATTGCGCAAACGTACCAAAATTCTCAATGAGCGTAATTTCCGCGCTTTGCATTTCACCGGACCGGATACGGATCTGACTGTTGGTCTGGCTGATGGCCATGAATGGCATGGCGGCTCATCGACCGCTAAAAACGGTATTACCTGCAATCCGAATATTCCGACGGAAGAAGTGTTTACAACGCCGCATGCTCTGCGCGTGGAAGGGACTGTTTCCAGCACCAAACCGCTGTCACATCAGGGCACGATCATTGATGATATCCGTGTGCGTTTTGAAGGCGGCCGGATTGTTGAGGCCAAAGCCAGCAAGGGCGAATCCGTACTGAACAAGGTACTGGATACGGATGAAGGTGCGCGTCGTCTGGGTGAAGTGGCTCTGGTACCGCATTCCTCACCGATTTCGCAGAGCGGCTTGCTGTTCTATAATACGCTGTTTGATGAAAATGCTGCCAGCCATATTGCGCTTGGTCAGTGCTATTCCAAATGTTTCATCAATGGTGCTGATCTCACGCCGGAACAGATTGCGGCACAGGGCGGCAATAAGAGCTTTATCCATATCGACTGGATGATCGGTTCCAATCAGATCGACGTGGACGGTATTGCACAGGACGGCACATCGGTGCCTGTAATGCGCAAAGGCGAGTGGGTTGCCTGATAGTATCTGAATTCCCGATGCTTTCATAACAATAGCCGCCGCTTTTTTTAACAAGCGGCGGCTATTTTATTTTTAAAAGCATTTAGGGAATTGCAGCTTGTCGGCGCGATAATCCGGTTTATCGTAAGCGGGCTGATAATTGTGTCGGGAGAGGCTGTATCATGAAAAGACCGCTGCGCATTAGCTTATATAGTCTGGCTCTGTTGCTGATTATCACGGCAGGTGTGGGCTTTATTTTCCGTAAGCAAATTCACGAATATTATGCGGTCTATCAATATGCCAATACATTCAAGCCCGATGTTATTGATGCAAATTTCCGCTCACTTTATAAAATCTACCCGTCTATCCGTGTAGAACATAGCGGTGAAGTCAGCCCCTTGCCGCAGAATGAAAGACCTTTGCCTGAAACCTATCTTTATCAGGGAGAGACAAAACGGATCGCGGACTGGCTGGAACGCACGCAGACAACCGGTTTCATCGTGCTGAAAGACAGTGCTGTTGCCTATGAGCGCTATGAGCGGGGCAATACGGCTGCAACGCAGGCAATCGCCATGTCGATGTCGAAATCCACGATTTCGTTTCTGATTGGCAATGCTGTGCGCGACGGTCTGATCGATATAAATCAGACTGTGGATCATTATGCACCGCAACTGGCGGAGGGCGGCTACAAAGGGGTAACCGTCAAGAACGCACTGCAAATGTCATCAGGGATCGGCTTTAACGAGGATTATGGCGATCTCTCATCCGATATTGTGCGTTACATTATCCAGATTTTGACCGGCTCGGTGAAAGATTTCACTGCTCATCTGCAAAAAGTGCGGGAACAGGGCACGGTCAATATTTATGTTTCCGCCGATACGCAGGTGCTGTCTATGGTGCTGGAAGGCGCAACCGGCAAACCGATGACTGATTATTTCAGGGAAAAATTATGGTCACGTCTGGGCGCAGAAGCTGATGCCTATTGGCTGGCTGATGCAAAGGGCGATGCAGTCTCGGCAGGCGGGCTGAATGCGGTATTGCGTGATTATGCGCGTTTCGGCCTGCTTTATATGAATGAAGGGCGTAATTTCAGAGGTGAGCAACTGGTGCCGGCTGAATGGGTACATGCTTCTGTCACGCCGGATGCGCCGCATCTGATGCCGGGCAGGGATGATCCTGTACAGGGCAAGCCGCTGGGCTATGGCTATCAGTGGTGGATACCGGGGAAACCGCAGGGGGATTTTGTCGCTGTCGGTATTTACGGGCAGTTTATCTACGTCAATCCTGAGCGCAAAGTGGTGATTGCCAAAACTTCCGCCTATGCGGATTACAATAAGGATGGTCAGAAAATGAAAGATGAAAGCATTATTGTTTTTCAGGCCATTGCTGACGCTCTTTAAATCGTCACCAATTTAAAACACCGCCTGTCCCGGGACAGGCGGTGTTTCGGAAATCTGTTCTTATTATTCCTGAATATGCGCTTCAAGGAACCACAGGGATTTGTCGAGGCTGCGGGATGCGGCGGTGAAAATATCCGCACTGTCATCGTCGCCTGCTTCCGCGGCATCTTTGATGGACTGGCGTACCAGATTGGCAACAGCGCCGTAATGATCGATCAGCGCATGAAGATGGTCTTTGATGGCGTAAATATCTTCCGGATATGGCTTGAGAATGCTCGCCTCAGTAATTGTCTGACTTGTACCAAGCGCAGTGCCGCCGAGCTGAACGGCGCGTTCTGCAATTGCATCCGAATGTTCATCCAGATCGGTGCGGAATGTATCCAGCATCTCATGCACGGCAATGAACTGAATGCCTTTGAGGTTCCAGTGTGCCTGCTTGGTTATCAGCGCAAGATCAAGGATCGCAGCCAGATTTTTGTTCAGCAGGGCAATAACCGTGGTTTTGGCATTGGTCGGCAGATTGTTTTTTGTCGGATGATTTTTCAGTTTGGATGCAGACATAGTGATTTCCTTTATGAAGGGGCAAATTTTCGTTTGCCTGAGGGGCTGCCGGGAGGTGGCAGCACAAGAAACCGGAAGCAGCAGATACTGCTATAAACCTAACGTATCAAAGATAGGATTGTTCCCAGTGATTTAAAGAGTTTAAGCAGATTTTTGTGTATCATTCTGTATAGATATCGGTGTTGCCCTATTGAGCTGACAAGGCAGAATTCTTACGCAACCTGACTGCCTGTACTTGCCGATAACCGAATTCTGTTTTAGGTCGTAAGCCATGACTATACTTGCTCTCGACACCGCAGGCAGTTTATGTGCTGCCGCCCTTTATGACCCGCAGACGCAGCAACTTCTTGCTGAGGTCAGCCATGATATCGGCAAAGGCCATGCGGAATTGCTGCTGGACTATGTTGCGCAGTGTTTTGAGACTGCAAAAATCTCCCGCAATGAGGTCAGCCGTATCGCGGTCAATATCGGCCCCGGTTCATTCACCGGCGTGCGTGTCGGTGTTTCTGCAGCACGTGGCTTCGGGCTGGCTTTATCTTGTCCGGTGATCGGTGTGAGCGGTTTTGAAGCGCTGTGCCATGAAATACAGACCAAGGCACCGGCACAGCCTGTGCTGATTGCGCTGTCTGCTTATCGCGGTGATATTTATGTGCAGGGTTTTGATGCCGATGGCATCGCCTCCACAACGCCGCTTGCAGGCAGCGCGGCAGAGTTGCTGCCGGTTTTGCAGCAGCTTGGCGATGATTATGCACTGGCGGGTAGTGGCGCAGAGCAATTGCAGGCAGCAGAGGGCAGCACGCGCCGGATTATCGGGGTATCAGCCCATGCATCCATCGGTACTTTTGCGCGACTTGCGGCACAGCGTGATGCAGGTATGCCCCCTGAGCCGTTGTATATGCGCGGGCCGGATGTGAAGCCCCAGACCGGATTTGCACTGCCTCGCAAACAAGCGGAGCAGAAAACCGTGCAGGATCAGGAGCGCGGATGATCGGTCTTCCTTTTTCGCGTCAGAGTTTTGCTTATGAATCGCTGATGCAGGCGCATTGCGCTGAGCTCGCGGATCTTCATGCACCGGCTTTCCACCATGCATGGAGCGAGGAAGATTTTGCGGGCATGCTCTCGCAAGGCAATATTTTCGGCTTTATCGCCCGCCCTGTGGGTAAGCCAAAACAGGCTGCCGGTTTTGTACTGGCGCGTCTGGTTGCCGGTGAGGCGGAAATTCTGACGATTGCAGTGTCATCGGTTTTTCAGCGTCGTGGCATCGGACGGGATCTGATGGAAGCTGTTTTGCGCCATTTGCATCATGAGCGGGCGGAAAGTCTGTTCCTTGAGGTGGATGAGAGCAATGTGGCAGCGCAGGCGCTTTACCGGCGTCTTGGATTTATTCAGGTCGGGCAGCGGCCCGCTTATTATGAAACCGGTCACGGGCGCAGCAATGCGCTGGTTTTGCGCCGGCAATTTCCGGAAGCGGTGAGCGTATCATGATCGGTGCCATACGCATTGCGGTCATACTCGGCTTGTTTGTCAGTCTGGTTATTTCGCTGGTGCCGTTTCAATATCTGTTTGTTAAAGCGCGTCTGGGCTGGCAGCAATCGCTGCCGCGTTTTTTCCATCGGATTGCTGCATGGTTGCTGGGATTTCGCGTGAAGGTAAAGGGCGAGATCGTGCAGGATCGCCCGTTACTGCTGGTCGCCAATCATGTGTCATGGAGCGATATTGTCGTTTTATCCTCCGTAGCCAATGTCTGCTTCATCGCCAAATCCGAAGTGCGCAAATGGCCGGTTTTCGGTACTTTTGCGGTTTTGCAGCGCACTGTCTTTGTTGAACGTGAGAAAAAAGGCCGGACAGCACAGCAGGCCTCGGATATTGCCCTGCGTCTGGCTGGCGGAGATGCGATGGTTCTGTTTCCGGAAGGAACAACTTCGGATGGTAACCGCGTGCTGCCGTTTAAAACATCATTATTCGGCGCTGCTCATGCGGCCATCCGTGAGGCAGGCGAGGAGCAGGTAATCGTACAGCCGGTTTCTATCGCCTATACGGGTGTTCACGGAATGCCGATGGGGCGTTTTCACCGTCCGATTGCCTCATGGCCGGGCGATGTGCAGCTGATGCCGCATCTTAAAGGTATTCTCAAAGAAGGCGCGATTGATGTTGAGATCCGCTTTGGTGAACCGATGCGCGTGTCTGCGGATACCAGTCGCAAGGAACTGGCACGTATCATGGAAGAGCGCGTGACCACAATGCTGCAAAGCTCACTGATGGGGCGCGAAATCACCCCGTCAGCGGAAGATCAGTAAATTTCCGGATTTATTTTAAGCAGGCGTGTCAGTCTTTACGATGTAAGCGCACAATAACGTCAACCCGTGCGGTGCCGATATATGGTGGTATCAATCTTTACGACGTAAGCGCACGATAACGTCAACATTGACGATTTCCATGCCTTCTGGAGCTTTCGGCAGATTGCTGACGACAGGCTGGCCGGTTTCACCATCAGGAATATCGAAGACAATATTTTCGCCTTCGACAAAAAAGTGATGGTGGTCGGAAATATTGGTGTCGAAATAGGTTTTCGATCCTTCGACCGAAATAATCCGCAGCATACCGGCTTCAGTAAACTGGTGCAGCGTATTATATACGGTGGCAAGAGAAACTGGCACGGAAGCAAAAACGGCTTCTTCATGCAGTTCTTCTGCGGAAAGATGGCGGTCGCCATGGGCGTAAATCAGGCTGGCAAGCGCAACCCGCTGACGCGTCGGTCTGAGACCGGCGATCCGAAGGCGCTCCTCAATCGAAGCGTTGCTGGCATGGGAGGAATGAATATTCATCACTGACCTGTCAGAAGCTTGAAACAAATTGGTTCAAAATTAATGCTTGAGGGCTGTTGCCCATCCTGTCACAAGATTGATATATGCGCTGAACGAATGACTGGCAATAGCTATTCCTGTATATCTTGACAGGCAAATAGTTTCTTGCAGGTGTTTTACAGCAGGAAACACTCTGTGTTAGGGGTGTGCAAAGATTTTGTCTGAGCCTGACGAATATGTTCGTTTCGGGCTGTCCAGACAACAGACAGATAAATGATTGGAGTCGGTAATGGCAGAGCAGAAGTCAAGTTACGGATATGAGGAGCTTCTCAGCTGCGCTCGCGGTGAAATGTTTGGTCCGGGCAATGCCCAGCTGCCTCTGCCGCCGATGCTGATGGTACACCGTATCACTGAAATCTCCGAAACCGGTGGTGAATTCGACAAAGGCTATATCCGCGCTGAATATGATGTGAGCCCGGATGACTGGTATTTCCCTTGCCATTTTCAGGGCAATCCGATCATGCCTGGCTGTCTCGGCCTTGACGGTATGTGGCAGCTGACCGGCTTCTTCCTCGGCTGGCTCGGTGAACCGGGTCGCGGTATGGCGCTGTCCACAGGCGAAGTAAAATTCAAAGGCATGGTGCGTCCTCATACCAAGCTTCTGCAATATGGTATCGACTTCAAGCGCGTGATGCGCGGTCGTCTGGTTCTGGGTACAGCTGACGGCTGGCTCAAGGCAGACGGTGAAACAATTTACAAGGCAAGTGACTTGCGCGTAGGCCTGTCGAAAGACAGTGAGTCGTAAGTCGTAAAGACCGCGACGGGCATAGCCTCAAAAAGAGTATTATCCACGGGCGCGACCACATTTAATTGAAAGCTTTTATGTGGCCGCTCTCAAAATATGTAAAAGTCGCACTTATGTAACCGCGTAGCGGCATCCGCAAAAACAGGGTGTCATTCAGGGAACAGGTGCAAAGGAGAACGCAATGCGGCGTGTTGTCGTTACCGGAATGGGGATTGTATCCTCGATTGGCAATAATACCGAAGAGGTTCTGACCTCTTTGTTTGAGGCCAGATCGGGTATCCGGCGGGCTGAAGATCAGGCGGAACTCGGTTTTCGCTGTCAGGTCTCGGGCGCACCGCAGATTGATGTTGAAGCGCTGGTTGACCGCCGCGCAATGCGTTTTCACGGTCGCGGTACTGCATGGAACCATGTGGCCATGGATCAGGCGATTGCCGATGCAGGCCTGACCGAAGAACAGGTTTCCAACGATCGCACCGGTATCATCATGGGCTCCGGCGGCCCTTCCACCCGCACAATCGTGGATTCCGCTGATATTACCCGCGACAAAGGCCCGAAACGCGTTGGTCCTTTCGCTGTGCCGAAAGCCATGAGCTCCACCGCATCGGCCACGATGGCGACTTTCTTCAAGATCAAGGGCATTAATTATTCGATCTCCTCGGCTTGCGCGACCTCGAACCATTGTATCGGCAATGCGGTTGAGATGATCCAGTATGGCAAGCAGGACCGTATGTTTGCCGGTGGTTGTGAAGATCTCGACTGGACTTTGTCGGTGCTGTTTGACGCCATGGGCGCGATGTCTTCGAAATATAATGATACGCCGGAACGTGCATCCCGCGCCTATGACAAAAACCGCGACGGTTTTGTCATTGCCGGTGGCGCCGGTGTTTTGGTGCTGGAAGATCTGGAAACTGCGCTGGCGCGCGGTGCCAAGATTTATGGTGAAGTCGTTGGCTACGGCGCGACATCAGACGGTTATGACATGGTTGCCCCGTCGGGCGAAGGCGCAGAGCGCTGCATGCGTATGGCGCTGTCAACCGTGAAGGGCAAGATTGACTATATCAATCCGCATGCCACATCGACCCCTGCTGGCGATGCACCGGAAATTGAAGCAATCCGTAAAGTCTTCGGTTCAGGCGATGCCTGCCCGCCGATTGCGGCTACCAAATCTCTGACCGGTCACTCACTAGGTGCAACCGGCGTTCAGGAAGCGATCTATTCGCTTTTGATGATGCATAATAATTTCATCTGCGAAAGCGCGCATATTGATGAGCTGGATCCGGATTTCGCGGATATGCCGATTGTGCGTAAGCGCATCGATAATGCAGAAATTAACACGGTACTGTCCAACTCCTTCGGTTTTGGTGGAACGAATGCAACGCTGGTATTCCAGCGCTATCAGGGCTGACGGAGAGAGAGTATGCAGGATTTAATGAAGGGCAAACGCGGGCTGATTATGGGTGTTGCAAACAACCATTCTCTTGCTTGGGGTATTGCCAAACATCTTGCCGATCAGGGCGCTGAGCTGGCTTTCACCTATCAGGGCGATGCTCTTGGCAAGCGCGTGAAACCATTGGCAGAGCAGGTCGGATCGGATTTCGTACTGCCTTGCGATGTGGAAGATATTGCAACCGTTGATGCGGTCTTTGACGAGATCGAAAAAAAATGGGGCAAGCTCGACTTTATCGTTCACGCTATTGGTTTCTCCGATAAAACAGAGCTGAAAGGCCGTTATGCGGATGTCACCACCCGTGAAAATTTCAGCCGGACAATGGTGATCTCTGCCTATTCCTTCACGGAAGTTGCTCAGCGCGCTGAGAAGCTGATGAAAGAGGGCGGTTCGATCCTTACACTGACCTATGGCGGTTCAACCCGCACCATCCCGAACTATAATGTGATGGGTGTTGCCAAGGCTGCTCTTGAAGCCATGGTACGTTATCTGGCTGCCGATTACGGCCCGCAGAATATCCGCGTGAATGCAATTTCGGCTGGCCCTGTGCGTACACTGGCCGGTGCCGGTATCGGTGATGCACGTGCGATCTTCTCGTATCAGCGCCGTAATTCGCCGCTGCGCCGCACAGTCGATATTGATGATGTGGGTAAATCCGCAGTCTATCTGCTGTCGGATTTGTCGAGCGGTGTAACCGGTGAAGTTCACTTTGTGGATTCAGGTTATAACATCGTCTCCATGCCGACACTGGAAGAGCTGAAAAGCTCGGACGCAACCGGCACTGAATAAGCCAGTTACATATGATATGAAAAAAGCCGCGCATTGCGCGGCTTTTTTGTCAATTTTTTAGCGCAGTTTCGGACGGATCGAAGCGGGACAAGAAAATAGTCCAGTGAACTATTTTCCCCGCAAAGGCGGTTCCCACTTTTCCTGAAACTGCTTTATTTTCGTGCTTCGATGACTTTGAAACCGTCTTTATCGGTGAGTGGCATCACTTGCCGGAAATGCTGTTTCAAGACAACTTCATAAGGGAGCTGGCGATTTGCCACCATCAGGAAACGTCCGCCGGATTTAAGACGTTTGGCAGCAGCCGTAATAAAGCTTTGGCCAAGCGAAATATCAGTGTTGCGACCGGTATGAAACGGCGGATTGCTGATGACCGTGTCATAAATCTCTGTCATCGGCTCGGAAGCGACGTCATGCCAGTAGTAGTGCAGCGGTACTGAACTGTTGAGTTCGGCCAGATTGCTTTTGGCAATTTCCAGTGCCTCAAAATCCGCTTCATAAAGATCAATACGGCTGATCTTGGCCGGATTGTCGAGACAGGCGGCGCTCAGATAACCCCAGCCAGCCCCCAAATCCGCTACATGACCGAAGGCGATGTTTTTGAGATGTGGCACCAGCAGAGCGGAACCTTTGTCGGCTTCGCCATGGGAGAACATGCCTGCTTTCGTCCAGAAACGCCCGTCTACGCGTTTTTTCTCCGGAATGAGGCTTTGTGTGATGCTGGCATCAATCGCCTCAGGGCGCGCCAGCCAGTAGGCTACAGCGTGGTTCTTGGACAGGCGGTCGATGGAAGCTGAAATTTGGTCACTGCGCTTGCGGAAACTGTCAATGCCAAGCTTTTTGTCACCGGCGATAATAATCAACCCGCCGGCTTTGACTTGGGTCAGCAATGTCGCCAGCCATTCCTCATTGCGGCCGCGATGTTTGCCGAGCAAAATCATACCGCCGTCATAAGTTTCATTTTCGCTGATCTGCGGCGTGACATGAAAGCCGGCTTTATTGAGCGCCAGCCATTCCGGCCTCAATGGCTGAATACAATGCAGCGACTGTTTCCACTCCGTGCTGAGTGTCGTGTCGGCACTGATGCCGAAGCAGAGATATTTTTCTCCCGCCTGCGGCAGATCAAGAGTTTCATTCTCAAAGGGCAGAAAGAGGGTGTTTTGGGCGCCGGTAATCATAAAATTTCTTTGGTCTTTTCTACCTGAGAAGGATGACAGTAGGTGGTTTCTGGCAGATATTATATTGAACTTATTATCGGTTAAAGTTTCAAACTATCTGTAATGCCGTGTTGCTCGCGGGGGAGTAGTACTATGGCGCGCAAATGTTGTCAGCCGCAATGTTTTGCAACATGTCTGCCGCAACATCAGGCGCGCTTGTTGCAACTGAATGAGATGATTTCACAGGCCCATAAAAGCAAACAGAGTTTCTTTGCCTATTTGTTGACTATGGCTGTCAGTGAGGCACAGGCAATTACCGATTGTGCCTATCAGGAGGCTTGGCTGCAAAAGGGCATAAAACCTGAGACTCAGGCTGAGTCGATTTAAACAACGCACTTCTGAACTGAGACTGTAATTACTGCATGCTTTAAATGAAAAGCCCCGCATATTTCTATGCGGGGCTTTTTGAAACTCGAAATCAGCTTATTCAGCTGCGGTTTCTTCTTTCTTCTCGGCAACGATTTCTTTGCCGGTTTCCTGATCGACGACTTTCATCGACAGGCGCACTTTACCGCGCTCATCAAAGCCCATCAGTTTAACCCAGACCTTCTGGCCTTCCTTAACCACATCGGTGGTCTTGGCAACGCGGTCTGCAGCCAGCTGCGAGATATGTACCAGACCATCGCGCGGGCCGAAGAAGTTTACGAATGCACCGAAGTCAGCAGTTTTAACAACTGTACCTTCGTAGATTTCGCCGATTTCCGGTTCAGCAACAATGGAGTGGATCCATTTCTTCGCTGCTTCAATTTCCTTGGCGGAAGAAGAAGCAATTTTGACTGTGCCGTCATCTTCGATGTTGATTTTGGCGCCGGTCTTTTCAACGATTTCGCGGATAACTTTACCGCCGGAACCGATAACATCACGGATCTTGTCGGTCGGAATGTTCATCACTTCGATGCGTGGTGCAAATTCACCGAGTTCAGCGCGCGCGCCGGACAGTGCTTTCGCCATTTCACCGAGAATATGAACGCGGCCGCCTTTAGCCTGTTCCAGAGCGGTTTTCATGATCTCTTCGGTAATGCCGTCGATCTTGATGTCCATCTGCAGAGCAGTGATACCGTTTTCAGTGCCGGCTACCTTGAAGTCCATATCGCCGAGGTGATCTTCGTCACCAAGGATATCGGAAAGAACTGCAAAACGGTCGCCTTCTTTGATCAGACCCATAGCAATACCGGCTACAGGGCGGGTCAGAGGTACACCGGCATCCATCAGCGCCAGCGAGGTGCCGCATACGGTTGCCATGGAGGACGAACCGTTGGATTCAGTGATTTCAGAAACCGCACGCAGAGTGTACGGGAACTGTTCTTTGGCAGGCAGCATCGGATGGATTGCGCGCCATGCCAGCTTGCCGTGACCGATTTCACGACGGCCAGGGGAACCCATACGGCCGGTTTCACCAACAGAATATGGAGGGAAGTTGTAGTGCAGCAGGAAGGATTCTTTCTGCAGACCAGCCAGAGTGTCGATGAACTGTTCATCTTCACCGGTGCCCAGTGTTGCAACAACGATTGCCTGTGTTTCGCCGCGGGTGAACAGGGCCGAACCGTGTGTGCGTGGCAGAACGCCAACTTCGGATACGATCTGACGAACGGTTACCAGATCGCGGCCGTCGATGCGGCTGCCGGTATCCAGAATGTTCCAGCGAACGATTTTCGCCTGCAGCGATTTGAAAACAGTGCCGATCTGCTCAGCAGTATATTCGGTTGTTTCCGCATCTTCCGGCAGGAAGTGCGCTTTAACTTTAGCTTTGGCAGCATCAACAGCGGTATAACGAGCCTGCTTGTCGATGATTTTGTAAGCTGCGCGCAGATCATCTTCAATGATTGCCAGCATTGCGGCTTCAGGAGCCGACAGGTCTTCCGGCTGGAAGTCGCGTGGTTCTTTAGCAGCAACTTCAGCAAGGCTGATGATTGCATCGATCACAGGCTGGAAGCCCTTCTGACCGAAAACAACAGCGCCGAGCATCACTTCTTCAGAAAGTTCCTGCGCTTCGGATTCAACCATCAGAACAGCATCGCTGGTACCGGCAACAACCAGATCCAGTTTGGATTCAGCCATTTCGTCGAGATGCGGGTTCAGAACATATTCGCCGTTGATGTAGCCAACGCGCGAACCACCGATCGGGCCCATGAAAGGCACGCCGGAAAGGGTGAGCGCTGCGGAAGCGGCAACCATCGACAATACATCCGGATTGTTTTCCAGATCGTGCTGAATAACGGTGATAACAACCTGTGTGTCGTTCTTGTAGCCATCAGCAAACAGCGGGCGGATCGGACGGTCGATCAGGCGGGAAACCAGAGTTTCGTTTTCGCTCGGACGGCCTTCACGCTTGAAATAACCGCCAGGAATACGACCGGCTGCATAGGCTTTTTCCTGATAGTTTACAGTCAGAGGGAAAAAGTCCTGACCCGGCTTTGGCTCCTTGGCCGAAACGACGGTGGCCAGCACCATTGTTTCACCGTAAGTGGCGATAACCGCGCCGTCAGCCTGACGGGCGACTTTGCCGGTTTCGAGAATGAGCGGACGGCCGCCCCATTCGATTTCAACTTTATGAGTGTTGAACATATCTTGTCCTTGGTTTGGAATATTTATGTTCTGCGCTGATGTCAGCGCATGTAATATTCCGGTTTGGAACAGGGAGCGGGCAAGACAACAAGAAGCTCGGATAAGGACGAGCTGCCTGCAATCCTGCCTGCGGAACCTGTTCAATACAGTTCCATATCGGGCTTTTACGACAGTATTGTTAAAGCCCTGCTGCATTTTTCCCGATTTGGCGCTTACACGCACGGAGAATGCATTTTTGTATAATACAGAGTGTTTTCAGGCTGTTGAGCCGTAAATACCCTGTTGCCGGAGAGATTTAATGAAAAGTCCTGCTCCGGTAAAAATTCCGGCGAAAACCGTTACAGGTTTTCGCCGGATGATGCGCTTAGCGGCGCAGGCCGAGACGGCCGATCAGGTTCTGATAGCGCGCTTCGTCAACACCCTTGAGGTAGTCGAGCAGGTTGCGGCGCTGAGAAACCATTTTCAGAAGACCACGACGGGAATGGTTGTCATTCTTGTGGCCTTTGAAGTGACCGGTCAGGTTGGAAATGCGTTCCGAAAGAACGGCTACCTGTACTTCAGGAGAACCGGTATCGCCTTCTTTGGTTGCATATTCTTTGATAAGAGCCTGTTTGCGTTCAGCAGTAATCGACATCGGAATGTCCTTTTTGTTTAAGAGGAGAAATGTCGCCCGTGGCCAAGATGTCGTCCAGCCGGGGCCGTTTACTTCAGTTCTGTACAGTCAGCATTGACTAATGCCTTATACGGAACCTGACGATCATATAATCGAAACTGTGGCTTATTTCCAGACACATTTCAAAAAAGCCTGCAATGCAGGCTTTTTAATAAAATGCGCTAAGCTGTAATCGCTCGATTAATAAGTGAAAACACGTTTCGGCTTGAACATACCTTGTTCGATGTAACCGATAGCCAGCAAACGGTTTTTGTGATTGGCACAAACCTCATCGGCTTCCAGCGGTGCATCGCGGCCACGCAAGATCACCGGATTGCCCATGCGCACACGGTGAGCCTGATCGTCGGATAAGGCAACCTGTACCAGATCTTCCAGCGCTGCACCGGTATCAATGATAAAATCATCAAGGGCTGAGAAATCACGAGACGCTGCAGGCGCAGGTTCCGCATCTTCATCATCTGATTTCGGCGGCAGCGGCGGCCATGCGGCTTCAAGCTCTGCAAGCGTTACAAAATCATCTTCGTTGAAAGGCGCAACTTCCAGACGGCGCAGTTCCGCAATATGACCGAGGCAGCCGAGATCGCGTCCCATATCGCGGGCGAGCGAGCGCACATAAGTGCCTTTGCCGCATTCAACTTCAAACACGGCCTGTCCGGATTCGTTGATCTCCACCAGCTCAAGCTGAAAAATTTCAACTTCACGGGAAGGAATAGCAACTGTTTCACCGCCGCGTGCCAGATCATAGGCACGTTCACCGTCAATTTTAATGGCGGAGAATTGCGGCGGGGTCTGCTGAATAGTACCGATATAATTTGGCAAAAGCGCCAGAATATCGTCTTCTGTGGGACGCTTATCAGAGGTTTTGGTGACAGGGCCTTCCAGATCATCCGTGGAGCGTTCTTCGCCCCAGGTCACTGTGAAGGAATAGATTTTCGTGCCGTCCATCACGTAAGGTACGGTTTTGGTGGCTTCGCCCAGAGCAATAGGCAACATGCCGGAGGCAAGCGGATCAAGCGTACCGGCATGACCGGCCTTTTCAGCACTGAAAAGCCATTTGATTTTGGAAACGGCCTCGGTTGAGCCCATGCCTTTCGGCTTGTCAAAAATCACCCATCCGGAAACCGGACGGCCTTTTTTCTTACCTCTGCGTGCCATCAGCCGTTATTCTCGTTATCTTTATGTGTTTCTGTGTCGGATTCAAAGCTGTCATCCTGCTGCAGATCACGCGCAACTTCCGGTGAGCGCAGCAGGGCATCAATCTTGGCAAAATTGTCGAAACTGGTATCCGGACGGAAACGGAATTCCGGCATATATTTCATCTGGCGCAGTTGTGGTGCAACGCGGCCACGCAGAAATTTCGCATTATTTGCCAGTGCTTTAATGACTGTCTGCACATCTGTATTGCCGACGATGCTGATAAAGCAGGTCGCAATTTTCAAGTCAGGCGACATGCGCACTTCGGTGATGGAAACAACGGTATTATTCAGAACATCGTCACGGATTTCGCCGCGTGACAGCACCTGAGCCACGGCATGACGAACCTGCTCGCCGACGCGCAACTGACGCTGTGATGGTCCTGTGGAAGAAAAACGGGACATGGGGACTCCAAAATCTGAGCCAAATATCGGTCGGCAACTGTACAAATTGCATGATTGCGGAAAAGCCTGCGAGGCTTTCATCCTATTCACAACCAGACTGATACAGCCTGACAATTATGACAATGCGGCCAATTAAAAATTCAGAGCGGCACTATGTCTGAAGATGAGTGTAAACCGCCCGAGAAATGAAGCAGCGGCAGTTCTGATAACTGCCGCTGCTTTGCTGATTACAGCGTACGCGTGATCATCTCAACGCGGAACGCTTCGATGATGTCGCCTGCGCGTACATCTTCGTAGTTTTCAAATGCCATACCGCATTCCTGACCCATCGGCACTTCGGCAACTTCGTCCTTGAAGCGCTTGAGTGTCTTGAGCTTGCCTTCGTGGATAACCACGTTGTCGCGGATAAGGCGTACACCGGCGCCACGCTCGACTTTACCGTCAACAACACGGCAACCGGCAACTTTACCGACTTTGGTGATGTTGAAGACTTCGAGAATTTCAGCGTTACCGATGAAGGTTTCACGACGTTCTGGCGGCAGAAGACCGGACATCGCTGCTTTCACATCATCAATCAGATCATAGATGATGTTGTAGTAGCGGATTTCGATACCCTGCTGTTCGGCGGCATCACGAGCCTGTTTATTGGCGCGGACGTTGAAGCCGATGATGGCAGCATTTGATGCTTCAGCCAGCGAGATATCGCTCTCTGTGATACCACCGGCACCCGAATGAACGATACGTGCGCGAACTTCATCAGTGCCGAGCTTGTCGAGAGAAGCGATAATCGCTTCAACCGAACCCTGCACGTCACCCTTGATAACCAGCGGGAACTCTTTGAGGCCGCTCGACTGCAGATTAGACATCATCTGCTCAAGGGAACCACGCGAGCCTGCCTGACGGGCAACGGCCTTATCGCGGGCAAGACGCTGACGGTATTCAGAAATTTCGCGTGCCTTGGCTTCGTTGGCAACAACCGCAAAGCGGTCACCTGCCTGCGGAGTGCCGGACAGACCGAGAATTTCCACCGGCATTGCAGGGGATGCTTCTTTCACATGGTCGCCATGGTCATTGACGAGGGCGCGAACGCGACCCCATGCACTGCCGGCGATGATGATTTCACCCGGATGCAATGTACCCTTCTGAACCAGAACGGTTGCAACCGCACCGCGACCGCGGTCAAGCTGAGCTTCAATAACCACACCTTCAGCTGTACGCTCAGGATCGGCTTTAAGATCAAGAATTTCAGCCTGCAACAGAACGGCTTCAAGCAGCTTGTCGAGGTTGATTTTGTTCTTGGCGGAAACTTCCACATCAAGCACTTCACCGCCCATGGTTTCCACAAACACATCGTGCTGCAGCAGGGCATTGCGTACTTTTTGCGGATCAGCGGTCGGCTTATCGATCTTGTTGATCGCCACGATGATCGGAACACCGGCCGCTTTGGCGTGGTTGATCGATTCAATCGTCTGCGGCATTACGCTGTCATCAGCGGCAACCACCAGAATGGCGATATCGGTTGCCTGCGCACCGCGGGCACGCATCTGCGTAAAGGCGGCGTGACCAGGCGTATCGATAAAGGTAATTTTCTGGCCGTTTTGTTCAACCTGATAAGCACCGATATGCTGGGTAATACCACCGGCTTCACCCGAGACCACATTTGCCTGACGAATTGCGTCGAGCAGCGAGGTCTTACCATGGTCAACGTGACCCATAATGGTAACAACCGGCGGACGCGGCAGCATTGCGCTGAGATTATCTTCCACGTTGAAGATACCTTCTTCAACGTCGGATTCCGCAACACGCTTAACGGTATGGCCGAATTCTTCCGCGATCAGCTGTGCCAGATCGGAATCGATCACATCGCCCGGCTTCATCATCTGACCCTGTTTCATCAGGTATTTGATGATGTCCACGGCACGTTCCGTCATACGCTGTGCCAGTTCCTGAATGGTAATGGTTTCAGGAATAGTCACTTCACGGGAGATCTTTTCACGGACTTCCTGCATCTGCGAGCGCTTGAACTTTTCCTGACGGCGACGCATAGCCGAAAGCGAACGCGAACGGCCTTCGTCTTCCAGATTGCTGTTCAGGGTCAGTTTGCCGCGACGGCGATCTTCTTCAGCCTTGGTCGGCTTTGTAGCGCGTACTTCCGGCTTCGCAGGTACGTTACGACGTACGCCTGCACCACCACGACGATCATCATCATCATCATTCTGCGGCTTGCGGTTCAGAACCTGCTGGGTCGGCTTTTTGTCGGCCAGCGGTGCTTCAGCATTAATATCGCGCGGGGCAGGTGCGCCGCCGGTGCGGTTGTAGCCGCCCTGATTTGGACGGTTCTGACCGGCAGGGCCACGGTTCTGGCCGCCAGAGCGATCACCCGAAGGACGATCGCCGCTTGGACGTGCAGCAGCAGGACGCACAGGTGCAGCCGGTTCGCGCTTGCGTGCTTCAGCTTCGGCTTTAGCCTTGGCTTCAGCTTCTGCCTTGCGGCGCGCATCTTCTTCAGCCTGACGGCGCTCAGATTCCAGACGCTCGATTTCACGGCGCTTTTCTTCTTCTGCGCGGCGGATAGCTTCTGCTTCAGCGCGTTTGCGGTCTTCTGCATCACGGATTACCGCATCCTGAAGGGCGCGGCGACGTGCATCCATTTCCGAAGAGGACAGGGTGTTCAACACCATGCCCGGACGGTCATTGGAACGGTTGCGCTGTTCATTACGGCCACCCGGACGGGAACCCTGCGGCTTGTTATAGCCACCACCGGCCGGACGATTACCCGCTGGGGCACCAGGACGGGTTGTAGCAGCCGGTGCTGCCGGACGGGCAGCCGCAGGCGCTGCAGGTTTAGGTGCAACAGGTTTTGCAACTGCGGCTTCAGCTGGCTTGGCAGCCTGCGGAGCAACCGGTGCGTTTTCTGTTTTTGCAACAGGCGCAGCAGTTTCTGTAACAGGTGCTGGCTTAGGCGCATCTGCAATCACGGCCGGCTTTTCAGCAACCGGAGCAGGAGCAGCTTGTGCCGGTGTCGGAGTCGGTGCAACTGGCTGAACAGGAGCCGGAGCGGCTGCAGCTTCAGGTTTTTCGTCAGGACGGGTAAACTTACGTTTTTTCGTCTCAACAACAACCGACTTGCTGCGTCCGTGGCTGAAATTTTGCCGTACAGTGCTCTGTTCGACTCCTGGCCGCTTGATGGTCAGCGTCTTTTTTGTGTCGACGCTCAGCGTCTTGTCGTCGTTTGAATTACTGTCGCTCATTCCGATTCCGTTTCCTTTGCAGCAGTGGCTGCCAGATTTTCCAAGTTCGCTGCGCTCTCGCCGCGATATTTATGCAGCTGAAGCGCCCGCGTGACGAACCCGGTTGCTGCCGTTCCTTCAATCACGGCGGCATGTATTACATTTCCGCCGCCAAATGCCAAATCCATTTCATCCCCTGTAAAAAGGGAATAGGCTTTTATATCTGCTCCGGTTGCCATCTTCCTCGCATGACGCGCCTGATCCAGCTTTCGGATGCCGTCGGGAGCCGCTGTTGTCGCATGAAGCACCATTGTAACGCGGCCGGTACGCACAGCAGAATCAACTTTCGCCGATCCTGTCACCACAGCACCGGACTTTCTGGCCAGTGCTAGACTGCCCAGCGCGGATTTTGTCAATAGCCTGTCGACCAGAGAGCCCAAATCCGCCGGCACCGAAACTTGCGTTTTCAGTGCGCGGGGCAGTAGTTTGCGTTTAACCGCTTCATCAACAATATGCCGTTCTGCTTTAATCCAGCATCCGCGTCCGGGTAAATTGCGCTTCAGATCCGGTACAACACTACCGTCGGGTGCAGCCACAAACCGGATGAGATCTACAGCCGGGCCGCTCTCGCGCGTAACAATACAGGTCCTGTCGTTTTTATCCGGTTTCAACCAGAACTCCACTTCGCTCGAAAACAGCGCCGGTGGAGAGGAACTGTTTTCTACTTTAATATGAGTGCAAGGGCAAGAAGCCCTGCAATATGTGTGCGCAAGACAGCCGTAAACCGAGCGGTTCCGGCTGTATGCAGTTTGTCGGAAAACAGGCCTGTATCAAAAAAGCTGACACAGGCATTATTTCCGTTTTTATGACGCAATTTCGGACGGAAAACCGGTTTCCACTTTTCCTGAAATTGCTGTAGATGCCGATGCGCGGACATCAAAATCCGCCCGCGCGAGCGGCAGTTGCAAGATGCTGATTAAGCATCTGCCTGCTCTTCATCATCGCCTGTCGAAGCCAGTTCATTGGCAGCTTCTTCCAGCTGATCTTCTGTAATCCAGCCTGCTTTAAGGCGGGCTGCGAGAACCATCTGCTCTGCGTCTGTGCGGGAAACTTCAAACGGTGTCAGAACACCGGCATGAGTAACAGTTTCACCGTCTTTACGCTCGCGCCAGCCCACGAGATCATCTACCGCATAACCGGCAAAATCATCCATGGTCTTCACGCCGTCTTCACCGACTGCAACAAGCATTGCACTGGTCAGACCCGGTACATCGCGCAGTTCGTCGCTGACGCCCAGTTCGAGGCGACGGTCATTCAGATCGCTTTCGAGGCGATCCAGATATTCTTTCGCACGATCCTGAATTTCAGCAGCAGTATCAGCATCGAAACCATCGATCGAAGCGATTTCGTCGCTTTCAACATAGGCGATTTCTTCAACCGAACCGAAACCTTCGGAAGCCAGAACCTGACCAACCATTTCATCCACATTCAGCGCTTCCATGAACAAAGCAGAGCGTTCTGTGAATTCTTTCTGGCGGCGTTCGGATTCTTCGTTTTCCGTCATAATATCGATGTCCCAGCCGGTCAGCTGCGAGGCAAGGCGCACATTCTGACCGCGGCGGCCGATGGCCAGCGACAGCTGATCATCAGGCACAACAACTTCGATACGTTCTGCATCTTCATCCAGAACAACCTTGGCCACTTCCGCAGGCTGCAAGGCGTTGACGATGAAAGTCGCTGCATCCGGCGACCAAGGAATAATGTCGATCTTTTCGCCCTGCAATTCGCCGACAACGGCCTGAACGCGGGAACCGCGCATACCAACGCAGGCGCCGACAGGATCAATCGAGCTGTCACGGGACACAACGGCCATTTTGGCGCGTGAACCCGGATCACGGGCAACCGATTTAATTTCGATAATGCCGTCATAGATTTCCGGCACTTCCATGGTGAAGAGTTTCGCCATGAACTGCGGATGGGTACGCGACAGGAAAACCTGCGGGCCGCGCTGTTCGCGACGAACATCATAGACATAAGCGCGGATGCGGTCGCCGTAACGGAATGCTTCACGCGGGATCAGTTCATCGCGGCGGACAATGGCTTCACCGCGGCCGAGATCAACAACCACATTGCCATATTCAACGCGTTTGACAGTACCGTTGATGATTTCACCCAGACGGTCTTTGAATTCGTCATACTGGCGGTCACGCTCAGCTTCGCGCACTTTTTGAACGATTACCTGTTTGGCGGACTGGGCAGCAATACGGCCGAAATCCATTGGCGGCAGCTGGTCGGCAAGGAAATCGCCGACTTGTGCATCCGGATTGCGTTCACGTGCGGATTCCAGAGCGATCTGTGTGGCGTAATCTTCTACAGTTTCAACCACTTCAAGCAGACGCTGCAGCTTGATTTCACCGCTCTTGGAATTGATATCCGCGCGGATATTGGTTTCCAGACCATAACGGGAGCGGGCAGCTTTCTGAATGGCATCGGCCATCGCTGCAATCACGATCTCGCGGTCAATGGATTTTTCGCGCGCAACCGCATCAGCGATCTGAAGAAGCTCTAGCCTGTTTGCACTGACTGCCATTGGTCTCTCCTTGGTGCAGCACCCGTTTTTTGCTTCTGGGTGCGAAAGCTTTTTTGTTTTGTCGCATTATCATGACAAGCAAATGAAGTCATTCGCCTGTGAAATGCTTAGTTGTCTTTATCGCTCTCCGGAGCATCGGCATTGCCGCTGTCCAGATTGAATTCATCACTCAATTCGTCGCCCGGAATACGGCCTTCGCGCAGAGCTTTGTCTTTGCGCAGTGCATCACGGATCAGGTCATCGGTCAGGATCAGTCTTGCGTCAGCGATCAGCTCAAAAGGAATTGTGGTCTGAGCTTCCGCGCCGTAAGTGGCCTGATCGGCTTCGAGAGTGACAGTTTCATCTTCAACCTTGATGATGCGGCCGCGGAATTTCTTGCGGTTATCATGCAGCATCGAGGTTTCGAGTTTGGCAATATGACCCTGCCAGTTGGAAAAGTCAGATTTGCGCACCATCGGACGGTCAATGCCCGGTGAGGAAATTTCAAGGTGATACTTGCCGTCAATCGGATCTTCAACATCGAGAACCGGAGAAACGGTACGGCTGACGATTTCGCAATCTTCAACGGTCATGGTGCCGTCCGGACGCTCAGCCATAATCTGCAGGGTGAGGCCGTTAAGGCCGGAAAGACGCACGCGCACAAGACGGAAACCCGCAGCATTAATCGCAGGTTCGATCAGCGATGCCACTTTTGCATCAATACCCGTTTCACGGATAATGCGTGGTTCATCCTGTGTCGCGTCAAGCGCTGTAATGATCTGGTCCTGTTGTGTTTGTTCGTTCACCCTGTATTCCTTAAAATACGTGCAATAGGATTTCCGGTGGCAGTCTGCGCAGTTTTCAGTGTGTACCAAACAAAAAAGAGCGGGACCGGTGGGACCCACTCTTGTTCTACCGACCAAGAATTTGAGGCAACTATACAGAAAAAAGCCGCCTGTGACAAGCCTTGTCCTTGAGGACGAATTATCGCCTGATAAAGGTAAGGTAAGCAGCCTGACGGCCTTCACGGAAAGCTTTGGCTTCATAGCGTGTACCCGGCCATGCTTCATAAGGCGTGTGCCAATCGGCGGCACTTTGTGCCTGCCATTCAAATGCACCATGGTCATGGCAATGCTGCAGAGTCCAGTTGACATAGGTGTCAATGTCGGAGGCAAAACGGAACAAGGCGCCGGGCTTCAGCACGCGGGCGAAACGGCTGAGGTTTTTCTGACTGACAAAACGGCGTTTCCAATGTTTCTTTTTCGGCCACGGATCAGGATAGAAAAGATCAATACCGTCGAGCGATGCATCTGGCAGCCAGTCGAGTACCAGTGTGGCATCGTCATCATAGAGACGCAGGTTCGGCAGCGGATTGGCATCCTGTGCGCCAAGCATTTTCGCCATACCGTTGACGAAAGGCTCAACACCAATAAAACCGGCTTCCGGTTTACGGGTGGCCTCATGCACCAGATGCTCGCCGCCGCCGAAACCGATTTCCATACGCACTTTTGAAACATCGGCCATAAACAGCGTGCGCAGATCCTGCGGCGCAGGGTTCAGGAGATCGAGTTTGAGCTGCGGCAACAGGTCTTTGCGCAGAAAACGCTGATGCGGGCGCAAAGGTTTGCCGTTACGGCGGCCATAAAAAGCTTCCGTCGCACGTGAGCCGCGTGGCTGTTGTTCAGAGGACTCTGCGCTCATGGCTTCATCCTTGAGGTCACAGTTGCGTTCAGTATCAGACATCGGCACGTTTCTTTATGGTTCAGATAATCGGAATAAGCCGCTTTACACATAATCAGCGACGGAAAGTCTACTGATTTTTGTGTGGCTGTTAAAGAAACAGGGCACCATGAGAGAAACATGGCGCCCTGAAATCCAGAATATTGAGAATGAAATCAGACCTTAAGCGCAGCTTTCAGTGCTTTGACCAGGTCTGTCTTTTCCCATGAGAAAGAACCGTCGCGACCGGCTTTACGGCCGAAATGGCCATAAGATGCGGTCTTGGCATAGATCGGCTTATTAAGGTCGAGATGCTTGCGGATACCGGTTGGCGACAGATCCATGACCTGACGCAACGCTGTTTCCACATCGCTCTCGGCGACTTTGCCGGTGCCATGCAGATCAACATAAACCGAGAGCGGCTGGGCAACACCGATCGCATAGGACAGCTGAATGGTGCAGCGGTCGGCAAGACCGGCAGCAATCACATTCTTGGCCAGATAACGCGCGGCATAGGCAGCGGAGCGGTCAACCTTGGTCGTGTCCTTGCCCGAAAATGCGCCGCCGCCATGCGGGGCTGCACCGCCGTAAGTATCAACAATGATCTTACGTCCGGTCAGACCGGCATCACCGTCCGGTCCGCCGATGACGAATTTACCGGTCGGATTGATGTACCAGTTGCAGTTCGCAGCAATCGGCAGATCGCCGAGGGCTTCGCGGATCACCGGCTCAACGACCTGACGGACTTTTGCGGAATCCCATGAGGCATCCAGATGCTGGGTCGATAACACAATCTGGGTTACTTCTGCAGGCTTGCCATCGGCATAGCGCACTGTGACCTGACTTTTTGCGTCAGGGCCGAGCTTGCCATAATCGCCTTCGCCTTTGTGGCGGGCAGCGGAGAGCAGCTCAAGAATTTTATGCGCGTAATAGATTGGCGCCGGCATCAAATCCGGTGTTTCGCGGCAGGCATAACCGAACATAATGCCCTGATCGCCCGCACCTTCTTCACCCTGACGGTCGGCAGCATTATCAACGCCCTGCGCAATATCCGCCGATTGCGGATGCAGCAGCACGTCAATTTTCACATTGCGCCAGTTGAAGCCTTCCTGTTCATAGCCGATTTCACGGATGGCTTTGCGGGCAGCGGAACGGAAGCGGGAAGGGTTGATCTGCTTATGACCTTTGGCATCAAGCAGAATTTCACCGGCTTTGTCTTTTTTCAGGAATGTGTCCGGCACGCGCACTTCACCGGCAATCACGACGCGGTTGGTGGTGGCAAGAGTTTCACAGGCAATACGTACAGACCACGGATCAACACCGGTTTTACGTGCTTCCTTGTAGATCATGTCTACGATTTCATCGGAAATACGATCGCAAACCTTATCCGGATGACCTTCGGATACCGATTCACTGGTGAAAAGATATGAACTGCGTGACACGGGAAACCCCTCTTGAAAATCTGCGGAGTATTGTACTCTCCGGAGAAACAGTTGCTTTCAGCAATGTGCATTTCTGCGCACGAACTGCTGATAATTCATTGCGCGCCGTTTTCAAACCGTTTCAGGCCGCTTTCAGAAAAGCCTGTCTGCTACGGAATGAAAGTGAAGCAATCGCTCTATAAAGAAATCAGACGTTATTTGCGCGTATAATCAGCACGAAATGACAAGATATACAACTATCTGCATGTGTTTATGTGCGAGATTTAACGCAAGAAGCTGCCAAATTGTCGCATTAAGCGCCTGCTATAATGCGACAAAACAATAGGATAGGGCAGTTTCAGGGATTCTGTTTTTACGGAATCCGCGCCTCTGGCGCTTCAGAGATTAATCATCATCATTGGCAAGGGTTTTTACCAGATCAATGATTTTACGGCGCACTTTCGGATCAGTGATTTTTGTAAAATAACGTGTCAGCTGCACGCCTTCATTTGTCTGAAGAAAATCAACAACATAGGTTGTTTCATTGTCTTCCGCAAAACCGCCGTTCTGCTGTCCGGCCTGTTCCGGTGCATCTTCAAAAAAGAAGGCAACCGGTACACTCAAAATGGATGAAATGGCTTGCAGGCGGCTGGCACCGACGCGGTTGGTGCCTTTTTCATATTTTTGAATCTGCTGGAAGGTAATACCGAGATTTTCACCGAGTTTTTCCTGACTGAGGCCAAGCATGTTCCGGCGCAACCGGATGCGGCTGCCCACATGAACATCAATGGGATTGGGTTTCTTTTTATTCTCAGTCATTCACAAATGCTCCTCGCTTATGCGAGCTTTCCTTGATGAAAAATGGTTTGCTTAAATCAGCATATTTTTCGGAGAATTATAGGGTTCATCTGAAATTTCATCAGTTTCATGTGTATATCATAACATCAAAAATATGATGTCAACCGAAACGCTCGGTACGGATGGCATGTAAACCACATGAAATTACGAGCAAGATGAACAGAAGTGTGAAGAACTGTGTTTCTCCTGCCGGTTTGCGCCAGAAGCCTGTCGCTTTTGGTGGCAGACGGCCATCAATAAATCCGACTTCATTCAGGTTCAGATGTTTGGTGATTCGACCGTAAGAATCGGTAATTGCTGAAATGCCGTTATTGGCTGCGCGCAGCAAAGGCAGCCCCTGTTCTACAGCACGCAATTGCGCCTGTCGGAAATGCTGATAAGGTCCCGGTGTATTGCCGTACCATGCGTCATTCGTAATATTGATGATCGCATCAACACTCTTGCCTTGATAGCTAAGCTCGGACGGGAAAATCGCCTCATAGCAGATCAAAGGCAGCAGGGTTAGGCTCGGGCTGACATTGAGGGCATGGCGCGCCGGTGCTGCGGTAAAGCCGCCGGGTAATTCCACCACTTCCTGCATGCCGACAGAGCGTAGCAAACCCTCCAGCGGCAGATATTCACCGAATGGTACAAGATGCACTTTGTCGGCAGTTGCGGTAACCTGACCGGCGGCATTCACCGCGAAAATACTGTTATAATAGGCGGAGAGATCCTCTCCCTCACCGCGCACCGCTCCGGCCAGCAGCATTTGATTCGGCTGAAGTGCCTTGCCGATGGCGCTCAAGGCTTCTTCGACTTGTGGCAATACATAGGGAATGGAGGTTTCCGGCCAGATAATCACATCAGGCACCGGCTCGCCATTGGCAGGCGGGCGGGTGCTGAGATCAAGATGCTTGTCGAAAATCGCGCGGCGCAGCTGATTATCCCATTTGGCATCCTGTGCAATGGAGGCCTGAACCAAACGGATAACAGGTGCATCAGCGCCTTGCTCTGACAAGGCGGGAGCCTGCTGTAAGCGCCATGCGCCATAACCGGCATGGGCAATCAACAGGGCACAAGCGGTAATTAATCCGCTGCGCCAGCCATAGCGCTGTCGCTGGTCGCCAAACAATAGAGCGGGCATGGCGAAAATCACCACAGCAAGAACATTCATGCCATAGAGGCCGGTAATAGTGACGGACTGCATCAACAGAGGTGTTGGCATCAGCATATAGCCGAGCGCATTCCACGGAAAACCGGTGAGAATGAAGGCGCGCAGCCATTCTGTAATACCGAGTGCGATGGCCAGCACCAGAATACGGATGAGACCGGCGCCCCAGAATATCCGTGCAAATGCCGCAGCAAAGGCGAAGAAAAATGCCAGAAAGGCAGGCAGGCCGAGAATAGCTAACGGTAATGCCCAGGCGAAATTTTCTGCATCCACCAGCAATGCCATGCCGATCCACCAGAGACCGGCGAGAAAATAGCCGAAACCAAACAACCAGCCGGTGCGAAAAGCAGGGAGCAGGCGCTTCCATCCGGTTGCGGTTGTTGTCCCCGAACTGTCAATCAGCAGCACCAGCAGCGGAAAACCGATAAATCCTGCGGGCAAAAAATCAAAGGGCGGCAATGCCAGCGTGACACTTGCACCGGCGAGAATGGTCAGGAGCGCTCTACGCCAGCCGGTGAGGTTTTCAGTCAGGCGGAGATAAAGGCTGCTCACTATATTCGGTCTCTCAATGGGGATAAGGCTGTAAGTATAAAGTGCAGAGCGAGTTTTGCGTGCCCAAAAGGGCACGCGGCGCTCTACTCAGTTTATGAGCCGAAGATTAAGAAAAACTGAGAAGAGAATACAGCGATAAAAAAACACCACCGGTGTTGCGGTGGTGTTTTAATAGATTGTGATGCTGTTAGCCTTGGAAATAATCCCCGTTTCGCGGTGTGATGCGCACTTTATGGATGCGTCGTGAATCGGCTTCCAGCACTTCCAGCTCGTAAGCAGGCAACACATCAATGATTGCGCCGGTTTCCGGAATATGATCCAGAGCCGAGATGATGAGACCGCCGAGCGTATCCACATCTTCACTGTCTTCGCCCTGCGTAAAGCTTGCGCCGATCAGCTGTTCCAGCTCTTCCAGTTCCGCACGGGCATCGACGGTATAGGAGCCGTCCGGATTGCGGATCAGGGACAATTCCTCGTCGTCATGCTCGTCTTCAATATCACCGACAACCATTTCAACAATGTCTTCCAGCGAGACGAGGCCGTCTGTGCCGCCATATTCGTCGATAACCAGCGCCATCTGAATATGGCTTGCCTGCATACGTGCCATCAGGCTGCTTGCCAGCATGGAGGAGGGGACGAACAGCACCTTGCGCATCAGGTTCAGTTCATTGATCGGTGTTGTGAGATCAATTTTGGACAGATCATAGCGCTTGGCAGCGGCCGGTTGTTCCGAACCGGCAGGCTGTTGCCTGCTCATGCGGGTAATGTAGTTGAGAACATCGCGGATATGGATCATGCCGCGCGCATCATCGAGCGTCTCAACATAAACCGGCATACGGGAGTGGCCGGAGGACTCAAACAGCTCCAGCAGCTCACCCAGCGGTGTTGAATATTCGATAGCTTCAATATCGGCGCGGCTGATCATCACGTCATCGACGCGAAGTTCCCGCAGGCGCAGAATATTGTTGAGCATTGCCTTTTCTTCGGCGGAAAAAGCTGTGTCGCTGTTCGCATCATCGGACAGCGCATCCGTCAAATCTTCGCGGATCGAGCTGGTCTGGCGCGAACGGAGAAACGGAAATAATCCGGAAAGGAGTGAGCGTTTTTCAGATCCTGCCGCTCGTGCAGGATTTTGCCCCGTACTCTGCGCTTCCGGATCGTTCTGAGAAACGGCGTCGCTGTGAACAGCGCCCGTTGAAGAATTGTGATTAGTCTGATCAGCCATGGTCAATCGTTTTCATTATCGGTTGAATGTACAGTATAAGGATCAGGTATGGCAAGAGCATGAAGAATTTCGCGCTCCAGTCCCTCCATTTCTTCTGCTTCCTCATCATCTTCATGATCGTAACCCAGCAGATGCAGCAGGCCATGCACGATCATGTGATGCAGGTGCTGATTAAAGCTTTTGTTTTCTTCAAGAGCTTCACGTTCGACAGTTTCCCGCGCAATAATAATATCGCCGAGCATCGGCCCCGGAGCATCGCCCGGCGCGATGTCAAAGGCCGGAAAAGACAGCACATTGGTGGCTTTGTCTTTATTGCGCCATTGCGCATTAATCGTGCGGATCGAGGCATCGTCGGTCAGAACAAGGCTGAGCTCGGTTTCTTGCTGCGGCAGTTCAAGCCGCGCCCAGACGGCATCGACACAGGATCGGGCGAGCGTTTCATAGGTTTCATTGTCGTCCCCAGACGGGGTTTCCCAAAGAGAACTTTCAATGAGAATGTCGATTGTAATCATTTTTGTTTCGTGAACCGGTTTATTGTTAAGACAACAGCCCGCCTGCAAAGAGACGGGCTGTTATAAAAGTCAGTTTGTAATCTAAAAACCTATTTAGGTTTCCGAAGGCGTGTTTTCACCCTCGGTCACACTAACTTTATGATGTTTCAGTGTTTTGGCAGCACCACGTTTTTCATAGGCGCGGACAATGGCTGCAACCATCGGATGGCGTACCACATCTTTGTCACTGAAGCGTACGGTGACAATGTTTTCAACATCGCCCAAAATCTCCAGCGCTTCCACAAGACCGGATTTCTGACCGGCGGGCAGATCGATCTGGCTCGGATCGCCGGTGACGATCATGCGCGAACCTTCACCCAAACGGGTCAGGAACATTTTCATCTGCATGGATGTGGTGTTCTGCGCCTCGTCAAGAATAACAGCCGCATGTGCCAGTGTACGGCCGCGCATGAAGGCCAGAGGCGCAATTTCAATCACACCGGCAGCCAATGCCCGCTCCACTTTATCCGCAGGGATCATGTCATAAAGCGCATCATAGAGCGGTCGCAGATAGGGATCGACCTTCTCTTTCATGTCCCCCGGCAAAAAGCCGAGCCGCTCACCGGCTTCAACAGCAGGGCGGGACAATACAATCCGCTCAACCAGTCCGCGCTCCAGCAGCATAGCCGCATGGGCAACAGCGAGATAGGTTTTACCGGTACCGGCAGGGCCGGTGCCGAAAACCAGTTCCGAGCGCTCCATCGCACGCATATAGGCATCCTGCGTCGGCGTGCGGGCAAAGATGGTCTTTTTACGGGTGGAGATTTGTGCCGCGGAAAGGCGGGTTTTGGTTTCAAGGGTCGGCAGGCTCAGCTGGTCATCACGTACCGGCGTTGCAGTAGCTGCCATGCGCAAGGCACCATCGACATCGGATTTGCTGAGATCGTGACCTTTTTGCAAAAGCGAATAGAGGTGATCCAGTGCCATTCGCGCCTGTGCCGTGGCAGTTGCTTCACCGCGCAGGATCAGCTGATTGCCTTTGGAGCGGACATCGACACCAAGTTTTTGCTCAATATAAGCGAGATTCTCGTCGAATTGGCCAAACAGCGCACTCGCCAGCCGGTTGCTGTCAAAATCGAGGACTATATGAGCCATATCAGAAGCGCCATCCTGCAGAGCAGGGATTGTGGTGGCGGGTTTTTTCAGTTCTTTGCTAACCTGTTTGCCCGTGGTGACGTTCAACCGGCTCTCCTTGATTGCGGTTTAGCTGTAAATCTAAAAGGCGCTGATCCGCCGTGACAGATCATATCTGACACGATTATGGTACAGATTAATGACACTGTCACGCGGGAAAGCAGAGCCGGACAACGGCTAGCGTTATTTAGAGCGGTTTCAGTTAAAATTGATGTTTGAAACCGCTCTAAATTTTTTTGTTTTTACGCATTGTCCTGCGCATCGAAGCGGGAAAAGAAATCAGTTCGGCGAACTGATTTCCCCACAGAGGCGCTTCGCCCTTTTGCTGGAAATGCTTTAAGCTAATTTTTCGGCGACAAGACTGTTGGTGCCGGTGGAATTGACACGTACGCGGATCATATCACCGACTTCACCCGGATTATTTTCAATGATTACCGGAATGAGCCATGGTGAGCGGCCGATCATCTGGCCTTCAAAACGTCCCGGCTTTTCAAGCAGCACATCCATTTCTGTACCGACAAGGCTATTCTGAAATGCATATTGCTGTTCGCTGAGCAGCGCCTGCAAACGCTGCAGACGTTCGTCTTTCACGGATTCTTCTACATGATCGGGCAGATCGGCACCTGGAGTGCCCGGACGTGAGGAATATTTGAACGAATAGGCCTGCGCATAGCCAACTTCACGTACCAGCCGCATCGTGTCCTCAAAATCCTCATCGGTTTCACCAGGGAAACCGACAATGAAGTCACCGGACAGTGCCAGATCAGGGCGCACGGAACGGATACGCTCAATCAGGCGGATATAATCTTCGCCTTTATGTTTGCGGTTCATCGCTTTCAGGATGCGGTCGGAACCGGCTTGCACCGGCAGATGCAAGTAAGGCATCAGAATATCGAGATCGCGATGGGCATTAATCAGCACATCATCCATGTCACGCGGATGGCTGGTCGTGTAACGCAGACGCGCAATGCCCGGAATTTCCGCCAAACGATAGAGCAGCTCTCCCAAGCCCCACTCGCGGCCGTCATCGCCTGCGCCGTGCCAGCCGTTGACATTCTGGCCGAGCAGGGTCAGCTCGCGAACACCGGCCTGAACCAGCTTTGTCGCTTCATTGATGATCTGGGCAACGGAGCGCGAAACCTCTGAACCGCGTGTGTAAGGTACAACGCAGAAGGTGCAGAATTTATCACAGCCTTCCTGCACCGTCAGAAAGGCGGAAACACCACGCTTGCGTACCTGTTCACGGCTGGCAAGCGGCAGATGTTCAAACTTGTCTTCCACGGCATATTCGGTATCGACAACCTGACGGCCTTCACGTACCTGAGCGAGTGCCTGCGGCAAACGGTGATAGGTCTGCGGGCCAACCACGAGATCAACAGTCGGGGAGCGGCGCAGAATTTCATCGCCTTCCGCCTGTGCCACACAACCGGCAACGCCGATAATCAGATCTTTGCCGTCCGCCTGACGCTTATTCTTCATATTGCGCAGGCGACCCAGCGCGGAATAAAGTTTTTCGGAAGCCTTTTCACGGATGTGACAGGTATTAATCAGCACCATATCCGCGTCATCAGCACTGTCGGTCGTGACATAACCTTCTGCGGCCAGACTGTCGGCCATGCGCTGGCTGTCATAGACATTCATCTGGCAGCCATAGGTTTTGACAAAAACCTTACGGCTATTGGCCAGATTATTACCGGAGGCAGTGACATTTAACGGAGTGTCAGAGGCCGGATGATGCGGGTTGGGTGCTGTTTGATCCTTCATGGCGCGGCTTTTACCGCTTTTCCCTTAGCTTGAGAAGGGGACAGATGCGCGCAAATCGTCATGAAAGATGAGATATTCTAAAGGCGGATCAATGCTCCGGTTAGAGCGCCGTGTGCCAGACTTGGCACACAAAGGTCGCTCTAACACTTTAAAATTAGAGCATAATTTTACCTTAAACCGATCCAAGTTTAAGGAGTTATGCTCTAGTCAAAAACCTCATCCGGATAGGCGCCCCAGATTTTTCCCTGACGGATCCAGCCGCGTGTACCCTGTGTTTCGAGCTGACACCACTGGCCGGTGCATTCACGGATATTGGCGATGACACCTGCTTCAGCACGGGCAACAACGCGGGATGTGTCGCTGGCGCTGGCATAAAGATCAATCACATTATCCGCCTTGCCGCGCTCCCACGGGGCAACAATAGCAGTGCGCTTGCCTGCCAGAAGCGACTGGTAAACCCAGCCTTCTGTGCCGTCAGCATCGCGGATGCGGCGCCAGTTGTCATATTCCTGAATGATCTCAACAGGCAGTCCCGATTTGGTATAAAGCCATGAAACCGCATAATCACGCCCCGGACCCACACGGATATTCACACGGGCAGGCTTCAGGCTGACAAAACGCGGGATCGGCAGGCCGCTTGGCCCAAGATTGGCAGATGAGGCTGCTTCTTTGCTCGGCGCATCTTCACCGGAAGGACCTTCTTCCGCGGAAGAGGGTTCTGCACCTTCGGAAGCGTCCTGTGCATAGGCATGATGCGAGCCGGATAAAGGGGACAGCAGAAACAGGCAGGAAAACAGGCCTATAGCTAGTAACAGACAAAAATTTGATTTTTCTGTTTTATGTATATGCTGTTTCATTCGCAGTCCTGACCGGCTTATATTCTGGTATAGTCATCCCGACGGTTTGCAAGATTGGTCTGTAAGATCAATATGACGTTAGGAGACCAGAACCGGCGCTTTTTCTTTGTCTTTGTTCGCCTGCCTTGCTAGACAGTGTATGAACCATGACAATGCCGCACTCTGCACCTTCTTGGTTAAGGAGGTCTCAACGCGACACATCAAAGGGGTAGAAATGTCGGGCAAAAAGAAACCATTGGTCGTCATTACCCGGAAATTACCGGATCCTGTTGAAACGCGCATGCGCGAATTGTTTGATGCGCGCCTGAATATTGATGATCATAAAATGTCGCGTGAGGAACTGGCTGCGGCCATGCGCGAGGCCGATGTGCTGGTGCCGACGATTCGCGATGTGATTGATGCGGAGCTGATTGAGCAGGCTGGCCCCAATTTGAAACTGATCGCCAATTTCGGCAATGGCGTGGACAATGTGGATGTAACCGCTGCTGCCAAGCGCGGTATCGCCGTGACCAATACCCCGAATGTTCTGACAGAAGATACTGCCGATATGGCGATGGGGCTGATTCTGTCTGTGCCACGCCGTCTTGTGCAGGGGGCCAATGTGTTTTCCACTTCCGGCGAATGGCCGGGCTGGTCGCCGACATGGATGCTTGGCAGACGCATCTGGGGCAAACGCCTCGGTATTGTCGGCATGGGTCGTATCGGCACCGCTGTTGCACGCCGTGCCAAAGCTTTTGGCCTTGCTATCCATTACCACAACCGCAAGCGGGTTCATGCGGCAGTTGAGGAAGAGCTGGAAGCCACCTATTGGGACAGCCTCGACCAGATGCTGGCACGGATGGACATTATTTCCGTCAATTGCCCCTCGACGCCGGCGACATTTCACCTTTTGTCTGCACGCCGCATCGAGCTGATGCAGCCCAATGCCTATCTGGTTAATACGTCACGTGGTGAGATTGTTGATGAAAATGCGCTGATCCATCAGATTGAGCAGGGCAAGCTCGCCGGTGCCGGTCTTGATGTGTTTGAGCAGCATCCGGCGGTTGATCCGCGCCTGCTGAAACTGGCTTCAGAGGGCAAAGTCGTGATGCTGCCGCATATGGGCTCTGCCACGCTGGAAGGGCGGATTGATATGGGCGATAAAGTCATCGTCAATATCCGCGCCTTTTGGGACGGTCACCGCACACCGGACCGCGTATTGCCGCCAAAGGTTTGAAATATTGAGCTTATAAAAAAGCCGCCGGAAATTCCTGCGGCTTTTTTATTTTATGGGCGGCGGAAGTGAGAAGGTAAATCGTAAAGATACGCAATTCGCTCAATTGCTTCACGCAGCGGCTCATAGGCTACGGTCATGGTGTGGCCATTGGCATGGATCATCATATCGGGGCTTGCCATAATCGCCACATGACCCGGCCAGAACACCAGATCGCCACGCTGCAGATTGGCATAATCCTTACCGGCCTCAATCACATCACCCAGATGATCGCCCTGCATATCGGAATCGCGCAATACATCGCGCCCTGCATCCAGCATGGCAAGCTGTACCAGACCTGAGCAATCAATACCAAAACCGGAGGTGCCACCCCAGAGATAAGGCGTGTTAATCAGGCTTTCGGCTGTGGTGACATAATCGGCAACAGTCTCGTCAATAGCACGCAGATGCTTGGCAAAAATCGCTGTGCCATCCGGCAGCATACCGTAGCGGCTGCCACGATTTTCAACGAATTCGGTGATTTCTACACTTGAGCCGAGAGACAGAGCGCTGGTGTGACGGAAGCGCAGATCAGCGCCGGAATAGATGAATGTGCGCGGCACACAGATACGGTGGGTTGGTTTATTGCCAACTTCACCTAGTTCGCTATCGGGCATATAGCCGACATAACCATCGCGTATAGCTTGCACCCAGCTCCAGCCATTCGCTTGCTCGAAAACGGTGACTTCATCGCCATAGAGAATCTGGCTCTGTGGGCCGCTGGCAGGTTCAGGCTTGCTGCGCAGATCGCTGACGGGAACGATCACACGTTTGCGCTTGCCTTCTGTAAAAGCGGCGGCATCGACTTTTCCGCGTAAAGCACTATCCGCCAGATCGGGGCGATAGGCATGGAGGCGGCGGTCAGGCTGGGTCATAAAGGCAATTCCCTGGACTTGGAGATAACGCGGTCGCCCAGTCTTTCAACATAGAGCGCACCGCTGACTGTTCGTTTAATCAGAACATTGCGCAGATCCTGCGGATCGCGATGGCGGCTGACGAGCCCCATCGTGCCCATCGTATCCAGCGCACGGGTAATAACAGGTTTAGTCACACCAAGACGCGCGGCCAGCGCGCGTACCGTATGGGGCGGTGTTTCAAGATAGATTGTCAGCAATATGGCCATTTGCCGCCATGTCAGATCATGGGTTTCGTCACGCACCTGCGACAGGGAAACGGTCTGTAACAGCGTCAGCGCCTGTAGTGGTTTTAACTCGACAGCCATGAATACCGCTTACCTGATAGAGAGGCCTGCCCGTTAGTAACAGGCAGGCTGTTTTGCTTATAGAACCGCTTTTAAACGGAGCCTGCAAGAGGCTTAAACATAACGCTGTTTAATGACCTGATAAAGCGCACGAATACCCTGTGCAGCACCGCCGACAGTGGCTGCGGATTTCTCAACCGGTGTCCAGCCGTAAATGTCGAAGTGACCCCAGACCTTGGCATTTTTGACAAAGCGCGAGAGGAACAGTGCTGCTGTGACAGAACCGGCAAAACCGTCGGTGGTCACATTGTTAATGTCCGCAACTTTTGATACGAGTTTGGCCTCATAGGGTGCCCAGAGCGGCATGCGCCACAGCGGGTCGGATTGTGCTGCGGCCTGTTCGGCCACTTTTGCAGCAAAGGCCTCATCATGGCTGTAGAATGGCGGCAGGTCAGGCCCCAGAGCTACGCGGGCAGCGCCGGTGAGGGTTGCCATGTCGATGATGAGATCCGGATTTTCTTCGTCGGCTAAGGTCAGTGCATCAGCGAGAACCAGTCGGCCTTCCGCATCGGTATTGCCGATTTCAACCGTCTGTCCCTCACGGGATGTCAGAATATCGCTCGGGCGAAACGCATTGCCGGAAATGGAGTTTTCGACTGCAGGGATCAGCACACGCAGGCGCACCGGCAGTTTGGCATCCATAATCATACGCGCCAGACCCAGCACATTGGCTGCGCCACCCATATCTTTCTTCATCAGCAACATGCCGCTGGCAGGCTTGATGTCGAGACCGCCGGTATCAAAGCATACGCCCTTGCCAACCAGCGTGACTTTCGGATCGCTGTCTTTGCCCCAAGTGAAGTCAATCAGGCGCGGTGCAGTATCGCTGGCACGGCCGACAGCATGGATCATCGGGAAGTTTTGCTTCAGCAGATCATCACCGATAACAGCAGTGAATTTCGCGCCATAAGCCGTTGCAAGCTTACGGGCTGCCAGTTCCAGTGCGTCCGGCCCCATATCACTGGTCGGTGTGTTGATCAGATCGCGGGTCATGGCGCTGGCATCGGCAAGACGACGGGTTTCCGCCAGATCAGACAGGCCGGAAATATACAGCGAAACGCTGTTCTGGTCTTCTGTGGAAGTGTCTTTTTTATAGCGATTGAACTGATAGCCGCCGAGCAGGAAGCTGACCGCGAATAATTCCGCATGGTCTGCTTTGCCTTCAATATGCCAGTTGCCGGCAGGCAGCAGACGGGCAAGTTTGCCACCGATCAGACGACCTTCGCCGCTCTTGTCTTTGTCCGCCGGTTCAATGCCGAATAAAGCGCCGCTGATCTGCCCCTGTTCATTGGCCAGCGTCAGCAATTGTCCGGTTTTGCCTTTATAGGCATTGGCTTTTGCCCAGTTGAGGACAGTTTGCGGAAACTGACCATTCGCCAGTGTCTCCGGTGTTACCAGCCATATCGGGCGGCTGTCCGCAGCCTGTTGATCGAGAAGAGCAGCACGGTTCGCAGAAAGAGGCAGGGAGGTCATATTGATTTCCGGTATTTATTTTCAGGAGAGCGGCATGAGTCGCTGATGTCAGCTCAATAATTAACTCTCTATTAGGGTTAATGGAATATTGATTTTATCATATTCAGGTGAAGCGCGGGTTAATGCAGAGGACTGATTTCAGGCGCTTTCAACGACCGTATTTTATGGAGACAGTTTGATGCAGAAAAATGCGCTGGCTTTTGAACAACCGGATAAATCATGCCGTGGCCTGCGTTACGGAAAAAGCCGTTTTCTGACACTCACCACTGCTCTTTTCATCACTGGACTGGCACTGGCCGGTTGCAACAGTGTGGATCGCACCACAACCGGTTCGGTTGCTAAAGGCAACGGCACCAAGGCTGAGCGTTCCATTGAGCAGATGAATGCGCAGCAACTCGCACAGGCCGCTCAAACCTATGGTGCGCATTATCAGAAGAACCCGACCAGCAAAGTTGCAGCGCTGAACTATGCGACAGTACTGAGTATGGCAGGCCGAAATGATCAGTCGCTGGCAGTAATGCGGGCAATTGCGATTCAGTTGCCAAAGGATAAGCAGGTTCTGGCGGCCTATGGCAAAGCTTTGGCTGGCGCAGGTGAGCTGGATGCGGCACTGGATGCAGTACGCCGTGCGCAGACACCGGATTATCCGGACTGGCGTTTGTTGTCTGCGGAAGGGGCTATTCTCGACCAGCAGGGCAATTCCGCGGATGCCCGTGCAATCTATCAGAAAGCACTGCAGATCAAGCCGGGTGAAGCCTCGATCCTCTCCAATCTTGCAATGTCTTATGTCCTAAGCGGTGATCTGCCGACAGCTGAAAAATATCTGCGTCAGGCGGCAACCGCAAATGGCAGTGACAGCCGTGTCCGTCAAAATCTGGCACTGGTCGTCGGTCTTCAGGGGCGCTTTCAGGAGGCGGAAACAATTGCCTCCCGCGAATTGTCACCGGAGCAGGCAAAAGCCAATACCGATTATTTGCGTGCAATGCTGGCAAAGCAGGGCTCTAAAAAACAGGCTTAAAGTCTGAAAATTTACAGATTAAAAAATGCCCCCTGCCTGAATTATATTTCAAGCAGAGGTTTTATGTTGTTTAGTTGCCTGCAATGCCGCCTGGACCAAAAATCTGGATAAGAGCAGGGCCGATAATAACAATAAACAAGACCGGCAGAAAAAACACGATCATTGGTACTGTGAGTTTTGGTGGCAGTCCTGCAGCTTTCTTTTCAGCGGCCATCAGGCGCATATCGCGACTTTCCTGAGAAAGTGTGCGCATTGCCGTTGCGACCGGCGTACCATAACGCTCAGCCTGAATAAGCGCCTGTGTCATGGATTTAATGGCTTCCATACCGGTGCGGCTGGCAAGATTTTCATAGGCCTGACGACGCTCCGGCAAAAAAGCCAGCTCCGCATTGGTCAACATTAGCTCTTCAGCCAGATCTGCCGACTGAATACCGATTTCATCGGCAACGCGGCGGAAAGCAGCTTCAGTGGACATGCCGGATTCAACACAGATCAGCATCAGGTCGAGGGCATCCGGCCAGGCCAGTGTAATGGATTCACGACGCTTGGCTGCAATATTACTGACATAGAGGTTCGGTGCATAAAAACCGGCATAAGCAGCCAGAATACAGATAAAGAAACGAACAAAGGTGGTTTGCTGCGCCAGTACTCCAAGCCCGAAGATCATGAATATGGCCAGCCCCAGAAATACAAAGGGCAGCACGAAGCGCATGAACAGAAAAATATTCAGCGGGTTTTGTCCGCGAAAACCAGCTTGGCGTAACGAAGCAACGGTTTTTTCGTCAGCCAGAGCGCGGCGAAGATCCAGTTTTTCAACGAAATTCCGAATACCCGCTTTTTGCTGATGGCGCAGGCTGATGCCGCGTTCTTTCTCACTGGCCATCCGTGCTCTTTCGCGGGCGCGAATGGCCTCACGCTCAAGGGCAACCGATTTCATCCGGTTTTTTAACGGATTACGCTGAAAATAGGGGAGTAGCAGTGTCATTACGGTTGCGAACATCGCAAACACAATAAAAATGCTGATGAGTGTTTGTCGCTGAAACAGAGTGGTTTCGAAAAATTCCCGCATGGCCACCTCCGCTTACATTTTGAAATTAATCATGACTTTCATCACGAAAATTCCAATCGAATACAAGACAACTGAGATGACAAGCAAAACATTGCCGATGAATGTGGTGAATAGTGTGTTGATATAGCCTGGGTTCATGAATGAGATACCGGTGGCAACCAAAAATGGCAAAGCTCCGATGATCGCCGCCGAAGCTTTTGCCTCCTGTGACATGGCCTGAACTTTGGCTGCCATTTTTTTACGATCGCGCAAAACACGCGACAAATTACCCAAAGCCTCAGACAAGTTGCCGCCGGCCTGTGACTGAATCTGAATCACAATCGAAAAGAAATTTGTTTCTGGGCAGGGCATGTTTTCCGGCATTTTGGAAACGGCTTCCGGTATTGTCAGACCCATTTGTTGAGACTCAACAATCCGGCGAAATTCCTCTTTGACCGGAGAAGGGGCATCATTTGCCAGCAAGCGCAGGCTGTCGTTCAGGGGTAAACCAGAACGCAAAGAACGGGTGATGACATCCAGTGCATTCGGAAAATCATTCAGGAAAGCCTTCATTCGCCTTTTGCGCAAATGCAGAACGATCCAGCGCGGCACGCCGAAAAAACCGATCAGCGCTATTAGCGGCGACATAATCAAAGGAATGCCAGCCATCAGCCCGAGCAGAAAACAGATGAATGCACTGGCCGTACTGATGAGATAAAACTGACGGGCGCTCCAGTTGAGACCTGCTTGTGCCAGCAATATGCGCAGCGGTGGTTTTTTTTGATTTTTGTTCTGCGCTTTGTTGCGGCGGTCAAGTTCGTCCAGATTGTCCTGCAAGGTACGGCGGCGCTTTTGTGCCTCGCTGGCTTTCTCACGCTCTGAGCGCATGACTGCGCGGCTTGTTGTGGTTTTCTTAATTGCGTCAAGGCGCTTTTGACCACTTTTTTCCGCGGTGATGCGATCGAAAAAGATAGCATAAAGCAAGGCAGCGACTGCAATTGCCGCCAGAACAACAAGCAGAATTGTTGTGCCGTTCATAAGAATGCCCTTTCAGTGCCTGACATTATAAAATGCCTGTGAACATATAATAGATTGAATACAGACGGTGTTTTGTCGTTCTTTTAAATCTGCTGACTACCGGCAACTTCCATAGTATCCAGAATAGTCGCCAGTCGCTGATCTTCATTATAATAACGCGCCCGCTCCCAGAAGGCAGGCCGACCGATGCCGCTTGAGACATGCCGCCCGATAATATTGCCGTTAATGTCTTCACCGAGGAACTCAAAATTCATCAGATCCTGCGTGATGATGATATCACCTTCCATACCCACCACTTCTGTGATGTGGGTAATCCGGCGTGTACCATCGCGCAGACGTGTCGCCTGAATAATCACATCAACGGAGCCGACAATAATTTCACGCACGGTACGTTGCGGCAGTGTGTAGCCGCCCATGGCAATCATGGCTTCCATACGGTTCAGACATTCGCGAGGACTGTTGGAGTGGATTGTGCCCATTGAGCCGTCATGGCCGGTATTCATGGCCTGAAGCAGATCGAAAACTTCAGGGCCACGGACTTCACCGACGATAATTCTCTCAGGACGCATACGCAGACAGTTTTTAACCAGATCGCGCATGGTAATTTCGCCTTCACCTTCAAGATTGGGCGGGCGGGTTTCCAGACGAACGACATGAGGCTGCTGCAATTGTAGTTCAGCCGAGTCTTCGCAGGTAATGATACGCTCAGTTTCATCAATATAGCGTGTCAGACAGTTGAGGAGCGTGGTTTTACCGGAACCCGTACCGCCTGAAATAATGATATTACAGCGCACACGGCCGATAATTTGCAGCAGTTCCGAACCCATTTGCGAAATACTGCCGAAACGGACCAGCTGATCAAGTGTCAGCTTGTCTTTTTTAAATTTACGGATGGTCAGGGCTGTGCCGTCAATGGCGAGCGGAGAAGTGATGACGTTAACACGGGAACCGTCCGGAAGACGGGCGTCACAGATCGGGCTGGATTCATCAACACGGCGGCCGACCTGTGAAACAATACGCTGGCAGATATTCAGCAATTGCTGATTATCGCGGAAACGGACATTGGTTTCCTGCACACGGCCATTGACCTCAATATAGGTTTTGCGCGCACTATTGACCATGATATCGGCGATATCATCGCGTGCCAGCAAGGGTTCTAACGGACCATAGCCCAGAACATCGTTGCAAATATCATCGAGCAGTTCTTCCTGCTCGGCAATCGACATGACGAAATTTTTGATCGAGATAATATCATTGACGATTTCGCGGATATCATCACGGGCGGCATCGGCATCCATTCTTGATAATTGCGACAGGTCGATTGTATCAATCAGTGCTGCAAAGATCTGGGATTTTGTATCGTAATATGCCTGCGATTTTTCACGGACGACCGGTGCTGCTGGTGTTTTCACAGCAGGCTTTTCCGATGCAGATACAGCCGTGTTGGTCTGTGACGGCGGAATCAAATTCGCTGTCTGACCGGCTGTCGCAGCAGCAGGTTTTACAGTACCTGTGGTTGGGGAGGCTGCTCCTCTTTTTCCAAACATGGCTGTTGTTTATCCTTGTCCGTCAGGCAGATTTTTTGCGTTTAAGCTTACTGAGAATTCCGGCCAGCGGTTTAGCTTTTTTGGTCTGCTCCGGTACATCGTGTTTGCCAAGCAGTTCGCGTGCGATCTCAGTGATTTTTTGTGAAATCTTGTGGTTCGGATCGGCCTCTGCGAGCATATGCGCATTATTGGCCGCTGTTCCGAAAAACTGCGGATCAAATTCAATTACAGCCAAAGGTTTAATATTTAGCGGTGAGCAGAAATCCGCAGCAGAAATTTCAGGACGCTTCGGTACACCGGTCTGATTCAGAATAAGATGTGCGGGCTTATCATTCGGTCGCAGCAGGATCAGCGTATCAAGCAGGTTTTTGGTATTGCGCAAACTGGCTAAATCCGGTGTGGCAACAATGATAATCTCGTCAGCCCGCATCAGGGTTGTACGTGTCCAGCTGTTCCAGTTATGCGGTATGTCGAGTATCAGCAATTGTGTGGTACGCAGAGCCGCATCGATCACAGAAACAAAGGATTCCGTATCAAAGTCATAGGTTTTTTCGAGGGTTGATGGTGCTGCCAGCAGTGATAAATGTTCTGAACTCTCTGCCAGAAGACGGTCAAGATAGACTTCATCCACCCGTTCCGGTGCATAGACCGCGTCTGCAATCCCCAGTGTCGGATCCTGATCGAAATTTATATTGACCGTGCCAAATGGCAGATCCATATCGGCAAGCACAACTTCATGTTTGAACTGGTTAGCAAGGCTCCAACTGATGTTATGAGCAAGAGTGGATGAGCCAACACCACCTTTAGCACCAATGACAGCAATACTCCTGCCGGAGGGCGCAGTAGCCGGATCTGTAAACAGGTTATTCAGTACGGATATAACTTCCGACAGACTTGCAGGAGAAACAAGGTAATCGGAAATGCCATTACGGATCAGTTCACGATACAGCCGGACTTCGTTGCTGCGACCGATAATCAGAACACGGGTTCCGCTGTCACAGACTTCTGCAAGCTGCATTATATCTGCAAGCAACTGATCTGGCCCAGCAGCACTTTCAAGAATAATGAGATGTGGCGTGGAAGTGCTTTGATAGGCTTCAAGTGCCACACCAATGCCACCGGAGCGGATGTGCCAGCGGGTGCGTGTGAGACGCCGATCCTGAGAGCAGGCTTGTAAAACAGACAGGCCGACTTCTGTTTCACAGAACGCATCAATATTCAGGCGCGGCAGCGGGCGGATATGGGCTATATCCGCGTCTTCATCCTGAAGCATAATTGTTGATGTGACACTGTTTTCCACGATCACGACCTTTGTTGAAAGTTGTATGTCCGGCTTGCAGAAATCTCGTGTAAGCCGGATTATTTTGTTTTTCTGGTTCTTGCTATTGGTTGGTATAGTTTACAATCTGGCTGCGTTGTTCGGTCCAGACCTTTGATATACTTGGTGAAACATTGTCGTAACCATTGTCAGGGGCATCTTTTTTCACTCCACTCAGAACTCGGTCATTACGTGTGCCGCTGAGTGGGGCTGTTGCACGAGGGCCTAAGAGATCTGCCGGATTTGCAACTTGTGCGGCCAGATTTGCCTGCGATGCGCAACCAAAATTGGCATAATGTTTATTCTCTGCAGTGTTGAGCATATCGTCCGGCCAACGTCCGCAAGGGCCCGTTCCTGCTGTCATGGCATAATAACTGATACGAACAGGCGCAGAGATTTGCTGATTATTTACCTGATAGCTCTGAGTAGCAATATTGCTGGCCAGAACCCCGCCTTGTCTTAAGACTTTGGCTATATCCATGCTGATTTGATAGGCGGCCGATTGATTGGCGCTACCCTCAGGCAAAAGAATAAAAACCATGCCTGAGCCCTGGCGGCGATAGCCATCAACTGCGTTCTGGACAATGCTGCGCTGTGTCAGGCTGAGTTTTTTGTCATTTCTGCTTACAGGAATATCGGCTGTTTTTTCACGCTCCTGAATCGTGATCGGATGATTGGTACGGTAATCATCCGGTGTGGCGCCAACTGTAACATGATGTGTATTGGCACATCCTGCTAAGGCCAGAGTAATGAGCAGGCTGCCACTTATGAATATGACCCGTGAAGACGGAGAGTGAATTTTCTGCATATTGCTGCCTGCCCTTCTTATTTATAAATGAAGCCGACAACGCCGTTATAGCGGCCATTGGGCAGATTGGTTTTTGCGCTTCCGTAAACACGGTTGACCTTGCCGAGTACAAAACCGGCTGCATCGCTTGGCGGAGCCAGATTATCGTCGGGTCGTGCCAGTTCGGTTCGTGCTGTTGAACGAACCAAATAAGGTGTAACGATCACTACAAGTTCAGATTCATTGCGCAGGAATTCCCTGCTTCGGAACAGTGTGCCGAGTACCGGAATTTTGGACAGGCCTGGTGTGCCGTTAATGGATTGGCGGGTTTCATCGCGGATAAGACCGCCGATCATCATGGAGCCACCGGATGGTATTTCAACGGTGGTATCTGCAATGCGTTTCCGCAAAGAAATAATATTAGGACTGAATTCACCGGTGCTTTGCGTTGCCGAACCTTCATTTGTTGGTTCAGAAACTGACGTGCGAACTTTTAAAGATATGCGTCCCGGCCCCAGAACAGTCGGCATGAATTCCAGTCCGATACCATATTCAATTTTGGCAAGCGTATTTTTGCGCTTCCCATCATCTTCATAATCAACGGTATCAAGAACATTATATTCGCCGCCAACCTGAAAAGCAGCCTTCTCACCGGAAATTGCCGTAAGTGTTGGTTCTGCAAGAGTTTTCATCGCTCCAGCGGTTTCCATTGCCTGTAGGTAGCCACGGAAGTTGCTGGTGCGGAGGCCTAAGGAGTTACTTACATTCTGCCCTAATCCACCTGGTAAATTTCCTGCAACACCGCTGAAGGTCACGCCATTCATACTGGCACTGCCAACCATATTCACACCGAGCTGTTTCATCACCGTGCGGCTGACTTCGGCGACGGTTACTTTCAGGGTGACCTGATCCTCGCCGACAATTGTAATCAGATTGATGATTTTACTGGCACGACGGTCTTCCCGATCAGAACCATTAGAAATTGTAATACTGTTACCGGAAGTTGACGTGGAACTTTTATCATATTGACCTGTTGTCGCTTCACCGCCCGAAACCAGCAATTCGGCAAGTTTGGCAGCTTGTGCCGCGTCCTGCGGGGTCTGCACAGAACCAGTCAGAACAATATTATCATTGATAAGTTCAATTTTGATATCTGAGCCCGGAATATATTTTCGCAATGAAGATGACAGGCTGCTGACATCACGTTCAATTTTCAGATCAAGGCTGGCAATCTGTTCGCCGTCTTTGCCAAAAACAATAATATTGGTTTGTCCAACGGACTTACCGAACAGGTAAATACGCCGTGCTGTTCGTGTAACAGCATCGGCTGTTGCCGGATTGGCAACCAGAATATCATAGGCGTCCTGTGGCAGATCAATGACAATTGACTTACCCAGTCCTAGATTGACCGGTTGCGAGCGTCCCGTACTGGAAATCTGAACGTCCTGTGCCTGTACCGGATTGGAACTGAGAACCGGTATAATGAGGGCAGCAGAAAGGAACAGTGGTTTCAACTGTGAACTGACGCGAGTTTGGGAAAAAGATGGACGTGTCATTAGTTGATCCCAATTTCGGTAAGATTGCCAGATTTAATCATTTTGACCGGCCCGTTTTTGGAAGGTGAAACAACAAGATAGTCGGATGAGCTGGATGGCTCTGGTTTTGCATCACGAACTGAGCGCAATGTCAGGCTGATCCGATCTGCCACAGATTGGGCAACAGCCATGATCTCAGCCTGTTCATGGGTAACTTCCAGAGTTGCGGTGCGGCCGATAATATCTTTTTTGCCTTCATCATCTTCTTTGATCGTCTGATCGATGGCCAGCACGCGAACATTTTCTAAAATGGTTTCCGTTAAGAATGGCATACTCTTATTGGCAGCATTCCGGTCCGCACGAGTGAGAATGACATCGACGCGATCACCGGGAAGAATGAAGCCACCGGCGGAACTTTCTGCAGCAATATTGGTCGCGATGGCACGCATACCTTGTGGCAGCAAAGAGGACATGAATTGTTCCCCTTCGCCGATCAGTTTAACTTTGCGGATAGGTTCTCCGGCCAGAACCGGAAGGCGCAGGCTGGATTTTTGCATGACATCCAGTGCGTCCGGTTGTGAATCACGCGTTATGTAATCTGCGGTTACTGAAGCTGTAGGCCAGGATTGCCATTGTAGTTGACCGGATAATGACGATCCGACGGCCAGATTAGATGAAGCAGTCAGAACATCTTTTACAGGCAAAACCGGTGCGGGAGCACTGACCTCAATGACCTGCGGCGGGGCGTCTGTCATGGTCAAAGCAATATAGCCTGCGGCACCGGCGGCAAGCACGGCAACAGCCAGAATGATCAGGCGTGAAGTGTTCATTTGATATCCCCGCATTGAGCGTGTGATTTTGGCACATACTCTAAATGCAGCAAGAATCGTATAATTATGGTTAACGAACTATTATTATTGATTTTATTAAAACAGTTATTGCTGAATTGGTGGGGGTAAGATTTGTTATGCCGGTTTTCAGGCCCTAACCAAAGCAAGATCGGGATATATCCATAAACCGGCAATGGCCAAAGCTATACCATAGGGGATACCTTTTTGGGGGTCACTCAGACGGTAAAGAAAAGCGATATGTTCAATTTTACTTCTGTCGATAAGCTTGCGCAGTAAGAGAATACATAGTGTTAAAATACCGCCTGTAATTGCGCTTATCAGTAAATAATCTGCAAGACTGACTGAAAATCCGGTCCAGAGAGCTATGGCACTGATTAGTTTGGCATCTCCGCCACCCATGGCATTGATGAAAAACAAAGCAAAACAGATGGCGAGGGCAATCGCGCCCGCTGCAATGTGAAGAAAGATATCTTTTGTAGGAAGCCCGTAAAGCGGTGCCAGAACAAGAAACGCTGCGGCAAAAAGCAGGCAGGCAATATTACGGATCTTCATAAACAGAAGATCAGAAACTGCAGCATAAATCATGGTGCCGCAAAAAATCAGAGCAGTGAGAAAAGCGAGCATATGCGGCCTGAATTTTACAATAGCATTGTGTGAGTTTCATCCTGTTGCTGCCAGAGATACTGTATGCTGTTTACCTTCAGGTTAATGCTGCCGGATGCCATAGTATTTTACGGAGAACATCCAGATCGGCGATGAGGGAAATATAGCTATTAATTGTTCTTTCATCCCTGTTGCGCATAGTGGGGTGAGCTACGGGGCATATTTTATGGCTGATAAGAAGATGACAGATCTGAAAAAACTGATAATTGCAGCTTTGCTGGGGGCAGGTGTCTTAACCTATCCGGCTGGAGCGACAGAAATTCAGGCAATACAGGTTCAGACAGATCAGGCGCATATTTTGCGACTGGATAAGCCTGTTAAGTCAGTCATTATTGGAAATGATGCTATTGCTGATGCCGTTATGCAGGATGCCAAAACCATTATTCTGACCGGACGTAATAATGGTGTCACCAATCTGGTTGTTATAGATCAGAGCGGGGATACATTACTGGATGAAAAAGTCATGGTCGGACAAAACGATCTGGCAACGACCCGTGTTTTCCGGGGCTCCAATATGATTGTATTGTCCTGCACGCCGATTTGTGAGCCGAAAGTTAAAGTTTTGGCTCCGCCAAAATCCTGATTATATTTCAGGCATTCAATTTTCTGTCCTACTGCAGGAAAATTTAAGTGATCATGAGTAGCCGAGCTGAGAAAAACTCTGTCCGACATTTTGTAAAGTCACTTCGCTCGTTCCGGCGGGATGAACGAGGCGTTACAGCGGTGGAGTTTGCGCTGGTCGCTTTTCCGTTTTTGTTTTTAATTTTTGCGATTATCGAACTGGGGCTGAGTTTCACTGTACAGCAAATGCTGACTTATGCGACAGAAGATGCAAGCCGGCGATTTTATACAGGACAGGATACGAAAGAAAATACAACGCCGGAAGCGTTGGAAGATCGTATTTGTCAAAAAATACAATTTATACCTGTCGTTGATTGCAAAAAAAATCTTCAGATTAATTTGAATAATTATAGTACTTTTTCTGATGTTCCTGTTAAAAATCTTGTAACCAGCAGCGGAAAACTTGGTCTTCCTACCCAGATTAATCTGGGTGGGCCATCAACAATTAATCAGCTAAATGTATTATATCGCTGGCCGGTTCTTACAAATATTCTTTTCTATCTAAGCCCAAAACCAGAAAATGGAGACAGAGTACTTCCTCTGTTTACGACTGTGACCTGGCAGAATGAACCGTTTTCAGGATGAGGTTCCATTGTAATATAAACGGGGCACGATTGACTTTGACCGGCAGTTTGCGAAAGTTCTGTGTGAATATATTTGCACTCTCAAGAAAATTTAGCAAAGACGAACGCGGTATATCCGCAGTGGAGTTTGCGCTTCTTTTACCGGTGATGATTTTTATTTATGCCGGTGTCGCTGATGTTTCGCGTGGCGTGGATGCAAACCGCAAAGTGAATCGGGTTGCCAGTGTTGTCGGAGATTTGGTGAGCCGGCAGATCAGTGTGCTGCCGGCACAACTCGATGACATTTTTACTATTGGCTCGACGATAATGTTTCCGTCCGTAACCAAACCCGAAATGAGGATTTCGTTTCTCAGAGTTGAGAGAGTAAATAATAGTAATAAACTTGTTGTCAGATTGGATTGGTCACGCAAGACACCTGGCTTCGTCGAAAAAGGGAATCCAAAGGAGCAGCAAGCAAAGCGGGATTATCTTCCGGAAAAACTGCGACAAGAGCCAATGAATTATATTCGTGTTGAGACGCAATATACTTATATACCTCTGCTCTCGTCGGTTCTTCCCAATATAGACATGGAAGAAATTTATTTTGCCAGTCCGCGCTATTCAGATGTTATTCCTTGCCCTCAGTGCTGATGATTTCCTTGCTTGACGCTTGAGGTGGTTTTCATGATATGCCTTTCATGAAATACTCGGTGAAGCGGTCTGAAGGCATTATTCTCATGCGACGGGTTATCCTTATTGTTCTTGATTCTTTCGGCATTGGCGGCGCACCGGATGCGGCTGCCTTTGGCGATCAGGGAGCCAATACGCTCGGAACAATTGCCCGCTTTTGTGCGGATAAACAGACACCATTACATATTCCGCATATGCTGGAACTGGGATTAGGGCGGGCCGCGGAATGTGCGAGTGGTGCTTTCCCTGCCGGTATCAATGCAGCCTCGCTGCCTCATGGCCTGTGGGGCGCGGCGAGTGAAGTCTCGAAAGGCAAGGATACACCTTCCGGTCATTGGGAAATTGCAGGTCTGCCGGTACCTTTTGACTGGGGTTATTTCCCGTATAGCATTCCGGCTTTCCCAGAGGACTTGACGGATACCATCATCCGTCAGGAAGGTTTGAACGGAATATTGGGCAATTGCCATGCCTCGGGCACTGAAATTATTGCGCAATATGGTGAGGAACATATCCGAACCGGAAAACCGATTTTCTATACATCGTCAGATTCCGTGTTGCAGGTGGCTGCTCATGAAGCACATTTCGGCTTGCAACGGCTTTATGATCTTTGTGCAGCTTTGCGCCTGCTGGTGGATCCGCTGAATATCGGACGTGTGATTGCGCGGCCATTTATCGGGGAAACGCGGGAGAGCTTTGAACGCACCGGCAACCGGCGCGATTTTGCCGTACCGCCGCCGCAGCCCACATTGTTGAATATTGTCGAAGCAGCCGGACATGATGTTTATGCGGTCGGAAAAATCAGTGATATTTTTGCCGGGTCAGGCGTGACGCAATTGCGCAAAGCGCATGGCAATCAGGCCTTGGTTGATGCCACGCTGGAGGCAATGAATGAGGCCGGTGACGGCGATCTGATTTTCACCAATCTGGTGGATTTCGATATGCTTTACGGTCACAGGCGCGACATTGCCGGTTATGCCGCCGCACTGGAAGCCTTCGATAAGCGCCTGCCGGACATTCTCGGTAAAATGCGCGAGGGTGATGTGCTAATTCTGACCGCAGATCATGGTTGTGATCCGGGCTGGCAGGGCAGTGACCATACCCGTGAATGTGTGCCTGTATTGATCGCCGGTGCGGGGAGTGGCACAATCGGTATGCGCAACAGTTTTGCGGATATTGGTAAATCTGTAGCCGCCTATCTGGGGTTGAAAAATGATCTTGCCGGTGAAGATTTTCTGACGGCTCATACCGAGCGGCAGTCAGAACGCAGCGGAGAGAGTGATGCCTGAATTACCGGAGGTGGAAACGGTCCGTCGCGGTTTGCAACCGGTTATGGAAGGCGCTACTGTTGAAGGGCTGGTTTTAAACCGTCCTGACCTGCGTTTTCCTTTTCCTGAAAAGCTGAGTGAGCGTCTGCAGGGGCAAAAAATTATCTCGCTGGGGCGGCGCGCCAAATATCTGCTGATCGAATTTGAAGACGGCGCCAGTCTGATCAGTCATCTGGGTATGTCCGGCTCCTACAGGATTGAACCTGATCTGCGTTCTTCATCCGGACATCACTTGGCAGATGATTTTCATTATCCGCGTTCTAAGAATACAGCCCATGATCATGTGGTTTTTCATTTGCAGACAGAGAATTACGGGCAGCGTCAGGTGATCTATAATGATCCGCGTCGTTTCGGGTTTTTGCTGTTATGCGGTGCCGGAGAGCTGGAAACGCATCCGTCCCTGAAAGATCTTGGCATTGAGCCGACAGGCAACAGCCTGTCAGGCGCGGTGCTTGCAGACTTATTCCGCAACAAGAAAATCACTTTAAAGGCGGCACTGCTGGATCAGCGGTTGATTGCCGGTCTTGGCAATATTTATGTCTGCGAAGCTTTGTGGCGCTCTGGCCTTTCACCTTTGCGTGCTGCCGGAGATGTCGCGCAGGATCCGCAACTGGCAGAATCGCTGGCGACTTCTGTCCGCGAGGTGATTGCCGAAGCCATTGCGGCAGGCGGCTCCAGTCTGCGGGATCATCGTCAGGCTGATGGCACGCTGGGCTACTTCCAGCATAGTTTTGCGGTCTATGACCGCGAGGATGAGCCATGCCGGCGTTGTGGCGCAACGATACAGCGCATTGTGCAGAACGGACGCTCAACTTTCTTTTGCGCTGCTTGCAGCGCCTGATCTCTTTTCCGTTCATAAATAATCACTGCCTTGGGGGAGTATCTTGATGGCCTATGAAACGATTCTTGCAGAAACACGCGGCAAAACCGGTCTGATCCGGCTCAACCGTCCGCAGGCGCTGAATGCACTGAACACACAGCTGATTACCGAACTGACAGATGCGTTGCAGGCATTCGACCGGGATGATGCGATTGGTGCGATTGTCCTGACCGGTTCCGAGAAGGCTTTTGCTGCCGGCGCTGATATTAAGGAAATGCAGAATCTCAGTTTTGCCGATGCTTACGGGCAGGATTTTCTCAGTGACTGGGAAGGGATCAATGCCATCCGTAAGCCGGTAATTGCTGCGGTCAGCGGCTATACGCTGGGCGGCGGCTGCGAACTGGCGATGATGTGCGATTTCATCATTGCTGCGGATAATGCCAAGTTCGGTCAACCGGAAATTACGCTTGGAATCATTCCGGGCATGGGTGGCACCCAGCGTCTGGCGCGTTTTGTCGGTAAAGCCAAAGCTATGGATATGGTGCTGACCGGCCGGATGATGGATGCGGCTGAGGCTGAGCGTTGCGGAGTGGTATCACGCGTAGTAGCGCCGGAAGTGCTGCTGGATGAAGCGCTGAAAGCGGCAGAGCGGATTGCTGCTTTCTCACGGCTTTCGGTGATGATGGCAAAAGAATCGGTCAATCGTGCTTTTGAGACGACATTGCAGGAAGGGCTGAAATATGAGCGCCGTTCCTTCCATGCGCTTTTCGCTACAGAAGACCAGAAAGAAGGCATGTCGGCATTTGTCGATAAGCGCAGTCCGTCTTTCTCCAACCGCTGAGTCGTCTTATAGGGGCGCTCCGGCCGTAAAACCGGAGCGCTACCTGTCAGAAAACGTTCTGGAAACCATCTTTTACGGGTTTCAGCCCTTTGTGGAGAGAGAATCCAGATTGACGGCGCGGACAAGCTGATCTATAAGCGCGCAACAGTGAGACGGCTTTCGGGCTGTCCGGATAGATTTTTGCCCGGTGGCCTGCCCCTTCGATATGAATATCGATGCTGAAAAGCCCGCTGGAAAGCTGACAGAAAAAGAGAGGCATTTATGGCCAATACACCTTCGGCCAAGAAAGCGGTTCGTAAAATCGAAGCCCGCACCGAGGTCAACAAATCCCGTCGTTCCCGCGTACGCACTTTCGTACGTAAGTTCGAAGATGCTGTAGCACTCGGTGATAAAGCTGCTGCACAGGCTGCTTTCAAGATTGCTGAGCCTGAACTGATGCGCGCCGCTTCTAAAGGCGTTGTTCATAAGAACACTGCTTCGCGTAAAGTATCGCGTCTGGCTGCACGTCTTAAAGGCATGACTGCCTGATTTCAGACTGTCTTTCAGTTTAAAAAACCCGGCCTCAGTGCCGGGTTTTTTGTATCTGAATTTTATGTTTCTCCTGAATATTCAGAAGATCAGAATGGGGAGCAATATTAAAAGGAATCTCTAAAATATTGGGAGAATCTCTTTTTCTATATTTTTATATTTGCAATAAATTTTAAGCGCAGAACCTGTCTTTATGCACAGTTCTGAACTGAGTCTGGGGATTGCCTCGGAGGAGCCTGAGTCAAGCGAATTATTATTATTTTTTTTCGCTCCGGAGATTCCGGAAGGGTTAATAATTGCTCCGATAAAAAGATGTTGAATCCAAAGGTCTTATTAATTTCAGACCCTGTATCAGAATAGTTATGCGTACCGAAAGACAGATCAAATGATTAAAAAACTCTTAACGGCGGTCTTGCCCTAAGGCCAAAGATTTCGCTAATGTTAGCCGATCAGTGCTCTGGACCATTGGCCTAAAGGCTCTCGGCGTCCGGTTATAATTTCATGGCGTGCAAAGTGATCTGACGCAGAATTTCCCATTCTGCGAAAGAGTATCTGTGTGTCTGCGAATGATCGGCACTGCGGGGGGAAATATCTTGAATGAGGATCCGACCTGCGGTTGCCGGAAAGAGTAAGGCCGTTCTGAAATGATGAATAATGACATCATTTACCGGTCATTAACCCTAAAAAAGCTTTGCGCAGCTGCAGATGGAAACAGAGGTTGTTGAATGGTTCAATACGGGCAATCAGCATGGAGTGACCGGAATATGAGTCGTTCCTTGCGGGATACTCACCGGACAATCGGAAAAAAGGCTGGCGGAAAAAGAGCCGGAGAAAGACACGCTGCAAAAGACCGGCAAGACTGAAGCGAACATAATTTTATAACGAACAAAAAAATCAGAGCGGAAGCTGAGGGACAGTCCCGGCCAAACCGCTGAGTAACGAGCATCTGAACAGGATGCATCCGGTATGATGGAATGATCTGCCGCAACCAAAAAACTGAACACTATTGTGAGGCGAAAATGATTGCAAAGAATGAGGCTAAACTGGACGTGATGAGCGAAGCCGGTCAGCCAGTCCCGCCGATCAATCGCAGCCTGCAGGGTCAGTTTGATGCGGCGCCGGATTTTATGAGTGAGAAAGAGAATATGACTTTGACAACCGCTTCTCCGGATGAGGCCTTTGAACGACTGCTGAGCAAGCTGAAAGCACGCGTCGGCAGTGAAATATTCTCTTCGTGGTTTGGTCGTCTGAAGCTGGATGAAGTCTCCAAGAGTGTTGTACGTTTTTCGGTACCGACCGCATTTTTGCGCTCATGGATCAACAATCATTATGCTGAAATGCTGACCATGCTCTGGCAGGAAGAAAATCCGCAGATTCTGAAAGTTGAAGTTGTGGTGCGCGGCATGAGCCGTACCGCCCGTCCTGTGGCACCTGTTGCTGATATCGTGGCGGAAATCCCGCAGCTTGCTGCGCCGCAGCGCGAAAAGCCGGTCTTCCCTGTTGGCCAGAGCTTCTCGGCTGAAAAACGCACCAGTCAGGCAGAAGTGGCCGCTCAGAGCGCCGCTGCCGGTGCCGTACTCGGTTCTCCGCTCGATCCGCGCTATACTTTCGACAGCTTTGTTGACGGTGCTTCCAACCGTGTGGCACTTGCTGCTGCCCGCACCATTGCCGAAGCCGGCTCCAGCGCCGTACGCTTCAACCCGCTTTTCATCCACGCTTCCGTTGGTCTGGGCAAAACCCATCTTTTGCAGGCTATTGCCGCCAGTGCTTTGCAGCGTCAGGATAAGCCGCGCGTTGTCTATCTGACCGCTGAATATTTCATGTGGCGCTTTGCAACGGCAATCCGTGACAATAATGCGCTGTCTTTCAAAGAACAGCTGCGCGATATCGATCTTCTGATTATTGATGATATGCAGTTCCTGCAGGGTAAATCCATCCAGCACGAATTCTGCCACCTGATTAATACGCTGCTCGACAGTGCCAAGCAGGTTGTTGTGGCCGCAGACCGCGCCCCATCCGAACTGGAATCGCTGGATGTGCGTGTGCGCTCCCGTCTGCAGGGTGGTGTAGCCTTGGAAATGGCCGCGCCGGATTATGAAATGCGCGTGGAGATGCTGAAACGCCGTCTGAGCGCTGCGCAGGCAGAAGAACGCAATATTGATATCGCTGACGATATTCTGGCCCATGTGGCACGCACTGTGACCGGTTCCGGCCGTGAACTGGAAGGCGCATTCAACCAGCTGTTGTTCCGTCAGTCCTTTGAGCCGAACCTGTCGATCGACCGCGTTGATGAGCTGCTGGGTCATCTGACCCGCGCCGGTGAGCCAAAGCGCATCCGCATTGAAGAAATTCAGCGCATTGTTGCCCGTCATTACAATGTGTCGAAGCAGGATCTGCTGTCCAACCGCCGTACCCGCACCATCGTGAAACCACGTCAGGTGGCGATGTATCTGGCGAAAATGCTGACCCCGCGCTCGCTGCCGGAAATCGGCCGCCGTTTTGGCGGACGCGATCACACCACAGTGCTGCATGCTGTCCGCAAGATTGAAGATCTGGTCGGTGCTGATCTTAAACTGGCGCAGGAACTGGAACTGCTGAAGCGCCTGATCAACGAACAATCCGCATAAGCTGTCACAGATACCGATGATTCTGTATCGCGGCTCTGGTCGCGATACAGTTCATAGGCGGAATATCGGGGCAAAGAGCGGGTTCATCAGTCTTTATGCAGAAGAAATCGCTGCTGTGCTGTTCTGCGGACTTGCAAAGCCCCCTGAAATTCTGGCAGTTTAGCCGTCCAAGAGGCGCCTGTCGCGCCGTGATCTCCGGTACAGCTCTGTTTGTTGCCGGACAGATGTTAGCGAGTTCTGTACATCATGCGCGTAACTATTGAACGTTCAAATCTTCTGAAATCTCTCAACCATGTGCATCGCGTGGTTGAACGCCGGAATACGATTCCGATTCTCTCCAATGTGCTGTTGCAGGGAGAAGACGGCGTGCTGAAGCTCAAGGCCACTGACCTTGATCTGGAAGTAACCGAATCGACCGAAGCGGCAATTGATACGGCAGGAGCCACTACAGTTCCGGCGCATCTGCTTTATGACATCGTGCGCAAGCTTCCGGATGGCGCTGAAGTGATGCTGGCCAATAATGAAGACGGCACAGCAATGTCGGTCGTATCCGGCCGCTCGTCCTTTCGTCTGCAGTGCCTGCCACAGTCCGATTTCCCTGAACTGACAGCGGGCAGCTTCACCCATACATTCCGTATGGATGCGAGTGCGCTGAAACGCCTGATCGACCGCACCAATTTTGCGATCTCGACGGAAGAAACCCGCTATTACCTCAATGGTATTCACCTCTATGCCGGTGAAGATGACGGCCGTTTGGAACTGCGCGCTGTGGCCACCGATGGTCACCGTCTGGCACGTGCCGCGATGGAAGCGCCAAGCGGTGCTGAAGGCATGCCTGCGATCATCATTCCGCGCAAAACCGTTGCGGAATTGCAGAAACTGGTTGATGCACCGGATATGCAGGTGACGATTGAAGTCTCGGATGTGAAAATCCGCTTCACAGTCGGCACTGTTGTTCTGACCTCAAAACTGATCGACGGCACATTCCCTGAATATAAGCGCGTGATCCCGGCCGGTAATGACCGCAAGCTGGTGATTGACCGCCAGAGCTTTGCTGCTTCTGTTGACCGCGTCTCGACCATTTCCAATGAGAAAGGCCGTGCGGTTAAGCTCAGCATTTCCGATGGTCTGTTGACCCTGACCGTCAACAATCCTGATTCCGGTTCCGCAACCGATGAAGTACCGGCAGGCTATGACAGTGAACCGATGGAAATCGGCTTCAACTCGAAATATCTGCTCGATATCACATCGCAGCTTTCCGGCAAGGAAGCCGTGTTTATGCTGGCTGATGCCGGTTCACCAATGCTGGTGCGCGATGAGGGCGATGAACATCTGATCTATGTTCTGATGCCGATGCGTGTATAAGTGCACGGGTGAGCACGAATATAAACATTGATGCACAAATTTCAGGTCGCAGCGAACGGGTGAGTTTCCGTCGTCTGCGGCTTGCGCATTTTCGCAATTATGAGAGCCTGTCGCTGCCGTTGAGCGGCGGCCATGTGGTGCTGACCGGCGAAAATGGTGCAGGTAAGACCAATCTTCTGGAAGCGGTTTCCTTTCTGTCGCCGGGGCGCGGCATGCGTCGTGTATCTTACGCCGATGTCAGCCGCAGCGGTGCGCCCGATGGTTTCGCCATTCATGCATTGCTGGAATCGGCAAGCTATGGCGAGGCTGAAATTGGTACCGGTTTAGCTGGTACCAATGGCGAGACAGGTCGTAAAGTGCGGATTAATGGTGCACCGGCCAGCGCCGATCAGCTGCTTGATTATTCCCGTATTATCTGGCTCATTCCGGCGATGGACGGGCTGTTTACCGGCTCGGCTGGTGATCGCCGCCGTTTTCTCGACCGTATGGTGCTGGCTATTGATGTCAGCCACGGCAAGCGTGTGCTGGATTATGAAAAGGCGATGCGCAGCCGCAACCGGCTGATTTCGGATTATAACAGCGATGCGCAATGGCTGGATGCGATTGAAGCGCAAATGGCCGAGCTTGGCACAGCCATTGCTGCGGCACGTGCCGAGCTGATGAGCCTGATTGCGGCGATGATTGAGCAGGCGCCGGATGACAGTCCGTTCCCGAAAGTGGACTGTTTTCTGGAAGGGGAGCTGGAAGGGCGTATCCGTCTGGAGGCGGCGCTGGATCTGGAAGAGAATTTCCGCCGTACTTTGCGTGATATGCGCGGCCGCGACCGTGCGGCAGGGCGCACGCTGGACGGGCCGCACCGCACGGATATGGTCGTGCATCACCGGCCTAAAGGCATGCAGGCGGCTCTGTGCTCGACAGGCGAACAGAAGGCACTGCTGATCGGGCTGGTGCTTGCCCATGCGAGACTAACCGCCAATCTTGCCAATATGACACCGGTACTGCTGCTGGATGAAATTGCCGCGCATCTCGACGAGGGCAGACGTGCCGCTCTGTTTGATATTATTGATGACCTGGGTGCACAGGCTTTCATGACCGGCACGGATCGTGCTCTGTTTCGCGACCTCAAAGGTGAAGCGCAATTTTTCAATGTCAGCGGGGCAAACCTGACAGCTTATGATATTTGAACCGCTAGGGTTTCTGCAGCTCTTTTTATTTTACGCGTATCTTATCCGAAAACCGCTTCACACTTTTCAGGATACGCTCTAAACTTTCTCTATGAACACACAGGCTGAACCCTTTAGCGGATTAGAAATCGAGCGTTATGCGCGCCATATTATCCTGCCGGAAATCGGCGGGGCAGGGCAGCAGAAGCTTAAAAATGCGCGCGTTCTAGTGATTGGTGCAGGCGGGCTTGGCAGTCCGGCGCTACTTTATCTGGCCGCTGCCGGTGTCGGCCATCTCGGCATTGTCGATGATGATATGGTCACACTGTCAAATTTGCAGCGTCAGGTGGTGCACCATACGGACAGTATCGGCGAGAATAAAACCGACAGTGCGGCAGCCACCATTCACCGCATTAATCCGCATATTGAAATTGCCTGTCATACATTGCGGCTCACACCGGAGAATGTGACGGAGCTGTTTTCGGCCTATGATATTATCGTTGACGGTTCGGATAATTTCAGCACCCGCTATCTGGTGGCGGATCATGCGGCGTTGCTGGAAAAAGCTTTGGTCACCGCAGCCATGGGGCGGTTTGACGGCTCGCTGACGGTGCTGAAACCCTATGAAAGTGATTCTGAGGGCAATCCGCTGCCGCATTACCGCGATCTGTTTCCTGAACCGCCGCCGGAAGGACTGATTCCGTCTTGTGCGGAAGCGGGTGTGATCGGTGCTTTGCCAGCGATTCTCGGCTCTCTGCAGGCGATGGAAGTGATTAAGCTGATTACCGGCATCGGTGAACCTCTGCTGGGACGCTTGTTGCTTTATGATTCTCTGTCGGCGCGGTTTGAGACCATGCGCTATAAACGGCGGAAGGCAGCAGACCAATGAGCGCGCAGAACCGATCCTGTCAGGTTTTTACAATCACACCTGATTATGACGGGTTCGACGCTCTGTTGCTGCTCATTCAGGATGCCTTTGCCACGATGGACGGGGTAATTGATCCGCCGAGTTCTGTCGGATTGCTGAATGCAGCGATTCTGCGTGACAAAGCAGGCACAGAGACAGCCTATGGGGTGCTCAGTGACGGACAATTGGCCGGATGTGTGTTTCTGGCAGATAAAGGCGATCATCTTTATTTAGGCAAACTGGCTGTCGCCCCTCCGTTTCGCGGGCTCGGCATTGCACGTTGTCTGGTTGAGCAGGCTGAAAAACTGGGACGTGAGCGCGGCATGTCGCATATTGACCTGCAAGTGCGTATCGAACTGACCGACAATCAGAAACTATTCAAAAAACTGGGCTTTGAAATCATTGCTGAAACCATGCATCCGGGCTTTACCCGCGTGACATCACTGACAATGCGTAAAGCTCTGCTTTAATCATATTCGGGAGGAACCTATGGTGCTGGCACTGAGCGCGGAGGAGCGTGCCATTATCAACGGGCGGGATGGTGCAGGCGCGGCAATGGCCATGCGCATTGTTGCCAGAACTGCCGAACTGATGGGCGCGCCGAGGCTGATCCCTATCGCTTCCGCACATATTGACGGTGCGCTCTATCATGGCGACAGCGGTACCTATTTTGCGGAAAAACTGGTGGAAGGACAGGCTAAGGTGCGCGTTCGCTCGACGCTCAATGTCGGTTCTCTCGATCTGACCGGTTGCTCCGGCAACCGTCTGCCGCCCCATGAGGCGGCAATGGCAAAGCGCATGATGCAGGCCTATATCAAACTCGGTTGTGAACCGTCATGGACCTGCGCACCCTATCAGGCAGGGCACCGGCCGCAAACCGGCACCGATGTGGCATGGGGCGAATCGAATGCTGTGGTGTTTTGCAATTCAGTTCTGGGCGCCCGTACGAATCGCTACGGCGATTATCTGGATATTGCCTGTGCTATTGCCGGTCATGCGCCGGATTACGGATTACACAGATCAGAGAATCGCCGTGCCACAATTGTAGTTGATCTGAGCGCACTTGATTCTGTGCTCTTAAGTCAAGCCGTAGCATGGCCGGTGCTAGGCAATCTTTACGGACGCCTGATTGGTGATTCTATTGGCGTGGTGACAGGCGTTGCACCGGAACTGCTGACAGAGGATGATCTGAAAGCCTTTGGCGCGGCATCTGCCTCATCCGGTGCTGTAGGCCTGTTTCATATTGCAGGGCGCACACCGGAGGCACCGGATGCCGAAACGGCACTACAAGGCCATGCGCCGCTGGAAATTATCCGTGTAACACCACAAATGCTGCGGGAGGCGCGCAAAGCTCTGTCCACGATTGATGCAGACAGAATCGATGCGGTGGCAATCGGCAGTCCGCATTTATCGCTCGACGAGTTTGATCTTCTTGAAACGGCAATTTCTGACCGAAGATTAACGGTGCCGCTTTATGCCTGTACAGGGCGGCACGTGCTGCGCGAGCTGGACAAGAATCAACGCCGGCAAAGACTGGAACAGGCCGGCGTGATTGTCGTAGCTGACACTTGTGTTGTGGTCACACCGATTCTGCCGGAGAAAGACAATGCGGTGCTGATGACCAATTCCGGAAAATTCGCCCACTATGCCCCGGGCAATACCGGTTATGGCGTTATCTATGGGTCTTTGCAGGAATGTGTTGAAAGCGCTGTCACTGGTCGCGTCCGGTTCGCTGAGGAGGCATGGTGATGGAGCCGCAAATCTTACAAAACGAACTGCAGGCAAAAATACTGGTCGCAGGTGCAGCGGTGGAGGCAGCTGGTTTTGCCCTGACAGCGCCGATCAGCTTCTGGGGCGGGGTTGATCCGCAAACTGGCCTGATCGCCAATGTGCGCCATCCGCAATATGGCCAGTCCGTCTCCGGCAAAGTGTTATGCCTGCCTGCAACTGTCGGGTCTTCTTCGGCTGCTGCTGTGCTGCTGGAACTGGTGCACAGTAACCGCGCACCGGCAGCGATTCTCTTACATGAACCGGATGCGATTCTGTTGCTGGGTCTGATTGTTGCGGAAGAAATGGGGCTGACAATTCCGCCTGCCTATCAACTGGACCGCGATACATATGCCGGATTAGATCAGCGGCAATTGCATATCAGCGAGCAAGGAACGATCCGCATTCTATAAGAAAAGAGCCGGAATTTCCGGCTCTTTTTATGTTTTTAATATTGTTTCTCACGGTCAACGAGATTGATCAGCGTGCCGTCGCGCTCATAGTCGCGGATCATGCGGATAATCTCCGGCACCAGAGCATTGGCCGAGGAACTGGCCGCGGCATGGGGGGTGATCGTGATTTTCGGATTGCCCCAGAGCGGGCTGTTTTCAGGCAGCGGCTCGGTCTCAAACACATCAAGGGAAGCCGCAGAAAGCAGGCCGCGTTCAAGCGCTGCCTGAATATCCGCCTCATTCTGCAAACCGCCGCGTCCTGCATTAATCAGGATTGGCGCGCCAAGAGGCCCGTCTTCTTTCATACGGCCAAAGACTGACATGGACAGAATACCTTTGGTATCCGGTGTCAGTGGCAGCAGGCAGACGAGAATATCAACCTGTTTGAGGAATTCGGACAACCCGTCTTTACCGTGATAGGTGGCAACACCTGCCACATCCTGCGGGCGGCGGCTCCAGCCGCTGACATTGAAACCAAGATGTTTCAGCTTGTCCGCTGCATCGCGCCCCAAAACGCCTAAGCCCATAATCCCGACATTGACCTCACTGGCCGCAGGCTGACGGCGATCTTCACGCCAGACTTTTTTGAGCTGCTGGGCGCGATATTGAGAGCCGAGACGGTGATGATCCAGCACCTGCCAAACCACATATTCTGTCATACGCATGGTCAGATCAGGCGAAACAGTACGCACGATCGGCAGATCCGGCACCTGATCATCATGGAACACATGATCCACACCGGCACCGAGCGAGAAGATAACTTTCAGATTGGGCAGATTAGCAAGCGAGCCGCGTTTCTGTTTCCACACCAGCGCATAATCAATGGATGCTTCTTCACCGGCTTTGACCTCGGTAACGATTTCACGCTCCGGCGCAGCTTTGGCAAAGGCTTTGATCCAGATCTCCGGATCCCAGCCGGTCGCTGCAAAATAGATTTTACCCGTGTTTTTTACTGCTGCATTCATTGATTTACCACTCCCTTTTCAGCCGTCTCCAAACGGAAGGCTGCTGCCATCAATGCGCGGGTGTAATCGGTTTTCGGCGCTCCGAAGATTTCCTCCGCCGGACCATATTCCACTGCTTTGCCATTGCGCATCACCAGCACATGATTGGCAAGGGCTTTGACCACGCGCAAGTCGTGACTGATGAAAAGATAGCTTAATTCATGTTTTTTCTGCAAATTACGCAGCAATTCGACAACCTGTGCCTGCACACTCATATCGAGAGCCGAAGTCGGCTCATCCAGCATCACAAAACGCGGATTGAGCACCATGGCACGGGCAATGGCGATACGCTGGCGCTGACCGCCGGAAAACTCATGCGGATAGCGGAAGCGGCTTTCCGGATCGAGATTGACCTCATGCAAAGCGGCAACGACTTTATCATCGCGCTCGTCAGCCGAGAGTTTCGGTTCATGCACCTGCAATCCCTCGGCGATAATCTCTGCAACCGACATGCGCGGGCTGAGAGAGCCGAACGGGTCCTGAAACACAATCTGCATTTCACGGCGCAGCGGGCGCATATCCTTGAAGGAAAACCGGTCGATATTTTTGTCACCAAAGCGGATTTCGCCTTTGGATGAAATCATGCGCGACAGCGCCAAGCCAAGGGTGGTTTTGCCGGAGCCGGATTCACCAACCACACCCAGTGTCTGACCCGCACGCAGTTCCACATTGATACCGTCAACGGCCTTCACATAATCGACTGTCTTGCGCAGAAAGCCTTTTTTGATCGGAAACCAGACTTTGATGTCCTCGCCGCTCATCACCAGTGGTGCATTTTCTTCCGCAGGCAATGGTGTGCCCTTCGGCTCGGCACTCAGCAAATGCGTGGTATAATCATGCTGCGGATTGGTGAAAATATCTTCTGTCTTGCCGCTTTCTACGATTTTACCGTGATGCATGACGCAAACGCGGTCGGCAATTTTGCGCACCACACCCAGATCATGGGTGATGAACAGCATCGACATATCCTGTGACTGCTTTAACTCGGCCAGCAATTGCAGAATCTGTGCCTGCACGGTCACATCGAGTGCAGTAGTCGGCTCATCGGCAATCAGCAGTTTCGGCTTATTGGCGAGCGCCATGGCGATCATCACGCGCTGGCGCTGCCCGCCGGAGAGCTGATGCGGGTAGGATTGCAGGCGCTTTTCCGGCTCGCGGATGCCGACTTCATTGAGCAGTTCCAGTGTCCGCGCGCGCGCTTGTTTTTCGCCCATGCCCTGATGCAGACGCAGGATTTCGCTGATCTGACGTTCAACCACATGCAGCGGATTGAGCGAGGTCATCGGCTCCTGAAAGATCATGGCAATGTCATTGCCGCGAACACCGCGCAGTTTGTTTTCCGGCATGGTCAGCATGTCTGCACCCTCAAAGAGGATCTGACCGGACGGATGGCTGGCGGACGGATAGGGCAGCAGTTTCAGCACCGACAAAGCGGAGATGGATTTGCCCGATCCGGATTCCCCCACCAGAGCGACAGTTTCGCCTTTGTGAATGTCGAAGGAAATATGATCGACAGCAACCCTGTCCTGACCATCCTGATGAAAGGCAATCGACAGATCGCGGACACTCAGCAGCACTTCGGCTTTTTCATGGGAACTCATTTAAAAGCCTTTCGCGGATCAAAGGCATCACGCACTGCTTCACCGACAAAGATCAGCAGCGACAGCATCAGCGAGATAACCACAAAGCCGGTTATGCCAAGCCATGGTGCCTGAAGATTATTCTTACCCTGTGCCAGCATTTCACCAAGTGATGCGGAGCCCGGAGGCAGGCCGAAACCGAGGAAGTCGAGCGAGGTCAGCGTGGTGATAGAGCCGTTGAGAATAAACGGCAGGAAGGTCAGGGTTGCGACCATCGCGTTAGGCAGCAAATGCCGCCACATGATGGTACGGTTATTGACGCCCAGCGAGCGTGCTGCATTCACATATTCAAAGTTACGGGCGCGCAGGAATTCGGCACGCACCACGCCGACAAAGGCAACCCATGAGAACAGCAGCATGATAAACAGCAGTACCCAGAAGCCCGGCGGCAGAATGGCAGCGATGATCAGGAGCAGATAGAGCACCGGTATCGACGACCAGATTTCGATGAAGCGCTGGAAAATCAGATCAACCCAGCCGCCGAAATAGCCCTGTACCGCACCGGCGGTCACACCGATCACACCGGAAAAGGCGGTAAGGATGAGGCCAAACAGCACGGAAATACGGAATCCATAGAGCGCACGGGCAAACACATCGCGCGCCTGATCGTCAGTGCCGAGCCAGTTCATATTGCCGATGGTGCAGTTCGGATCATTCACGCCTTCCGCATAGCGGGCGCAGCGCTGTTCCTTTGACATCAGCCAGAACGGTTTGGACGGTGCGGCTTCCGGAATTTCATTGTTCACGGTGCGGTAGGAATAACGAACCGGCGGCCAGATCGCCCAGCCGTTCTGGTTAATCTCGTCCTGTATCACGGGGTCGCGATAATCGGTCACTGCATAGAAACCGCCGAATTTCTCCTCCGGATAATCGACCAGCACCGGCATCAGAATTTCGCCCTTGTAGGAAACCAGTATTGGTTTGTCATTGGCGATAAATTCAGCAAAGAGAGAGGTCACAAACAGAAACAGGAAAATCCACAGTGACCACCAGCCACGCCGGTTGGCCTTGAAATTGCGCCAGCGTCGCTGGTTGAGCGGCGACAGAAACGGGCGTTTCACACGCGCAGGAGGGCTAGCAGTGACAGCACTCATCACACATCCCTCCGGTCGAAATCAATCCGCGGATCAATCCATGTATAAGTGAGATCGGAGAGCAGACCGACCAGCAGGCCGATCAGCGAGAAGATAAACAGATTGGCAAAGACCACAGGATAATCACGGTTGAGAACGGACTGATAGCCAAGCAGGCCGAGACCGTCGAGCGAGAAGATGGTTTCAATCAGCAGTGAGCCGGTGAAGAAGGCGGTGATGAACGCACCGGGAAAACCGGCAATCACAATCAGCATCGCATTGCGGAACACATGGCCGTACAACACCTGCCGTTCTGTCAGGCCTTTGGCGCGTGCTGTGGTGACATATTGTTTGCGGATTTCTTCCAGAAACGAGTTTTTGGTGAGCAGGGTAGTCGTCGCAAAGGCCGACAGCACCAGCGCCAGCACCGGCAGCGCCATATGCCAGATATAGTCTGTGATTTTGCCCCACAGGCTCATCTGGTCGAAATCCGGGGAAGTCAGGCCGCGCAGCGGGAACCAGTCGAAGAATGAACCGCCCGCAAACAGCACGATCAGCATGATAGCGAAAAGAAAACTCGGAATTGCATAGCCGACAATAATCACCGCGCTGGTCCAGACGTCAAAACGTGAACCGTCGCGCACGGCTTTGAGAATCCCGAGCGGAATAGAGATCATATAGGAAATCAGGGTAAGCCACAGGCCGAGCGAAATCGAAACCGGCAGCTTTTCCTTGATCAGATCAATCACTTCAATATCGCGGAAATAGGAGTGGCCGAAGTCAAAACGGGCATAGTTCCACAGCATCAGACCGAAGCGTTCCAGCGGCGGCTTATCAAAGCCGAACTGCTTTTCCAGACTGGCGATAAATTCAGGATCAAGCCCCTGCGCACCGCGATATTTCGAGGAGCTGCCGCTGTCCATTGATATTGCGCCTGCATCAGCGCCTCCGCCTGAAAGCCTGTCCATGGCATCGCCGCCTTGTCCCTGCAATTGTGCAATCACACGCTCTACGGGGCCGCCGGGGGCAAACTGGATGACGGCAAAAGAAATGGCCATGATACCGAAAATGGTTGGAATCATGAGCAGCAGGCGTCGGAGAATATAAGCGCCCATCAGATGAATAATCCTGTTTGTTTCTTATTGTGTTTTGTGAATTTAGCGCAAAGAACTGAATTATGTTTTACCAAGCTGTCCGGCTTTCGCTTTATCATACCACCAGTAAAATTCCGGATAGCCGCCATAGGGAGGCGATTCTGTCATACCAAATTTGTCCCAATAGGCGATCAGTTTTCCGCCTGCTGACCAGCAGGGGATCCAGTCTCTGCGGTAACGTAACAACCGGTCGAGAATAAGGACAATGGCTGTCAGGTCTTTGCGATTATCCGCCTGTGCCACATCATCCAGCAAAGCATCAATCAAAGGGCTGCTGGTGCCAGTATGATTTTGTGAACCCGGCAGGTTGACGCTCTCTGAGCCATACATGACAGCGAGTGTGGCTCTGTCCAAGGTCGGCGATGTGCTGAAGGCAAGCCCCATCATATCATAATCAAAATCCAGCAGACGCTTCTGATAAGTCGCCGCTTCTGCCATGCGCACTGTCGCATTGATCCCGATGGCCTGAAGGTTCTTAATCATCGGATTATAGACGCGGTTAAATCCGTCGGAATCATTGAGAATTTCCAGCGTGAAAATCTGACCGTCAGTACCAACCAGCCACTGGCCTTTGCGCTGATAGCCCGCCTCTTTCAACAAGTCTGCCGCGCGGCGCAAGTGTTCACGATTGCGGCCGCTGCCGTCCGTTACCGGCATTGTCACCGGATCACCGAGCAAAGCAGTGCGGGTTTCCTCATCAATCAGTGCAGCATGGCGGGTAATAACTGCCTGTTCAGCGGCGGAGGCTTTGCCCTTGGCTTCAAAGTCAGAATTGCTGAAATTGGATTGCTGGCGCTGATACAGATTGCTGAACAGGTTTCTGTTGCTCCACTCAAAGTCAAAGCACAGTCCTATCGCCTCGCGCACCCGCTTGTCACGAAAACGCTCGCGGCGCTGATTGAGCGCCCAGCTTTGCATGGACGGAAATTTCCATGCAGGAAAGCGTTTCTTGATAACTTTACCGGTTTCTACTGCACTGAAATTATAATCATTGGTCCATGATTTGGAGATGCTTTCCGCGCGCCAGTCCAGAATACCTTTTTTGAAAGCCTCAAAAGCCGGTTGTCTGTCGCGGAAAAACTCGATGCGGATACGGTCAAAATTATTGCGCCCGATATTCACATTGAGATCTTTGGCCCAATAATCTTCATTGCGCTGATATTCGATAAATTGTCCGGCAGAGAATGCACCGACTTTATAGGCACCGGAGCCGAGCGGAATAGTCAGGCTGTTTCCGTCAAAACTATGCTCCGTGTAATAGGCTTTGGAGAGCACGGGTAGCAATACCATGCTGGTGATGAGACGGCGGTTTTGGGCTGCTGTTTCACCTTTGAGGGTCAGCTTCAAGCGATAGTCATCCTCGGCAACCGCGCTTTCCATTTTGGCGAGCAGCAGGCGGAGCGCCGGATGTCCTTTTTCTTTCAGCAAATCATAGCTGAAAGCTGCATCATGCGCGGTGAGTGGTGTGTTATTGTGAAAACGCGCCTGTTCACGTAATTTGAAAATATAGCTTTGACCATCATCGCTGACAGTCACACTTTCTGCGATCAGACCGTAAACCGCATCGGGTTCGTCCAGAGCACGGGTCATCAATGTATCGAAACAGATTTCCATCCGTGGCGGCGCATCACCCAAAGCGGAAAATGTATTGAGCGTGTTGAAAGTGTTCGGAGCCTGATTCAGCGTCCATTCATTGACGGAGAAATTAAAGCTTCCGCCTTTGGGTGCCTGCGGATTGATATAATCAAAATGGCTGAAACCGGCAGGATATTTCAGATCATCAAACACGGCCAGCCCGTGACTGGCTGTGTTTTTGTTCTCCTGCGCTCTGGGCTGAAAGGGGAGAGCGGAGCTCAGTGCCGCTGCCCCGCTTAGCACAAGAATCTGCCGCCGGTTCATAAGGCTTTTATGATGCTCTGCCATGATTTTTCTCCCGCTTTGCAGCTGTGATCCGGTCTTGTATCGGGCATAAAATTATACACCAAAATACAGGACCAAATCAGAGTGAGCCATATTATGGTTTAGGCTTTACCCACCAGGAAAACGGATCAATCCCGGCATAATCAGGCTGCTTGTCCGGCAGGCCGAACTTGTTCCAATAGGCAACATTGATCGTATCGGAATACCATTGCGGCACGGTGTAATAATTCCACAGCAGCACGCGGTCGAGAGCGCGAGTGGCAGCCACCAGCTCGTCGTGATCTTTGGCATAGACAACGCGGTCGATCAGCTTGTCGATGGCCGGATTTTTGATGCCGGCATAATTTTTGCTGCCTTTCAGATCGGCGGACTGGGTACTCCACATCTCCCGCTGTTCATTACCGGGTGACTGGCTCTGCGCTACAACCGTGGTGATAATATCGTAATCGAAGTCATTCACCCGTGCCTGATATTGCGCATCATCAACAACGCGCAGTGACGCATTGATGCCGACGCGGCGCAGATTGTTGATATACGGATTTACAACGCGCTCATCATTCGGATTGTTGGTCAGGAATTCGAGGGTAAAGACCTCGCCTTTATCATTGGTGAGCTTGCCGTCCTTCACCACCCAGCCGGCCTGTGCAAACAGGTCAATGGCATGGCGCAGATTGGTGCGCATGGCCTGTGGCGTGTCGAAGACCGGCAGTTTATACGGCTTGGTGAAAACAGCTTCCGGAATTTCTCCGCGCACGGTTTCCAGAATTTTCAGCTCCTCTGGAGAGGGCAGGCCGGATGAGGCCAGATCAATACCGGCAAAATAGCTTTCAATTCGCTTATACTGGTTGAAAAACAGCAGACGGTTCATGCTTTCAAAATCAAACACCCAGTTGAGTGCTTCACGGACGCGAATATCCTGAAACTTTGCTTTTCTGGTATTCAGGAATGCGCCCTGCATACGACCTGCCGCATGAAACGGGAAACTGGCTTTGATAACATCGCCGCGCTCCACAGCCGGAAAATTATATTGTTCTTTCCAGCGCTGAGCCATGTTTTCCAGACGGAAATCATAGATGCCGCCTTTTTTGAAGGCTTCCCATGTCGCATCATTGTTCAGAAAATATTCGTATTTGACCTGATCGAAATTATTGCGTCCGACATGGGTCGGCTGGTCTTTGCCCCAGTAATCCTCTGCGCGTTGCCAGATGATGGATTTACCCGGATTAACGGAAGCGATTTTATAGGCACCGGAGCCGAGCGGAATTTCGAGAGTGGAACGGCTGATATCACGCTGCTTGCCGTTTTTATCTTTGCCTTGCCACCAATGTTTCGGCAGCACGACGAGATCACCCATAATGCTCGGCAATTCGCGGTTACCGCTCTTGTCAAAAGTGAAGGTGACTTCGTTCTCTCCGGTTTTCTCGGCTTTCACGACGTCCGCATAATAGCGGTTATAGAGCGGGGATTGTTTTTTCAGCGTCTCGAAAGACCAGATTACATCTTCCACGGTAATCGGGGTCTTGTCATGCCATGCGGCTTTCGGATTGATGCGGAATTTTACCCAGGAAAAATCATCCGGATATTGCATGGCTTCGGCAACCATTCCGTAGGATGTCGAGCTCTGATCCATCGACTGATCCATCAGCGTGTCATAGAGCATACCGCCGCCGAAATTGGCGAGACCTGCAGCCGCAACACCCTGCACCACATAGGGGTTCAGCGTATCAAATGAACCGACAGCAACCTGATTAAGCGTGCCGCCTTTAGGCGCATCAGGATTGACATAATCGTAATGTTTAAAGCCTGCGGCATATTTAGGCTCACCTGTCAGGCTGTTGGCATGGCGCCATGGCAAATCCTGAGCGGAAGCGAGACTGCTATACAGCCCCAAACCTGCAAGAAGCATAATCCGCAATGCTGTTTTCATTCCGCCACCCGATAGTTTGCTCACAAAAGTACGCTTTCACTTTAATGATCCCTGTATGAATTAAAAGGGAAAGCGGGCAGAAGCAGAGCAAAAATCGGAAGTGGCGGATTAAATCTTTGTAATAATCAGGCTTTTTTGACGAATTCGGTTTTCAGGACTAGGCCTTTGACTTGCTTGGTGTTGCATTCAACTTCACCGTCACGGCCGTTGAGGCGGACATTTTTCACCAAGGTGCCACGCTTGATGGTTTCAGATGTGCCTTTGACTTTGAGGTCTTTGATGAGGGTGACAGAGTCACCGTCCTGCAGCTGGGTGCCGTTGCTGTCGCGTACAATTGGTTCATCAGACATGAGACATTTTCCTTCAAAATAAAAGCCGGGCATTAAGCCCGGCTTGATAATATTCAAATGATCTTAAGATCAGTTGGCGGGCTGCGTTGCCGGTGCTTCCGGTGCGGCAGGTGCCGGAGTTTCTGTTGCCGGTGCAGCCGGAGCTTCAGCAGGCTTTTCTTCTGCCGGTTTTGGTGCTTCAGCAGGAGCGGCTGCTTCCGGTGCAGGCAGCGGCGCAGGATTGTCAGACAGCGAGCGCAGATAAGCAATCAAATCAGCGCGTTCATTGTCTTTTTTATCGCCGGCAAAGCCCATAGCTGTGCCTTTGATATAGCCTTTAGGCGAGGTCAGGAACTTATTGAGATGTTCATAATCCCAGACTTCTTTGCCGCCCTGTGAAAATTCTTTCATGGCTGCGGAATAGCTGAAACCTTCAACGGTCGCCATCGGACGGTTCACAACATCCCAGAGATGTGGACCGACTTTGTTCGCGCCGCCTTTTTCACTCGTATGGCAGGCTGCACAGCGTTTGAACACTGTTGCACCGCGTGCAGGATCAGCTGATGCCAGCAAGGTTGCAATTGGAACAGCAACAGCTGCTTCCTTGCCACCGGCTGCCGGTGCGCCGCCTTCTGCAGCTGCAATTTCATAACCGGCTTTTTCAGGATGCGAGGTCGAGAAAATCGCATCGGATGAAATACCAATAGTCATTACAACAAAAACTGTGGCCAGAAAGGCCATGATAAACTTGTTGGACTGAGACGATTCCATGTGGCCGCTAGCGCTCCTCTTCCCCAACGCCTTTAGCTTGGCGGTAATTATTGATACGTCTTAGGGGAGGGTTGCCCTCCATTGCTGACTTTCGCCGGAAACTAGGTCTTTTACTTGGCGCTGGCAACACCTATAAGAACTGCAGTACCCGTGACTTTTTGACACTTTCGGATGAATAGCCATGTCTAAGCCGTTTAAATCGCTGATCCTGATCCCCGCCCGCATGGCCTCAACCCGTCTTCCGGGTAAGCCGCTGGCCGACATTGCCGGAAAGCCGATGATCGTGCATGTGGCAGAGCGTGCAGTCGCATCCGGTCTGGGACGCGTGGTTGTTGCAACAGATAGTGCAGAGATTAAATCGGCTGTTGAGGCGCACGGACTTGAAGCCGTGATGACACGCAGCGATCATGAATCCGGTTCGGACAGAATTTATGAAGCTTTGCAAACTATTGATCCGAATAAAGAATTTGATGCAGTAATCAATGTTCAGGGTGACCTGCCAGTGATTGATCCGGCGCTGATTAAAACCGCTTTGCAGCCGCTGATTGACGGGCCTGCGGATATCGCCACCCTTGGTGTTGAGATCACAGATCCCCAAGAGAAGACCAATCCGAATGTGGTGAAGATCGTTGGTTCGCCGCTGGCCGGTGCCAATAAATTGCGCGCGCTTTATTTTACCCGCGCCACTGCGCCTTATGGCGATGGCCCGCTTTACCATCATATCGGTCTCTACGCCTATCGCCGTGCGGCACTGGAAAAATTTGTCGCGCTCGGGCCCTCGGTTCTGGAATTGCGTGAAAAACTGGAACAGTTGCGGGCTCTGGAAGCGGGTATGCGAATCGATGTGGAAGTGGTTCAATCCTCCCCGCTCGGTGTGGATACACCGGAAGATCTGGAAAAGGCGCGTCAGTTTCTGTCCCGCTGAAATTCAGGGAAAACAGAAAAGCATTTTATAAATAGTCAAAGGCACCAAAATGGCAGCGAAGACCAATAAAATATCGTTTCAGGGTGAACCGGGAGCAAATTCCGATACGGCCTGCCGCAATATGTTTCCGACGATGGAGCCGCTGCCATGTGCGACTTTTGAAGATGCATTTAATGCCGTTGAAAATGGCGAAGCCGATCTGGCGATGATTCCGATTGAGAATACGCTGGCCGGACGTGTTGCGGATATTCATCATCTTTTGCCGGAATCACGTCTGCATATTATCGGCGAATATTTCCTGCCGATCCATTTCCAGCTGATGGTGCTGCCGGGCACCAAAATGGAAGATATCAAAAGCGTTCACAGTCATATTCATGCGCTGGGACAATGCCGTAAAATCATTCGCGGCAATGGCTGGAAGCCGGTGATTGCCGGTGATACCGCAGGCGCTGCCCGTCAGGTGGCGGATCTGGGCGATAAGAGCAAAGCGGCCTTAGCACCATTGCTGGCCGCAGAGCTCTACGGTCTTGAGATTTTGCAGAACAATGTCGAAGACGCGGAAAATAATATTACGCGCTTTGTTGTGCTGTCCAAGCAGGAACAATGGGCACCGCGCAAGTCACCGGATGAGCTGATGGTGACGACTTTTGTATTCCGCGTGCGCAACGTTCCGGCGGCGCTTTATAAGGCGATGGGCGGTTTTGCGACCAATGGCATCAACATGACCAAGCTGGAAAGCTACCAGATTGGCGGTACTTTCATGGCCACGCAGTTCTATGCGGATATTGAAGGCCATCCGGATGACCGCTCTGTGCAGCTCGCACTGGAAGAGCTGGCCTTCTTCACCAAGGAAGTGCGTATTGTCGGCGTTTATCCGGGTAGTGAAAACCGCAAGCAGTTGCTTGCAGCTGAGTAAAGCCACCTTTAACAGATCGAAAAAAGCGCCGGAGTGATCCGGTGCTTTTTTTATTTGTCTGAACACTCTACCCAGTGGCGTATCAGCGCGCTGGCGATGGCTCCGGCAGGCGGTGTGCGTAGGCCTTGAGCATGGGCATCATCCAGCATTGTTCTTGCCTCATCGCGGGTAAACCAGCGTCCGTCTTCCAGCTCCTCATAGTCGAGTGTGATCTGATCGGACAAACCTTGCGCAAAACAGCCGATCATCAGGGAGTAGGGAAACGGCCATGGCTGGCTGGCATGATAGGTTACCTGTCCGACGGGCAGGCCTGATTCTTCGCGCACTTCACGCCGGACAGCATTTTCAATCGTCTCACCCGGCTCCACAAAACCGGCAAGGCAGGAATAGGTCCGCGGAGCAAAATGCGGGCTTCGCGCAAGCAGGCACGTGTCGCCACTGTCGGTTTTGCGGGTGACCAGCATAATCACCACCGGATCGGTGCGTGGAAAATGCTCGGCATTGCACGAGGTGCATACCCGTTTGAAACCGCCGATGCGTATTTCTGTCCGGTTGCCGCAACGCCCGCAAAAGCGATGTGTGCGGTGCCATGCGAGCAGTGCTGCGCCTTGCGCTACCATACCGCTCAGGGCAGGTGGCAAAAGATGATGCGTGTAGAGTGCGCGATATTCCGAAGCTTCATAAGGTGCAGGAAGTGCCTCCGCGTCCAGTCCGGTGTCGAGTGCAAAATAGGCAATGCCCTCTGCTTCACCCAGCAAAATCAGATTGTCACCGGCAGATAAATCCGCGCCATTTTGCAGAGCGCGGCGCTCCGCATGACTGAACAAGGCACGTTGTTCCGGTGTGTCCTGCTTCAGAATAATCTTATTGCCGACAAAAAGCAGAAATTGCGCATCGGGATCAGCCAATGCTTTGGCTAAACTTGTTTCGTCCCGTTTCTCGGCCTGCGGATCAAGTGTCCTGCCGGCAAAGCCAAGACCATGGTTGTTATCTGTCATGTGATAAACTCAGGCCGCCAAAATCACGCAGAAAGACGGGCGCGTAATTCATTGATGAGTTGATGGGCTTCTTCTTCGGTGTAGGGCTCACGCGTGCCATGTCCCCAGACCGGACCCGGCCATGCTGCATCACCGCTGTTACGGGCAACAATGTGAATATGCAGCTGGCGCACAATATTGCCGAGCGCACCACTGTTGATTTTCTCGCAGCCGGTCGCTGTTTTCATGGCTTCGGCAACCATAGAAGTCTCAAAGCTGAGCATGGTCTGATCGAGCGGGGTCAGCTCGTGAATTTCAGACATATCCGCGCGTTGCGGCACAAGGATCAGCCATGGCCAACGCTTGTCATTCATCAGTAAAAGCTGGCACAGGCCAAGCGGGCCGATAGGAAAGCTGTCATTTTGCAGGCGTTGATCGAGAGCGAAATCTGGCATGATGCGGTGCCTTTTTGAGGAATATTGTTCTTTTCCGGCAGTTTTTGAGGCTGGTTTTGACTAGTCTGGAACTATTCAAACATAAAATGCATGAAAATAATCTATATTTTTTTATCTCAGCTTATTTGAGTCTTGCATTTTGTGCGCAAATTTCCGATATGAAGCGCGGGAGGTTGGTGGTGGACGTACCACTCGCCAACCGGGTCAGGTCCGGAAGGAAGCAGCCCTAACGAGCTCGGCACGGGTCATCGTGCCAGCCTCCCACCTTTTTTCTCCTCTGAAAATTAGATTGTTGTGCACGGAAAATTCTAAGTTTTCCGAGAGACCGCTTTCTGTTTTCAATCGGCTGATGATCTGTGCTACAGCAGTGAAGTTTAAATACGGGATCTGAAGGAGCGCGCGAAATCCATGGATAATAAACCGGCAGACAACGCCTATCGCGTTCTCGCCCGTAAATACCGCCCGCAGAATTTTGATGATCTTTATGGTCAGGAGCCGATGGTGCGCACCCTGACCAATGCTTTTGAAGCAGGACGCATTGCTCAGGCATGGATGCTGACCGGCGTGCGCGGGGTGGGTAAAACCACAACGGCGCGTATTCTGGCGCGCGGCCTGAATTATAAAACCGATACGATTGATCAGCCGAGTGTGCATCTGACCGAATTGGGTGAGCACTGTCAGGCGATTATGGAAGGCCGCCATGTCGATGTGATCGAGATGGATGCGGCCTCGCATACCGGTATTGATGATATTCGTGAGATTATTGAACAGGTGCGTTACCGTCCGGTTTCTGCCCGTTATAAAGTCTATATCATCGATGAGGTGCACATGCTCTCTAATCAGGCTTTCAACGGCCTGCTGAAGACTTTGGAAGAGCCGCCGCCGCATGTGAAGTTTATTTTCGCGACCACAGAAATCCGCAAAGTGCCGATTACCGTTCTGTCGCGCTGTCAGCGTTTTGACCTGCGCCGCATTGAATCCGGCACATTGACCAGCCTGTTGCGCAAGATCACCGGCCTTGAAAATGTGCAGGCTGACGACACAGCACTGGCGATGATTGCCCGTGCCGGTGAAGGCTCTGCGCGTGACAGTCTCTCGATTCTCGATCAAGCGATTGCCCATGGTAACGGCACAGTCGACAGCCAGACTGTGCGTGAAATGCTCGGCCTTGCTGATCGTGCACGTATTATCGACCTGTTTGAAATGCTGATGCGTGGTGATGTGGCAGGCGTTTTGAAAGAATTCCGCGCGCAATATGATGTGGGTGCTGATCCTTCCGTTGTGCTGAGCGATCTGGCGGATTTCAACCATCTGGTCACCCGTCTGCGTTTCACACCGGAAGTGGCACAGGATATGTCGCTGTCGGAAGATGAGCGCGTGCGTGGTGCTGAATTTGCCAAAACATTGTCGATCCGCGCTCTGTCGCGCTGCTGGCAGATGTTACTCAAAGGTATTCATGAGGTGGAGACCTCATCGCGTCCGGTGCAGGCCGCCGAAATGCTGCTGATCCGCTTGGCGCATTCTGCCGATTTGCCGACACTGGACGAGGCGCTGAAAGCCATTGCCAATGGTCAGGTTGGCGGTAGTTCTGCACCATCGGCTCCGCAAGGCGGCGGTGGTAATGGCTCCGGTGGTGGGACGACTGCTTACGCTTCCGCTGATGCAGTTTCCGGCCAGATGGTGCAGCGTCAAAATAATGGTGGCGCCGCTCTTCGATTGGCAGAGCCAACTGCACAGCCGACGATGCAGCCGCAAGCCATTGTCCAGCCAAAAGCAGAACCTGCTCCGCAGGCAGTGCGCATCCGCGACCTGAATGACATCGTCAATCTGGCAGGCAATAAGCGTGATCTGCAGTTCAAAGTTCTGGTCAAAAATTTCGTACGGCTGGTTTCTATCGGCCAGAACCGTATGGAAATTGCGCTGACCGAACATGCGCCGAAAACACTGGCCACGGATATGGCACAGCGTCTGCTCGATTGGACGGGGGAACGCTGGATGGTTTCGGTCGCCCGTGACGGTGGCGGCCAGACCGTGGCTGAAGTTGAAACCGCAAGGCGCGAAGAACTGGTGACAGATGCCCGCGCTGATCCGGATGTGGCGGCGATTCTTGCAAAATTTCCGGGTGCCAAAATTATCGACGTGCGCATTACCACACCGGATGATGATACGGAGCTGGAAATGCAGATGCCGGATCCGGGTGTGGATAGCGGCGATTTGGATGATGACGATTAATATTAGCTGCGGTTGAAACGACCAAAGCTATGAACCATTTATTGAAGATGAGTAATTCGAGGAGTTCTGCCACATGCGTGACATGATGGGGATGCTGAGCAAAGCAAAAGAAATGCAGGCCAAAATGCAGGCCATGCAGGAAGAAATCGCGCAGATGGAAGTCAGCGCTACTTCCGGCGGTGGTCTGGTCAGCCTGACTCTGCTTGGCAAGGGTACATTGACCAGTCTGAAAATTGATCCGTCGCTGCTGAAAGAAGGCGAAGGCGAAATTCTGGAAGACCTGATTATCGCTGCGCATAATGATGCGAAAGCCAAGCTGGAAGCGATGATGGCTGAAAAGACACAGGCGCTGACCGCCGGTCTGCCAATCCCTCCGGGCATGAAACTGCCGTTCTAAGGTGACGGATTATCCATACATCATGTGATTATAAATTAACGCCCGATTCTATTCGGGCGTTAAATGTTTTAGATATTCATTATGTCAAAACGAATCGCCGGTCCTGAAATTGAACGTCTGATCCAGCTTCTTGCCCGTGTGCCGGGGCTCGGGCCTCGTTCTGCACGCCGTGCTGCGCTGCATCTGATTAAGAAAAAAGATGCGCTGCTGGTGCCGCTTGGCTCTGCCATGCAGGAAGCGGCTGAAAAGGTGCGCATCTGCTCCTGTTGCGGAAATGTGGATACCAGCGATCCATGCACGGTTTGCGAAGATCCGCGCCGTGATTCTTCCACACTGATCGTCGTTGAAGATGTATCCGACCTCTGGGCGTTGGAACGCGCTGGCACCATGAATGTGCGCTATCATGTACTGGGTGGTCGCCTGTCACCACTGGATGGTGTGGGACCGGATGATCTCAATATTAAAGGTCTGATCGAGCGCGTCACCGGTGGTGAGATCAAAGAGATTATTCTCGCGGTCAATGCCACGGTCGAAGGGCAGACCACAGCGCATTATATCACCGACCAGCTCGACGGCATGGATGTGAAAATTACCCGCCTTGCACATGGTGTGCCGGTCGGCGGTGAACTCGATTATCTGGACGAGGGGACGCTGGCAGCGGCTTTGCGCGCCAGAACAACATTATAAAACCTGACCAACTGATTTTTTATCCAAATTTCAGGTGGATTTTGTATCACAGGAGCAGCCATGCAGAAGACTTTCCTCCGTCAGGCTCTGGTGGCGCTCAGCCTGTTTGGTGCAACTGCGCCGCTCACTATAGTGCCAGCGCAGGCACAGACTTATTCTGCCGCACTCCAGTCCAAAACCAATGCAGCCTTTCAGCAATGGCTGGAGAATGATCTGTGGCCGCAGGCGCAACAGCGCGGTATCAGCCGTAGCGTGTTCAATCAGTCTCTATCCGGTGTGCAGCTGAACTGGAAGCTACCGGATCTGGTGCCGCCCGGTACCAAGCCGCAAACACCAAAGCAGCAGACACAGTCTGAATTCGGTTCACCCGCCAATTATTTCCGCAAGGGCACAGTTGATTCCGTTGTCAGCAATGGCAAGGTGAAGCTCAATGCCCATAAGAGCTTGCTGGCGAAAATCGAGCGTGATTTCGGCGTACCTGCCGGTATTGTTGTCGCTGTCTGGGGACGTGAATCGGCCTTCGGTTCGGTGAAAATTCCTTATAACGGTTTTGAAGTGCTTGCGACGAAAGCCTTTATGGCAACACGCAAGGATATGTTTCGTGCGGAATTACTGGCCGCTCTGGAGATTGTGCAGAAGGGCTATATGGACAGTGCACATCTGAAAAGCTCTTGGGCTGGTGCGCTGGGACAGCCGCAATTCATGCCAACCTCTTACTTAAAACATGCCGTCGATTATGACGGTGACGGACGGCGTGATATCTGGAATTCCGTGCCGGATACCCTGGCTTCCATTGCCGCCTATTTGCAGCATTTCGGTTGGCAGAAAGGCCGCGACTGGGGCTTTGAGGTCAATGTGCCGCAAAATGTCTCCTGCTCTCTGGAGGGGCCGGATCAGGGTAAGAGCTTCAAAGACTGGTCGGCACTGGGTGTCAGTCGGGTGAATGGCAAGGCGTTTCCGTCACAGGAGATGGGGCAGGAGGGCTTTCTGCTGATGCCTGCCGGTCGTCACGGGCCTGCATTTATTGTCACGCCGAATTTCTACGTGCTGAAAAACTATAATATGAGCGATCTCTACGCGCTGTTCATCGGACATGTCTCTGACCGGATGAGCTATGGCGCCGGTGGTTTTCAGCAAGGCTGGGGCGATGTCGGTGGGCTTTATCGCTCGGATGTTGCCGCTATGCAGAAGCGTCTGCAAAAGCAAGGCTATGATGTCGGCAAGCCGGATGGGCTGGCCGGATTTAAAACCCGTCGCTCTATTGGTGTCTGGCAGGCAAAGAACGGCCAGCCTGCCACCTGTTTTCCGGATAAGGCGCTGGTCAAGGCAATCCGCTGATAATCATCTTGTATAGTGCTTTAAAGGCATGGCTCTGGTAGCGCTCGCGATGGTTCAGTAACCAGAACTGCCGTGGCGGCAGCGTAAACGGCACTTGTTTTAATGTGCCTGCTGCCAGATGCGGGCGAGCTGCTAGGGCGGACAACACAGTAGCGTAATTGCCTGCTGTCAGTGCGGAGCAGATCGCCTCGTTGGACGGCAGTTCCAGCGCCAGCGGTAAATCCGCCGGATCGCAGCCTTGCTCACGCAAGTAAGTTTCAAAGACGGCGCGGGTACCCGAGCCTTGTTCGCGCAAGATCCAGAAACTTTCGCTCAGTTGTTCTGCCGGTAAAGTTTCAAGTTGTGCCCACGGATGTGCGGGATTGACGACTGTAATCAGCTCGTCATAGGCGACCGGTTCCTTATGCAGCAGCGCGTCATCAGTCTCTGCTTCAATAAAGCCTGCATCTGCTAACCCTTCCCGTAAAGCATCGACCACCTGCTCGCTATTGCCGATGGAGAGCTTCAATTCAATCTGCGGATAGGCGGTATGAAATCGTGCCAGCAGTGGTGGCAACCAGTAGCTGGCTGTGGTCTGGCTGGCATAAATATGCAGGCTGCCACGCTGCAGGCCGGTAATTTCGGTCAGTGTCAGTTCGGCTGCCTGCGCACGGGCAAGCACAGCCTCGGCTTCATGCAGAAAAATACGCCCTGTTTCATTCAGCTCAATGCGTCTGCCGATACGGTTGAACAGTTGCGTCGCATAGCGCTCTTCCAGCGTTTTAATCGCCGCACTGACCGCGGAAGGGGTCAGATGAAGGCTTTCAGCCGCACGGGTCAGGTGTTGCCGACGGGCGACTTCCGCAAATATCCGTAATTGTTCAAGGGTCATGGCGCTCAATCGTTCGATTTTACTGAATGAAATATACCATATTTTCAAATGGAATGAATGGTTGAAATAAGCGATAGAATTGGAAAAATTATCGGAATAGCAGTCATGTCACACAAACTTCGTTCTAATTTCTCCCGTATTTTGCCCGGACTTATCCTATGCCTTCTGGTCAGTATCGCAGCCTATGCTCTGGAATATATCGAAGCGCACTATTTCGGGCGGGCATGGCTGGAATCGATCGTGCTGGCTATTTTGATAGGCGCCGCAGTGCGTTCACTGTTCAGTCTTTCCGACCGGTATCATGCAGGTATTCAGTTTTCATCCAAGATGATTCTGGAAATAGCGATCGTATTGCTCGGCGCATCAATCAGTGCTGAGGCAGTAATGCAGGCAGGGCCGGCTTTGATCGGTGGTATTGCCGGTGTTGTGATGCTGTCGATCGGTATCAGCTATTCTATCGGCCGCTTGATGCGCCTGTCGCATCGCATGGCGGTTTTGGTTGCCTGCGGTAACTCCATTTGCGGTAACTCAGCAATCGCTGCTACAGCGCCGGTTATTGGCGCCAGCAGTGATGATGTGGCATCATCCATTGCCTTTACAGCTGTGCTGGGTGTTGTCGTTGTTTTGTGTCTGCCTTTGCTGGTGCCGCTGCTGAATATGTCTGCCGCGCAATATGGTATTCTGGCAGGCCTGACAGTCTATGCGGTACCGCAGGTCTTGGCCGCAACAGCCCCTGTGGCTGCACTGAGTGTGCAAATCGGTACATTGGTCAAGCTGGTGCGTGTGCTGATGCTGGGGCCGGTTATTGTGACAATCGGTGTTATTGGTGCGAAGTCTGGTGGTGCCCGTCCTAAACTGTCGCAGATGGTACCGTGGTTTATTCTCGGCTTTCTGGGGATGATGGCGCTGCGCAGCCTGACTCTGATCCCGCAAGCGGTGCTGCCTCCGCTGCATGAGGCAAGTACAGCACTGACAGTGATTGCTATGGCCGGTCTGGGATTGGGCGTGGATGTGCGTACGGTGATGAAGGCCGGTGGTCGCGTCACGCTGACCGCTGTCTTCTCCCTGCTGGCTTTGGGAGCAATCAGCCTGTCACTGATTGCTCTGCTGGGCGTGGCCTGATTTTTGCATCAAATTCTTAAACGCATATTGCCCGCCCGCTTTTAAACGGGCGGGCAATAGAGCATTTCCGGTTTATCTTGAATCATTGGAAATGCTCTATTTCTTCTCTCGCGTATCTTCTCCGAAGCCGGTTCCCACTTTTCAGTTCTTTCTGCGGCTGAGGAAATGCCACAGAACAGCAATGGTCAGGACAACCAGAATAACCGCGACAGCAATCTGAACGGGGCCATTGCCGGAGGCCATAGCGGTGATGCCGGTGAGTACACCGCTGAGCGGTGCCAGCATTTCTGGTTTCTTGAGGATTGGCGGGATTGAAATTTTTGTTTCCCGCGGCTGGCTTGGTTTTGGTTTTTTAGTTTGGCCGGAACTCTCTTTAACCAGCGCGAGGGAACGGTTGCGTACGCGTTTGACACGGGCGGTCCAGCCTTTGCCAAAAGTTTTGAAGGTAGAGAGTGTTTGCAGCCAGTTCTGCCGCAGGTCACAGAGATTATTGATGACAGAGGCAGGGTCGCGAAGATTGAGTGCGCTGAGTGTCTGATCGCCGATAATCCCGTCCTGAGAGGTTCCGGCAATTTTCTGCAAAGCTTTCGCGGCACGGGCAGGGCCGGAATTGATGGCAAAATCAAATACTGCATAGTCAATGCCAGCGGGCAGCACATCGCCGGCGATTTTATCCCAATAATTTTTCTTATAAATGTCGGCTGCTGTCTTCTGACTGAGATTGCGGATATCGGCAGCAGATGCCTTTGTTCCCATCCATGCGGATAAGGTAGCCAGAGTGATCCCCATATTGGTGTGGCCACCCGGATCTGCCGGATGATTAACATATCCTCCTTCTTCTTCGAAGACATATGGCAAGACGTTTAAAAATGTCCCTTTTGCCATGGTGTTTCCTTTCGTTGAAATTTATTTTTAAAAATCAATGTATAAAATATAAAAATACTGCAGTACGATAAGTATATTAACTCAATTTAAAACGCGTGTGAAATTGTTTATTTAAAGTATGAAATAATTTTCATTTGTTGTTATTTTAATATTGCTGTTTTGTATTTGTATTGTTGTAATAAAAAAATCCCCCGCCGGATTGCTCCGGCGGGGGATTTTCAACTCTGGAATGAAACAGAACTCAGATCACAAGGACAAGTCCTGCTTAATCCATATTAGTTGTTTTCGGACTTCTTCATTGCTGCTGCAAGAATGTCGCCGAGCGATGCACCGCTGTCTGCGGAACCGTACTGAGCAACTGCTTCTTTTTCTTCAGCAATTTCGAGAGCCTTGATGGAAACCTGCAGCTTGCGGGTTTTCTTGTCGAAGGAGATGACGCGTGCGTCAACTTTCTGGCCAACGGAGAAACGCTCTGGGCGCTGCTCATCACGGTCACGGGACAGATCCGAACGCTTGATGAAGCTTTCGATGTCGTGGTCAACCAGTTTAACTTCGATGCCGCCATCGGTGATGCCGGTTACTTCACAGGAAACAACTGCGTTTTTGCGCAGGTCGCCGGAAGAAGCTGCTTCACCAACGCTGTCGCCGGTCAGCTGCTTGATGCCGAGGGAGATACGTTCTTTTTCGATGTCTACATCGAGAACGACTGCCTTAACAACGTCACCTTTGTTGAACTCTTCGATAACCTGTTCGCCCGGACGGTTCCAGTCGAGATCCGACAGGTGAACCATGCCGTCTACATCGCCGTCGAGACCAATGAACAGGCCGAATTCGGTCTTGTTCTTGACTTCGCCTTCAACAACGCTGTTGGCTGGGTATTTCTGAGCAAAGGTTGTCCATGGGTTGTCGAGGGTCTGCTTGAGACCGAGCGAAATACGGCGCTTGACCGGATCCACTTCAAGCACAACAACTTCGACTTCCTGAGAGGTCGACAGGATTTTGCCTGGGTGTACGTTCTTCTTTGTCCAGGACATTTCAGAAACGTGGATCAGACCTTCGATACCTGGTTCGATTTCAACAAATGCACCGTAGTCAGTGATGTTGGTTACGTTACCGGTGATCTTTTTGCCGATCGGATATTTCGCACCGATGCCATCCCAAGGATCATTTTCCAGCTGCTTCATGCCCAGGGAAATACGATGTGTATCCTGGTTGATGCGGATGATCTGAACCTTAACCTGCTGACCGATAGTCAGGATTTCGGACGGATGGTTTACACGGCGCCATGCCATGTCGGTAACGTGCAGCAGGCCGTCGATGCCGCCGAGGTCAACGAACGCACCGTAATCGGTGATGTTCTTGACAACGCCGTCAACAACCTGACCTTCTTCAAGGTTCTGAACGATTTCAGAACGCTGTTCCGCACGGGATTCTTCCAGAACGGTACGGCGGGACACAACGATGTTGCCGCGACGCTTGTCCATTTTCAGGATTTCAAACGGCTGCGGGTTGTGCATCAGAGGGGTCACGTCGCGGATCGGACGAATGTCAACCTGTGAACGTGGCAGGAACGCAACGGCACCATCGAGATCAACGGTGAAACCACCCTTAACCTGATTGAAGATAACGCCATCAACGCGCTCACCTTTGCCGAATTTCTCTTCGAGGCGAACCCAGCTTTCTTCGCGGCGAGCTTTTTCGCGCGACAGAACAGCTTCGCCAAGCGCGTTTTCGATACGCTCAACGTAAACTTCTACTTCGTCGCCCGGCTTCATCGAGCCGTCTTTGCCCTTAGCGCCGAATTCCTTCAGCGGCACGCGGCCTTCAACTTTGAGACCTGCATCGATGATTGCCATGTCTTTTTCGATGGCAACAATACGGCCCTTAACAACATAACCTTCTGCAAGGTCATTATTGGCGAAGGACTCAGCCAGCAGAGCTTCAAAATCTTCGCGTGTCGGGTTAAAATCTGACATGTAGACTCCTGATGTATCCGTGAAATTCACGCGATACGGCGCCGGGGGTTGGTGTTTCGAGAAAGTCTGAAGACAAGCCGTTCTTAAAAAGAACAATCCGGCGCATGGCCTGAAAACAGACAATTTTTATATAAAAGACGCACAATTCGACGATTTTTCTGAAATTCAGACCAATGTCAGGCGCGCAATGCAGCATCTATCAGCTTTTTAGCCTCTAGAAATGCCGCTTCTATATCCATTTTACTGGTATCGATCAAGTGCGCATCGCTTGCGGGTTTTAAAGGCGACGCGACACGGTTCATGTCGCGCTCATCACGGCGCTTCAGATCGTCCAGAACTTCATTATAATCTGCATCCGCGTTTTTTGCACGCATTTCATTAAAACGGCGCTCAGCACGCACTTCCGCTGAAGCGGTGATATAGAGTTTCACCGGCGCATCAGGGCAAACAACGGTGCCGATATCACGGCCGTCCAGCACAGTGCCGGGCAGGTTTTCTGCGAATTTGCGCTGCGCTTCCACAAGGGCACGACGCACTTCCGGCATGACGGCCACTTTCGAGGCTGCCTCGCCGATATCATGGGCGGACAGCACAGTGCGATCCAGCCCTTTGAGGTCGAGTTCCTGTGCAGCGCGCGCAGCAATCGCTTCATCATCGAGCGGTAAACCCTGATCAATCAGGGCTTTAGCAACTGCACGATAGGTGAGGCCGGTATCCAGATGGTGAAAACCGTAATGCGTGGCAAGATTGCGGGCCAGCGTCCCTTTTCCGGAAGCTGCAGGCCCGTCAATGGCGATGATAAAAGCTTTATCCTGCATTGCGGTTATTTGGCTCCGGCCATGCTGATATCCGCACCCAAACCACGCATCAGATCCATGAATTCAGGGAAGCTGGTTGCGATCATTGTGGCATCATCAACCGTTACCGGTTTTTGAGAGGCCAGACCAAGCACAAGGAAGCTCATGGCAATACGGTGATCGAGATGGGTGGCAACAGTGCCGCCGCCAAAGCCCTTGCCGGACGGATTACCGCGAACGCTCAGGCTCATCTCACCTTCAGTGCAGTCCACGCCATTGGCTTCAAGGCCACGGGCAACCGCTGCAAGGCGATCTGATTCTTTAACGCGCAACTCATCCAGACCATCCATAATGGTTTCACCTTCCGCAAATGCGGCGGCGATGGCCAGAACCGGATATTCGTCGATCATTGACGGTGCACGTTCAACCGGCACGGTGATGCCGGTGAGTTTTGACGAACGCACACGCAGGTCAGCCACATCTTCACCGCCTGCAAGGCGCGGATCGAGAATGTCGATCTGGGCACCCATTTCCTGCAAAGTGGTAATCAGACCGGTGCGGGTCGGGTTCATCAGCACATTGCGGATGATGATATCCGAACCTTCGGTAATCAGCGCAGCAACCAGCGGGAAAGCGGTTGAGGACGGATCGCCCGGCACATCAATGATCTGGCCCGTGAGCTTGCCCTGACCGGTGATATGGATATGACGGACGCCGTCCTTGTCAGTTTCAACGCTCAAATCCGCGCCGAAACCCTGCAGCATCTTTTCCGTATGGTCACGGGTCATGATTGGTTCGATTACTGTGGTCACGCCCGGCGTGTTGAGACCGGCCAGCAGAACGGCCGATTTAACCTGAGCCGAGGCCATTGGTACACGGTAACGGATCGGATTGGCGGTACGGGGGCCGCGTAATGTCAGCGGCAGACGGTCGCCTTCAGCGGCTTCAACCTGTACGCCCATTTCACGCAGCGGATTGAGCACACGTGCCATCGGACGCGAGGTGAGGGATGCGTCGCCCAGAAATGAAGTTTTCATATCATAGGTGCCGACCAGCCCCATGGTCAGGCGTACACCGGTACCGGCATTGCCGAAATCCAGCGGGGTTTCTGATTCCAGCAGGCAGCCATTGCCGGTGCCGTTGATGATCCAGATATCGCCTTCTTTGCGGATTTGTGCGCCCATGGCCTGCATGGCTTTGCCGGTGGCCAGAATATCTTCGCCTTCCAGCAGGCCGGAAATGCGGGTTTCACCCGATGCAAGACCGCCGAACATGAAAGAACGGTGAGAAATCGATTTATCGCCCGGAATACGGATATCGCCCTTCAGGTCACGTGAGCGACGGGAGGTTGCGGGTTTGGAAACTTGAGAGTGAGACATAATATTACAGTCAGTTTATGCTGCCGTTTTTTAAGCTTTAAGCGCGTTTCAGACAGCGCGGTCAATCGAGGTGGCAAAGGTCTAGCATAGGTTTAACCGCAGGTCATCCTGCAAACTGAGCGGAATTTATGCGGGCGGAAGCCTGTGCGGCATTGTGCGGAAAAAGCGGCGTATTTTCGCCACGAAATACCGCAAAGCAGCATGATTCAGCAAAACATGTGTCTTTAGCTTTGACAAAGGCATCGAAATCCGTTTATGCACCAAAAAACACCGAAAAGGCTTTCCGGTTTTATCTCTTGTTTCAGGAGATGTGCGGATGCCGCAGCCGGCACAACTTATGAGGCTTGACGTGGCAAAATCTGAACTTGGCACAAAACGTATCGATCCGGAAACGGGCAAGAAATTTTATGATCTGAATAAGGACCCGATTGTTTCTCCTTATACAGGCAAATCCTATCCGCTGTCTTATTTCGAAACCAGCGTTGATACCCGCGTGGAAGAAGAAGAGACAGAAACCGAAGAACTGGATACAGCACTGGATGCACCGGAATTCGTATCTCTGGAAGATGCGGATGATGAAGCAAAAGGCGACGACATTCCTGATCTGGATGATGACGATGATGTGGATCTCGGCGATGACGATGATCCGTTCCTGACCACAGATGATGAAGACGAAGACGATGATGATATGTCCGGTCTTCTCGGCGGTGGCGGCGGTGTTGGCGACGACGACGAAAGCTGATCGCCGGTCATTCCGAACCTGAATTGCAAAGGCCCTGCACTGACACCAGTGCAGGGCATTTTGCTTTTTAGTGCCTTTGCACTGCGGAAATGATGTTTTGCTGCGGGATTTGCAAATAATTTGAATAACTTTGAAAGAGTTTGATTTTTGCTCTTGATCTTCCGTAAAAGGCAATTTATGTAGCCGTCACGAACAGATCACAATCTGCTTCGCACCACCGGAACCGACGCTCAGGTCGGCATGTTTCAAAGACATGATCGGGAATGGGGCCATAGCTCAGCTGGGAGAGCGCTTGCATGGCATGCAAGAGGTCAGCGGTTCGATCCCGCTTGGCTCCACCAAAAAATCACAAAACATTTTATCCTATAAAACAATGTCTTGAAAAAGATGCTCTGTTTGATTCTCCATATTCCGATCAAGGGCTCTGCCTTGTCTGAAAGGGAACCAACTGGCTGTCAGTCAAATGAAAGCTTTCTGATTAAGCTCAGAGCTTCATCAGAAATTCAGGTTCTTTGAGATTTGCCATTCATTGTCGGCGTTCAGTTCTACGCGCTTGTTGCCTCGATAGAAGATCGGGTTTCCTGTTTTTTTGTCCATGGAAAAGCGGGTAGGAGCAAGCCTGTCGTCCTCATAGCCGGTTGTGGCCAAGGCGAGTGCTTCTTTGAATTTACCGTCTTTGCATAGGTTTTTAAAAAGGCTCAAATTCATTGGTTTGCTTCCAGTCATCCTTGTTGCTCAGACCTGCTTTTAGGAACTTCCTGCACATTAAGCTATGCCTTAGGCACGGTTAATGCAGCATAGTGGCAAAATAGGTGGTATGTTTTCAGCCGAACAGATCTCATGCAGAACGGGATGCGTTATGAAAAAGAAGCTTGTGGTTATTGGTGCGGGTTTTGCAGGCCTGCAGGTCGTTCACGGGCTGAAAAATGCTGATATTGACATTACTTTGGTGGATCGCCGCAATCACCATCTTTTCCAGCCTTTGCTCTATCAGGTTGCAACCACCGTGCTTGCAACATCTGAAATAGCATGGCCGATCCGCCATCTTTTCCGTGATCGACCGGAAGTGACAACTCTGCTTGATGAGGTCGTTGGTATTGACCGTATTCAAAAAACAGTGCGCCTGCGTAACAGTGCTGAATTGCCTTATGATATACTGGTTCTGGCAACGGGTGCACGCCACGCCTATTTCGGTAAAGATAAATGGGAAGCCTTTGCGCCGGGTCTGAAAACACTGGAAGATGCAACGACAATTCGCAGGCGCATGTTGCTGGCTTTTGAGCAGGCGGAACTGGAGGCAGATCCGGCCAAGCGTGAAGCATTACTGACATTCGCTGTGATCGGTGCGGGGCCGACAGGTGTTGAAATGGCCGGTATGATTGCAGAACTTGCTCATCACACGCTGCCGCGCGAGTTTCGCCGTATTGATACACGTCAGGCGAAAGTTCTGCTGGTTGAGGCCGGAGCACGTGTTTTGCCGAGCTTCAGTGAGAGCCTGTCTGACTATGTGAAAACCTCTCTGACAAAGCTCGGCGTGACCGTGCGTACCGGCGTGCCGGTCACAGCCTGTGATGAGAGTGGTATTACAATCGGTGAAGAGCCGATTGCCTGTCGTACAATCGTGTGGGCGGCCGGTGTGCAGGCGTCGCCTGCTGCTCAATGGCTCGGGGCAGAATCGGATCGTGCGGGCAGGGTGATTGTCACTAAGGATTTGCGGCTCGCGGATGATCCGTCAATTTTTGTGATCGGTGATACGGCCTCGGTCAAATGGGGTGAGGATCAATCCGTGCCCGGCATTGCTCCCGCTGCCAAACAACAGGGTAGCTTTGTTGCAAAATGCATTCGTGCCATGCTGAAAGGGGAGCCACGGCCTGAAGCATTCAAGTACCGGCATCAGGGTAATCTGGCGACAATCGGCCGAAAAGTTGCGGTTATCGAATTCGGGAAATTCAAGCTGAAAGGCATTCTGGCGTGGTGGATATGGGGGCTTGCTCATATCTATTTTCTGATCGGAACACGTTCACGGCTTGCAGTCGCGTGGAGCTGGCTCTGGATTTATCTGAGCGGATTACAAAGCGCCCGTCTCATCACGCAAAAAGAAACCATGCGTGATCCTGATACCTGACGTTACGGTATAAAAAATCCCGCCGTTTGGCGGGATTTTTATATCAGGCCGCGATTTTGCGGCGCATAAACGGCCCATGCGGGATTTCCGGCGGCGCAAAAGTTTCAGCAGAAGCGCGATCCCAGCGGCTGTACCAGTCAGACAGCTCCTCAATTTCAGGGCCGGAGACCAGAAAGCCGTTTGGCAGATACGGATAGACTTCATTACCGTCGAGGAACTCATTGTCCTTTTGACGGAACATGAAATGATAAGGCATGAAGTCGCGCGGGTCACTGAGACCAGCCGCACCGGCAAGCTCACCCAGAGCATGCATCGTATTGCGGTGGAAACGTGCAACACGGTTGCTCTTGTCGCCGACATCGATCGCACGCTGACGCAACGGATCCTGCGTGGCAATACCGACAGGACAGGTATTGGTGTGGCAGGACTGCGCCTGAATACAGCCGACAGCAAACATGAAGCCGCGTGCCGAATTACACCAGTCTGCACCCAGAGCAAAAGTACGGGCAATATCAAAGGCCGAGACGATTTTACCGGCCGCACCGATTTTGATCTCGTGGCGGATACCTGCACCGCGCAGCGTATTATGCACAAAGGTCAGACCTTCAAGCATCGGCATACCAACGCGATTGGCAAATTCCAGCGGAGCCGCACCGGTGCCGCCTTCTTTACCGTCAACGACGATGAAATCAGGATAAATACCGGTTTTCAGCATGGCCTTGACCATCGACATGAATTCACGACGGTGACCGATACACAGTTTGAAGCCGACAGGCTTGCCGCCGGAGAGTTCACGCAGCTGGCCGATAAATTTCATCATGCCGATCGGTGTGGAGAAAGTATTATGCGCAGGCGGTGAGATGCAATCTTTGCCCATCGGAATACCGCGTGCTTCGGCAATCTCCGGTGAGATTTTCTTGGCTGGCAGCATACCGCCATGACCGGGTTTTGCGCCCTGACTGATTTTCAGCTCAATCATTTTGACCTGAGGATCAGCAGCCTGAACGGCAAATTTCTCCGGTGAGAATGTGCCGTCATCATTACGGCAGCCAAAATAGCCGGATGCAACCTGATAGATCAGATCGCCGCCGCCTTCGCGGTGGTAACGGCTGATACTGCCTTCGCCGGTATCATGGGCAAAACCACCAATTTTCGCGCCTTTGTTCAAAGCAAGAATGGCATTGGCAGAAAGCGCGCCGAAGCTCATGGCCGAAATATTATACAGGCTGGCATCATAAGGCTGTTTGCAGGCAGAGCCGCCGATACGGACACGGAAATCCGTATCCTTAATCACCATAGGAACAGCAGAATGGGTCAGCCATGCATAGCCGGAACTATAGACATTTTCGATCGTACCGAACGGGCGTTTGTCCTCAACGCCTTTGGCGCGCTGATAAACCAGTCCGCGGATTTCGCGGCTGAACGGTTCTTCATCGCGGTCGCCTTCAATAATATACTGGCGCAGTTCCGGACGGATACTTTCGAGAATAAAGCGCATATGCCCGATGATCGGGTAATTGCGCAGAATTGCGTGTTTGGACTGAAAAATATCATAGACACCCAGCCCAAGCAGAGAGCTTGAGACGGCAGTGATGATAAGGAGCCATTCGCTGTAAAAGACTGCCCCGATAAAGGAGGCAATGGTCAGGAGCGCAACACAAGTGAGAACTGCATAACGCTGATAAGAGAGCATGATTGTCACCATCTTTATATGAGCCGGAATGAGCCGCTTTTTGAAAAAGAGTCGCTTAACCGGTCGATTGGCGTCTCCTTAGCCCAGCCGTTCAGCGATTGCGAGAGGGATTATTGCTTTGATGTGCGGGGATTTGAGGGAAAATTTGAGCAATTCATTGTGATTAAGCAGAAAACAGAGCTGTTTTCTGCTTAACGCCGGTCTTTACGGAGTATTTTCTCCCATAATCGGTTGCTGTGAGAAGCTGCAAATTATACCGGCTGGCTTATAATGCCTGACTGCTGCGCCTTTGCTTGTGGTTTACGCGTGTGAAGGCGGTGCAGAAATATTGTTGCGCATCGAAATCCTGCGTTACTCATCCGTTATATATTTGAAAATATTTTATAAATTTAACATTTCACGCAAGAGAGACGGCTGATTTTCGTCGTTTCCGGCCGATCACAAATGCGATTTGGAAGGAACTTATTAACCTTCATTTTTTATTACTTTGTGGACAGAACTCAGTAGCGTATTTTTGGTTTTTCAGGTCCATGCGTATTCCCCGATCCAATTTCTCCATTGCAACGACTGACCGCTTTGCGGTTTCCGCTGACATGCGTGAACCGGTATCCCAGCCGCAGGAAATACAGAGGCCGGAACAATCTGCTTCTGGCGCTCCTGCACCCGTATCACAGCCGCAAGCGGAACATGTCGTTACAGAATCAGAGGTGGCGGAAATAATCTCCGTTGCCCCTCTCAGCTATGCTCCGGCGGTTGTGACAGAAGTCGCACCGGCAGCATCGACTGCCGCCCCTGTGCCCGTTACCCCGTCATACCCGCTTAGGAGTAAGCAGATGAGCAACAATTTTGCGGTTAAGCATTGGATGGATCAGGACAGATCCGCAAAGGCAGAAGAACAGACTGCTGTCGCGCAGCCTGCTGCGCAGGAACCTGTTGCAGCAGCTGTGCCTGCCGCGCCGCAGGCCGTATCTGCTCCGGCACATCCGAAACCGGCCAATCCGACGATGACCGTGCCTAATCCGCATGTGGCCTATCAGGGCTTGTCTGTACGTGAGCAATTCGGCTCCGGCGAAAAGGTCTGGAAAAATGCTTTTGCTTTGGCCGAGAATGTGCGTTTTACCCGCACACCTGAAAATGAATTGCAGCGCTTGCGCGCCAAGCTGATTGAAGAATTCGGTGCGGAGGAAGAAGTGCAGCCATCTGCACCTGTGCAGAAAGAAGTAGCTGCAACACCTGTCATGCAGCCTGCCACCGCCGCTCCTGTGGCTGCCCAGCCTGTTCGTACTGCGCCGGTTTTGCGCGGACCTTCAAGCATGATTGTTGCTGCGCGTTTGCGCCTGCCTGCCGTTCCGGTTGCACCGCATGTCGAAGCTGCGGCACCTCTGGCCGGTACCGTGCCGACACCGGTGGTCTCAATCGTGCCGGAAGCTGAAGTGGTCAATGCTGTGGTTTCGCATCTGCCTGAGCCGCAGCAGCCTGTGCTTGCTGAACCTGTTGCTCCGGTTGCTGAGACAGAGCAGGGCGGTTTGCAGCTGAGCCATTTGTCTGATTTTGCCTTCTGGGAATTTGCCGGATTGCCGGAAATTGCCCCTGCTGCGGAAGCTGTTGTTGAGACAGTGACAGAACCGGCAGAAATGCCTGCACCTGTATTGGCACCTGTAGCCGTGATGCCTGTTGCAGAAGCGGCACCGGTTGCGGAAGAAAAATCAATTCTGAGCATGTTCCGCACTGTTGAATGGCGGCCGGCGCATGAAGAAGCACAGATTGCTGAAACCGTAGCGGAAGCCGCAGTTGAGATTGAAGCTGAAACACCGGCACCGGTTGCAGAAGCCGTGGCTGAGCTTGCAGAAACTGTTGCTGCTGCGGCAGAGCCTGCACAGACTGTCAGCAATCCGTTCCTGCCATCCTTTAGTTTCGGCCTGTCCGGTTATCAGATGCCGGTCTATTCAATTGCCACACAGGCACTGAATATGCAGCCGCCGCTGAATGCAGTGTCCGTACCGGCAGCAGAAGAAGCTGTGGCCGTCGCTGCCGAGCCGCTTGCAGAAATGCCAGATGAAATAGTGGCTGAACCAATTGCTGAAGCAGTTGCTGAAACTGTGGTGGAAGATTGTGATCTGGTACAGGAAACTGTGGCAGAACAGGAAGAAACACCTGTTGCACCAACTGTTGTGCCCGTAACATTCGCTGCCGCTCCTGCGCCACGCAATCCGTCGGCCTCGATCAACTTGTCGATTTTCTCGCCAACAGCGATTGAAACCGGAACTGTGATGTCCGGTGAAGGTTATGAATATCCGCCCCGTGCTTTGTTGCAGGAGCCTGTTTATAAAGACGGTGCGATTATTTCGCAGGAAATGCTGGAGCGCAGCGCAGGTCTTTTGGAAAGCATTCTGGAAGATTTCGGTGTGCGTGGTGAAATTATCCATGTGCGTCCGGGTCCGGTTGTCACCCTCTATGAATTTGAGCCTGCGCCGGGTGTTAAATCTTCGCGCGTGATTGGTCTGGCCGATGATATCGCCCGTTCCATGTCAGCTCTGTCTGCCCGTGTTGCAGTGGTTCCGGGGCGTAATGTGATCGGTATCGAATTGCCGAACTCGATCCGCGAAACGGTTTATTTCCGCGAGCTGATTGAATCGCCTGCTTTCGAGCGCACCAATTGCCGTTTGGCGCTCTGCCTTGGTAAAACCATCGGCGGTGAGCCGGTAATTGCCGAGCTTGCAAAAATGCCGCATTTGCTGGTGGCCGGTACAACCGGTTCCGGTAAGTCGGTAGCCATTAATACTATGATCCTGTCGCTGCTCTACCGTCTGAAGCCGGAAGAATGCCGCCTGATCATGATCGATCCGAAAATGCTGGAACTGTCGATCTATGACGGTATTCCGCATTTGCTCACTCCTGTCGTAACCGATCCGAAGAAGGCCGTCGTGGCACTGAAATGGACCGTGCGCGAAATGGAAGAGCGCTATCGCAAGATGTCGCGTCTCGGTGTACGTAATATTGACGGCTATAATGCCCGTGCAGCTGCAGCGCGTGAAAAAGGTGAGACTGTTACCTGTACCGTTCAGGCAGGTTTTGACAAGGCGACCGGTGAAATCCTGTATGAAGAACAGGAAATGGATCTGACGCCAATGCCTTACATCGTCGTTATCGTCGATGAAATGGCCGATCTGATGATGGTTGCCGGCAAGGAAATCGAAGGTGCGATCCAGCGTCTGGCGCAGATGGCGCGTGCGGCCGGTATTCACCTGATCATGGCGACACAGCGACCTTCTGTTGATGTGATCACCGGTACGATCAAGGCGAATTTCCCGACCCGTATTTCCTTCCAGGTTACGTCGAAGATTGACAGCCGTACCATTCTTGGTGAGCAAGGTGCTGAGCAACTGCTTGGTCAGGGCGATATGCTGCATATGGCTGGTGGCGGCCGCATCGTCCGCGTCCATGGTCCTTTCGTATCGGATGAGGAAGTCGAAAAGGTCGTCAATCACCTGAAAGAACAGGGGCGTCCTGATTATCTGGCGACCGTGACTGCTGATGAAGAAGACACGGAAGCGGTTGAAGATGACGGTGCGGTCTTTGACAAGAGCGATATGGCATCCGATGATGGCGATGATCTCTACGAAAAGGCTGTCAAAGTGGTGTTGCGGGATAAGAAATGCTCGACATCCTATATCCAGCGCCGCCTGTCGATCGGTTATAACCGTGCCGCATCTCTGGTGGAGCGTATGGAGCAAGAAGGTCTTGTCGGCGCCGCCAATCATGTCGGTAAGCGCGAGATCATCGGCCAGAATGACGGTATGTAATCCGTTAAACTGATTTGCTGTCTTTCAGCAAATAGAAATATGAATACTGCCTGCCGGAAAATATACCTGCAGGCAGTTTTTGTTTTTAAGCTATTAGATATATGTAAGTTATAATTTTATAATGTAATGCAGGTTATTTTTATTGCGCAAAAATATCATTTTGCGGAGATCTTGTTTAAAAATGACAGTTATTTGCTGTTGTTAAATGTGCCATCTTCACGCCATATTAACCATATGGGTGCATAAAGGGGAGGAGAACCCTGAGATGCGTGAGGTGGGGTATGCAGCGCTACAGATTTGATCAAAAAACCATAGTCGTACAGGCGATTGTCGAAATGATTAAGCGTGGTGTGCCTGCTTCCGAGATGGATATTTATCTCAGCCGCATGGGGCCTGTTGATCTCGATATGCTGCAGCAATGTATGGATGAGGTTTATGCCTATATTGCGCAGGAAGAGGAAAGAGAACAGGAACTGTATCAGGATCGCGCCGTAGCATAATCCGGCTGTCAGGCTGTGCTAATGCCGGAACAGCAGGGTGCAAAAGCAAGATAGATGACACAAAGATAACGTAAATTTGTCATGCTCTTGAAATAATCGGGGCCTATACATAAATAAAGTTTAAGAAATTCGCCTGACTATTGACCACGGATGTACTGGCATTGGTTGGGGCGTTTCATGGAAGGTCGGGACATCCCGGCCTTTTTCATTTTCTAAAGCTTTTCCCTGAAGCGATTGATGTCCGGATTGCATCATAGCGCTCACTCTGTCTCCTTGTTTTTACGCATGTCGTTATCGGAAAACCGGTGCCGCTTTTCCGTGACATGCTCTGGATTCTTTATCTGGTCGCATTATCACTGCCGTCAAGTTGAACCGACTTGACTAAGTTCAGAGTGTCAAGCTGAGCCAGCCTGACTGTGAAATGCTTTGGACCTTTGCCGCTCTTTCCTGATGTCCCATGTTTCATGTGCCGTCTTATGCCTGCCGGATAGTTTTTGCTCTGGACGCGGAAACGTGACCGAGATTCATCTTGCTGTTAGATGCTTTCCTGCTTATAGAAACCGCAAAAGTTCTGGATGCCGGAGTGAATCGGTCTGATATGCCCGTCAATTATGGGTTCAGACATTCGATATTCCGGTCTGATGGGAGCAGCTTTTATCTTTTTTGAGAGATGAAATTGCTCCGGCCGGGTTTTCTGAAATATGTGCGTATAGGCGCCGGTGTTGAAATACGGCGCTTTTTTGTTTATGAATTTCAGAATTTACCGAAACTACTGTATGTTCTTCTTAGTCTGAAACAATGTCAGATAAGAAATAATACAGCATTTCAAAGCAGTTAAGATGTTTTTGAGCTTATTCATGAGCCTGAAATATCTTGGTGAATGTTGATATGTGGCCTGTCCCGGGCGCATTCAAGACGGAAAAATTAAATGAAACACAGATTATTCCGGTCGGCAGGTATCGGTGCGGTTCTGATGCTGACGGCTATACTGGCAGGGTGTCAGCAGGTTGTGCTGTTTCCTAAAGGCGAAGTCGGCATTAAAGAACGCGACCTGATTGTTTTCGCGACAGTCATCATGTCGCTGATTGTTGTGCCGGTCATTATCGCGACCTTGTATTTCGCGAATAAATATCGCGCCAACAAAGATAATGAATATCTGCCGGACTGGCATCACTCAAACAAGATTGAAGCCGCTGTCTGGATTATTCCGTGCATCGTCATTCTCATTCTTGGTTATGTGACCTGGGTTAAGACCCATGAGCTCGATCCGTACCGCCCGCTGGAACATGCGGCAAAGCCGGTTCAGGTTGAAGTTGTGGCTATGAACTGGAAATGGCTGTTCATCTATCCGGAGCAGGGGATTGCCTCGGTGAACGAACTGGTCGTACCGGTTGATCGTCCGCTGAACTTCCGCATCACCTCCGGTCACACGATGAACTCCTTCTTCATTCCGGCACTGGGCGGTCAGGTTTATGCAATGCCTGGCATGCAGACCAAGCTGCACCTCATCGGCAATGAAATCGGTGCTTATGAAGGTATCTCCGCTAACTATAGCGGTGACGGTTTTGCGCAGATGCGTTTCACAACCCATGTGAAAAACGAAGCCGACTTTGAAAAATGGGTTTCCGAAGTCCGCACCTCTGACAAAGCACTGAACCGTGCCGGTTATATCGAGCTGGATCAGCCGACAGAGAAGCATCCGGTTACGCATTATGCCTCAACTGAGCCTGGTCTGTTCAGTGCTGTTATCGGTCGTTGTGTGGATGGCAAGACCCCGTGTGTCAGCCATGGCGGCGGCAGCGTACAGAAGCTTTCACCATTCATCACATCCTCTGTGAAAAAAGAATCGCCTGCGGAACCTGCGTCTAACTGACGGGATTTCGTGACTTTAGGCAGGCAGACCATTGGCAGATTATGGCCAATGGTTTTGCCATTAAAAGTGTAGAGAAATGTTCGGAAAACTTACCCTGGCGGATATTCCGCTTCACGAACCGATACTTGTGGTCACTTTAAGTGCCGTTGTACTCGGCGGTTTGTCTCTGTTCGCAGCCATTACCTATTTCGGTAAATGGGGCGTATTGTGGCGTGACTGGCTGACAACTGTCGATCATAAGCGCGTTGGTATCATGTATATCATTCTGGCGCTGGTGATGCTGTTCCGCGGCTTCTCCGATGCCGTGATGATGCGCGCCCAGCAGGCTATGGCCTCCGGCGCCAATGAAGGCTTCCTGCCTCCGCACCACTATGACCAGATCTTCACCGCCCACGGCGTGATCATGATCTTCTTCGTGGCGATGCCATTTATCGTTGGTCTGATGAACTTTGCAGTTCCGCTGCAGATCGGTGCCCGCGACGTTGCGTTCCCTTACCTGAACTCTCTGAGCTTCTGGCTGACTGTTGCCGGTGCTATTCTGGTAAATATCTCGCTCGGCGTCGGTGAATTCGCCCGTACAGGCTGGCTGGCTTATCCGCCGCTGTCCGGTCTGGAATACAGCCCCGGTGTCGGTGTTGATTATTACCTCTGGGCTTTGCAGATTTCCGGTATGGGTACGCTGCTCTCCGGTGTGAACCTTATCGCAACCATCATCAAAATGCGCGCTCCCGGCATGACAATGATGCAGGTTCCGGTTTTCACATGGACTGCACTCTGCTCGAACATTCTGATCGTTGCAGCTTTCCCGATCCTGACAGTTACCCTGTCGCTCCTGCAGCTTGACCGTTATCTTGGTATGCATTTCTTCACCAATGATTTCGGCGGCAATCCGATGATGTATATCAACCTCATCTGGATCTGGGGTCATCCGGAAGTTTATATTCTGGTTCTGCCTTGCTTTGGTGTGTTCTCGGAAGTTATCGCGACTTTCTCTGCCAAGCGTTTGTTCGGCTATACTTCAATGGTTTATGCGACCGTTGCAATTACCGTTCTGGCCTTCCTCGTCTGGGCTCACCACTTCTTTACAATGGGTGGCGGTGCCTCCGTTAACGCCTTCTTCGGCGTGGCGACGATGATTATTTCGATCCCGACAGGGGCGAAAATCTTCAACTGGCTGTTCACAATGTATAAAGGCCGCGTGCGTATGGAAACGCCGGTTCTGTGGACTGTCGGCTTCATGTGTACTTTTGTGGTCGGTGGTATGACCGGTGTTATGCTTGCAATTCCGCCTGCGGACTTTGTACTGCACAATTCCGTATTCCTGATCGCGCACTTCCATAATGTGATTATCTCCGGCGTGCTGTTCGGTTGTTTTGCCGGCTTCATCTACTGGTTCCCGAAAGCATTCGGTTTCCGTCTTGATGAGACCTGGGGCAAACGCGCATTCTGGTGCTGGCTGACCGGTTTCATTCTTGCCTTCATGCCGCTCTATATTCTGGGCTTCATGGGTATGACCCGCCGTATCAACCACACTGAAAATCCGGCATGGCAAATTTACCTGATTATTGCTGCTATCGGTGCTGCAATCATTCTGGTTGGTATCGCCTGTCAGATCATTCAGGTTCTGGTGTCCATCCGCAACCGCGAAGCACTGCGTGACCACACCGGTGATCCGTGGGAAAACGGCCGTACGCTGGAATGGTCTGTGGCTTCTCCTGCTCCGTTCTACAACTTCTCTGAAACACCGCGTGTTCAGGATGTTGATGCTTACTGGGATATGAAGAAGCGTGGCGTGAAGCGTAAAACCGACAAGTTCAAGCCAATCCATATGCCGCGTAATACCGGCACCGGTTTCATCATCGGTATGGTTTGTATCGCGCTTGGTTTTGCCGGTGTATGGCATATCTGGTGGCTGGCGATTGCCGCTACTCTGGCCATCATTGCGATCAGCATCATCCATTCCTTCAACAATAACCGCGACTACTATGTCACTGCGGAAGAAGTGCAGCGCATCGAAGATGAGCATACGCTCAAGCTGCAGTCTTTGGGAGTTAAGCCATGAGTGCCGCTGTAACGCACGCTAACGATCACGCCCACGGGCATGACGACGATCACGAGCACCACGATTCCCGCGGCACGACACTGATCGGCTTCTGGATCTACCTGATGAGTGACTGTGTCATCTTCTCGGGTCTGTTTGCCACCTTTGCAGTTCTCTCGCGTTCATACGCGGGAGGACCGACCGGCTGGGAACTGTTCGATCTGAACTTCATTGCTGTAGAAACCGCTCTGCTGCTGTTCTCCAGTCTGACCTATGGCTTCGCGATGATCGCGATGTCACGTAAAAAACAATCCGCCATGCTTGGCTGGATTGCCGTGACATTCCTGCTCGGCGCAGCCTTTCTGGCGATGGAAATCTATGAATTCCATCACCTGATCGAAATCGGTGCCGGTCCTGGCCGTTCTGCATTCCTGTCCGCCTTCTTCGTATTGGTCGGTACGCACGGTCTGCACATTCTGTTCGGTCTGATCTGGATTTTGGTTCTGGTCGCGCAGGTTCTGCGTTCCGGTCTGACAGAAGCCAACCAGACCCGTCTGATGTGCCTCAGCCTGTTCTGGCACTTCCTTGATGTTGTCTGGATCGGTGTATTCTCGATTGTTTATCTGATGGGAGTTCAGGCATGAGTTCCGCGCATAAAACTGAAGCATCAGCCAGCGAAACTAAAAATTATATCATCGGTTTCATTCTGGCCGTTATCCTCACAGCCGTTCCTTTCGGCGTAGTGATGGGACAGTATTTTGACACCACCACAACCGTTGCCATTATTATGGTTTTCGGTGCGGTGCAGATGATTGTTCATCTGGTGTACTTCCTGCACATGGATTCCAAATCCGAGGGCGGCTGGACATTGCTGGCTCTGCTCTTCACCGTGCTGATTTTGGCGATTGTTCTGATCGGCTCGCTGTGGATCATGAACCATCTGGCCATCAATATGATGGAAGTCAGCCCTGAGGCCGCACGCGCGCTGCCATAAGGTGCAATATGGGTGAGCTTATCTCACTCACGGGAATAACAATGAACGGCGCTGCTTTGGCAGTGCCGTTTTTTTATGCATTTTATATTGAGATGCATGGGTAACCTGTCTCAAATTACAGTCCTTATTCTTTCATTATTTTGATCTTCTCAAAGCGCGTCATTTAAAATTTGCATTCATTTAAATTTCTTCAATTTTAATTTGGTGATTTCGATGAAGATTATTTCAATAATTTCAGGGCTAATGCTGCTGGTAGGAACCGGCATTGTGCAGGCGCAGGTCGCAACTGTTTCGGGTACTGTCAATTTACGGCAGGGGCCGGGTACAAACTATACGCGGATTGCAGCTTTGCCACGCGGAGCGGTGGTGCATATTGAGAGCTGCCGCGGCAGCTGGTGTCAGATCAGAAGCAGCTGGGGGATAGGCTGGATAAGCGGCCGTTATTTATCCCAATCCTATCAGGGCTATAATGCTGCACCGGTCTATAATACGCAGCCGCAAGTCACTTTCGGGCTGAATATCGGATCAGGTTTTTATGATGATCCGTTTTATGCTCCGTATTATCAACCTTATTACACGGGCTGGCATCCGCCTTATTACCGGCCTTGGTATCGTCCGGGCTACCGGCCTTATGGGCCACGCTATAATCCTCGTCCTTTTGGTCGACAGGGCTGGAGCCCCCGATGGGGTGTGGGGCCTGTGCATTTTCCGCGCGGAGGATGGCGCAGATAGGAGGTTGCAAGGCAGATTCTGCAAGGCGATTCCCTGTTATGGAAAACGTGGTTCCGTGGCAGGACTCTTTAAGGGAGGTGGCTGTATTTTAACCAATGCGCATTTTCTTGGAACGTGTTGCAATCCGTATGACAAATGCTTTCCGGGACAATCTTTCATGTCGGTTTTAAATTGCCCTGTGTGGCTGTATTTTTAAAAGACAAATATTTTCAATATTTTACGGCTTTATGTCTCTGTAATTTTCGTTTTTGTTTCTTTCTTAAGATTAAATATTCAAAATTCATATTTGATTGAAAGCCACAAATTAAGTTTTTCTTTAGGTAAAGGAAAATACAAATTAATATTTTGTTAAGCATAAATTTTAAAAAAGCAGTGTAAGCTTTTGGATTATACTCTCCGCTAGTTTGATTGTTAGGCATCGCGCGATGGGTGGAGCGGGCTATGCCGAGGAATATGCATATTGACCCCGTTGAATGGGATGATATGCAGGTAATAAATTAAGGAGAGCTCCAATCCGTAAAGTCAGCACCCTCCTGCTGTTCACTGCGCTGCTGCCGGTTATGGCGGCATCGCCTGCGCATGCTTTTGAGCTCTTTGGCATTAAACTTTGGGGTAAAGACAAGGCTGAAGAAGCCGATGATGTCATTGCCGAACCGAAACGCTACAGCGTTGAAGTCACTTCCGGCGGCACCCGCACCAATAAAGACGGCTCTGCAGCCGATGTGGAAGATCTGGTAAAAGGCGCTTCACGGCTTGTGGCTGATGAAGAAAAAGCGGCTTCCGGTTCCGGCGGACTGCTGGCCAAAGCACGCGGTGATTACCGCCGTATTCTGATGGCGCTATATGGTGAAGGCCGTTATGGCGGCACCATCAGTATTCTGGTTGATGGCCGCGAAGCTGCAAACCTGCCGCCGGATACACAATTGCCGGATACATCCAAAATTGTCATCAATGTTGATCCGGGCCCGCAATTCCTGTTTGCCCGCGCCAGCATTAATGAACTTGCACCGCCGACAGATGACCGCCGCGATCAGGTGCAGCCGCCTGAAAAGGCCGGTTTCAAAAGCGGCGAAATTGCCAAATCCGGTACAATCCTGAAGGCAGAACGTCTTGCCGTTGAGGCATGGCGTCAGCAGGGTTATGCCAAGGCGAAAGTTACGCGTGAGGATATTGTTGCCGATCATGAAGGCAATGTGCTGAATGCGGATATCACGCTGGAACCGGGACGTGTTGCCCATTACGGTCCTGTCAAAGTGCAGGGCACAGCCCGCATGGATCCGGAATTCGTTGCCTATATGACGGATCTGAAACCGGGTCAGGAATATGATCCGGATGATATTGAGCGTGCACGTCGCCGTTTGGCGCGGCTGGATGTTTTCCGCTCGACATCGATTCAGGAAGCACAGGAAATCAACCGCGACGGTATTCTGCCGATGGATCTCATCGTGCAGGAACGTAAACCGCGCCGCTTCGGTCTTGGTGCGAGTTATTCCACGCTGGATGGTGCAGGGGTGGAAGCCTTCTGGATGCATCGCAATCTGTTCGGCAGGGCGGAGCGTCTGCGCTTTGATGCCAAGGTCAGCGGTATCGGCGGTTCGCAGGATAATTCCTATGATCCGAAGAACTTTACCTATGTACTGGGCACATCTTTCACCAAACCGGGCGTGTTTACACCGGATACGGATTTTGTTTCGTCTCTGACCGGTAAGCGTGAGGTTCTGGATAATTATACCGAGACATCGGTCGGCGGACAGGCAGGCTTTACGCATATCTTCAATGAAGATCTGAGCGGACGTTTGTTTGCCAATGTGTCTCGTGCACAGTTTGAGGATGATTATTACGGCAAACGCCAGTTCTTCACCGTGGGGATGCTGGGCGGTATTCTGCTGGATAAGCGCGATAACAAGACCAATGCCACATCCGGTTATTATGCCGAGGGCGTGGTTGAGCCGTTCTACGAGCTCAAAAATGGCAGTTTCTCGACCAAATTTACCGCAGAAGGCCGTGGCTATTACGGCTTTGGTGAAGATAAACGCGTTGTGCTGGCCGGTCGTGTTAAAGTCGGATCGATTGTCGGTGCTGATATGAGCGATCTGCCGCCGGATAAAGTCTTCTTTGCCGGTGGCGGCGGTTCTGTCCGTGGTTATGCTTATCGCAGCATCGGGGTGAATAAGCCGGGGGATGTGGTGATCGGCGGACGTTCGCTGATGGAAATGTCCGGCGAGGTTCGCACAAAAGTTACCGATAGTATCGGTGTAGTCGGGTTTGTAGACGGAGGATATGTCGGGGAAGAATCCTACCCTGATTTTGCGGAGAATCTGCGTTTGGGGGCAGGTGCGGGCTTGCGTTATGATACGAGCCTCGGACCGATCCGTTTCGATGTTGCCGTGCCGCTTAACCGCAAGGCAGGTGACTCAAGTTTTGCATTCTATGTCGGCATAGGACAGGCGTTTTGAACCGTTTTCTCGCTTTCGTAGCCACTTTCTTTATCATTCTGCCGCTCGGTATTTATATCGGGGCATCGCTGCTGCCTCAGGGGGCGGACAGCATAACGACGCCTGCCACCGGCCAGAGCAATCCTGCGGGTTCAGGCACGCAGACGGCGCAGGCGGACAATCCTGTTTCCACGCAGGAAGCCGAAGAAGAAAAGTCCTATTTCCTGTCTTTTGTTGAAGAAAAACTGTCGGGCCCGAACCGCAAGATCAGCATTACCGGCATTGAAGGCGTTTTGTCGTCTGAGGCAAAAGTCGGCGCTATCACGGTTGCTGACCGCGAAGGCATCTGGCTGCGTATTAAAGATGCCCAGCTGGTCTGGAGCCGTCTGGCACTTCTGCGCGGCCGTTTGAGCGTGGATACACTCTCGGCTAAAGAGGTTGAGTTTATCCGCACACCTTTGCCGGATGAGGGACTGCCGTCACCGGAAGCCGGCGGTTTCGCTTTGCCGGAACTGCCGCTGGCAGTTTTGCTGGGTGAGCTGAATATTGAGCGACTGAAATTCGGCCAGTCAGTTTTTGGTCTGGCATCGGAAGTGGCACTGAAAGGCAATCTGACACTTCAGGACGGATCGCTGGAGTCGCTGTTCGACATGCAGCGTCTGGATGGCCCGGGCGGCACGATGAAGCTGAAGGCGAATTACGCCAATGCCGATCAGAAACTTGATCTGGATATGCGTCTTTCCGAACCTGCCAATGGTATTGCCGCCAATCTCCTGAATATCGCAGGCAAGCCGCCTGTTGAACTGGCGCTGACCGGCGCAGGCAAACTTGATGATCTGAAAGTTGACCTGACGCTTGACGCGGACAGCCAGCGCATTCTGACCGGACTTCTGACCCTGAACCGCAATGCGGACGGCACTGTTACCGGCCGCGTGTTTAATGCGGATGTCAAAGGTCCGATTGCTGCACTCATTCCGGAAAAATTCCGTGATTTCTTTGGCGCAACCTCAAGCCTTGCAGCCAATGGTTTTATCAAGGATGGCGGTGGCTTCCGTCTGGATAATTTCAATCTTTCCAATGCCGCTTTGCAGGTACAGGCCAAGGCCGAAACTGCCAATGACGGCTTTCTGACACGTCTGAATCTGGATGCACTGATTGCCGATCAGGAAAAAGGCCGCGTGCTTTTGCCGGTCAGCGGCGGCCAGACCTCTCTGGCGTCTGCGCGTCTGACACTGGATTACGGCGACCGCCAATCCGCAGACTGGACAGGCAAGCTGCTGGTTGAAGGTCTGCAGGCCGGTGATTTCTCCGCCCAGCAGACTGTGCTGGATATGGGCGGTGCGGCAGAAAATCTGCAGGACGCACAAAACCGCCATGTCGGTTTCAATATTACAGGGAATGTAACAGGAATTAATGCCAGGCAGCCTGAGGTTGCGCAGGCTCTGGGGGATCGTTTTGATCTGGCCGTGTTGGGGCAATGGCGTGCCGGGTCTCCTGTGCAGCTTGAAAAACTGCAACTCACCGGTAATGGTCTGAGCGCTGCCTTAAAGGGTGCAATTGATAAATTCATTTATACCGGTGATATTGTTTTGCAGGCAAACAGCCTCATGCCGTTCTCGGCACTGGCAGACCGTTCGCTTGCCGGCAGTCTTGATCTGAAAGCAACCGGTACTGTTGCGCTTCTCACCGGCGGATTTGACCTGACGCTGGATGGCACAGCAGAGAATATCAAAACCGGTGAGGATATTGCTGACCGTATTATCAATGGCCGTTCCACTTTGAGCGGTGGTCTGGCGCGTTCTGAAAACGGTTTTTCCGCTCGTGGTTTCCGTATTGGTAATGATGCAAATGCAATCACTGCCAATGGCTCATTCTCGAGCAAAGATGCCGATTTCGATCTGGGCGTTGAGATTGGTGATATTGCCGATTTGTCCGATAAGGCATCAGGACCATTGTCGCTGAAAGCCAGTGCACGCGGAACAGAAAACCGGATTGCTCTGGCTGCCCGCGCATCTGTGCCTTCCGGTTCGCTGGAAGGGCGTAAACTGAATGATGGTCTGCTCGACTTCAATGCTGTGCTGGACGGTTCTGATCCGAAGCTTGCCCCGTCCTTGAGCGGTGGTTTCAGCGGCAGTGCCTTTTTGGGTGGTGAGAAGCTCGATCTTGCCGGTAAAATTGCGCTGGATGAGCAGGGCAAACGCCTGAGCGACCTGAATTTTGTTGCAGGCGGCATGCGCGTCAGTGGTGATCTGAATATTGCGGACAAAAACCTGCTCGCCGGTCGCCTGAAAGTTGATGCGCCGGATGTCTCAACCGCTGCCGCTCTTTTCCTTGCTAAAGCAACCGGTAGCATCAATGCGGATATTGATCTGTCTTATGAAAATGACCGCCAGAATGCTGCAGTTAAAGCAGATATCCGTAATCTGAATGTTGAAGGCAATGTGATCGGGCAGGCGGATATTAATGCGACGCTTGCCGACCTGTTCAATGTTCCTGTTGTTGACGGTACTGTGAAAGCACAGTCCATCCGCGCCGGTACATTTGAAATCAATACGGTTGATGCAACGGCTCAGTCTGAAGGCAGCAAAACGGTTTTTCAGGCTGCAACTGATCTGAAGATCGGTACCAAAGTTAAAGTCAATGGCGCATTGGAGCCGCAGGACGGTGGTTTGTTGCTGTCGCTTTCAGATGCGGAGCTGCGTCAGGGCACAATGCTGACCAGACTTGCGCAACCGGCATCTCTGGCGCTGAAAGGCAGTGATGTTACCTTTAACAATATCATCATGCAGGTGGGAGAAGGTCGTCTGAGCCTTAATGGTGTTCTGGCTGATCGTTTTAATCTGGATGTGAAACTGGATAATCTGCCGCTGAATGTGGCAAACAGCATCCAGCCGGATTTGGGGCTTGGCGGTCTGATCAATGGTCAGGCCAAGGTTACCGGTTCGCGCAACCAGCCTGATGTCAGTTTTGACATTAATGCGCGCGATGTGATTGCCCGCCAGACGCGTGAACTGGGTATTGGCGCGTTGAATGCGACAGCTAAAGGCACGTCGAGCCAGAACCGTCTGAAAGTGGACAGCCGGATCACCGGCGGTAATGGTCTTGATACCCGTGTGAATGGTTTTGTGCCGCTGGGCACGGATAAATCTGCCGGTGCGCTGGATGTGAATGTTGAACTGGCCAACCTGCCGCTGGCTTTGCTCAATGGCGTGGTGAAGGATCAGAATCTGGGCGGTAATGTTACCGGCACTGCAAAAGTCACCGGCGCTCTGACCAATCCTGCCGCCGAGTTCAATCTGAACGGACGCGCGCTGAGCGCCAAACCGCTGGCTGAAAACGGGCTTGCGCCTTTGAACCTGAAAGCTGCCGGTCGTTATGGTGATAAGACCGTCAATATCAGCTCGCTGTCTGTTGATGGCCCGCAAAATCTCAGCGTGACCGCGCAGGGGCGTGTGCCTTTGTCTGGCAGCGGTTTGGGTATTGATGTGACGGGGCAGATTCCGTTGGCGCTTGCCAATCGTTTTCTGTCGGATCGTGGCGCACAGGCAACCGGTACACTGGCTTTGACCGCCAATGTCAGCGGTGGTTTCGACAATCCGCAAATCCGCGGTATGTTCTCGACAAGCGGTGCGCAGATGGTTGATCCGGAAACCAATATCCGCCTCAACAATATTACCATCAATGGCAGCATGGAAGGTCAGACAATCCGCCTGCGCAATGCAAGCGCAGCTTTGTCGACCGGTGGTTCAATCAATGCGGATGGCACGATTTCGATCAATGCCGCGCAGAATTTCCCTGCCGATTTGCGTATCAATTTTGATAAGGCACGTTATGCGGATGGTTCCATGGTGGTTGCGACCATTAATGGCGGCCTGACCATTACCGGCCCGTTGATGCGCGATCCGCTGATTGCCGGTAAGATCGAGATTGAACGCGCGGAAATTACCGTGCCGGAAAGTTTTGGCGGCGGCGGTGCCAATATTGATGTGCGCCATGTTAATACACCGGCATCAGTGCTGATGACGTTGCAGCGTGCCAAGGTTGAAACCCGTGCCAAGGGTTCAGCACCGGTGCCGACATCCCGTCCGACCGTGCCGCAACTGGATGTGCGCGTGATTGCGCCGAACCAGATTTTCGTGCGTGGTCGCGGTCTGGATACGGAACTGGGCGGTGCTGTCCGTCTGACAGGTCCTGTAACCAATGTGCGTCCGGTCGGTGGTTTTGAACTGCTGCGTGGCCGTCTGGATATTCTGACCCAGCGTGTAACCTTTGATGAAGGCCGTGTGACCCTGATCGGGGATATGAACCCGCAGCTCTATTTCGTTGCCCGCAGTGACGGCGGCGATATTATTGTGCTGGTGACGGTGCAGGGCACGGTAGATAATCCGGATATCAAATTCTCCTCGGAGCCGGAATTGCCGCAGGATGAAGTTCTGGCACGTTTGATCTTCAAACGCTCAATCTCGGAACTGTCTCCTTTCCAGATTGCACAGCTTGCCGCTGCTGCCGCTGAACTGGCGGGTGGTAAAAACGCCAATCTGCTGGGTGCATTGCGTCAGGGCGTAGGGCTGGATGATCTTGATGTTGTCACCGACAGCAAGGGCAATGCAGCGGTTCGTGCAGGCAGCTATATCCGTGATAATATTTATCTCGGTGTGGAAGCCAGCGGTTCCAATGGCACCAAAGGCACGATCAATCTGGATATTACGCGGGATCTCAAAGCCAAAGGCTCCGTCGGTACGAATGGTGATTCCGGTCTGGGCGTATTCTACGAAAAAGATTACTGATCCGGCAGAGATGCGGATACTGATCGAATTGAAAAACCGGTACATATTTGTGCCGGTTTTTTGCTTTTTATTGCGTTTTAAATGTGTGGCGATTGTTTATGGTAAATGAAGATCCGGCGAATTTAATGATTTTTCAACCATGCGGGCGCACAATCCGACCTCTGAAAAGGTTTTGAAGATACGGATTTATCATGGCAAAGCAGGGTGAAATTCTGAACCGTCGCATTTTTCTGACCGGCGCCGGTGCCTTTGGTCTGGCTGGCTGTACCCAGTCGCTGGATATGTCGGCTTTTCAGCCGGATATTGATATGTCTTCGACCGGCAGTGTGATGCGCCCGCAGATCAGCGTTGATAAAGGCGTCACCAGCAATGAAGTGATGTATGCGGCTGTTCATGAGAACGGTTACTCCTTGCCTGCTATTCCTTATGAGAAAGTGCCGAAACAGTTCCGCCGCCAGATCGTGCCGGATCCGACCGGTGAGGCACCGGGCACCATTGTTGTGCGCCTGAATGAGAGATATTTGTATTTGGTGCTGCAGGGCGGCGAGGCCATGCGTTATGGTATCGGTGTCGGACGTGCAGGCTTTGAATGGTCAGGCCGTGCCAATGTGCAATATAAGAAGCAATGGCCGCGCTGGACACCACCGCCGGAAATGATCAAACGCCAGCCGGAGCTGGAAAAATACCGTAATGGTCAGGAGCCGGGACCAGCCAATCCGCTGGGTGCGCGCGCGCTTTATATTTTCCGCGACGGCGTTGATACCGGCTATCGTATCCACGGCAATCCGGAATGGTGGTCGATCGGGCAGGCTATGTCTTCCGGCTGCGTACGTCTGATGAATCAGGATATTATTGATCTTTATGATCGCGTGCAGGGCAAAGCGCCGATTGTTGTGCAGGCCTGATTAAAACTATTTGAAAATAAAAGCCGCGCTGAGCCGGAGCATTTTTTAAATGCTCCGGCTATTTATTTTACGCATTTTCATATGCAAAACCGGTTTCCACTTTTGCTGAAAATGCTTTAGCGCGGCTTTTTGCTGTCTTGGGAGGACAGTGATAAAAAATGATTAAATATGATCGCTCAAACGAGTGTTGTTAGCGGATAGCTGAACCGGTCTGATGGTTTTGCGCAACAACAATCAGAGCCGGTACATCTTTGACGGCTTCTTCAGTCATGCTGAGAAAATGAAAATTCTGCTGTTGCTGGATCGGATTAGGCGCCACAAACATTGCTGCGGTAAGCAGGAGCGCAGCCATAATACCCAAGCGCTTTTCAGTTTTTGCATTCATAATATTCGTCCTGTCGGTTTTGCCCGCGGATCCGGAGCGCTTCGCTCGCAGTCACTGGGCTAAAATCATGGTAAAGTTATGAAAGAGGTTTCAGCTCTTCATATCAGTGAAAGGTTTTGTGCCCTGCCGGTGATAAAACACAGGCAACGGCGTAATGAGGGATAGGCAGCAGCACCTGATCGAGCTCTGCCATGACCTGTGCATAATCCTGCGCGGCTTTTTTAACTTCCGCGACACGGCTGCCGGTCACCAGAGCATCCAGACAGGCATCACGGGTTGTATCGTCACCGTTTTGCAAGGCGGAGATCAGTCCCATCAGCAGGCATTCTTCACGGCAGATATGCATCGAACCATAAGGAAAGGCCTTGAGCTGACAAGCTGCACAAAAATGCAGGGTGCGGATGAAATGGGAGAGTTCGGCCAGCGCGAGCTTGGCTTTATCGAGGCCGAGTTCCTGAGTGTAAATCGTCCAGGCCATTTCCCACGGAATAACCGATCCGGTTTCGAAGCCGGATGTCCAGTGGCGATAGCCTTCAAGCACCAGCTTTTCAGCCTGCCGCTCGAAATAATGACTGGATGTTTCAAAGAGATTTCTGACCTGCATATTCATGGGCGGCATCCGATCTGTAACGGACGCGAAGGAGCGATGAATATGCGTCGCGGCTGAGGGCGCGACGATAGTACCGCCCTTGGGCGGTAAAGTGCCTGACCAAACATGAGGTCCTCCAATAGAGCGGGTTCAAGGCCCAAACATCAAAGGTTGAATTTATTGCCACGAGCCGGAAGTATCCCTCCCGAAAGCTTTGACAGCGGGAATATGCCGGTGAAAACGGTCGGTTGTCAAACCTAATTTTCAGCATTTATTTAGAAAAGTGTTCTTATTTCAATAGCTTAGAATAATTCCAGAGTATTTTACTCATGTTTTTATTCTAAAATGCAATGCTATCTATATGAATCCGTATATGTTTTGCGTGATTGTCGCAGCTGGCCGGATTAAACGACATTCCGGCCGGATTTTTAAGCTCTGCGACGTCCCGCCTCATGCAGAAGCCTGTAAACAGGACAGGTAAAGGGGAACGGTTCCAGAATCACAATGCGAAGCGCCGATATGATCGGCGCTCCGCCTTAGTCTTTTATCTCCGAACCGATACGGTTTCGGAGAAACAGAAATTAGTGATGGCTATGGTCATTGGCCTTGCCGCCAGCATTACCGGAAGAACCCTTGGATGGATTCACGTGAAACGGTAAATTAACCTTTCCGGCTTTTTCAAATTCCAGCACAACATTGACTGTTTCACCTTCTTTGAACGGCTTGGCCAGATCCATAAACATGATGTGGAAGCCGGTTGGCGCCAATTTCACGGTCTGGCCGGCAGGAATAGCCAGAGGCTCGCTCAGTTTGCGCATTTTCATGACATTGTCTTTCATCGACATTTCATGAATTTCAACTTTTCCGGCTGCATCTGTGGTGCCGCCGATCAGGCGGTCATCTTCTTTGCCCTTATTGGTAATGATAATATAGCCGCCTGCTACGCGGGCATTGGGGATTGTCGCGATGCTATGAGCTTCGGAAAGCTCCAGATCACCGGCTGTCACCACCTCGGCGCTATTGCCACCGTGCGCACCGTGGCCGTCATGGCTTGCCTGTTTTGTGGCAGCCGCCACGAGCAATTGCGGCGCAGGGTTTTTCAGATCATGCGGGTTCTGGCCTTCTGCTGCGATATCCGTCCAGTTTTCGGTTTTACCGTTTTCGCAGGTCTGGATTGTCGGGAACGACAATGTTGTATCCTTGTCGAAGGCTGCAAGTTTGCCGACAACCGAGAATTCATCATAGAAATCGCCCGGCAGTTTGCCGCCTTTCCAGATCACTTCGGTCACGCCGTTTTTCACGTCTTTGCCGTGCACTTTATAACTGTGCTGGTAGTCGGATTTAACAGTTTCAATATCCCATCCGGCTTTCATCTGCGGCTGAGCGGCAATGAAACCTTCCGGAATTTTGACATTGATCTGTGTGGTCGCGGCACCTTCACAACCATGCGGGATTTTGAGGACGGCTTTATAGCCGCTTCCTGCATTAGCCTGAGCTGTTTCAAGTGACACATGTGCCTGTGCCAGACCGGCAGTGCCGAGAAGAAGGCTGGCAACACAGAGTGGTGTGAAAATGGTTTTCATAAATCTATTCCTTGCGAATATCCTGCTTTCCGGTTGCAAATTGCAGGCAGAAAGCATGAAGGCGCTTAAAGCGCATGACTGATATTTCCTGCGGCATTGTGAGAATGCGCAGACCTGTATCAGGCAAGGAAAGGAGGCGCCTGCGGCGGGGCGGCGGGCGGATAAGGTCGGGAGCGGGGCAGAACTTTGGCCGTGCGTCTGACGCTGTTGCCTGTATCTTTGGCAACAACCGGACCACCGGCTGCAGGCGGTGTAACCAGTGCAAAAGCCGCCGAGATACGGCAGGCCTCGCAATCAACCATCATATTATGATTTTTATGATGCTGGTCAGATGCGGCGCTGTTTTCGGAAACGCAGATCGAAACAATACTGCCATCGGGCATTGTTTCATAACGGATGAAAACCGGTTCAGCGGAGGTGCCGCTTTTGGTGGTCATTTGCAGCAGGGGGGCGCTGACATCCACCGGTCTATGGGCAAAAGACAGCAAAACAAGCGCCAATACGCACAGGATGCGTATTAAAACCAGCTTGTTTTTGTGTGTCTGAACCATCACCCTGAACTATATATAACTGCGCTTTCCGCTTTTTAGCGCGGTGCTTTACGGAAGGAAAGAGCTTTCCTCTGTAATAATGATGCCGGATCTCCCTCTGCCTCACGATGTCACAGAGGTTTGCGCGGAAAGGGCTGAAGATAACTTTCTCTTAAGGAAAAAATCATTTAACGATGATGCATGAAATGCCGGTCGCAGGATAAAACACTGTGCCGGCAATGGTGAACAGATTATTCGACGGGGTATGAGGCATGTCACAGGTCACCAAAGATGTGGTGCTGGCTCAGCTGAAACAGGTCACAGGACCGGATTTCGAAGGTGATATTGTCAGCCTCGGACTGGTGTCCGATATTTTTATCGCTGATAATAAAGTGTTTTTCTCCATCACCGTGCCGTCTGATCGTGCGCAGGCTATGGAGCCGCTGCGTCTGCGGGCGGAAAAACTGGTGAAAGACATTCCTGGTGTTGCCGGTGCGCTGGTCACTCTGACCGCCGAGCGCAAAGGCGGCCGTACCAGCGATGATGCTCCTCCGCCAAGCCGCCCTCAGTCCGCTGCTCAGGCGCGTCCGGCTGCACATACTCATGCCGCGCCGCAGCCGCAGTCAAAACCGGGTATTCCGGGTGTTGGCAAGATTATTGCCGTGGCTTCCGGCAAAGGCGGTGTCGGTAAATCCACGACTTCGGTGAATATTGCGCTCGGGCTTCAGGCACTGGGGCTGAAAGTCGGTATTCTTGATGCCGATATTTACGGGCCGTCGATGCCGCGCCTTCTCGGTATTTCCGGTCGTCCGGAAACGGTCAATGGCCGGATCATGAAACCGATGAGCAATTACGGCCTCAAAGTCATGTCGATGGGCTTTCTGGTGGAAGAAGAAACCCCGATGATCTGGCGCGGCCCGATGGTAATGTCGGCGCTTAATCAGATGATGCGTGAAGTGGAGTGGGGCAATCTCGATGTGATGGTTGTCGACATGCCTCCGGGCACCGGCGATGCTCAGCTGACCATGGCGCAGCAGGTGCCGCTGGCCGGTGCGGTGATCGTTTCCACCCCGCAGGATCTAGCGCTGATTGATGCCCGTAAAGGGTTGAATATGTTCGCCAAGGTCAATGTGCCGCTGCTCGGTATTGTTGAGAATATGAGCTATTTCATCGCTCCGGATACCGGCAAGCGTTATGATATTTTCGGACATGGCGGAGCGCAGCGCGAAGCTGAGCGGCTGAATGTACCTTTCCTCGGCGCAGTGCCGCTGGATATGCAGATACGCGAATTGTCCGATGCCGGTATGCCGATCACGGTGAAAGAGCCGGACAGCCCGCATGCGCAAATTTATCGTGAGATTGCCGAAAAAGCCTGGGCGCAGGTGAGCGGCGGTTCATCCCGCGCAGCACCGAAGATCGTTTTTGAATAACAGATGATGAAATTGAAAAAGGCCTGCATTGCAGGCCTTTTTTGTTGGATCAGGTAATGACGCTTGGTTTTTCACGGCCTGTATAACGGGTGATCTCCGTGAGTTCCGAAGCGGCTGCGATCAGCGGGGTCAGGGCAGACTGGGTTTCCAGATCATGCTTGTTACTGTCAGCCTCATAGCGCTCCAGATAGATGCGGATGGTTGCACCGGCGGTGCCCGTGCCGGACAGACGCACCACCAGACGGGAACCGCCGACGAACAGAATGCGGATACCCTGATGTTTGCTTACTGAATGATCAACCGGATCATGATAGGCGAAATCATCGGCTGCTTCCACAATCATGCCCTGCACGGTCTTGCCTTTAAGATCAGGCAATTTGGCGCGCAGTGCATCCATCAGTGCATTGGCACCATCCGAGGCGACTTCTTCATAATCGTGACGTGAATAATAATTGCGGCCATAGGTTTGCCAGTGCTCATGCATAATCTCGGCGACCGATTGTTTGCGTACCGCCAGAATATTCAGCCATAGCAGCACAGCCCATAGCCCGTCTTTTTCGCGCACATGGTCAGAGCCGGTTCCGGCACTTTCCTCACCGCAAATGGTGACAAGACCGGTATCCAGCAGATTGCCGAAGAACTTCCAGCCGGTCGGTGTTTCATGCATCCCGATCTTCAGTTTTTCTGCCACGCGGTCTGCCGCACAACTGGTCGGCATGGAGCGGGCAATACCGGCAATGCCTTTACTATAGGCCGGAGCCAGATGCGCGTTAGCGGCGAGAACTGCCAGAGAATCCGACGGGGCAATATACATGCCCTTGCCGATAATCAGATTACGGTCGCCGTCACCATCCGATGCTGCACCGAAATCCGGTGCATTGGCCGACATCAGCTCTTCATAAAGCTCATGGGCATAGACAATATTCGGATCGGGATGGTGGCCGCCAAAATCTTCCAAAGGCACGGCATTGAAAACGCTGCCCGCTTTTGCACCAAGCCGGTTTTCAAAAATCTCTGTGGCATAAGGGCCGGTCACGGCATGCATAGCGTCAAAACGCATGGTGAAACCGGATTGCAGCAGAGTGCGGATCGCCTGAAAGTCAAACAGGCTTTCCATCAAGGCAGCATAATCTTTCACCGGATCAATGATTTCCACCACCGTGTCGCCGATCTGATGCGAGCCAAGTGTATCAATGTCGATATCGGCGCAATCGGCAATCTTATAGGAGGTGATGGTTTTAGAATTGGCGAACATCGCTTCGGTCAGTTTTTCCGGAGCAGGGCCGCCATTGCTGATATTGAATTTGATGCCGAAATCACCTTGCGGTCCGCCGGCATTATGGCTAGCCGAGAGAATAATACCGCCAAAGGCTTTATTCTTGCGGATGAGATTGGAAGCTGCAGGTGTCGAGGTAATGCCGCCAAGGCCGACCAGAATGCGGCCAAAACCATTCGCAGCAGCAATTTTGATCGTGCTCTGGATGACCTTGCGGTTGAGATAGCGCCCGTCACCGCCAAGGACGAGTGTCTTGCCCTGAAAATCTTCCAGACTATCAAAGATCGACTGGATGAAGTTCTCCGCATAATGCTCCTGAGCAAAAACAGTCACTTTTTTGCGCAAGCCCGAAGTGCCCGGCTTCTGATCTGTAAAAGCTGTGGTGCTGATGGTTTTAAAAGTCATGATCTGGCTTTGTCCTGACAATAACGGCTCTCGCAAAAGATAAATGCATGTGGAATGAACAAGTTGCATTCATGACGGATATTATAGGCAGTCCTGTGAAGCCGAAGTAAATGATTTCACATAAATAGCGGTTTATTGTTCAACTTTGGTAAGGCGGATTTATTGTATGTGTTTAAAAAGAACATTTTGATCAAAGAGATAGCGGCTGAAGATTGGCAGCCGCGCTGCTCCCAGTGCTTTGGCATGAACACCAACTGTGCCTTCTTCAATCACCGGCGGGATGATTCCCTGTAAATTAAGCCTGCCGATTTCATTGCGTGTAGTTTCAACAATCTTGGCGCGTAAATTTTCAGGCATCCAGCCGTCAATAATGGCAGCAGGAAAATCAATCACGCTGGCGGCCGATGAAATGGCATGGGCAAGGCTGCGCGCGGTCAGCAATACCCATTCATCAAGCACGGGGTTGAAAATTTCCCAATTATCCGGCGCCGCCCAAAGCGGAGCCGTGTCTATATTCTGCTGTTTGAGGCTGCGCTCTAATATGAACAGAGATGCGGTATCAATCAGCTGGGCAGGGCGGCTGATCTGGCCTGCCGTAGTGACAAAACCGTTGCCCATTGGCATGGAACCCAGTGCGCCGGCATTGCCGCTGCGTCCGGCATAAAGCGTATTGTTGAGCACAACACCGCCGCCGATAAATGAACCGATGAAAAAATAGACATAATCCGCATAATCCGGCCCTGAACCGAAGGTCAGTTCCGCGCCGCAGGCGGCGGTGGCATCATTCTGGATCAGAACGGGAAAAGGCAGTTTCAGGCTCAGTGCTTCGCAAATATCGGTACTTTGCCAGGCCTGCAAATCCGCAGGTGGTGCGCCGACTTCCTCAACCCAGTTCCAGAGTTCAAACGGCATGGCAATGCCGAGACCGGCGATGCGGCTTTGCTGGAAAGGCGTGAGCTGCGCCGTGAATTGCTCAATAGCCGAAAGCGTGAAATGCAGAATATTGTCCGGCACCGGCCACAGATAGGTCTGGTGCATACGCGCGCGGATCGTGCCGGTAAAATCGACGAGAACCAGTTCCGCACTGCGACGTCCGATCTTCAGGCCAAAGGAAAACACCCCGTCAGGATTGAGCATCATCGGCTGGCTTGGCTGGCCGACACGTCCGCGCTGTTTCTCGCCGCTTAGCAATAATCCGTCCTGCTCGAGATTGCGGATGATGACGGACACGGTTTGTGCTGACAGGCCGGTTAGTCTGGCAATATCTGCCCGCGGCATGGCGCCGTGACGGCGCACAACGGAAAGGATCAGCCTTTCATTATAGGCGCGCATGCCGGTCTGGTCAGAGCCGCGGCTGGTTGTGGCAGGGTCAATAGGGGCGCCTTGCGGATAGTGCATCGGGTGTCCTGTAAGGAGCATTCGGAATAAAGAGCTGGAATAAGAGAATTATTTTTGAAGTAAAGCCTGCGCAGACAGTTTTTGTCATGACGCTGATCTTAGACTGACATAGCGAATTAATAAATCAAGTGGATTTATTAATTGACAGGACTGAAAACCCGTGTTTCCATGATCGCGCTTGCACATATTTCTGGGGGCAATAAATTTGCCCTTTCATGAAATCGCAGCGCAGAGGCGGCGGAAGAGGGCGCCTGAGATAATTGATTTGGCTGGTTCAGCTACGCAGTTCAGAATTCGGACTGATCGTAGAAAAATGACTCTGGGAGGAGTTCATGAGAAAAACTATTCTTACCTCTGCTTTTGCCCTTCTGGCATTAGGTGTTGCAGGTGCGGGAGCGCAGGCGGCTGAAGTCACGGCTTGCGTGATTACCAAAACAGATACCAATCCGTTCTTTGTAAAAATCAAAGAAGGCGCGACTGCCAAATCCAAGGAACTTGGCATCAATCTGAAATCCTATGCGGGTAAGATTGACGGCGATACAGAAAGCCAGATTGCAGCGGTGGAAACCTGTATTGCCGATGGTGCAAAAGGTATTCTCATCACCGCTTCCGACACTAAAGGCATTGTTCCTGTACTGAAACAGGCGCGTGATGCCGGTATGCTGGTGATCGCACTGGATACGCCGCTGGAACCGGCTGATGCTGCGGACGCAACTTTTGCGACAGACAATTTTCTGGCCGGTGAACTGGTTGGCAAATGGGCAACTGGGCGTCTGGGCGATAAAGCCAAAGATGCCAAAGTCGCTTTCCTGAACCTTACTGCCATGCAGCCAAGTGTTGACGTGTTGCGCGATCAGGGCTTTGCCACAGGTTTTGGTATTGATCCGAAAAACAAGGATGTGCTCGGCGATGAGGATGATCCGCGTATTGCTGGTCGCGATCTGACCGACGGCAATGAAGAAGGCGGCCGCCGCGCGATGGAAAACCTTCTGCAAAAAGACCCGAATATCAATGTGGTACACACCATTAACGAACCTGCTGCTGCCGGTGCCTATGAGGCTCTGAAAGCTGTTGGCCGTGAAAAAGATGTGATGATTGTTTCCATCGATGGCGGTTGCCCGGGTGTGAAAAATGTGGCTGACGGCGTGATCGGCGCAACAGCGCAGCAATATCCGATGCAGATGGCAACACTTGGTATTGAGGCAATTAAGAAATTTGCTGATACCGGTGAAAAGCCGAAGCCGACAGATGGCAAAACCTTTGTTGATACCGGTGTGATGCTGGTAACTGACCAGCCTGTTGAAGGTGTTGAATCCATCGACACCAAAGAAGGTCTGGCGAAGTGCTGGGGCTGACCCCCGTGCCTTTCTAATAGAGCATAATTTCTTAAACTTGAATCAGTTGAAGATAAAATTATGCTCTAATTTTAAAGTGTTAGAGCGACTTTTGTGCGCCCGGTCAGGCGCACGGCGCTCTAAAAAATCAACCGACGTGATCTTCATGCCGGTTCCTTTTCAGGCTGCAGCAACCGGAAGCACCTATGACAGAAACCACGCAAAATCATGAAACGGAAGTCAAGCGCACCCCGCAGGATTTTGAAAAGGTTCTGGTGAACAGCGCTTCCGGTGTCGCCAGTTTTGAGAATGAGGATCGCAGTCTGCTCTACAGAATACGTGTGATCCTGCATCACAATCCGGCGGCCGTACCGCTGATCGTGCTGGTGCTGTCTCTGGCGATTTTTGCTGTTCTGGTCGGATCTAAATTTTTCTCTGCCTTTGCGTTGACACTCATTTTGCAGCAGGTTGCCATTACCGGCATCATTGCTTCCGCGCAGACACTTGTCATTCTGACGGCGGGTATTGATCTGTCTGTCGGCGCCATCATGGTGTTGTCTTCGGTGGTGATGGGGCAGTTCACTTTCCGCTATGGTCTGCCGCCCGAACTTTCCATCCTGTGCGGTTTTGCCGTCGGTGCATTATGCGGTTTTTTCAATGGCTGGTTCGTGGCCTATTGGAAATTGCCGCCTTTCATCGTCACGCTCGGTATGTGGCAAATCGTGCTGGCTACTAATTTTCTCTATTCCGCCAATGAAACCATCCGTGCGCAGGAAATCACCGAAAAAGCGCCGATATTGCAGTTTTTCGGAAATAATATCCGCTTCGGCGGTGCGGTCTTTACCTATGGTGTGATTGCCATGGTGCTGCTGGTTCTGGTTCTCTGGTATGTGCTCAATCATACGGCATGGGGGCGGCATGTTTATGCGATCGGCGATGATCCCGAGGCGGCGCAGCTTTCCGGAGTACGTGTCAAACCAGTTCTGATGTCTGTCTATATTCTGGCTGGTCTGATCTGTGCACTGGCCGGTTGGGCGATGATCGGGCGTCTCGGTTCTGTCTCACCAACAGCGGGACAATTTGCGAATATTGAATCTATTACAGCTGTGGTGATCGGCGGGATTTCCCTCTTCGGTGGTCGCGGTTCCATTCTCGGTACATTATTCGGTGCATTGATTGTCGGCGTGTTTTCGCTGGGACTGCGCCTGTGGGGAACTGATCCGCAATGGACCTATCTGCTGATTGGTGTCCTGATTATCGTTGCGGTCGCAATTGACCAGTGGATCAGAAAGGCTGCGGCATGAAACAGTCAGTTCAGCCGGTTTTATCGGCAAAAGGCCTCGTTAAACGCTATGGCCGTGTTACGGCACTGGATCATGCTGATTTTGATCTCTATCCGGGTGAAGTTTTGGCGGTTATCGGCGATAACGGTGCAGGAAAGTCTTCACTGATTAAGGCGTTGTCCGGTGCGATCCAGCCGGATGAAGGCGAGATTTTCCTTGATGGTCAGCCGGTGAGCTTCCGTTCGCCAATTGCCGCGCGGGCAGCAGGCATTGAAACTGTTTATCAAAATCTGGCTTTGTCGCCTGCTTTGTCGATTGCCAATAATATGTTTTTGGGGCGCGAATTGCGCAAACCCGGACTGATGGGCAGTGTGTTCCGCCAGCTCGATCATAAGAAAATGGAGCAAATCGCCCGCGATAAGCTTTCAGAACTCGGACTGATGACCATCCAGAATATTTCGCAAGCGGTGGAAACACTTTCCGGTGGCCAGCGTCAGGGTGTGGCGGTGGCGCGTGCGGCGGCTTTTGGTTCCAAAGTGGTGATTATGGATGAGCCGACAGCCGCGTTAGGGGTTAAAGAATCCCGCCGCGTGCTTGATCTCATTCAGGAAGTGAAATCACGTGGCCTGCCGATTGTTCTGATCTCCCATAATATGCCCCATGTGTTTGAAGTGGCGGATCGTGTGCATGTGCACCGGCTGGGCAAAAGATTGGCGGTGATCAATCCCCGTCAATGTTCTATGTCTGATGCCGTGGCGCTGATGACCGGCGCATTGACCCCGACTGATGAGATGCTGGCTGCATGATGCCTGAAACACCTGTGATAAAGCGTGAAGCTCTGGCTGCGGAAATTCTGGCGCGGGCAGAGGGACGAAATCGTCTGATTGTTGCGATTGCCGGAGCGCCTGCCGCGGGAAAATCAACGCTGGCGGAGGCATTGTGTCAGGAAATCAATGATTTATCCGCTGCTCAGCCATCTGTTGTCGTGCCGATGGACGGGTTTCATTATGATAATGCCATTCTGGATGCGCGTGGTTACAGGGCGCGCAAAGGCGCACCGCATACATTTGATGCGGATGGTTTTCGGGCGCTGTTGTCCCGTTTGAAATCGGAAACCGGTGATATTGCGATTCCGGTTTTTGACCGCTCAATGGATCTGGCGCGGGCGGGGGCTGCCATGGTCACAGCGCAACATCAGATTTTACTGGTCGAGGGTAATTATCTGCTGCTGGATCAGCCTGTCTGGTGCGATCTGCGCCAATATTTTGATCTGAGCATTTTCTTGCAAGTGCCGCTTCCGGTTCTGGAACAGCGGCTTATTCAGCGCTGGCTGGATCATGGTGCGGATTATGAAGCAGCCAGAACGCGTGCACTTGCTAATGATATTCCCAATGCGCAAACCGTGACAGAACAGTCCCGTGAGGCAGACTTTATCTTGCAGGATTGAAACTTTCCTGTAGGCTCGGGCAAATTCAGAATTTAACAGCCAGAATTTATCATTAAGAGAATGCCCATGTCTGACACGCTGATCTTTCCTGCCCGCCCGCCGGTAACCTTGCCGATTGAGGGGAGCGATCAGCGCTTTCCTGTGCGCCGTATTTATTGTGTGGGTCGCAATTATGCAGACCATGCGCGGGAAATGGGTCATGATCCGGATCGTGAACCGCCATTTTTCTTCCAGAAAAATCCGGATAATCTGGTGACAGATAGCGGTAATTTTCCTTATCCGCCGCTGTCCAATGATGTGCATCATGAAATTGAGCTGGTTGTTGCCCTTCATAAAGGCGGAAAAAATATTCCGGCAACCGAGGCGCACAGCCATATTTACGGTTATGCCGTCGGGCTGGATATGACACGGCGCGACATGCAGGGTCAGGCTAAAAAACAGGGGCGTCCTTGGGAAACGGGCAAGGCGTTTGAACATTCCGCTCCTTGTTCTGCTTTGGTGCCCGCAAGCCGTATCGGTCATCCGCAGGATGGTGCTATCTGGCTGAAAATTAATGGTAAAACTGTCCAAAAAGGCGACATCAATCAACTGATCTGGTCAGTGCCGGAAACCATTGCAATTCTTTCCACTCTCTATGAGTTACAGGCCGGAGATCTGATTTTTACCGGCACGCCTGCGGGTGTCGGCGCTGTTGCGCGGGGCGATATTCTGGAGGGCGGCGTTGACGCTATCGGACATCTGACAACAAAAGTTGTCTGACCCTTTTGGCGCGGATTGCATTTTACGGCTGGTCTCACGGGCGGAATCTCTGTAAATATTTCATCAACCATGAGATGGAATCCTCAATCTTCGGGATTCTATGACGATTTCTACTGCATGAGCGATACAGTTTCCGGTTGCGTTAAATCAATGCATTCTGCTGTGTCGCTTCTTACGTTTGTCGGGCGGCGGTTCGTTCTGCCTGCAAGCGAAGACAACGAAAAGGATCGCCCGATGGCATTCGAAGAGATCAAGGCGGAAATCGCTTTACTGTTTGAGCAGATGGTCAACCAGCCGGAAGACATGCATGAACTGGCTGAGTCCATTCGTGAGAAGCTCAATGCGATGAGAGCCAGTGGTCTGCCATTGCCGGAAGATCTGGTTGAACTCGAAAAACGTCTTAACAACGAAACGGGTGCCTGATGCGATTTTCAGCTCTGGCTCTCCGTTCTGCTGTTCTGCTCTCCGGTGTTGTGGCTTTGTCGGCCTGTACCACCACCAATAATTCAAAAACTGCCGCCAATTCGGCAACAACTCAGGCTGTTGATGTTGCCGTGGCTGATATGGCGACAGCCGTCGGAGCGCCTGCAGAGGCTGCTTCTATCGACGCTAATCCTGATGGCAGCGCAAAAGGTGCTACAATCGCAGCTTCTGCCTATGCGGCAGAAAAGGGCAATGCTGCACAGGTCGCCGCACTGGCCGTGACAGATGCAGGCGATCCGGTTTTGCCGGCATCCGTGCCGACACCGGCATTCCGTCAGACCGCAACAGAGGCTTTGATTGCAACGGCAACACCATCTCTGGCAACCGGTGCGCATAATACACCGGGTGAAGTGAAATATACCGGCGTTACCAAATCCGGCACGGCGAACCATCTGGTCGAGCAGCGCGCTGAGATCGCGGCAGACAGCAAGCCGGAACTGCATAATCTAATCGGCCAATATGCTGCAGCCTATCAGGTGCCGGAGCGTCTGGTGCACCGCGTGGTGCAGCGTGAGAGCCGTTATAATCCTGTTGCCCGTAACGGCCCATATTTCGGTCTGATGCAGATCAGCCATGCCACGGCACGCGGTATGGGCTATGATGGCAGCCCGCAGGGACTGCTCAATGCCAATACCAATCTGCGTTATGCGGTGAAATATCTGGCTGGTGCCTATAAAGTTGCCGGTGGCAATGAAACGCAGGCCGTGAAATTCTATGCCCGCGGTTATTATTATGATGCCAAGCGCAAAGGTCTGCTGGAAGAAACCGGTCTGCGTAAAGGCCCGAACTCCATCCGCACCGCTTTCATTGAACCGGGTAAAGCTACAGAAGCCGCAAAGGCTGTGACAGCAGCAGCAACCGGCAATGCTGTCGATGTGGCACAAACCGACCCTATGGTAACGCAGTCTGTTGCTAAATCTCAAAAAGCATCGCGTGTGCAGCCGAACAGACGGGATTTCAGCACCCGCTGATCTGAAAATTTGCAAGTTTCAAAACCGCCTGTTTTCTAATGAAGCAGGCGGTTTTTTGTTGTCTGCATTTTTGAATGGGTAATTTTACAGGCAGGTCATTTTGTCGTCATGAATCTATAATCATTCTGACGCATACTCATTTTGACCTCGTTTTTTATCATCACCCCGAAATTGTGCAGGCGGCACCATGAACCAGATTTTACAAAAGGCCGAAGCCTCCGTTGCACGTCTCTATGACAAGGCAGAATTATGGGCGGATGGCATCGTCCATGTTGTGGGCGTGGCTCTGGCCGTTGGCGGCGCAGCCGTGATGCTGTGGTATTTTGCAGGGCAGATTTCACCGGTGATTTATATTTCCGCGCTGATTTATGTGCTGAGCCTCGTGGCTGCCCTGACAATTTCTGCAATTTATAATATCTGGCCGGTCTCACCGGTGAAGCAGTTTCTGCGCCGCTTCGATCACTCCATGATTTATGTGCTGATTGCCGGAACCTATACGCCCTTCATCATGAAAATGGGCGAGGGGGCTGGTTGGCATCTGGGGTTAGTCTGGCTGATTGCATTTTGTGGTATTGCACTGAAACTGACAATGCCCGGCCGTTTTGACCGCTTGGCAATTCTGCTCTATCTGGCGCTCGGCTGGAGCGGTGTGCTGATTTACGACCAGCTGTTACAGTTCCTGCCCCTGCAAGTGGTGGTGCTGATTGCTGCCGGCGGGATTATTTATTCACTCGGCGTTATTTTCCACGTCTGGGAACGCCTGCGCTTCCAAAACGCAATCTGGCACGGCTTTGTCGTAGCGGGAGCGGCGCTCCATTACAGTGCTGTCTTTCTCGCCGTCCACTAGATTCTTTAGGATTTTGGCTCTGGCGGTCTGCAAATGGCAATTTTCTCCGCTCCGGTGCTCATGTACCTTAAAGTACATTCCGCTCCGGTTCTCGAAAATCACCATTTTCGCCACGCCATAACCAAAATCCAACGCTGCGTTTGTGATGCCAAAAGATAAATAAAAAACAGCCGGATTGCTCCGGCTGTTCTTACTGTTTCAGTCTTTAGTTGGCTTGATTAGCCGCGATTGCGGGCTGCCAGTGTGCGCAAACGCAGTGCATTGAGCTTGATGAAGCCCGCTGCATCTTTCTGGTCATAAGCGCCGTGATCATCTTCAAATGTCACCAACTTGTCGGAATAAAGCGACTTGTCGCTCTCACGGCCGGTCACAATCACATTGCCTTTATAGAGCTTCAGTGTCACTTCACCTTCTACATGACGCTGGCTGTGGTCGATTGCCGCCTGCAGCATTTCGCGTTCCGGCGAGAACCAGAAGCCGTAATAGATCAGTTCCGCATAGCGTGGCATCAGTTCATCTTTAAGATGTGCTGCGCCGCGATCCAGCGTAATGCTTTCAATCGCGCGGTGTGCTGCCAGCAGGATAGTGCCGCCCGGTGTTTCATAAACGCCGCGGGACTTCATGCCAACGAAACGGTTTTCAACGAGGTCAAGACGACCGATACCATTGTCGCGGCCATAGTCATTGAGTGCAGCCAGCAGGGTTGCAGGCGACATGCGCACGCCGTTGATCGAAACCGCATCACCGCGCTCAAAGCCGACTTTAATGATGGTTGGCTTGTCCGGTGCAGCTTCCGGTGAAATTGTGCGCATATGCACATATTCAGGCGCTTCAACAGCCGGATCTTCCAGTACTTTACCTTCCGAGGAAGAGTGCAGCAGATTGGCGTCAACCGAGAACGGTGCTTCGCCCATCTTGTCTTTTGCCACAGGAATCTGGTGCTTTTCAGCAAAATCGAGCAGGTCTGTACGGCTCTTGAACGACCAGTCGCGCCACGGAGCGATAATCTTGATATCCGGATTCAGTGCATAAGCCGACAGTTCGAAACGAACCTGATCGTTACCCTTGCCGGTTGCACCGTGAGCAATTGCATCAGCACCGGTTTTCTTGGCAATTTCGATGAGGTGCTTGGAGATCAGCGGACGGGCAATCGAAGTGCCGAGCAGGTAAACGCCTTCATAAACTGCATTGGCGCGGAACATCGGGAAAACGAAATCGCGGACGAATTCTTCACGGACATCTTCAACGAAGATTTCTTTGATGCCGAGCATTTCAGCTTTTTTGCGTGCCGGTTCCAGTTCTTCACCCTGACCGAGATCAGCAGTGAAAGTCACAACCTCAGCACCGAGCTCGGTCTGCAGCCATTTCAGAATGATAGAAGTATCGAGACCGCCGGAATAAGCGAGCACGACTTTTTTAACGTCTTTCCAGTTGTTCATTTTATGCATCCAGTACGAGCCGGTACGGCATCTGAGTGTTTTTCGCTTTGCAGCGATGAAATTCTGATATTTCTTTTATCATCTCAATAGTGTGAAGCAAGCCGTCTTAATGGCACAGTCGTGAGATTGTTAAATTTTAGATATGCCCGTGTAAAACCGGTTCCGCAGAAACAAATTCTGCGTTAGTTTGGCCAAACTTAACCGCTTCGGGGCGCATGCATGTCATTCTTAAATTCTCTGACTTTTATTCCGGACTGGCCGGTTCTGGTTCAGTTCGCTATTGCGACATTTATCCTGTCGATCACACCGGGCCCGGATATGACACTGTTTGTTGGTCGTGCCTTATCTGAAGGGAAGGCAGCAGGTTTTGCCTGCCTTGCGGGAGCCTCCAGCGGCATCGTCATCCATACCACCATGGTGGCGATTGGTTTGTCTGCGCTGATTATTGCGTCGCCAAGCGCCTTCTGGGTGCTGAAAGTTGTCGGTGCCGGATATCTGGTGTTTTTGGCTATTCAGGCGCTGCGTAAAGGTTCTGCCTTTTCTCCGGAAAAAAGCAGCGGTAAAAAACATACGCTGTTTCAGAATTGGGCAACGGGCTTAGGGATTAATCTGCTCAACCCGAAGATCATCCTGTTCAACATGACCTTCCTGCCGCAATTCGTGTCAGCGCATGATCCGCATGCACCGGGGAAACTGTTTTTCCTCGGTCTGTCTTTCATCCCGCTCAGCCTGCCGGTAGTGGTGCCGATGATTTTGGCGGCAGATAAATTTGCCGGACTTTTGAAGAAAAATCCGACGGTCACACGCTGGGTGGATTATGTTTTTGCGGGGGTGTTCTCAGTTTTTGCGCTGAAAATTCTGCTGGCTGAAGGCAAATAATTTATAGCATGTCTCCCAAAAGCGGATGCCGGTTTTGGGGTAAAGACATGCGTGAAAAGAAAAATTATTTGGTTTCCGGTGTTTCTTTGCCGGAAACCAAATTGCTCCAGCGCCCGGCTACCAGCCAGTAGGTAAAGCCGCCGATAATTCCTGCGGCTGCGCAGCTCATCATCATCATGGCTTCGTCAGCATTTTTCACATCGGGCTGAAAACCTGCCACGAAGAGAATAATACCGGCTGCCAAACCACAGAGACTGTAAAACAGGCTGTCGCGTTTGTTGAAATATTCACCGATGGCAATAGCTGCAAGTGCAGGCCAGAAGGCGAGATAACCGATAATCATCGCCATGAATGGTGTGGCAACGAACAGTCCCGCGCCGAAGCCATATTCAAAACCATCATTGATGATATCCGGCAGCATGCCGATCGTGGAGATCAGCATAATATTCAGAAAAAGACCTGCAGCCAGAACAGCACAGCCATAGCCAAAGGTGATGACCGTGAACCGGCCGATCAGTTGCAGGCTTTTATCCATGTTGATGACCGGTCTCAGTCTTCGCCGTGATTGGCGATCATCATAGCTTCCAGCGCCAGACGATCAGTTTTACGCATGCGCTCGGATTCCGATTTCAGCTGACCGCAGGCGGCGAGAATATCGCGGCCGCGCGGTGTGCGGATCGGCGAGGCATAGCCCGCTGCATTCACATAATCGGCAAAGCGTTCAATCTGTTCCCAGTCGGAGCACTGGTAGTTGGTGCCCGGCCACGGATTGAACGGAATAAGATTGATTTTAGCCGGAATACCTTTGAGCAGCTGCACCAGTTTCTTGGCATCTTCCAGACTGTCATTGACGTCCTTCAGCATCACATATTCAAAGGTGATGCGCTTGGCATTCGATAGGCCCGGATAGGCGCGGCAGGCTTTGATCAGTTCTTCCAGCGGATATTTCTTATTGATCGGCACCAGCATGTCACGCAGATCATCGCGCACGGCATGGAGCGAGATCGCCAGCATCACGCCGATTTCTTCGCCGGTGCGGTAGATCTCAGGCACAACACCGGAAGTGGAGAGTGTGATACGACGCTTGGACAGCGACAGACCATCACCATCCGAGGCAATCAGCAGTGCTTTTTTGACATTATCAAAATTGTAGAGTGGTTCGCCCATCCCCATCATCACGATATTGGTGATCTTGCGGCCTTCCGCAGGCACAATCGCACCATCCGGTGTGTTGGTTTCAGGGAAATCGCCTAGACGGTCACGGGCAGTGAGCAGTTGAGAGAGGATTTCTTCCGAAGTCAGATTGCGTACCAGTTTCTGGGTGCCGGTATGGCAGAAAGAGCAGGTGAGGGTGCAGCCGACCTGAGAGGAAATACACAGCGTGCCGCGGCCTTCTTCAGGAATGTAAACACATTCGATTTCAACCGGACGTCCCGCGCCGCGTGGCGGAAAGCGGAACAGCCATTTGCGTGTGCCGTCGGTGGAAATTTGTTCTTCCACGACTTCCGGACGGGCAATGGTGAAATGCTCGGTCAAAGCGCTGCGCAGGTCTTTGGAGATATTCGCCATATCGGCAAAGTCTGAAACACCGCGCACATAGAGCCAGTGCCAAAGCTGCGCAACGCGCATTTTGATCTGTTTGGCCGGAATACCGATTTCCAGTAAGGCCTCACCCAGTTCCTCACGGGAAAGACCGATTAGTGTCGGCTTTGGTGCCAGCATTGCACGGGCATTGGCGGCCAGTGCATCACGGGTCTGAGGCGTGGTAAGGTCATAAGAAATAGACATCGGTTTTACTTAAGGCTCACAATTGCATAGCCGCATCAGAAGGACAAAAGCCCTGATTGGAAACTGATAAAACGGCACTGTTGCATGATTTAATGGGGGCGTTTTTCCCGACGAGATCCGCAAGAATACCCTGAAGTGCGGCCTCATAGCACGGAAATGGCGCTGCGTCACGCTTTTATCAAGGGTTATGATTTGCGACTTTTTGTATTCATCACCGGAATGCAAAAAAGCCGGACATAAATCCGGCTTTTAAACTTTTCAGATTTTACCCGCTTTAGCGGCACTTTTGAATCGCAGCGAGCGCTGCGGAAATGCCCTTCAGGGAATAGGTATAGGTGGTTTTTGTACCACGCTTTGATGCAGCATTTACAACCATATCCGCACCGCCGCGCATGGCAGCAATCAGCTTTGGTTCTTCTGCGGCATTTTCCATCCAGCCGGATTTACCATTGGTGAACATATTAAAGCGCGCATTGCCGATGGTGACGGTCACTTTAGAATTGGCCTGCAATTCATAACCGGCCATAAATTGCGGCTCAAAAGATACGTTCTGGCCTGGCTTCTGGCTGACGAGGAAGAAATTATCTCCGTGGTCTACAGATGCAGGCTGCTTCTGGGTCGGGACGGACAGGACATAACATACTTTACCGTTGCCCGACTGATAGCTGTATGCGCCCCAGGCGTTGAACTGGCTGATCTGGCTCGGCGACTGGGCAAGCGCACTGCCTGCCATAGCCATTGTGAACACAGAAGCCGCGACGATCGATTTTCCAAGCATAGGTCCTACCGGTTCTCTTTCGTTTTGCTTCAAACTCAAAATCCGGGAAACATGCTGTTTAAGGCACGTCCCGTTTGTTTGTCTTAATTTGACTTAATCTGGGTTACCAAACCGTGAAGTTTTGAGGCAAAAGAGAGGTTTTTCTGAAGAATATGCAGAAATTCTCACTCACATGCCCTTATGCGTGACTTCAGCATCAGGAAAACGGCGATAGTTTGTTCTCAGGTTTTTTGATTCTGTATTCTTTGAAATCAGCGATTTGTGCAGACGGACAGAGCTCAGTGCTCCTGCGGTTCCGCGTCAGGGTTCTGACTTAAGGACTGCCGCGCGGCAGCATAATGCGCCGGTGTAATATGCCGACGTACAGAGGCCAGCGCTGCCATGAGCACGGCCATATCGTCGGTGAAGCCGATGCCGACCAGAAGATCCGGTACAAAATCAAAAGGCAGCACGAAATAAGCAAGTGCGGCAAGCAAAGTGGCACGCACACGGGCAGGTGTTTTCGTGTCCAGTGCGCAATAATAGGATGCGACCAGATCTTCTGTAAAAGGTACTTTGCCTGCGGTTTTTTTCAGGGTCTTCCAGAAATTTTTACGCACACGTTGTGCACGGCTTTCCTGTTCGCGCTCTGAGCCCGGCTGCAAAATTTCACCTATTTTGACATCATCCATAGCAAATCCTCATTGGGAAAGAGATGGTGTGACCTGAGCGCCTTTACAAGATATCAGGAGTGTTGCCGGTACCGAAAACGGATCACCCAGCATAATCATTGATGAGTTGCGCCATGCGCATATCCAGTGCTGTCAGGCCTTTGGCGGAATGGGTGGTCAGGGTGATCTCGACTTTATTATAGACATTGAACCATTCCGGATGGTGGTCAAGTTTTTCTGCGGCCATGGCAATACGGGTCATAAAGGCAAAGGCTGCATTGAAGTCGCGGAATTTGAAGTTTTTACGGATTGAGCCGTGATTTGCCGATAATTCCCAGCCGGACAGGCCGGACATGGCTGCTGAAATTTCTTCACGGGTGAGGGGTGTCCGGGACATGGCAAACTCCTGAGACGGCCAAAAACGGTGATATTAGAACGGGGATATTAGCATAAAACCGGATTAAATTATCGTAACTTGTTTTTTTGTACAGTTTCGGTTCATTTCACATTTTATATTGATGCTGTATCAGAGCAAATTCTGATCGGGGCCAATCATTGATCCAATGATTGCACAGGCTGAAACACGCCCGCATCTGTTGCTTATAAGTCTTATAGTGTGAATGTCGGGGGGAATGTATGTCGCAGCCATTTTCGATACTTTTCATCTGTCTTGGTAATATTTGCCGTTCTCCTCTGGCTGAAGGTGTTATGCGCAGCGTTTTGCAGGAACGCTTCCCGCAGCGGGAATTTCTGATCGATTCCGCTGGTACCAACGGGTATCACACCGGAGAGGCTCCGGATGAGCGCTCTGTTGCCGTTGCGGCAAGAAACGGAATTGATATTTCCACGCAACGCTGCCGTCAGCTTGGAGCTGCGGATTTCAATCGCTTTGACCTGATTTTGGGCATGGATCAGAATAATCTTATGACAATCAACCGTCTTGCACCAGCAGGCAGTTCTGCAGTGACAGGTTTGTTCACCGCAGTGGCGCGGGACGGCTTTGCGGGCAATAGTGCGGATCGCGGAGAAGAAATCCCTGATCCGTATTATGGCGGAAACGCCGATTTCGAACGGGTTTACCGGATGGTTCGGGAAGCAGCGGAGGCACTGGCAGACAGGTTATAATGTGGCGCTGGCTGACCGACTGTCTTGAGGTATTGTCTGATAGAGTGGCTTGATATGGAAGCGGCAGAGTAATCTGCCGCTTTTTTGTTTAGCAGGCTGCTGCAACTTACTCTGCTGCACTTCGCCTATTATGGTGCTGCTTATTCTGCCGCACCGGCACGAAACTGATAATGCAGAGGCGATGCCCCGTCTTCAAAGCCCGCATTAAATGAAGGCTTGCGCAGCGGCCACACTTCTTCCGTCACATAAGGCCCGCCACCGGTGGATTCCTTCGATGACATCAGCACAAAACGAGTGACGTTGAATGGTAGCGTGGTGAAATTGCCCCGCTCCGAGAGATAGCGGGCAATCTGCATATCCGGCAGACCTTTGAGCCGTGCCAGTGTGACATGCGGGGTAAATTTGCGCGGGTCAGGCGGCAGCCGCAATCTCTGACAGATCCGTTCCATTTCTGCCTGCAAGGCCAGCAGTTCAGGGGACGGCGCAACACCGGCATAAATACTATGCGGTTTTTTGGTGCCGAACACATCGACGCCGGTCAGTTGCAGCGTAAAGCCGGGCCGGTCAATCCGGTCAAGCGCGTGAACGATCTCATCGGCCACATGACCTTCGACATCGCCGATAAACCGTAATGTGATGTGGTAATTTTCCGGATCAATCCAGCGGACAGAACCTTTGGGTCCGATAAGCCCGCCACGCAAAAGTGAGAGTGACAGGGCAGCATCCCGGGAGATTTCGAGGGCAGTGAAAAGGCGCGGCATAGCATCCTCCTCAATGGGATATGGTCTCAAATATGGTTCTTTCCAAACCAGCACCATTGACTTGCGGTCTGATCTGGAGCGGCTCCTCAACCTGCAAGTGAAGCAGATTGCAAAGCCTTAACTGACAGCGAACCACCGATCTGCTCATTGCACAAGTGCTTTGTGAGATAAGCCCCAAAACTTTGTCTGCTCGTGTTAAGTTTTGCGGATTTTTACCAGATCATGTGTTTCTGATTGAATAACTATCATACAGATTGTGTCAGGAAGATGAAACGCACTTGTTGATAATCTTCCCGGCAGGATCAGTTGAGATCAATTGATTCCTGATCAAGCATGGCTTTCACATCCGGCAGAATATTGGCAACCATGACCTTCACACCTTGCGGGTTCGGATGCATTCCGTCTTCTAGCAGCAGTTTTTTGTCGGCTGCCACACCGTCAAGAAAGAACGGGTAAAGTCTGACCTGATATTTGTCTGCGAGCTTCTGATAAAGCGGATTAAATTTGGCAGCATAATCGGCACCCATATTCGGCGGTGCAATCATACCAGCTAGCAAAACCGGAATGCCGCGCTCCTTTAAACGCGCCAGCATCTGGTCGAGATTTTTCTCGGTTAGTTCAGGAGAAATGCCACGCAAGGCATCATTCGCACCAAGCTCCAGAATAACCAGTTGCGCTTCATCCGGCACAGACCAGTCGAGGCGAGCCAGACCGCCGCTGGAGGTGTCGCCGGAAACACCGGCATTGGCAACTGCGGTTTTATAACCGGCTTCACTGAGTGCTGTCTGCAATTGGGCGGTAAAGCCGTCCGTCTGCGCCAACTGATATCCGGCCATCAAACTGTCGCCGAAACCTACAATCTGCACCGTATCTGCAGCATTTTCCTGTGCCTTTGCGGGCAATGAGACAGCCAAAAAAAGACCCAGCAGCAAAGCCATGCCTGTAAGATATATGAACCGCAATGCCATTGGTTTTTGATCCTGTCCGAGTTTTCTTATTTGCATATGGCGAATATTCTGTGGCTTGCAAGAGCCAAATTTATGGTCAGGGCAACAGTATTTCACCCTTTGCCCTGTACATTAGCTTTCTGCGACCCCAGATAGAAAACAATCTGTCTTCAGAGCCTCCGCCATTTATCAGGGAAATGACGTGACCATGCAGCCTCACCAATCCGGTATTACGCTTGAGAATATTGATCTCACACTGGGCAGCAATGCCGCCCGCGTCCATGTTCTCAATGATATTTCCCTGCAAATACAAAGCGGTGAATCCGTTGGTATTGTCGGACCGTCCGGCTCCGGTAAATCTACTTTGCTGATGGTGCTGGCAGGGCTCGAAAAGGTCGATAGCGGACAGGTGCTGATCAGCGGCGAACGGATCGACCGGATGAGTGAAGATCAGGCCGCCGCCTTTCGCGGGCGCAATATAGGCATTGTTTTTCAGTCCTTTCACCTGATCCCCAATATGACAGCACTGGAAAATGTGGCGGTACCGCTGGAGCTTGCAGGGCGCGATGATGCATTTGTCGTTGCCGAACAGGCTTTGAAATCAGTCGGGCTTGGCCATCGTCTGTCGCATTATCCGGCGGCACTTTCCGGTGGTGAGCAGCAGCGTGTGGCGATTGCCCGTGCCTTGGCACCGCGACCGGCTATTCTGATTGCCGACGAGCCGACCGGAAATCTTGACAGTGAAACCGGTAACCAGATTGCTGATCTGCTTTTCTCCAAACAAGAAGAATACGGGCTGACAATGGTGCTGGTGACGCATGATCCGTCGCTGGCTGCCCGTTGCGGACGGGAGATTCAGGTGCGCTCCGGTCGTATTCATTCTGATCCTGTGTCTGGTAAGAGCCACACACATGAAGAGGTCGTTCAGGCGGAAGCAGCGCAATGAGTAAAGCAAAAACGTCTTTTGCTCTCGCTTTGCGCTTTGCATTGCGCGAAATGCGTGGTGGCCTGACCGGCTTTTATATTTTTCTCGGCTGTATTGCACTTGGCGTTGCTGCCATTGGCGGGGTGAATTCCGTGGCCCGTTCTATTGCCGATGGTCTGGCAGTTGAAGGACAAGCCATTCTTGGTGGCGATGTCAGTTTTATGCTCAATCAGCGTGAGGTGACGGAGCAGGAACGGCAGTTTTTGAGCGCGCAAGGCACGGTGTCTGAGAATATCACCATGCGTTCAATGGTACGCATGACAGATGGTTCCGATCAGGCGCTGGTTGAGGTGAAGGCCGTGGATAGCGCCTATCCACTCTATGGCACATTAAAACTGGCACCGGATTTGGCGGCTTCAGAGCGTTTTGCATTGCAGGACGGAGCCTATGGCGCGGCTGTGCCGCAGCTTTTGCTGGATCGTATGGGTCTGAAGCTCGGTGACCAAATCATGCTCGGTTCGGCAAAGTTTGCGTTGCGGGCGATTATCGAGAGCGAGCCGGATATGCTGGGCTCCGGCATGGCTTTGGCACCGCGTTTTTTGACATCTGATGAAGCTCTGCGGGCGTCCGGTCTTATTCAGCCCGGCAGTCTAGTCAATTATATTTATAAAATCGCCTTGCCGGATACGGCGCAGGCAGGAGCACAGGATACACGTCTGGCAGCGCTGGAAGCTACGGCGGAGAAAAATTTCCCTGAAGCGGGTTGGAATATTCGCAACCGCAATAATGCTGCACCGGCTTTATCCGCCAATATTGAGCGGTTTTCGCAATTTCTCACCCTTGTCGGCCTCACATCGCTGATTATCGGCGGTGTCGGTGTAGCCAATGCGGTGCGCAGTTTTCTCGACGGCAAACGGCCTGTTATTGCGACCTTTAAATCGCTTGGCGCATCGGCTGATTTTGTGGTGCTGATTTATCTGTTTCAGATCGTGGCTATTGCGCTGATCGGAATTGTCATTGGTCTGGTACTGTCACTGGGGCTCAGCGCCGCGGCGATCTATGGCCTGTCATCCTATCTGCCGGTCAGTGGTGGCTTGAAGCTCTACCCGCAAGCGCTGTTACTGGCGACAGCTTTCGGACTGATTACCACGCTGATCTTTGCACTTCTACCTTTGGGGCGGGCGCGGACAATTCCGGCAACGGCTTTGTTTCGCCAGAAAGGTTTTGACCAGAGCGGCTGGCCGCCACTGCTCTATATGGTAACCGCCGGAGTTCTGCTGCTGGCATTGATCGGTCTGGTGCTGTTTTTTGTTGAAGATCAGCGCATTGCCGGCGTGTTTATCGTGGGAGCGGTTGCTGCGTTTATCATTCTGCGCGGGGTCTCATACGGGTTGCGGATGCTGGCGCGCAAAGCGCCGCGGTTCCGTTCTCCGGCTTTACGGCTGGCAGTCGGTAATATTCACCGTCCGGGTGCGCTGACGCCGTCCGTTGTGCTCTCGCTCGGTCTTGGCCTGACTTTGGTGGTGGCGCTGGCTCTGGTTGACGGCAATTTGCGCCGTCAGATCACCCAAAGCCTGCCTGCCCATGCGCCGAATTTCTTCTTTGTCGATATTCAGAATACGGAAATCGATGGCTTCCGCGATCTGTTGGCGAAAACAGCACCGGAAGGCAAAGTCGTCAGTGCCGCGATGTTGCGCGGACGCATCGTGGCGCTGAACGGCACTGATGTTGATAAGGTGACTGTACCACCGCAGGGTGCATGGGTGCTGCGCGGAGATCGCGGTATTACCTATGCGAAAAATCTGCCGGAAAATTCCACAATGACACAAGGTGAGTGGTGGCCTGCAGATTACAGCGGTGAGCCGCTGGTATCTTTTGCGGCCAAAGAAGCGGAAGAACTCGGGCTTAAAGTCGGTGATACGGTGACAGTCAATGTGCTTGGCCGGAATATTACCGCGAAGATAGCCAATTTCCGTCAGGTGCAGTGGGAAACACTGGCGATCAATTTCGTCATGGTGTTCTCGCCGAATACTTTTGCAGGTGCGCCGCATTCATGGCTGGCCACGCTGACCGATGCCAATGCAGCACCGGAGCAGGAGGCCAATGTATTGCGTACGGTGACACAGACTTTCCCTGCGGTCACATCTGTGCGGGTTAAAGATGCGATTGAAGTGGCCAATGATCTGATCAGCCAGCTGGCGGTGGCTATACGATGGGCTGCATCGGTTGGCTTGCTGGCGGCAATTCTGGTGCTGGCCGGAGCTTTGGCGGCAGGCAATCGTGCCAGACAGCATGATGCGGTGGTGCTGAAAACATTGGGTGCTACACGTCTCACGCTGATCCGTGCCTTTATCTATGAATATGCACTGCTGGGTTTGGCAACGGCCGTTTTTGCCCTTGGAGCAGGCGGTCTGGCTGCATGGTTTGTGGTGGTAAAGCTGATGAATTTGCAGATGCGGATGCTGCCGGACGTGGCATTTTTCACGGTGCTGACGGCGCTGGTTCTGACCGTTGGTTTTGGCCTTGCCGGTACATGGCGGGTGCTCGGGCAGAAGGCAGGGAGTGTTTTACGGGAATTATAAAGGCTTAAATACTCTGTTTTATCGTACTGAGAGAAACAGGATGAAGCGTAAAAGATTCTAAAAACAAAGCTTTTTTACTGGTAAAGGGTTGTTTGGTCTTGTTTTGAACATGCAAAATAACCATTATATCAGGCAGGCATGCTGGGGTTCCGCCAGCGGCGCCTGGGGAGCGCCCCCGACACCGGACGGAACAAGGCAAGAGGAATATTATGGTAGATTTTCGTAATGTACAGGCGCAGAGCCCGGTCGGGGCGCGCGCAGACGCAGCCGTCGATCAGGGACTGCGCTCATACATGCTTGGCGTTTATAATATGATGGCGATTGGTCTGGCCGTAACCGGTCTGGCTGCACTCGGCACATCCTATCTCGCCATGAACAATCCGGCCTTCGCACAACTTATGTATGGCAGCCCGCTGAAATGGGTCGTAATGCTTGCTCCATTGGCTGCCGTATTTTTCCTGAGCTTCCGCATTGAGCGCATGAGCGTTGCAACCGCGCAGCTGACATTCTGGGTTTATGCCGGTCTCGTTGGTCTGTCGCTGTCCTCGATCTTCCTCGTCTTTACCGGCGAGAGCATCGTGCGTACGTTCTTCATTACCGCAGCCTCTTTTGGTGCCCTGTCGCTTTACGGCTACACCACCAAGCGTGACCTGTCGGCAATGGGCTCGTTCCTGATGATGGGTCTGTTCGGCCTTATCATTGCCTCCGTGGTTAACATCTTCCTCGGCTCTTCTGCTCTGCAGTTTGCAGTATCGGTTCTTGGTGTTCTGATCTTTGCCGGTCTTACCGCCTATGACACCCAGCAGATCAAGGAAATGTATTACGAAGGTGATGCATCCGATGCGATGGGTCGTAAGATTGTAATGGGCGCACTGCGTCTTTACCTCGACTTCATCAACATGTTCATGTTCCTGCTCAACTTCCTGGGCAACCGTGAATAGTGCTGAAGGTTTTCAGGTTTTGAAATCAGAAAGGGCAGCCGCAGGGCTGCCCTTTTTCTTTGTGGTTCTACCAGCGTATCTTAAATCCGAGATTGCCGGAGAGACTGTAATTGTCACTGATATTCTTCGTGGCGCCGCTGGTTTCAACTGTGCCGAAGACCGCATATTTGCCGTCATTCCAGCTATAGGTCGAACCCAGCGTTAATTGCAGCTGTGTGCGTGCTTGTCCGCCGGTATAGAAAGGTGTGCCGGAGACAAGGATGAGATTGGAGTTTCCTGTGAAGTTTTGCTGCACACCAATCATGCCGTAAAGATCCAGTTTTCGGGTGAAGCCGGTGGCATCCTGCCATGCATTCTCATAATTTGTTGCCAGACCAATTCGACCCAGCACATCATTCTCATTGGAATGATGGACACTGGCATCGTAGAAATCCGTATAATCCTTCAGATTCAGACCGGAATAGGTCAGTTGTGCCTGCGGTGTGAAGGACCAGAAATCATTATACTGGATACGTTTTCCGACTTCGATGCCAAAACCATAACCGGCATTATTATGATCGGAGACATGGTTCTTCCGTGTCAGATCAGAATACAGGTCGGTCTTGTACCAGCTGACCTGTGTCTGGGCATCGACATAAAAACCATTATCGCCATACCATGTCAGAGCACCGCCGAAACCATAGGCCTGCGTGTTGATATCGCCAGCGCCATAGCGTGAATAGCTTCTGCTTTTGGCATCAATATAATGCACCCAGCCGCTTCCGATCAGGCGACCGGACTCGGTTTCGCGCAACTGGCTGTCGAGACCCGCTTGTACCAGCCAGTAATTCTGGCGGTATTTGCTGGCAATGGTTGATGATTGCGAGCTGTAATTTTCCTGACCGGCCTCCGTGCGTATCCAGAACAGTCCTGTATCCGTGACAACTGTACCGGCTTGAGGTGGCTGATAACCAGACCCCACGCCATCGCCTTGGGCAATATGATGGGTTCCTGCACCACTCCAGTAGCGGTTTCCTGCGCGTGTATAGAGCGATGACATCAAAGTCTGATTGATGCTTCTCATGCTTTCTACATTATTGTTGTAAAGCGGCACGCCCGGTTGATAGCGCGGATCCGGATTTGGCCCCGGAGGTGCTGGTGGCACAGGCGGTATAGGCGGAGCGGGTGGTACAGGTGGCCCTGGAGGCACTGGCGGGCCCGGAGGTGATGGTGGTGTTGGGGGAGTTGGGGGAGTTGGAGGAGACGGAGGTGTCGGAGGCGCTGGCGGTCCCGGAGGAGATGGGGGAGAAGGAGGCCCCGGAGGGGAGCTTTGTGTACTTCTTAAAAACCAGTCTGTTGTATTGTTTCCCTCAGGGGTGCCTTTATGGAGGGTATAAGCATAAGCGCCTGCAATGATGGCCGGTTGATTGCCATCTGTTGTTGTAAAATCTGGACTTCCCAGTGTCATATTTCCGAAAGAGCCGGTGGTGTCTTGATATTTTATGAGGCGAATACCGTTTGTGGTTAAAGCGCCTTGTCCTCCCTTGTTATTGATTTCAAGAATAGAGTTTCCGTCTGTCTCAGATCCAATTGTAATACTGTCGGTTTGTGAGTTGTCATCGCCGAGTACGGTGTCAAAAAGGATGACGCTTTTCTCGTTAGGTTTGAGAGGAGATGCCCCATCAAGTATGTCAATATTGATATTTGTATAACTGTTGTCATTTCCAATATTGATTGTTCCTTTGTTTGTTATTTGTGCATAATTCATGAATCCTGATAATGTGGAATTTTCATTGATTGTTATTTGAGTGTTGATGAGATCAATAGTGTTGGTTGTACTTCCGACAATTAAAGCTGCCCCTGGATCAATGGCAATATTAGCGCTTAAAAATGATTGGAAATTTAAATTAAAAGTATCACTTGTCTTGTGAATGATGAGGTTGGTTTTATGTTGGTTGAAATCAAATGCACTTGCGGTGAAGCTTCCGGTGGAGCTGGACGGATCATTGGGATTTCCTATGTGGATATTTACTAATCCCTCCGCATTTTTAGAGGATATGAGTTTTCCCGTCGTATTAAACGCCCCGCCATCGTATAAATATATATCGGCTTGGCCGTATGTTCCTAGAATTGTATCGCTATTAGAAGAGAGTTCGCTTTTGACGCCTGATATGTAAGCGGTGAATTGGGAGCCCTTTTCACTGGCTATGGTTAGAGATTGAGCTGAAACTTTCGCGCCATTGGTGATTGTCATGTCAACCTTGCCACTTTGGGCCATGGTTGTTTCTCCAAACTGAGCTTCAGTATTTTTACCGTCGGCATGGAAGTTGACAACCGTACCCTCTAGCTCAGAGAATATAGCCACTTGGTTTGAGGCATGTATGAATTTGCCGCCACTACTTAGATTGACTTCGGTAATAGCCCCGGATTGAGAGCTGAGTTTAATCCAGTCTGCAATGGTGAGCTGACCGTTCGACCGTATGGTGAGCGTTGAAGTCACTAATTTGTCGGGTTCAACTGCTGTTGTAAAAAGGTGGCCATTAGCTTTTAATTGCCCGCCATCTAGAATTAGGGCGTTTTTAGTTCCTGCCGCGGGACCGCTGAACTCCAGATCGTTTACTTCTGCTGATGGGCTTGCACTGGTCAGCGTTGCGATATAGGCTTTCGTAGCCCTCCAATACGCGTTGTCATCTTGAGTGGGGAAGGTTGTTACTGGGCCATATCCTCCTTTTGAAATCCAGTTTTGGGCATTGTACCAGTCAGAGTTGGTCATGCCATTCCATACAAAATCATCTGCATGTAAAATACTTGGTTGGGAATATAATATCGTTGTAGATAAAATTAATGCGTAATATTTATTTGATTTAAGAACCATGATTATCTCCTTGGTTCTTAATTGATATGTTTAATGTTTATTCATATCAGCTGTTATATTTAACAAGATTTTAATTTATATGATAATTTAACGTTTATAAAAATGCACTGTGACTTTTATAGCAAAACGCCGCTGAATTTCTTCAGCGGCGTTTTTATTCATAATAAGCGCTTAGAGCGGTTTGCGTTCATGTTAGATCGCAGTGTTCGCTCTAGATTCCTTAGTCTGTCGCATTATCTCGACGTCAAGTTGATCCAACTTGACTGTGAAATGCTCTAGCTATCAGGCTTTGGCCAGATCACGCAGAACGGTCTGCAGAATGCCGCCGTTCTTCATGTAGTCCAGCTCATCCAGCGTATCGATACGGCAGATCAGCGGAACCTGCTTCACTGAACCGTCAGCAAAAGTGATAGTTGCATTGGTCTTCTGGCGCGGACGGATGTCTGCCAGACCTTCAATGGTTACCACCTCGTCGCCCTTCAGGCCGAGGGACTGCCAGCTTGTGCCTTCTTCAAACACAAATGGTACAATGCCCATGCCCACGAGGTTGGAACGGTGAATGCGCTCGAAAGACTGCGAGATCACAGCTTTAACGCCGAGCAGGTTAGTACCCTTGGCAGCCCAGTCACGGGACGAGCCGTTACCATATTCAACACCGGCAAACACAACCAGTGGAACGCCCTCAGCCTTATACTGCATTGCTGCATCATAGATCGAGGTTTCTTCCTTGCTTGGGTAATGAATGGTGTAACCGCCTTCGCGACCATTTTCACCGAGCATGTGGTTGCGGATACGGATATTCGCAAAAGTACCGCGCATCATAACTTCGTGGTTACCACGACGTGTACCGTACTGGTTGAAGTCTGCAACGGCGACGCCGTTATCGAGCAGATATTTACCGGCAGGGGACTGTGCCTTGATCGAACCGGCTGGTGAAATGTGGTCAGTGGTTATCTTGTCGCCGAACAGGCCGAGCACGCGAGCGCCCTTGATGTCGGAGATTTCACCGGCTGATTTGCCCATGCCTACGAAATATGGCGGGTTCTGCACATAGGTCGAATTATCGTCCCATGCATAGGTCTGACCGGCTGGTACCTGAACGGCCTGCCAGTTTTCGTCGCCCTTGAACACATCGGCATATTTTTCCGAGAAGATCTTACGCGTTACGTTCTTGGCAATGAATTCCTGAATTTCAGCCGATGAAGGCCAGATATCGCGCAGGAATACAGGGTTGCCGTCTTTGTCTTCACCGATTGGTTCTTTGGTCAGATCCTTGGTGACTGTACCGGCCAGAGCGTGGGCAACAACCAGTGGCGGGGATGCCAGATAGTTGGCCTGAACGTCAGGCGATACACGGCCTTCAAAGTTACGGTTACCGGAGAGAACAGCAGCGCCGATCAGACCTTTTTCATTGATGGTCTTGGAGATCGGAGCAGGCAGCGGACCGGAGTTGCCGATACAGGTGGTGCAGCCGAAGCCAACCAGGTTGAAGCCCAGTGCGTCGAGATCTTTCTGCAGACCTGCATTTTCCAGATAGGCAGCAACAACCTGTGAGCCAGGTGCCAGCGATGTCTTAACCCAAGGCTTGGTTTTCAGGCCTTTGGCAACAGCATTGCGGGCAAGCAGACCGGCAGCAATCAGCACGCTCGGATTCGAGGTGTTGGTGCAGGAAGTGATCGCAGCGATCACAACATCGCCGTGGCCGAGATCGAAATCTTCGCCTTCAACAGCGTAACGTGCGGTCTGACCGGTTGTTTTCTTGTATTCGTTTTCCAGAGAGGTCGCGAAACCGGAAGCAATACCTTCCAGAGCAATACGGCCTTCAGGACGCTTCGGACCAGCCATGGATGGAACCACGTCGCCCATATCCAGCTCAAGAATGTCTGTGAAGACAGGATCTGTGCTGTCAGCTTCACGCCACATGCCCTGTGCACGGGAATAGGCTTCAACCAGTTTGAGACGATGTTCGTCACGGCCGGTTGTGTTCATGTAGTTGAGGGTTTCTTTGTCTACAGGGAAGAAACCACAGGTCGCACCATATTCAGGGCCC